>Ga0315910_10004726_pt1 | contig 11322 bp, 8 predicted proteins | sample EdamamesoilMG_FD_204470 | JGI IMG/M metagenome (GOLD analysis project Ga0315910, IMG submission 204470) | Garden soil microbial communities collected in Santa Monica, California, United States - Edamame soil | ecosystem: Environmental > Terrestrial > Soil > Garden | place: USA: California...
CGTCGGGGAGAGCGGATAGCCTTGGCCCGCTCATGGCTACCCCTTTTTCCATTACTAGCCCGGTGGATGGCTCACTCATCCCCGCCGGGAGCTATCTTTCTTACGCAGAAGCAGACGAGAAACTTGCCCGCGCGGAGAACGCACAACGCATATGGCGGAGCACACCTGTTACGCAACGCGTGGGCGTGGTGCGACGTTTTCTGGACTGCTTTGACGCGCAGCTCGAAGAAAACGCTCGGCAGGTGAGCCTGGCGATGGGTAAGCCCATTCGACAGGCTCGAGGTGAGATCGCGGGGATGCGCGCCCGGGCCGAGGCCCTGTGTTGGCAGGCGTCGTTGGTGCTCGCCGATCAATCCCTGCCAGCCAAGGACAACCTGGAGCGCATGATCCGGCACGAGCCGCTCGGTGTCGTCCTGGACATTGCCGCTTGGAATTACCCGTATCTGGTGGCCATCAACGTGATTGCGCCGGCCCTGCTCGCTGGCAATGCTGTGCTCGTCAAACACGCGCCGCAAACTGCATGCGTCGGCGCGCAGCTTGAACGCGCGTTCTTGCAGGCGCAAGCGCCTCAGGGCTTGCTTCAAGATTTGATGGTGGATCACCAGGTGGCTCATGAGCTGCTGCGGACGCGGCGCATCGCGCACGTTGGGTTCACCGGATCGGTGCGCGGCGGCCATGAGGTCTACGCGCGCGTTGCAGAAGCGGGGTTTGCAAGCTGCGGTCTTGAAATGGGCGGCAAGGATGCGGCCATCGTGCTCCCTGATGCCGACATGAGCCAAACTGCGATCGCACTCGTAGATGGTGCGTTCTACAACGCGGGACAAAGCTGTTGCGCCGTGGAACGGATTTATGTTCCCAAACCCGCCATGGGGCAATTTGTCGAGGCATTTGTCGCAGAAACTCACCGCTTGCGGTTGGGTGACCCGCTGGATGAAGGGACCACGCTGGGGCCAGTGGTGTCTAAAGAAGCTGCCGTGCGCATCGAAGCGCAGGTGAAGAGCGCCGTAGCGCGAGGTGCCCGCGTGGTGAGCGATGCCCGCATGTTCTATGCACCACGTCGCAGTGATTGCTACTTGGCTCCGCAGGTCCTAACTGGCGTGGATCACACGATGGACTTGATGACCGAGGAATCGTTTGGTCCGGTGATCGGTATCATGTCCTATGAGTCAGAGGAACAAGCTGTGCGCCTTGCCAACGACAGTCGCTACGGGCTCACTGCGTCCATTTGGACCCCCGATCACGAGCGGGCACTCGGACTTGCGGATCAACTGCAGGTGGGAACGGTGTACATGAACCGCTGTGACGCCGTCGATCCTGAGTTGCCGTGGGTGGGCGTCAAGGAGTCGGGTCTCGGGTTCACGCTTTCCCATTTGGGCATCTTGAGCATGACCCGTCCCAAGAGTTTCAACTTCAAGCTCCGCTAGCCCCAAGAGCGCGCGATGACCCGGCAGAACTGGGTCATTTCTCATGCAGTAGGGCTAGTGGCCTTCCCCTGGTAACTTGGGTACGCACACCATAACCGTTGGAGGTCTGATGAGATTTGATTCTCCCGAAGCGCTGGAAGAGTACCTGGATTCTAAGCGCATTGGGTTTCAAAAGGTCGCTGTCGTGGACATCGACGGCGTGCTTCGCGGAAAATACATGGATCGGAGCAAGTTCAGCTCCGCGCTGCGTAAGGGCTTCGGGTTTTGTGATGTCGTCGTCGGCTGGGACAGTGGCGACCAGCTGTACGACAACGCCCAACTTTCGGGCTGGCATACGGGCTACCGCGACGCATTAGTGCGACTGGACCTGTCGACCGTAAGGGTCTCGCCGTTTGAGCCAGATACCATCTTCGTACTCGGCAACCTCGTAGGCCCGTATGCTGACGCGTGCAGCCGCACCATCTTGAGCAGGGTGGTGGAGCGCGCCAAAGACATGGGTTTCGTCGCACGTGCGGGCATCGAGTATGAATTCTTCGTGTTCAATGAAACGCCAGAGTCCGTGCGCCAGAAGGGCTACCGCAACCTGCAGCCGCTCAGCCCCGGCATGTTTGGTTATTCGATCTTGCGAAGCAGCGTTCATGCCGACCTCTACCATCAGCTCCTTTCGCAGATGGCTGCGTTCGAGATCCCAATTGAAGGGCTCCATACCGAGACTGGCCCAGGGGTGATTGAAGCGGCGTTGGCCCCTGCTGAGGCGCTCGAAGCGGCGGACCGCGCGGCGTTGTTCAAGACCTTCACCAAGAGTTTCCTGCAGACGCGGGGCCTCATGGGTACGTTCATGGCCAAGTGGAGCAACGACTATCCGGGGCAAAGCGGGCACATCCATATTTCCCTGGAGCGCGACGGCAACAACGTGTTTCGAGGGGAAAATGCCGAATCGATGAGTGATCTATTGCGCCACTTCGTTGCAGGGCAGGTGGCGCTCTTGCCGCAGCTTTTGCCCATGGTGTGTTCGACGGTCAATGCCTATCGGCGCTTGGTCCCGGGCTATTGGGCGCCAACCCACGCCACCTGGGGCATTGAGAACCGCACCACGGCCATCCGAGCGATCTTGGCCGGCAGCGCGACGCGCAGTGAGTTTCGGATAGGACCGGCGGACGCCAACCCGTACTTGGCATTGGCCGCCGCCCTGGCCAGTGGCCTCTATGGCATCGAAAACAAGCTCGAGTGCGCGCCGGTAGCTGGCAATGCGTATGAAAACGCTGGAGCGAATGCTCAGGCGTTGCCAAGCTCACTGGGTGAAGCCAACCGAGCGTTCGCGGCGTCGGAAGTGGCCCGCAGCCTGTTTGGTGAGGCGTTTGTAGAGCATTTCGCGGCCAGTCGCGATTGGGAAGAGCGCCAGTTTCGCAAGACGGTCAGTGACTGGGACTTGGCGCGCTACTTCGAGATCATCTAATTTTCACCACTTGCTCACTTTGACTTCTGGCGAGTTCACAGCGACCCAACCACAATTGCGTACCCTCATGTCACCCATCATCAGCGTCAACTTCAACTACCCAGTCCGCTATCGGTTGGGCGCCGGCCGTGCGCGGGAGCTGCCGGATTTGTGCAAAGAACGAGGCCTGAACCATCCGCTCGTGGTGACGGACCCCCAAGTCGCCGCCCTCCCGTGGTTCTCCGGCTTGATACAACCGCTGCGTCAAGCTGGCCTTGATCCGGTCGTCTTTCAAGACGTCCACCCTAACCCCGTAGCGAGCGACGTCGAGGCAGGCATAGCGCTGTATCGCGCCTCGGGCTGCCGCGGTGTCGTGCTGATCGGCGGAGGGTCTGCCTTGGACGCTGGCAAGTGCGTCGCGCTGTTGGTCGACAACGAGGGCTCCCTGTTCGATTACGAGGACGTCGGTGACAACTACAAGCGCGCCGACCCGAGCAAGATTGTGCCGATGATCGCGCTGCCGACCACCGCGGGTACCGGCTCCGAGGTGGGGCGGGCATCGCTCATCATCAATGATTTGCACGAGAAAAAGGTCATCTTTCATCCCCAAATGCAGCCACCGGATGTGATCGCTGATCCCGAACTTACCGTGGGGCTGCCCGCCTCGCTCACCGCGTACACGGGAATCGACGCGTACGTTCACTGTTTTGAGGCGTACTGCGCCACCGGCTACCATCCGATGGCCGATGGCATCGCGCTTGAGGGCATGCGTCTGGTCAAAGAGTATTTGCCGCGAGCGGTCGCCTACGGTGCCGACATACAAGCGCGCACGCATATGATCTTGGCGTCGAGCATGGGGGCTACGGCATTTCAAAAGGGGCTCGGGGTGGTCCACGCCATCGCTCACGCGATTGGCGGCAAGCTGGGCGGTCACCATGGCTTGCTCAACGCCATTTTGCTTCCGTACTGTATGGTGTTCAACCGATCGGCGATTGAGGAGCGATGTGTGAGCGTGGCGCGCCATTTGGGGCTCAAGACGGCTAGTTTCGACGCCCTCCTCGACTGGACCTTGGCCCTGCGCACCGACCTGGGGGTGCCCCATACGCTCGAGGCCATCGCTGGCATGAACCAGCAGAAAGCGCTTGAACTGGCGCCGCTCGCTCATGCCGACGCTGCACTCGCGGGGAATCCCAAACCGGCCACCGTAAGTGAGCTTGCGGAAATCATGAAGGCCGCACTAGCCGGTCGGCTTGCAATGTGACATGTCGGCTCGAGCATGAGCCAGTCGTCAGCGTCTCCGGTCTTATCATTTTCAGCGCCTACCCAAAGCCCTCAAGATCGCCCTCACGCTCATTTGTGGGGCTTCGCCGACTCGACATTTGAAACAGAGGGCGGCGCCATTGTTCTGCGCAGCTCCCGTTACGAAAATGGCGGCAAGCCCCTGGACCGATTCGCGCCGTTCGTAGAGCAAGCGGTGGGTATCGCGTTCGACCCGACTGATCGTCACGACCCAGTGACCCCTTTCGTTCCCGATCCACTTCCGTGTGATGAGCTCGTGGTGATGCTGGCTGAGGTGGTGGGTCGGGACCACTGCACCCAAGACGCTCAGGTGCGCCTCAGACATGGCCACGGACATCACTTGGAGGAGATCTTCAAGGTAATGTACGACAAGCTGGATCGGGTTCCCGACGTGGTTGTCTACCCCGAGACCGCAGAGCAGGTGCAAGGAGTGCTCCGGGTGGCGGCGTCTTACCACGCGCTCGTGGTTCCTTTTGGGGGAGGAACGGCGGTGACCATGGCGCTCAGTTGTGAGGGCGAAACACGCGCGATCGTGGCTCTCGACTTGGCTCGCATGAATCGGATCTTGTGGCTCGATCCCGAGTCACATGTGGCCTGCATTCAGGCGGGTGCAGTGGGCCGCAGTCTGGAGGCGCAGCTGCGGGAGGCCGGCTACACGCTTGGTCATGAACCTGACAGTATTGAGTTTTCGACCCTGGGCGGCTGGGTAGCCACCAACGCGAGCGGGATGAAGAAGAACCGCTACGGCAACATCGAGGACATCGTGCTGGATGTGACCGTCGTCACGCTGGACGGCGTACTTACCCACCCGTGCACGGTGCCGCGGGCGAGTCATGGCATCGACGTGCGCAAGTTGATCTTCGGCTCAGAGGGACTGCTCGGTGTGGTCGTTCAAGCAACCGTGCGCGTGCACAGGGCGCCTGAGGTGCAGTTCTATGGCTCACTGGTCTTTCCGACTTGGCAATCGGGCTTGTCCTTCATGCGGCAGTTGTCCACTTGGCAGAGCGTTCCTGCCAGCGTGCGCTTGGTGGATAACTTGCAGTTTCAATTTGGGCGCGCCTTAAAGCCGGGCTCTGGATCGAGCATCGGCGCCCGTTTGCAGAAGTTGTTCGTCGAGAAGGTCAAGGGCATCGACGTGACGCAAATGGTTGCCTGCACCATCGTGTATGAAGGATACAGGAGCGAGCAGGAAGCGTTGCGTTCCCAGGTGGGCGCGCTCGCCAAACAGTATGGGGGGTTCTCTGCCGGTGGGCGGGCGGGCAAAGACGGGTACAATCTCACGTTTGGCATCGCGTACATTCGCGATTTTCTGCTGCAGTATTGGACGCTCGGCGACAGCTTCGAGACTTCGGTCCCGTGGGGTCGCGTCAATGAGCTGATTGCCGGAGTAAAAGCCGCCGTCGTTCGTAGCCATGCCGAGCAGGGCCTGGCTGGGCGGCCGTTTGTGACGGCGCGCATCAGTCAGGTGTACCCGACCGGATGCTGCGTCTACTTCTACATTGGGTTTCACTACAAAGCCGCTCAAAATCCGCTGGACGCGTTCAAGGCAATCGAGCATGAAGCGCGTCTTGCCATCATCGAAAACGGGGGCGCCTTGTCTCATCACCATGGCATCGGCAAGTTGCGAGCGCCCTATCTTGCTCGGGTCAAATCAGCCACTGCGCTCGATTGGGTGAACAAAATCAGTTGGGCGGTCGATCCAGAGCGGGTATTTTCCTCGGGCAATCAAGGCGTGCCAAGAGGCCGCTCGGATCGATAGTAGGAGCGGCCTTGCCCGCTTCGTAGCGGTCATCGCGCCGCGCGATCGCGACAGCTTTCAGCACACAAGCAGTCTTCGATGGCGTCAATCAGATCCTGTTGAGCAAACGGCTTGGCCAAATAGCGCGTCTCAAAAGCGAGGTCCTCCAGGCGGCTCGCGTGAGGGGCCGCCGCACCGCTGATGAACACGGTGGGCAGAGCCTGACCCTGCTCGTAGAGTCGTTCGGCCAGATCGATGCCCGAGAGCAGAGGCATGGAGATGTCCGTGAGCAGGATATCAAAGTGCGCTCCAGTCTGGACGCGGGCCAGCGCGTCGTGACCGCTCGCCACACTGGTGACGCTGTACCCTGCTTGCTCCAAAATGCGATGGGTCGCGCGACGCATCAGTTCGTGGTCTTCGGCCAAGAGTACGCGCGCGCCGTGACCTCGCAGCCGCAGGCGACTGAGGCTGCGCAGCCCCTGTTTTGCCTTCATGCGCGTCGCAGGCAAGGTGATCGTGAAACTCGACCCGCGCCCCACACGGCTCTGCACTTGGATGGAGCCGTGGAGCCGCTCGACGATATCCGCGACAGTGGCTAGGCCAAGTCCACTGCCTGTTTCTTTGGTCGTAAAGAAGGCAGAAAAGATCTCGCTTTTAATCTCATCGGCTATTCCCTCACCAGTATCCTCAACCGATACCGCGATGCGCTCGCTGTCGAGCGATCCGATGCGAATCGTGAGCAGGCCACCGCGGGGCATTGCGTCGCGCGCATTGACGGCCAAGTTGAGCATGACTTGTTCGAGCTGTCCGCGGTCGGCTTCGATGGCGAGATCGCCCACTGTGCCTAGGCAGCGCACCTCGATCTCGTCCCCCAACAACCGGGCAAGGAGGGGTGCCAGCGATTGCACGAATTCTTCGATGTCGATCACCTCGAGCTCGAGCTCACGAGGTCGATTCAAGGCCAACAGCTGGCTGGTCATCAGACTGGCACGGGCCGTAGCAGCGTCCAGGTCGTCGAGCAGCTCCTGGACGCTGGGATGCCGCCTGGTCTCGATGCGTAGCGATGCGGTGACATTGACAATGACTCCCAAGAGATTGTTGAAATCATGGGCCACCCCCGTAGCCACACGCGCGATCAGTGCGAGCTTTTGCGCTGTGAAATACCGGTGTTGGGCGTCCCGCTGTCGCTGGCCGGCCTCTTCCACGTCGGCTTGTGCACGCTGCAGCGTGCCCGAGAGATGATAGAGCATCGTCATGGACATGCCGGTGGCGGTGAGCAGCTGCAGCCATGTAGCGGAGCTGGACCGTGGTAGCGCGTCGGGCAAAAGTGCGAGGTGATCGAGCGTGGCAATCGCCGCGCCTACACCAAGCCCTAGGGCTAAGCAGAGTGTGAGATCCTTTTGCCCCAAGGCAATTGCGGAAAACAGCAACAAGGGTACGACGAACACACTTGCCCCGGAGTTGAGGCCGCCAGCGCAGTAGAGCGACATGGCGAACGAGAGCAGAGCCGGATAACAGAGCAAGCGCGCCGCCAACCGTTGGTGCCCACGACGCGCGGCCCAGTGTACGAGTCCCAGCGCAACGTAGATCGCCGCGAGAGCAAAAATGGAAGCGGAGTCGAGTCCGGGTACGCTCAGCCCTTTCTCGAGGGACATGGCCACCGTCGCACAAAAGGTCAGCTGGACCATCCGCGTGGTGACATCATGCTTGCGCGCGCCCAAGCCCGACCGCGATTGAACTGGATCCCGGTGGTTGCCGGAGGCCGAGTCGACCGTGAGCGCGTCCGCGAGATCCGCGGTGACGGTGCGCTGCGCAAAAGAGTTCATTGTGGGCAGAATAGAAACGGGCCCAAGGAGCGAGGAAACCCGCCGACGGATCCGCGCAAATTTGCGCGGACATGCGCCGGGCGGCTGTCGCGGGTTGGGCCCCGTGCGAGGTGCCAAGCCCGAAGCGACAGAACAGGGAAGCAGAGTTCGCAGTGCAGTTTGCGAAATGATCTGCCCATGAGGCGCGCCGCTGCGAAAAATTTACGCTCCGCCGACGTTCCGCGAGCGTTTTGTGGCCAGGTCAATGATTTTCGTCGATAGTCGCCTCGAACCCGCGGGGCTGCGTGATATAGCCTCCCGGGACATTTGCCTGAGCCCACGCTCACTTGAACAGCCATGCTTCGCCACACCGCCGACTACCGAACTCTGCTCTGGACCTTGGTGCTCATGCCTGCGCTGGTCGCGTATCAGTACGTGCACCCCGAGACGCTACCCTACCTCAGCTGGTTGAGTTTCTACTTTGCCATCGCCGCGGGGGTGATCGCACACAATCATCTGCATGTGCCCACCTTCAAAAGCAAGAAGCTCAGTGAGTTGTTTGGGTATTGGATCGCGATATTTTACGGGTTTCCCACGTTTGCTTGGATCCCGACGCACAACTTGAATCATCACAAGTATGTGAACAAGCCGGGAGATGCCACGATCACGTGGCGTTACACCAACAAACACAATTACCTGGTCGCTTCGACCTACTTCTTTGTTTCGTCCTATTTCCAGTCGGGCCCCATCAAGGAATTCCTGAGCCGTGCCAAGCAGAAAAATCCGGCGCAGTATTGGGGGTACATTGGTCAGTACGTTGTGGTCTACGGAACGCAGGCGGCGATGTTCGGGCTAGCCATCCATCTCCATGGGTTTGGTACCGGACTCAAGTTGTGGGCGTTCACGATGGGTCTCCCCGCGCTGGTGTCGTTGTGGACGATCATGACCTTCAACTATGATCAGCACGTCCACACCGACCCCTGGTCGCGCTACAATCATTCCCGCAATTTTGAGAGCAAATTGCTCAATTTCTTGCTGTTCAACAATGGGCTACACAGCGCGCACCACGAGAACGCCAGCATCCATTGGAGCAAGCTGCCCCAGCTGCACGCCGAGCTCGCCCCCCACATTCATCCCGACTTACGTCAGCGCAGTCTGTGGTGGTACTGGTTCAAGCAATACTGCTTAGCCGCCGTGTTCCCCAGCTTGGGGTCCAAGCAGATCGGGCGCGCGCCCTTTGAGACCGAAGAGGGCAAGTTGGACATCACCACGGCCGAGGTCGGGTTCGGTGAGGCCGGGACCAATGCCGCACGGGTCTGAGCGTCGGTCCGTGCGTCTTCAGCTTTTTTCTCGCGTGCCATGACCGGGCGCGCGCGAGTCGGCCGCGCGATGGGGTTCGTCGAGCAGCGGCTGTAAGATCGCATCGAGACCGTTGTGGCGGATGACCAACGCCGTTTCAAGGAGCACACCCAGCTTGCCTTGGGGCATGGATTGTCGCGACCACCACGCGAGATACGCCTCGGGCAGTTTGATCAAGAGCTGCCCCTTGTATTTTCCAAATGGCATGCGCGCACGCACCAGCTCCTGGAGGAGTTCCGGGGAGGGCAGCGCAGGGGTTACTTTCTCCACGGCAAATCCATTTCGTGTCCCTCTTTGTCGTAGATCGTCGAGCCCAGGCCGATGATGACGATGGCGTCTGTCGGCGTATCGCCCGTGTTGAAAAACTGGTGCGTGACTCCCGCAGGCGCGATGACCGTAGCGGGCGCCGAAAAGTTCAAGGTTTGCTCGCCAATTTGGGCACGCCCCGTGCCCGCCAGGAACACGAAGATCTCCTCGGTTTCATGACGGTGGGGTGGCGTGGCTGAACCAGGGGCAACGCTTGTGCGCCATACCTCGAAGCGTTGAGCTCCCATGTGACGGGTCGCGATCCCCACTAGCTGGTTACCGCGGTTTTCGTAGCTGGGCAGCCCGTGATGCTCCACCACCACTCCGCGACCCGGACCCTCGGGCCCCGGTTGAGCAGCTTCATGGGGTCCGTGCGCAGGACAGTCAGCCGACGCAGGTGTGCAGCCGAGCGGCAGGGACACGAAAAGGAAACCAAGCACTGTGACAACAGCGGGGCGCGCGCGAAGATGTTGCATCGTGTCCGTTCTGTACTTGAGATCCGCGGCCGACCCAACCAGAGTCCGACGGCAGGGTGATCACCCTTGGACAATCCGAACCCGCAGTCCTAGGTTGGTCTGGTGACGGAGTACGACGAAGCAGCGCCTGAGTTGGCAGCGAGTGATGCCACGCGCTCACCGCTGCCCAGCCGAGGTCTGTCGGCTCTCACCGATCTCAACGATTTGGAAGTGTTTGCTCGCGTCGTGGAGAAATCGGGCTTCTCGCGCGCGGCGCAAGAGCTGGGCGTACCGGCGTCGACCGTCAGTCGACGCGTGTCGCGCCTGGAAGAATCTTTGGGAGTGCGTCTCTTGCAGCGCACGACGCGTAAGATGCATTTGACCGAGGCGGGGCGCACTTTTTTTGAGCAGGTCAGTTTGGCCTTGCGTCAAATCCAGAGCGCTGAGGAGAGCCTCAAGCAGGTGCAAGGCACACCACGCGGATTGATTCGTGTCACCACGGTCGAAGAACCGTTCATTGAGAATGTGTTGTTCGAATTCTTGCGCGCCTTTCCGGAGGTTTCGCTCGAAATCGACAAGTCCCATCGTCGCGTTGACTTGGTTGCCGAGGGGTTCGATGTGGGGATCCGCGCTGGGGTGCTTGCCGACTCGTCACTGGTGGCGCACCGCTTGCTGTCGTCCGGACCTATCTTGGTCGCGGCCCCCGCCTACACAGAGCGGCGCGGCGTCCCCAGTTCGCTCAGCGATCTGCGCAATCACGATTGTGTGATTCTGGGCACCACCACCACCGCCGCCACGTGGCAGTTGGGGTCCGGTGAGGCTCCCATTCGCTTGAGTGTTTCCGGCCGCGTGGCCGTCAATAGCTTTGGGTCAGCGGTCGAGGCCTGCGTGCAAGGGTTGGGGGTGGGGCTGTTCCCGGAAGGCTTCATCACGCCCTGGCTGCAGTCGGGGCAATTGGTTCAAGTCTTGCCGGACGTGGTCACGCAGCGCAGTGGGTTGTGGATCGTCCATCCGAGTCGCACACTCATTTCCCCTGCCGTGCGGGGTCTCATTGATTTCGTAAAGGAAAGCTTCAAGCGTAGCTCACCGGGTCCGGACATGTTGCCCGTCACCGGCCGTCGGCTGGCCTGAGTGCGTCTACTACGATTGACTACATTGCCTGGACAATATTACCAGGTAGGGTGAGCCTATGATCGCTGGCAGCGCCGCGCAATACCAGGTCATTTCTGCTCTCGACGCGCCAGGGACGCGCCTGCGGCTCGGGGTGCTCGGCGCAGCCAGGATAGTACCAAAGGCGTTGCGCAGTGCGTTCAATGGAGGGGTGCCTGTGGTGGTGCATGGGCTCGCCGCCCGTGACCCGGCGCGCGCTGAACAGATGGCGGCTGAGTTGGCGATCCCCCACACCTACAGCTCTTATGCCGAACTCTGCGCCGACCCGCAAATCGACGCCGTGTACATTGCTTTGCCGGTGTCCGAACATGCTCATCATTGTGAGATGGCC
>Ga0315910_10004727_pt1 | contig 11320 bp, 9 predicted proteins | sample EdamamesoilMG_FD_204470 | JGI IMG/M metagenome (GOLD analysis project Ga0315910, IMG submission 204470) | Garden soil microbial communities collected in Santa Monica, California, United States - Edamame soil | ecosystem: Environmental > Terrestrial > Soil > Garden | place: USA: California...
TCGGATATCTCGAGAGCCGGGATCTCGATGCCGCGGGATTCATCGGCGCCTACTGGGGGCGCATCGCGAGCAGTGTTTCGGTCGTGCTGATGACGATGCTGGCCCTGCCGTTCGTGCTCGGCAGCCTGCGTTCCGCGAGCGCCAGCGCGCGCATGATCATTGGGCTCGTCATCGGGCTCGGCTACTACGTGTTTGGCGAGATGTCCGCCAACAGCCGCGAAGTCTTCGCCCTCGATCCCATCGTCGCCGCCTGGGCGCCGAGCGCGGTGCTATTCGCGATTACCGTTCTCGCGGTCGCGAGGCTGCGCTGACGCGGAGCACGGTGCGCGACAGCCGGTCGTGCCAGGCTCGACCATTCCGGTCGACGAGACACCAGAGAAATCCGAGACCGACGACGACGGACGACAGCCCGGCGGCGAAAAAGCGCAGGCTCGCACGCGGCCAGCCGACCGTATCGCCGCTCTCGCCGGTGAGCATGAGCCGCCAGGCGCGCATGCCGACCGTCTGCCCGCGCCGGGCCCAGGACCAGGCGAAGTAGAGCCACCAGATCGCCACAAGCAACAGCTGAAACCAGACGGATCCGGGAGAAATGGCACTCCCGCCGCGCACGAGAATTGTGGCGATAGTGGCGACCATGAGCAGGGCCGTCACGATCAGAAGGTCGTAGGCGATGGCGGCCAGCCTGCGCCAGAGGGGGGCAGATGGGCCAGACGACGGCGGCAAGGACTGATTCACGCTGGCCGTCGATTTAGTGACGCAGTGCGCAGAACGCGCAGGCTTTCATTGTCGCCAGATGGGGACAGCATCGATAATCGCCGCGCTCAGACCCTTTCCGTGATGTGCTGCATATCTTCATGAATTGTATGGGATTAGCCCGGGGTAGGCCGATATGAGAACCAGGATGCACTCGCCGTGGCGCCGTCTGCGCCGCGACCCGATGACCGCCGCGATCGCCGCCATGCTCGGCGCGAGTTTCTCCCTGCCCGCGGCCCGTGCGCAAGACGCGCCCCAGGGGACCGCGAGCGACGATGTCGTGCTGGTCACGGCCACGCGGCGCGCAGTCGACATTCGCGAGGTGCCGTTCAGCATCACGGCCCTGCCCGGGGACGAGCTCTCCGACATGCGTTTGACGAACCTGCCGGAAGTCAGCCGCTACGTGCCCGGAATGACGGTCGTTGATCAGGGCGTTCGCGGCGCGGACCTCATGACCTTCCGCGGGCTCAACGTGAGCTCGCTCGACGCCAGCGAATTCCTCGGCAACTCGGGCGGCGGCGCAGTCGCGACCTACGTCGGCGAGATTCCGGTCCACCTCGACCTCAATACCGTCGATCTCGAGCGCGTCGAGTTCCTTCCGGGCCCCCAGGGCACCCTCTATGGTGCCGGCACGCTCGGCGGGGCTGTTCGCTACATTCCGAAGGCTCCCGATCTCGATGACTTCGCCGTGGAAGTGCACGGCGATGTCTACAGCCTGAGCCAAAGCAACGATCCCGGCTTCGCGACGGACGCCGTGATCAACGCCCCGATCGTCGAGGGCAAGCTCGCGTTCAGGGCTTCCTACTCCCTGCAGGACGATCCGGGCTTTATCGACTATCCCTACCTCGTCATCGAACCCGGCGTCTCGAATCCGCAGCCGGATTTCAACGATCCGGCGGCCGTCGCCGCGAATCTTCGGTCCATGGAAGATGTGGACACGCTCGAAGTCGCGTCCGGCCGGCTGGCACTGTTGTTCACGCCCGGCGACCGCCTGGCGGCGACGTTCAGCTATTACGACCAGAGCGCCAAGGCCGGCGGACGGTCAGCCAATCACCGCGACAGCTTCCGCACGGGCAACTACGAGTCTGGAGATCGATACGTCGAGCCCGAAGACCGCGAAACCTCGCTGTTCAGCACCGAGATCGTCGTCGACCTGGGCTTCGCGGAGCTGACGTCGGCGACCGGCGTCGCGAGCTACAAGCTCTGGGGACAGCGTGACCAGACGGATCTCTACCTCGACAACGAATGGGGATACGAAACCTTCCCGGCGTTCACGTCGTACACGCGCGATCTGCAGGAGGAAGACGAGTTCAATCAGGAGCTCCGCCTCGTGTCGACACAGACGGGTCGCCTCGGCTGGATCGCCGGTGTCTTCTACCACGACTTCGACGCGGCGAACTCGAGCGAGGAATTCGTGCCGGGCTTCACGACGTCGAATCTTCCCGGCGACTGGGGCATTCCCGTGCCGGCGAGCGATCTTTCCTACTATCAGGCCAAGGTCAACGAGCTGACCGAGCAGGCGGTATACGGCGAGCTCACGATCGCGACGACCGCCCGGCTCGACGTCATCGTCGGCGCGCGCGTCTATGAGTACGACACGACTCAGCACTTCCAGTTCGCAGTCCCTTTCTTCGACTTCGCCGGCGCCGAGGACAACGTGGCCCAGGACGATGGCGTGCTCGGCAGGCTCGGCGCGTCGTACGCGTTCAGCGATCGCGTGACTGGTTTTGTGACGCTGAGCGAAGGTTACCGGATCGGCGGAGCGAACTCGGTCGCGCCGTGCCCGGATCCGCTGCCGCCCGGTGCCGCGTGTGCGCTGCCGGACGAGGTATTGATCAAGCCGGACAGCACGACGAATTTCGAGGTGGGCGCGCATGCGCTGCTCGGCGAGGGACGGATGAGTCTCGATGCCGCGATCTATTCGATCGACTGGGAAAACGTGCAGACGGCGGGTACGACGGAGAACGGCGCCCTGCCGATCACGGTCAACGGCGGTGCCGCGGATAGCCAGGGACTCGAGCTGTCCTTCTCCGCGCGCACCCAGGGGCCCTGGTCGATGCGCACGACCTATGCCTACAACGAGGCCAGGCTCACGACGTATTCGCCCGGTCTCGTCAGCGGCGAGGACGCCTTTGCCGGAGACCGGCTGTCCGGCACGCCCGAGCATCAGTTCAGCTTCCAGCTCGGGCATGCCCGTCAGCTGGCAAATGGCTGGATGCTCGACCTGGGCTACAGCGCGACGGCCACGAGCGACGTGCTGACGCGCGTCGGCATGCGCAACGGCGGCGAGGAGCTCGGCGGCTACACCGTGCACAATATGGCGGTCTCCGTGAGCCGGGATCGCTGGCAGGCAACGTTCTACGCCGACAATCTGACGGACAAGTTCGCGGAGACCGCCGTTCGCGGTGAACCGGGCTCGATCCGTGCCGTCAACGGTGTCGACGTTCGCCGGTATTACCGGAATGTGCTGCGGCCGCGCACGATCGGGTTAGAATTCCGCTACTCGATCGGCGAATAGGCCACTTCAGATCAATCTCCCGACAGCAGATTCCGAACGGCAAGCCCGGCTCGATCGCTGGCATCGCAAGGCGCGGCAGGCTCTGCAGGCGGGCGCCTACGCCGATGTCGGCCGGGCCGTCGGGCGTATGCTCGAGATCGAGCCGCATCACGCCGATGCCTTTTTCATTGCGGCCGTCGCGACGCTCGAAGGCGGGTATCCGGTGGACGCCCTGTCCGGCTTCGAGAAAGCCACGGCCATCGATCCCGATCGTCCCGAATACTGGGCGCAGATGGCCCGCTGCTGCGACGTCCTCGGTCGAGAGCGCGACGCGCTGGCCTGCGTCGAGCGCGCTGGCAAGCTGCCGATCGCCGATCCCCTGAGCTTCGACACGCTCGGCAACGTCCTGGTCCGGAACAGCCGGTTCGCCGAAGCCGCGACGTATTTCGAGCGGGCCGTACATCTCGCGCCACGTCATGCGCAGTTCCAGTACAACCTGGCCACCGCCCGGATGTACTGCGGGGACCTGGCCGCGGCCAGGGCTGCCTTCGAGCGCGTGCTGGCCGTCGATCCCGATCATGGACGGGCGCATCTGGCGCTGGCCGAGATGCTCGATGGTCCGCCGCCGGCGGGGCGCGTCGAGACCCTCGAGGCGGCATTGGGCCGCGCCGCCGGAGACGTCGATAGGGAGCTCGTCATCCGCCAGGCCCTGGCGCTGAGTCTCGAGGCTGCCGGCAACCGACCGGCCGCTTTCGCCCACTGGACTCAGGGGAAGGCCGGGAAGAAGCGGGCACTTGGCTACACGATCGCAGAGGATAGAGCGATTTTCGCGGCTTTTGAGGCCGCTTTCGACGAGGTGGCCTGCGCCGACCCGCGCCCGGGCGACCCTTCCAGCGCGCCGATCTTCGTCCTCGGCCTGCCACGGAGCGGCACGACGCTGGTCGAGCGCATCCTGGCCTCGCATTCCGCCGTGACTTCGGGTGGCGAGCTCATGCATTTTCCCGTTGCCGTGCGCCAGGCCGCCGGCGGCCGCAGCCCGCAGCTCATCGATGTCGAGGGAATTCCCGCGGCACTCGCGGCAGATCCTGCATCCATCGGTGCGGCTTACCTCGATCGCGCCCGGACCGTGGTAGGGGAGGCCGCAAGCTTCGTCGACAAGCTGCCGCTCAACTTCTTCTACGTCGGCTTCCTGCGCCGCGCCTTGCCGAACGCGCGGATCGTCTGCCTCCGACGGGGGGCGCTCGACACCTGCCTCGCCAATTTCAGGCAGCTGTTTGCGCTCGGTTTCCCCTATTACCGCTATTCGCTGTCGCTCGAGGATACGGCGGAGTACTTCGCCCTGTTCGAAAGGCTCATGGCCCACTGGGATCGCCGGTTCCCCGGGGCCGTTTATCACCTGCGCTACGAGCAGCTCGTTGCAGAGCCCGAGGCCGAAGTCCGACGCCTGCTCGCTCACCTCGGGCTCGAATTCGAACCGGGCGTCATGAGTTTTCACAGCAACGAGGCGCCCGTCGCCACGGCGAGCTCGGTCCAGGTCCGGCGACCGATACACCAGCGCTCGGTCGGCGCCTGGCGCCGCTATGCCGATGAGATCGAGCCTTTGCGCCGCCGCCTGGTCGAGCTCGAAGTCGACCTGGGCGAGGCCGCGTCCTGACCGGCGGTCCGGAGCGGTGCCGCTTCGCCGAATTGCGGCTCGAGTAGCAGAATTGCTATTCTGAGCGAATGCCTTGGCGCGACCAGAACGACAAGCCCTACGAGCTCAAGGCCGTCCAGAAGTCCGAAGCGCCCTCGGGCAGCGAAGGCGAAAACTGGATACGGTACGAGATCACCCAGGGCACCAACGTCATCACGGGCTACCGTCAGGGGAGCATCACCGCGATCAAGCGCGTGGCCGAGGAAATCGTCGTGGGGTTGAACGAACGCCGTTCGCCGAATCGCGGTCGCGTCCAGCTCACCCAGCTCCGGAAGACGCCGAAGACTGCCACGTCCTGAAGTTCCGTCGCCCGCCCCAGCCGGCGGCCGCGAGCCCCGGCAGGAGCAGCCATGACATCGAGCCTCCGCCGCCCTCGCCTTCGACGACAATCACCTCGATCGGCAGGGGATCCTGGCTCTTGTCTTCGAGCGGCAGCAGCGCCATGCCGTCGCTTCGTGCGGGACCGAACTCGTCGGAGAAGCTGCCGAAATCGGCGTCGTAGAGCTCGATCAGGAGATCGTAGTAGCCCTTCGGATAGCCGCTGACGAGCTCCGTGTCGATGAAGAACTCGTCGTCGCCGGTCTCGCCGCCGATCCAGAAGTCTTCGGTGCTGTGGTAATGCTCCCAGTGGATGCCATCGGCGCTGAGATAAAGCTCGGCGAAGACCCAGGCGCTCGAGCGCCAGGAGTCGGCATCGATGCGCACGCTGAGAAAGTGGTGAAAGCCATCCTTGTCGAAATCGTCGTAGAGCTCGACGTCGGCGTCGTAGATCCAGTGGTCTGGAAGGGCAAGAACCGCTGTCGGCGACAGCGCGACGAGTACAGCCGTGGTCAGTGCCCGCAGGTTCTTCATGGCCAGCCTCCGTTCCCGAAGCCTCTGGGTGACATTTGAGACCGGGACAGCTGAACCTGCGCTGAGCGAAGAATTGTCCGCGCGGCTTGCCAACGATCGAGCCGGGTTCTAGGCTCTGGCGGCAGTTGATCGGGTAAGCCACATGCCTGTCCGCGTTGCCGCCTCCTTGCTTGTCCTGTCGCTCGCGGTAGCGTCGGCCGGGCCCGCGTTCGCGCAGTTCGGCGGCTTTGGCGGATTCGGCGGCAGCCGGACCGACATCGCCATGGTCGAGAGCTACGACGCGGACGGCGATGGTCGGCTGAACCGGGCCGAAAGGGATGTCGCGCGGGGCCGGAGCCCGGCCGGGGCATCGGGCCCCGCTTCGGGAAGCGGTGCCGAAGCTTCCGCCGCAGCGCCGTCAGTCAGTCCCGACGATGTCGAGATCTACGGCGAGGAGCCGTTGTACGCGGCAGAGGTCCTGCGAACCCTGTTCATCGAGTTCGAGCACCGCGACTGGGAATCGGAGCTCGAATACTTCTACGGCACCGACGTCGAGGTCCCGGCGACGATCACGGTCGACGGCCGCGTATATCCCGACGTCGGAATCCACTTTCGCGGCAACACCTCGTTCAACAACGTGCCGCCGGGGTACAAGCGCGGACTCAATCTGTCCTTCGATTTCGTGGATGAGGATCAGCGGCTGCTCGGCTACCGCACGCTCAACCTGCTCAACGCCTACGGTGACCCGACGTTTCTGCGGCAGGTGCTTTATCTCCGCATCGCCAACGAGTACTACCCGGCGCCGAAGGCCAATTTCGTCCGCGTCGTGATCAATGGCGAAGACTGGGGCATCTACGTCAACGTCCAGCAATTCAATTCGGACTTCACGCGCGAGGCCGCGGATTCGAACGAGGCGCGCTGGCATATCCCGGGCAGCTTCCAGTCGCGCGGCGGGCTCGAATATCTCGGAGCCGAGGAGGCGCCCTATCGTCGGGAGTACGAGATCAAGAACAAGGACGAGAGCGAGAGCTGGCAGAGGCTCATCGAGCTGACTCGCGTGCTGAACCAGACGACGCCCGACCAGCTCGTGGCCGCGCTCGAGCCGATCTTCGACATCGACGGGGCACTGCGCTATCTCGCGGTCGACAATGCGCTGCTCAACTCCGACGGCTACTGGTCGCGCAACAGCGACTACAGCGTCTATCTCGACGAGGACGGGCGTTTCCACGTCACGAGCTACGACGCGAATGAGGTGCTGCGCGAATCCTTCAGCCGCCGCGGTTCGGGGGGCGGCGGTGTCGCCTTGAGCCCGCTCGAGGGCTCGCGCGACGGCTCGAAGCCCATGCTGTATCGCATGCTCATGGTGCCGGAGCTCCGCGAGCGCTATCTCGGCTACGTGCAGGACATCGCGGAAAACTGGCTCGATTGGGAGCGGCTCGAACCGATCGTCGGCGACTATCGCGCGCTGATCGGAGAGTACGTGGCGGCGGACGAACGCAAGCTGTACACGACGCGGGAATTCGAACTTGGCATCGATGGTGGCGACAGTGGGAGCAGCCTGCCCGGCCAGGGCGCGTCTCGCGGATCGACGCTCCGTGCGCTGATCGAGCAGCGGCAGGCCTTTCTGCTCGGGTGGCTCGGCACTCAATCCGGAGTCGCGGTCCGGTGAAACGCTGGCTCTCGCGGCACTGGCCGCTCGTCGGTCTTGTTACGCTCGGGGCGGTGCTCGGCCCGGCGCTCTATGCGCAGCTTCCGTTTCGGGAATATCCTGGCGAAGGCCGGGGCGGCATGGACAATTTGCCGCCAGACTGGAACGTGCCGGCGGAATTCGTCATCGGCCGGCTCATGTATCCGTCGCGCGGCGATTCGGGCGGCGCTTGGCTCGAGGGCGGCACGAACTGGACGATCGACTATCCCCGCGGCGACCGGACTTTCGCCAGCGTCTTGAGACGCCTGACCGTCGTCGATGTCCGCTCCGTCGAGCAACCCATCAACCTCGACGACGGCGATGACGTCTTCAACTGGCCTTTCCTCTATGTCGTCATGCCGAGCGTTTGGAACCTCACCGACGAGCAGGCCGCGAAGCTGCGGGAATATTTGCTGCGCGGAGGTTTCCTGCTCGCCGACAGCTTCTTCGGCACGGAGGAGTGGGCGGGCTTCATGGAATCGATGGTGCGCGTTTTTCCGGACCGCCCCGTGGTCGAGCTGCCCGACGACCACGCGCTTTTCAGCGTCGTCTACGATTTCAGCGAGCGGCATCAGATCCACAACTGGCGTACATTGCCCCGCGGCTATCGCGACGACGGCTCCGAGCCGCAATGGCTCGCCATCCTCGACGACGACGGCCGAATCATGGTCGCCATGTCCTTCAACAACGACATGGGCGATTCCTGGCAGCATGCCGACGATCCGAGCTATCCGCAGGAGGACTCTCACATGGGCCTGCGCCTCGGCGTGAACTACGTCATCTACGCGCTGACGCACTGATCCCATGCCAGTCGCCGGTGCCACGGCCAGGTTGCGAATCGGCTTCGCCCTCGCGGCGGCTCTGATCGCAGCGCCGTCGGGTCCGGTGGCAGCCCAGATCAGGGCGCCCAATGCGCGTGGGGTCTCGATGGGCCATCTGCACTACGTCGTGAACGATGTCGTGCAAGAGCGCGACTTCTGGGTGCGTCTCGGCGGCACCGCGGAAGCATCGGCCGATGGCGAACGGGTGGAGATGCCGGGCGTCGTGATCGTGCTGAGCGCGGGCATGCCCGCATCCGGACCGTCGCTGGTCGAGCACGTGGCCTTCCGCGTCGCGTCCCTCGCGGCGATCGAGGCGCGCGGATTCGAGCTCGAGCTCGTCGCGGCTTACCCCGGCATCGCCTCGATCCGTTCGCCGGCCGGCAATCGCATCGAGCTCTTCGAGGAGGGCACGGCGACCAATGTCGGGTTCGAGCCCGAAGTCGCCGATGAGGTCGCGGATCGGCACAACCGGCCGCTTATCGGTGCGCTCGACTCACACCATCTGCATTTCTACCTGCCCGAGGATCAGGTCGAGGCGGCGCGCGACTGGTACGTCGAGCGCTTCGGCGCCATCCCCGGCATGCGCTGGCGGTACCTTGCCGCCGATCTTCCCGGCATGAACCTCAACTTCTCCGCGGCCAGCGAGCCGCAGTCACCGACGCGCGATCGATCCCTCGACCACATCGGCTTCGAGGTCGCGGGGCTCGAGCAATTCTGCCGGGAGCTCTCCGCCAGAGGCGTTGTGTTCGATCAGCCGTTCCGCCGGAGCGGCGCGGGGCTCGCCGTCGCGACGCTGACCGATCCCTGGGGCACGACGATCGAGCTCAGCGAGGGGATCGTGCGCTGATCCCGGGCGGGGTCGCCGGTCAGTGCAGCCGCTTTCGCAGGACCTGCCAGCGCCAGGCGAGCAAAACGATCTGCGTCGCGAGAAATCCGAGCCCGGTGTACAAACCGGTGAGCGCAATGACAAATTCGTCGCTCTCGGACGGTGCATAGGCGTTGGCGATCGGAGCGAGTCCCGCGGCCAGCAGGGTAGCGAGCGGTGAAATCGAGGCGACGACCGCCTGGAACAACGCGAGCCTTTCGACGGCTGCGCCCATGACGATCGCCACGAGTATCGGAAGCAACCAGACGAGCATGACGCTGAGCACGGCGCCGCGCTGGCCCAGCACCTGCAGCAGCAACACCGCATAGATGAGTACGAGACCGAGCGCGAGCGGAAGCCGCCAGCTTTCGAAGCCCGTGCCCGCGAGAAATCGCATGAATCCAGCGGCCTGCATCTCGAAGAAGAGGACTGCGTATCCGGCAAGAGCAATCAGAGCAAACAGTCCCATGAACGGAAGATTCGCAGAGTCGTCATCCCAGGGACGGGCCGCCTTTCGGCCCAGTTTCCTCGCGCGGCGCAGGCCGCGCACGTAATCGTGATGCGTGGGCACGATATTGGAATAGAGAAACATGCAGAGCAGCCAGACCGCCATCGAGTAGACGAGAGGCAGACCGATGGCGATCGCCTCGGCGCGCTCCTCGAGGACGTTGCTGCCGAATATGCTGAATGGCAGGAACTGGCCGGTGATGATCGGCCAGGTATTGCCGATGACGAGCACGACGAAAGCCGTCAGCAGGCCAAGCGCATACGGCTTGCTGAACGAGTGCTTGTCCGCCTTCTTCCAGCGCCGGATAGCCATCGTCCCGAAAGTCACGATGAGGCTGCTTTGCAGGAGCAGGGTGAACTGGAACGGCGACAGCGTGATGTCGAAGAATGGCACGGGCTCGGCGAAGTCCAGGCTGGGACCCGAGCCCGGACCAGGCCCGAATGCCGGGTCCGGACCGAAGCCCGGACCTCTGGCGAAGCCCGCATCAGCGACCACGGGTTGGACCTTCTCGCCGATGACGGGGAACACCGAGAGGTATTGCAGGAACTTGAGTCCGAGTTGCGAGCCGAGCGGCGCGATGATCAGGTTCAGCGCCGCGACCGAAAAGATCGAAACCATATAGCCCACGATCCAGCGCTTCATGACCATGCCGATTGCGACGGCTGTCATGTGGTAGAAGATCGTGCAGACGAAGAATGACGTGTAGACCGAGAGCACGGTCAAGAGCGGGATATTTCCCTTGACGACAATGAACGCGAGATGCGGCAGCGTCAGGGCGAACATCGCATATTCGAGAATCGGCAGCCCAACGAGATAGCCGACGATATTCTTGAGCGGCGCCAACGGCGTCAGGCGCTGATAGTCGAGCGTCTGGTCGATTTTCTCCTGGATGATCCCGGCGGCCGCGCGTGCCGTGCCCTTCAGCAGCAGGATCAGGCCCTGGATGATCAACAACGGAATCCAGAGGCGACGGGCGGCAGCCTCCTCCGGCACTCCGGAGTTCGTCTGGATGAGATAGGGCAGCGTGGTCACGAAGGTCGTGACGATCAGTGTCAGCAGCAGCCAGGCCAGCGAAGTCTTGAGCCTGAGCTGGCTGCGACGGTAGCGATGGAAAACCGGATTGTCCGCGAGGTTCAGGATGGCGAGCAGGGACTGCATGCTATTGCCGTTCCTCGGTGATCAGGGACATGAGCACCGACTCCATGCCGCCCTCGCGCGGCGAGAAGGCCACGACAGGAAAGTCCTCCCGGATCATCGCGCGTAGCAACTCATGCTGATCGCGCTTTTCACCACGGAAGCGGAAGCTGACGCGCGAGCCCTCGATTTGGATCTCGTCGACGCGCGCGTCACGCCTGAGCCACTCGGCAACGGCGTCGGCGGAATCGACGACCTCGACCCGGACCGCGGTTGCCTCCGACCTGATCGATGCGAGGGTCTCGGCAATCGAGCCCGAATGCAGCAGCCGGCCCTTGTGCATGACGCCGACCGAGGTGCACATGTCGGCGAGCTCGCTCAGGATGTGCGAGGACACGATGACGCTCGCGCCTTCGGCCGCGAGCTCCTGCAGGATCAGCCGGAGGTCGCGGCGCGCGAGCGGATCCATGCCGCTCGCGGGCTCGTCGAGCAGCAGCAGCTTCGGGCTGTGCAGCAGTGTCTTGGCCAGGA
>Ga0315910_10004728_pt1 | contig 11319 bp, 8 predicted proteins | sample EdamamesoilMG_FD_204470 | JGI IMG/M metagenome (GOLD analysis project Ga0315910, IMG submission 204470) | Garden soil microbial communities collected in Santa Monica, California, United States - Edamame soil | ecosystem: Environmental > Terrestrial > Soil > Garden | place: USA: California...
GAAACCTTGTTAGGAATGCTTCGCGACGCGGGCCTCGAGGACTGCCGTTACCACAACCTCTCGGGTGGCATCGTCGCCGTGCATCGCGGCTATCGTTACTAGACCCGCATGCTGACCCAGGCGATCGAGAACCTGCTGAACCGCAATCTGCCGCGCAGTCCGCGCGCGCTCGAACTGTGCTCGGCGCTCGCCGGGAAGCGTGTGCGCGTCGAGGCACAGGGCCTCGGATGGGTGCTTCTGATCGAGTGCCTGAGCACGTCGGTGCGGCTCACGAAGAATGCGCCTGCCGATCAATCGGCAGATGCCGAGATCTCCGGCACGCTGCTCAGCCTCGCCGCACTGGCCGGATCGCATCCCGAAGAAGTCATCCAGCGCGGTGACGTCTCCATCCAGGGTAATGCGGAAGTGGCGCAACAGTTCCGCGAACTCGCGATGCTGCTCAAGCCCGACGTCGAAGAAGAACTCTCGCGGCTCATCGGCGATACGCCCGCGCACCAGGCGCTGCGCCTGGTCCGCATGGCGACCGGCTTCGGCCGCCGCGCCGCGCGGACCGGCGTGCGCAACGTCGCCGAGTACCTGGCCCACGAAAGCCGCGACCTGGTGCCGCGCGCCGAAGCGGAAGATTTCTACCGCGGCGTCGAACGCCTGCGTGAAGACCTGGACCGATTGGAGGCGCGCACGCGCCTGTTTGAAGTCGTCGAGGACGAAACACCCAAATGAAATTGCGCGTCCTCTCCCGCCTCATCGAAATCCAGCGCGTGCTGGTGCGCCACGGGCTCGATGAATTCGTACGTGCCACGCATCTCTATCGCCCGCTGCGATTCATCTTCCTGTTGTCCCCGTGGACGTGGGCGGTACGCCGCAGCGATGCGCCGCGCGCCGAGCGCTTGCGTCTCGCGCTCGAAGAGCTCGGACCCATCTTCGTGAAGTTCGGGCAGGCTCTCTCCACCCGCCGCGACCTGCTGCCGGTGGATATCGCCGACGAACTCGCCAAACTCCAGGACCGCGTGCCGCCCTTCGATGGCAAGGTGGCGCGCGCGGTCATCGAGGCCGCTTACGGGCGTGCTGCCGAGCAGGTCTTCTCGAAGTTCGAGGAAACGCCACTGGCCGCGGCATCCATCGCGCAGGTCCATACCGCCGAGTTGCGTCCCGAAGTACCGCTGAACGGCGCGAAGACGCGCGAAGTGGTGGTGAAGGTGCTGCGGCCCGGCATGCACTCCATCATCGCGCGTGATCTCGAGGTTCTGCGCGCACTCGCCGGCTTCGCGGAAGCGAACTGGGATGGCAGCCAGCGTCTCAAGCCCGTGGAAGTGGTCGCCGAATACGAAAAGACCATCATCGACGAGCTCGACCTGATGCGGGAAGCCGGCAACGCCTCGCAGCTGCGCCGCAACTTCGAGAACTCGCCTCTTCTATATGTGCCTGCCGTGCACTGGGACTTCTGCCGGCCCGGCGTCATGGTCATGGAGCGCATCCGCGGCGTGCAGATCTCCAACATGGCGCGCTTGCGTGAAGCCGGCACCGACATCCGCAAGCTGGCGGAGAACGGCGTCGAGATCTTCTTCACGCAGGTGTTCCGCCACAACTTCTTCCACGCGGACATGCACCCGGGCAACATCTTCGTGCTCATCGACAACCCGGCGCAGCCCAAATACGCCGCGGTCGATTTCGGCATCGTGGGCACGCTGGATCCGCGCGACCAGTACTACCTCGCGGAAAATTTCCTCGCGGTGTTCGATCGCGACTATCGCAAGGTAGCCACGTTGCACCTCGAGTCCGGCTGGGTGCCGGAAGGTTCTCGCGTCGACGAAATGGAATCCGCGATCCGCACGGTCTGCGAGCCCATCTTCAACAAGCCGCTGAAGGAGATTTCCTTCGGAACGGTGCTGCTGCGGCTGTTCGAGATCTCCCGGCGATTCAACGTGTCGATCCAGCCGCAGCTCATCCTGCTGCAGAAGACGCTGCTCAACATCGAGGGACTGGGCCGAGACCTGTATCCCGATCTCGACATCTTCAAGACCGCGGGCCCGATCATGCGCGAGTGGGTGCGCGAGAAAATGAGCGGGCGTGCCCTTCTCGAGAATGCGCGCGCGCAGCTTCCGGAGATCCTGACCAGCCTGCAGACCCTGGCGCCGCTCGTTCGTTCGGCGGTGCAGCGCGCGCAGGACGGCCGCTTGCGTCTCGCGGTGGAAGCGCCCGAGATCAACGCATTGCGTTCCGAAATCCGTCGCACCAATCGGCGCCGGGACAAGGTGACCATTGCCGCCGTCCTGCTTCTGGGCGGCCTGGTGTGGATGGCGCTGGGCCATCAACCGTACTGGGCAGGATGGGCACTCTCGGGCACGGGCGGTGCATGGTTGTTAGGTTTGCTGCGGCGCTGAAGCCCTCGGTAAATACTTAGTCAGCGCGGGCCGACTTCGGCGCGCGGGCCTAATTGCGGCACTGCAGGCATCGGAGTAGTTTGGGAAATCATGGCCATCTCCGAGAGCCCTGAACCGAACCGCAGTCTCGCGCAGTTCGTCTCCTTCGTCGCTCTGGCCGTGGGACTCTTCGTGCTCGCCGGCTGGGCTTTCGGCATGGAGCAGCTCACCAACATCCTGCCGACATGGCCGCGCGTGGTACGGCTCACTGCCCTGGCCTTCATCCTGTCGGGAATCGCGTTGTGGCTCGCCACGCGCCAGGAGCGGATGCCGGCGATCATCGCCGCCGCCCTGCTGACCACCCTCGCTGCGCTGGTGCTGCTCAAGAATGCCGTGGACTGGGATGTGTACCTGGACCAGCTCTCGCTCGCGCAGATGCCGGAGATCATCGACATCAACACACCGCCGCGCATGGCGCTGGCCTCGGCTCTCGCTTTTGCGCTGCTCGGGACGTCGCTGCTGTGCGCCCAACACCCTCGCGGTGCGCTGGTTCACCAGGCGCTGGCGGTCGTGGCGATGCTCATGGGCTGGCTGGGACTGTCGCGTTACCTGTTCGGCGGCGCGCCCGTTTTCGCGTTCGCGGACATGGCGGTGCATACCGCAACGCTGGTTCTGTTGCTGACCGGCGGAGCGCTGACACTGCGCCCTGACGCCGGCATCGCCCGCCTGCTCTCGAGCCGAGGAGTCGGCGGCGCCATGGCGCGTCGCCTCTTACCTGCCGCGATCATCGTGCCGCTGCTCGCGGGTTCGCTGACGGTTTACTTCGAGCGGAAAGGATCACTGAGCCTGGAAGGCTCGGTGGCGTTCTTCGCGTTGATGAGCGCTCTCGTGTTCGTCGCGTTCGTCTGGATCAACGCGGCGCGTGGCGAACGCGCGGACTCGCTGCGGCGAGCCGCGGAGCGGGCGCTGCGGCTCTCCGAAGAGCGCAACCAGCTCATCGTCGAAACCGCGCTCGACGGCGTGGTCACCATCAACAACAAGGGCATGATCACCGGCTGGAACTCCCACGCCGAGAAGCTTTTCGGCTGGACACGCTCCGAGGTGCTCGGCCGCGAGCTGGCCGAGCTCATCATCCCCGAGCGCATGCGCGACCAGCATCGCCACAGCCTCAACCGTTACGTGGAGTCTGGTGTCGCCCGCGTACTGAACAAGCGCATCGAGATGTCGGCGCTGAATCGCGACGGTACGGAATTTCCCGTGGAACTCGCGATCACGCCGATCGGCTTCGGCGACGACCTCGTGTTCAGCGGCTTCATCCGCGACATCACCGGCCGCGTGCGCGCCGAAGCCGCACTGCGTGAAAGCGAGCAACGCTTCCGCACCACCGCGAATGCCGCGCCGGTGCTCATCTGGATGAGCGGCAAGGACAAGCGCTGCACGTGGTTCAACCAGCGCTGGCTGGACTTCGTCGGTCGCGACATCGAGCAGGAACTCGGCGACGGCTGGTGCGACAACCTGCACCCCGCCGACTTCGATCGCGCACTCGACACGTACCACGCCGCATTCGAGGCGCGGCGGCCCTACGAGATGGAATATCGCCTGCAGCGCGACGACGGCGCCTGGCGGTGGCTGCTCGAACGCGGCTGCCCGCATCTTGGTCCCGGTGGCGAGTTCGTGGGATTCATCGGCACCTGCATCGACATCACTGAACACCGCGAGACCGTCGAGCAGCTGCGCGAGAACCGCGCGCGCTTCAAGACGCTGGCCGAGTCGCTGCCGCAGTTGATCTGGACCTGCCTGCGAGATGGCTACACCGACTACGTGAGCCGGCAATGGCTCGACTACACCGGCCGTAGCGAATCGCAGCAGCTCGGCAGTGGCTGGCTGGAGCAGGTTCATCCGGACGATCGCGCGAAAGTGCACACGGAGTGGTCGCGCGTCGTCGCAAGCGGCGATACGTACGACATCAGTTTCCGCATCCGCCGCTTCGATGGCGTCTATCGCTGGTTCAAGACGCGCGCGGTGCCCTTGCGGGATCCGGCGGGCCGCATCCTGAAGTGGTTCGGGTCGAATACCGACATCGAAGATTTCGTGGTCGCGGAACGGAAGCTCAAGGTGCAGCTCGAACGCATGCAGCTGCTCGACCGCACTACGCGCGCGATCGGAGCCCACCAGGAACTGCGCAAGGTGTTCGAGGTGGTGCTGCAGAGTCTCGAAGACAATCTCGGCATCGACTTCGTCAGCCTGTGCACCTATCAAGCCGAACCGGAACTCATCACGGTGAGCTGCGTGGGCGAGCGAAGCTCAGCCCTCGCAAGGCAGATGGGCATCGTCGAACAGGCCCGGATCGAAGTGGACGAGAACAGCCTGAAACGCTGCGTCCATGGCGAGCTGATCTACGAACCCAACATCGAGAGTCTCAAGTTCCCGTTTCCCGCGCGCCTCGCGGGCGCCGGACTGCGCTCGCTGGTCGCGGCGCCGCTGATGGTGGAGAGCGAGGTGTTCGGCGTGATGCTCGTCGCGCGACGCCGCGTCGACGCGTTCAGCAGTGACGATTGCGAGTTCTTCCGCCAGCTTGCGAGCCACGTGGCGCTGGCGGCACACCAGGCCAGGCTGTACGAAGCTTTGCAGGGCGCGTACCAGGATCTGCGCCAGACGCAGCAGACGGTGATGCAGCAGGAGCGCCTTCGCGCGCTCGGCCAGATCGCGAGCGGAATCGCGCACGACATCAACAACGCGCTGTCGCCCGCGGGCCTGTACGCGCAGTCCATGCTCGCGCATGAGCAGGGACTCAGCGCGCGATCGCGCGAGCAGCTCGCCGTGATCCAGCGCGCCATCGACGAGGTGGCGCAGACGGTCCAGCGCATGCGCGCGTTCTATCTTCCGCGCGGCATGGAGCACACGCTGACGCCCGTGGATCTCAACGAGATCCTGATGCAGGTCATCGATCTCACGCGCGCGAAATGGAGCAACATCCCGCAGGAACGCGGCATCGTCATCCAGGTCGAAAGCGATCTCGATCCCAACCTGCCGAAGATCCTGGGCGCGGAAAACGAGATGCGCGATGGGCTCACCAACCTGCTGCTGAACGCCGTCGACGCCATGCCGGAAGGCGGCACCATCACGCTGTGCACACGGCAGGTGGTCCGCGATCACCAGGTGATCGTCGAGGTGCAGGACACCGGCATCGGCATGAGCGAGACGACACGAAGCCGCTGCCTCGAACCCTTCTTCACGACCAAGGGAGAACGCGGTACGGGGCTCGGGCTCACCTCTGTATTCGGCATGGTCCAGCGTCATGGCGGCGACTTCGAGATCGACAGCGAGCTCGGTCGCGGCACCACCATGCGCATGATCTTCCCGCGCGCTCCCACGGGCATGTCGAACAGCGAAGAACCGTTCGTTCCGCCGCCGCGGCCGCTGCGCCTGCTCCTCATCGATGACGACCCGCTGCTGCTCCGCTCCCTGCGCGACACGCTCGAGCTCGATGAACACGAGGTGGTGACCGCCGACGGTGGTCAGGCGGGCATCGACGCGTTCTCGCAGGCGCTGAAGTCGGGGACGCGTTTCGATGCTGTGATCACCGATCTCGGCATGCCCTATGTCGACGGCCGCAAGGTCGCGGCGCGGGTGCGTCAGCTGTCCGCGCAAATGCCCATCATCATGCTCACGGGTTGGGGACATCGCCTGGTCGCCACGGCCGACCAGCCCGAGCACGTCGACCGCGTACTCAGCAAGCCACCGAAGATGGCGGAAATACGGGGGGCATTGACGGAGCTGGTCGGGGCGCGCGAAGCCCGGGAGAAATAGGCCCGTCGTCAGAGAGGCGCCGGCCGGTGCCAGCGCCGCGCGAAATGCCAGCACACCGACGCCGTCGACGTCAGCACCAGCGATGTCCACGCGATCCACTCGAGATGCGGCAACACCTTCGGCGACACGATGCCCAGCGTGAACGCCGTGACCAGCAGTGCGACGAAGGATTGCGCTGAAGCCGCAGTGCCGCGCGCCGCCGGGAACAGGTCGAGCATGCGCAGCGTCAGCACCGGGAAGGCGAACTGCGCGCCGATGGCGGACAAGAACAAGAGCGCCTGCTGCAGCGGCACCGGCAGCTCGTCCAGCGCCAGGTGCAGGAGCACTCGCACCAGCGCTGCCGCGAACGTGATCGTGAGCCCCATTTGAACCTGGCGCGTGAGATCCACGCGACCAGCGATCCGCCGCGAGATCACCGCGCCCAGCATGATGCCGGTGATCACCGGCAGGAACAGTTGCGCGTACGACGTCTCGCTCATGCCCCAGTGCTTCTCGATGATCGCGGGCGCCGAGCCGATGAAGCAGGCAATGGAGCAGAAGTTGATGGCGGCCGCGAGGGCGAGCATCAGAAACTCGGGATCGCGCAGCACGGTGACCGACATCGCCACGAGGTTGCGCACGTTGAACGGAATGCGCGACTGCGGCGGATGCGTTTCGGGAAGCTTCCACCACGAGGCCGTGGAGAACACCACGCCGCAGACGACCATGACGGCAAACACCGCGCGCCACCCGAAGGCCACGTGCACCCATCCGCCGATGATCGGCGCCACGGCGGGCGCGAGGCCGAAGATCATCGTGGTCAGGTTCATGAGGCGCTGCGCGTTGGCGCCTTCGTAGAGATCGCGAATGATGGCGCGGCCGATGACCACGCCGACACCGGCGGTGGCGCCCTGCAGGACGCGCGAGGCGATCAGGAGTTCGTAGTTGGGCGCGAACGTGCAGGCCACCGATCCCACGGTGTACAGAACCATGCCCCAGATCATCACCGGTCGCCGGCCCACCGCGTCCGACAGCGGCCCATGCACCAGCGAGGCGAAGGCAAACGGCACCATGTATGCCGTGATGACCTGCTGCAGCTGCCAGGCGCTGACCTTGAGCGCCCCTTCCATCGTGTGGAAGGCAGGGAAAAACGTATCGATGGAGAACGGGCTCACCATCGACAGCCCGCCGATCAGCACGGCGAGCATCGCGTATCCGGGGAGCTTGTGCTTCACCAGCGGGGCGATCTCCTATCCATTGCGCAGCGACCTCAGGAAGGCCGACGGGTCCTGCCCGTTCTCCAGCACTTCGACCAGCGCCGACCCGACGATGACGCCCGCCACGTGACCGCGCAGCTGCTCCACCTGCTGGTGGCTGCGGATGCCGAAGCCCGCGCACACGGGTAGTTTGGAGGTCGCCGTCACCTGGTCGAGGTAGTGCGTGACTTCGCCCGGCACCGACGCGGTCTTGCCGGTCGTGCCCGTCATCGTGACTGCGTACACGAACCCCTGCGTCGCCGCGCACAACTTCTTCATGCGCTCCGGCTGCGTGACGGGTGTGACCATTTGCACGATGGCCAAGCCGTGCGGCGCGATCGCCGTGCGCAGATCTTCGCCTTCGTCATAGGGCAGATCCGGGATGATGAAGCCGCAGACACCGGCCTTCGCCGACGCAGCCGCGAGCTTGTCGAAGCCGAACGCGAGCAGCGGATTCAGGTAGCTCATGAGAATGAGCGGCGCCTTCGGCAGCTGGCCCTGCGCCTGCATGGCCTGCAGTTCGTCGAGCAGCCAGCGCAGGCTGAAGCCCTGGCGCAGCGCTTCGCGGCTCGAGCGCTGGATGGTCATGCCATCGGCCATGGGGTCGGTGAACGGCACGCCGATTTCGACTACGTCGGCTTCGGTGCCGATCTGCGTCAGATGCTCGCGAAATTTCTCACGCTGCGGATAACCAGCCGTGATGAAGGCCACGATGGCCGTGCCACCTTCGGCGTTGCGGATGGCAGTACTTATTTTTTCGGAAGGTGTCATTTCATGTCCGCCAGCACGGTACGTTGCAACGTGGGCATGTCCTTGTCACCGCGGCCGCTGAGCCCGATGAGCAGCTTCTTTCCCGGATTCTTCTTCGCCCAGCGCTTCGCGCCCGCGAAGGCATGCGCCGACTCGATGGCCGGCAGGATTCCCTCGGTGCGGCAGCATTCGGTGAGCGCCTCGAGCGATTCATCGTCGGTCGCCGCTTCGTAGCGCACGCGGCCGGCCCACAACAGCAGCGAGTGTTCCGGACCGACACCCGGATAGTCGAGACCCGCGGACACGGATTCGGTTTCCTGGATCTGGCCGTGTTCGTCCTGCAGCAGCAGCGAGTACGCGCCCTGCAGCACACCCGGGCGGCCGTACGCCAGCGTCGCGGCGTTGTGCCCGAGCTGGCTGCCCGTTCCGCCGGCTTCGATGCCGATGATCTCCACCGACTTGTCGCCGATGAAGGGATGGAACATGCCGATGGCGTTCGAACCGCCACCCACGCACGAGATCACCGCATCCGGCAGCCCGCCGGACTGCGACAACATCTGCGCGCGCGCTTCCTTGCCGATCACGGTCTGCAGCTCGCGCACGAGGTACGGATACGGATGCGGGCCCACCGCCGAACCGATGATGTAGAACGTGTCGTTCGGATTGCTGACCCAGTCGCGGAACGCCTCGTCGATGGCCGCGCGCAGCGTCTTGTCGCCGTTGGTCACCGGCACCACCGTGGCGCCTAACAACTTCATGCGACCGACGTTCGGCGCCTGGCGCTCCATGTCCACCGCGCCCATGTACACCGTGCACGGCAAGCCGATGCGCGCGCAGGCGGCAGCACTGGCGACGCCATGTTGACCGGCGCCGGTTTCCGCCACCACGCGCTTCGCGCCAAGACGCTTGGCGAGCATGGCCTGGCCGAGGGCATTGTTGATCTTGTGCGCACCGGTGTGGGCGAGATCCTCGCGCTTGAGCCACACCTCGGCGCCCCAGGCCTTCGACAGCTTGGGTGCGTGCGTGAGCGCGGTGGGACGGCCCACCCAGGTCGCGAGCTCCCGCGTGAGCTCGGCCTGAAACTCCGGCGCATGCAGGTGCTGCTTGATGCCGGCTTCGAGCTTCTCGAACGAGGCAAACAGGGTTTCGGGTACGTATCGTCCGCCGAACGGGCCGAAGCGGCCGCGTGCGTCGGGATATTTTCCCGCCAGTTCGTCAGCCAGCAGTCTGGCTGCGTCTTGTGTGTGCATCACGTATTCAACTCCAGGGCCGCCATCCGCGCGGCCGTCACGAATTTTTCAATCTTGTCGGCGCTCTTGATGCCGGGCTGCTCTTCGACACCGCTCGACACGTCGACGCCGAAAGGGCGTACCTGGCGTACGGCGATGCCAACGTTGAGCGGGTTGAGGCCGCCCGCGAGGATCACATCGCAGCGGCGCGCGAGTTCCGCCGCAGCCTGCCAGTCGGTAGTTTGGCCGCTGCCGCTCACCGGTCCTTCGAAGAGCACACGACCCGGCAACGTGCAGGCCGCGTCGACCGGCGGCCGCATCACGGGCAACACGCTCAGCGTGTTCGGCAGGCCGAGGCTATCGAGATCCTCGATGTCGGTCTGCAGGATGTCGGGACGGAAGTCCCGCAGGATTTCCTCGACGGCTTCGCGTGTCGGATGACGCGTGACGGCGACGCAGGCCAGCTTGTGGCGAACGGGCTTCGCGAGCTCGCTGGCGCGCTGCGTGGTCACACGGCGCACGGAGTCCGCGAACACGAAGCCGATGGCGTCCACTTCGCAAGCCAGCGCGGTATCCACGGCGACGGGTGTGGTCATGCCGCAGATCTTGATGAACATGCCGCTCATGCGCGGCCCGCCACCAGCGCTGCGCGCGCGCCTGCCGCTGCGCGAGCTTCGGCGAGCATGGCGCCCGCGAGCTGCGCCGGGTTTTCCGCCGACATCAGCGCGCTGCCGACGAGAGCAAGGTCATAACCGCAGGCTGCCATGCGTGCGGCATCGGCGGCCGTGGCGACACCACTTTCGGCCACGCGTTTCACCGCCTTGGGTAGTGAGGACGCGAGCGAATCGAGCCGGCCCGGAACCACCTTGAGTGTGGCGAGATCGCGCGAGTTGATGCCGACCATGAGCAACGCATGATGGCTGCGACGCGCATCCACGAGCGCATGGGCGATTTCGATATCGGGCTGGTCGAAAGCTTCGAGCAACACGAACAGGTTCAACTCGAGCGCGGCATCGATGAGCCGCTCGAGATCGGCACGCGGCAGCATGCGGATGATGGCGAGCACACCGCCTGCACCCGCGACGCGGCCTTCGAGCACCTGGTAGGCGTCGACGAGAAAGTCCTTGCGCATCGCCGGTACGCGAAGCGGAGCCAGTGCGCGCGCGCCGGCGGCGAGATCATCGAGTGAGCCGTCGAAGCGGCTGGGCTCGGTGAGGATGGACACCGCGGCGGCGCCGGCATTGGCATACGTGGCGACGCGCGCGCCGACGTCTTCCTCCGCGCCCGACTTGAGCAGACCCACCGCAGGTGAGCGCAGCTTCACTTCGGCTATCAGATCGAACGAGCCCAGCTTCAATGAAGGCGCGGGAGGCAGATCGCCGATGCGCGCCCGAAGTTCGGGCTCGGGGATCTTCGCCTGCGCGGCCGCGGACCGGGCGCGACTCGATTCGGCCATCGTCGAGAGGAAATCGACGCTCACAGGCCGGCACCCTGGCCGAAGGCGGCGAGCGCATCGAGCGTCCGGCGGCCCGCGCCGCTGTCGATGGCCTGCCGCGCGAGCTGCACGCCGTCACGCGGGTTGTCCACGCGCCCCACCACTTCGAGCGCGAGCGCGGTGCCTAACAACAGCGCATCACGATGCGCGCCCTTGTCTTCACCGGTGAGCACGGCGCGCAATGCCTTCGCATTCGTGCTCGCGTCTCCGCCCGCGAGGTCGTGCGCGCCACACAAATCGAGCCCGTAGTCCGAGGGACTGCGCATCTCCGCTTTCACGTGGCCGGGCCGCACATCGAGCACGGTGAACGGCCCGAGCGGCGTGGGTTCGTCCCAGCCCTCTGCGCCATGAACCACGAACGCGCGCTCGATAGGCAGGCCCGACAGAGTTTCCGCCATGAGCTGCGCCGTAGGCAGATTGAATGCGCCCGTGAGCTGGAA
>Ga0315910_10004729_pt1 | contig 11312 bp, 6 predicted proteins | sample EdamamesoilMG_FD_204470 | JGI IMG/M metagenome (GOLD analysis project Ga0315910, IMG submission 204470) | Garden soil microbial communities collected in Santa Monica, California, United States - Edamame soil | ecosystem: Environmental > Terrestrial > Soil > Garden | place: USA: California...
TGGATGATGCGTTCCGAGGCGAGACGGTAAAGGATGTAATCGGTGGCGCCCAGGATGGTGAGGAAGGTGAGACCCACGGGGACGGCGATCTTCAGATGGAAGGGGATCCGACGGCCCTTCACGGCATCCTTGTCATGTTCCATAGGGAGAGGATAAGGGAGAGTGCGCCGGTCGGCAAGTTCCAGTTGGGGCGGGCATCAGAGGTGGAAGAGAACGCCCGCCGTGAGGGTGACCTGCTCCCCGGAAAGGCCGTTCGCGAAGACCGTCACAGGGGTCCCGTTGGAAAGGACCTGGTCGAAACGTCCCTCCAAGCGGGCGAGGAGGTTCCCCGTGAGCCTGTGTTCGAAGGTCAAGGTCACTTCCCTGGCTTCCACCCGGGGGAAGGAGGGGTCGGCGTCGTACAGTTCGAACAAGTTCGCCTCGTCCAGGACCTCCTCCAAGCGCAAGGTGAGGGCCCAGCCTTCCGCGAAGGTGAAGCGGCCGTAGAGCGCGACCCCGCCGTAGAGGTTGGAAGGGCCGAGGACCGAACCGACCTCGGTGTGCAAGGCGAGGGAAAGAGCGTCCGAGGCTTCCAGCGTGGCGTAGAGCTCCCAGAGGGATCGGGCCAGCAGGTCGGTTGGGTCACCGGTGGCCACGGCCCCGGCGAGGCCGCTGGCCGTGAGAGAGAGGGCCGAGAGGGGGGACCATTCCACCTTGAGCCCCAGGGCCTTCCCTTGGGCGGAGGGCGAGTATCCCGTGATCCCGTCCCAACCGTCATAGTAGTAGCCCGTGACGCTGAAGGCCTCCTCGGGGGAGTAGGAGGCGCTCAAACCCGTGTGGAGGGTAGGGGCGGTCTGGAAGAGGATGGACTTGGAGAGGTTCCAGTTCTCGTCGGTGCGAACGGCCTCGTAGCCCATGTGGGTGACCCTGCGGCCGAAGGTGAAGGTCCAGTCGCCCGGTTTATAGGAAGCGGTGGCTTCGAAGAGGGCCCCTTCCGGCGCCGAGGAGGAACCGAGCAGGTACTCGGCCCCTGGACCGAAGAGGAAGGAGGCGTGGGCCTCCCCCTCGCCTTGGGAGACCGTGAGGCCGGCCTCCACGAGGCCCAAGGAAGGTTGGCCGTCCCTGGAGCCGTACTGGAGACCGGGGTTCATCTCGCCGCTTTGCTTCGCCGAGTTGGTGAAGTTGAAGGACTGATAGCCTTCCACGAAGAGATGGGGTTCGACCTTCGGGGAAGGGCTTGTCCCTTCCTCGGCGAGGACCGGGGCGCAAAGGAGGGATAGGAGGAAAGCGAGGGGTCTTTTCACAGGACGATTCTCGGGCTTTTCCCCTGGCGATTCAAACGGGAAATGAAAGCCCCCTCAATAAGCCTGCAATAGCTCCAGCATCTTGCGGTCGAGTTTATGCCCGTTGAAATCCTCATACTCGACGTCGGTGCGGCCGGAATCCATCACCCCGAAGTCGCCCCGGAAGTTCCAGAGGGCCCAGCCCCAGCCGGCTTCCTTGTAGTTCTCCAGGCAGTCCTTCATCCACCGCATCACCACGTCGTGGGGGGTCTTGTTGTAGGAACCCCATTCGCCCACCATCACGCCCACGCCCTTCGCTTGCAGGGCCTTCCAAGGGAGGATGTCCTTCTCCCAGAGGGCCTTGCGGTCCATGGAGCCCGTGCCGCCGGTCAGGTTGCCTTGCGCGTCGCAGGTCAAAACGCCCTGCTTCACCCCCCAGTCCGCCCCGTTGGGGCGCAGCAGAGCCGTGGAGGAGCCGTCCACCGCGACGATCTCGATGCGGTCGAAGGTCAGCCAGTCGCCTTCCCCAGCGGAGATCTCGACGCGCCTGGTCCCGGCCGGGAGGATGGCGGAATAGTCCCTGTCATAGACGTTCTGATAGATCTTCCACTCGGGTTTGTATACCGAGGTCTTCCATTCGCCGGTCCCGTCCTTGGGTTCCAGCTTCTTGGAAAGGACGACCTTGCCATCGGCCGTGATGGCGAGGTTGGCCAAGCGGGAGACGGTGTTCACGTGGATCCGAAGTTCGCTCTTCTTGGCGAGGGCGCCCTCCAGGACCAAGGGCCCCATGAGGTCCTTCTTGTCCGTGCCGTAGAGGTAGCTGTTGAAGCGGATGACGGGCCATTGAGGGATGGCCCAACCGGCGGACCCATCCACCCAATTGGCCTTGTAGTGCGTGAGACCGAAGGGACCGTATCCCCGGGTGGCCTGGGCCACGCCCTGGCCCACGAGTTCCTGGTGGGGGTCTTTCCCGTAGCCCATTCCGTCACAAATGATGAGGCGTTGGGGGTCGATGGCCCAGATGGCTTTGGCGACCTTCAGGGAGACCTTGGCGAGGGTGGCGCCGTCGGCCCCGCCCGGCTCGTTGAAGAGGTTGAAGCTCAGCTTCGAGGAGGGGATGCCCTTGTAGCGCTTGGCGAACATCGTCCAATGCTTGACGCAGGCCTCCTGGGCCTCCGCGTCGGTCCAGAGGTCCTTGGCCTCCTTGGGGCTGTTCACGGTGAAGCCGGGGGCCCGGTGGAAGTTGAGGCAGACATGCAGGCCGTACTGGTTGGCCCAGGCCACGGCTTGGTCGATCTTCTTGAGTTCCTCCTCGTTCACCTTGTTCCAGTCCTTGTCCAGGATCCAGGTGCGGTAGTCCATGGGGAAGCGCACGAAGTTGAAACCCCACTCGGCGATCCACTTGAAGTCGTCCGCCTCGAAGGGGCGGTTGCTCCAATCGACATGGAAGCGGTTGAGGATGTTGAAACCGCGCCAGCGGGGGAGCTCCTGGGCGGAAGCGGCCGGGAAGGTCGTGGTCTTGGGAGCTTCCGCGGCCCCGAGGGGAGCGGCCGCGAGCAGGGTGACCAACAAGGTCTTCAGGATGGTGCGTCGCATGGTTCCTCCGGGGGATTGAATGGTGCGGCAAGCGGCACATTCTACTATTGGACGGATAAGAAACCCAAAAAGTCACGCGGCGGAGGGAAAAGCTTTTCATCCGATGGAAGGGAAAGTGGTGGTACCGGGGGGAGGGGGCCCCGTAAAGTGTGCGCCATGCCCAAGACTTTCCATCCCTTCTTCCTGGCCCTCCTGTTAGCGGCGCCTTCCGTCCATGCGCAGGTCACCCTTTCCCTGGAGGGGTCCCTTGCCTTGAAACAAGGGAACGTCCTTTATGAGGAGTACTTCCTGGTGTCCCTGTTGGGGCTGGGCAAGAGATCGCAGGAAAAGTTGGGGACCAAGGAAGGACCCTCCGAGTTCCTGGGCCTGGGAGGGGCCTATGCCTTGTCGAGGTTGGAGGGGACCACCGCGGAGGACAAAGGGGAAGCCTGGCTCCGTTTCGAGGCGGACCCAAGGGTCCTCTTCGAAAAGAAGGTCCGGTACCTCCATTTCTCCCTATGGGCCTTCGTCGAGACCCGTTTGGGGAGGGACAGGGTCCTGGGGATGGAGGAGGCCGCCAACCACTTCGCCGGCCTGGGTCTGTCGGTCAAACCCCTCGGGGGGGCCTGGACCTTCACCTTGGAGCAGGGTTTGGGGCAGAGGAGCGAGAAGCTCTCCACGGGGGACTTCAGCGCTTATCTGGCGGGGTATGGGTCGGCCGTCAATTCCTTCGGCGCCGAGGGGACCCTCCGGCTCGTGCTCTCCACCTTCGCCTATGTGGAGGAGGGGCCGGGTCTACCCATCACGGAGAATTGGACCCTTCGGCAGACCTCCACTTTGGAGGTGCCCATCGAGGGGGCCTTCGCCTTGACCGTGACCCACCAATTGGACCACCGGAACCGCCCTGTGGCGGGGTTCCGTCCCACCGACCAGTCCTTGAGGACTGGCCTTAAGATCCACTTGTAGGGGCTCTTTTCATTCGAAAAGAACGCAAAGGTTGCTCCGCTGCATTTTTCGTGGATTAAACCATTCCGGATCCGTCCATAGGGCGGAGGGAAGGACATGGGGAATTCACGATCATGGATGGTCCTTTTTTTGGGTTCGATCATGTTCCTTTTTGAGGCTTGCACCCGCCCGATCCCTTCGGTCCGGCCGATCTGGACCCCTGTCGCCAACACGAACACTCCCACTGTGACCCTAACCAGTCCCGTACCCACGGGGACCCCGACCAAGACCTTGACCCCGCTTCCCACGATCACCTTCACTTTGACAGGCACCCGAACCTTGAGCGCCACTCCCACTTGGACCCCAACCCCTTTTCCGACGGTCGCCTTCACCTTGACGAACACCAAAACCTTAAGCCCTACTCCCACCCAGACCCCAACCCCTGATCTGACCCAGATCTTCCTTTTTGGAACCCGCACTTTCACGAGCACCTATACCTTCACCCCCACCAGGACCTTGACGACTTGCGCTACCCCCACCATGACGGTCACGGGTATAGCGGGGATCCTCACCTCCGCGCCGAGCCATTACATCGCCGGTGCTTTCGACTATACGGGATCCGGAGTGGTCGATGGGGGCCATCAGATCCGCGTGGGGAAAGCCAGTCATGTCTACGTGACCTATCCTCTCTTTTATCGGATGGGAGGTGACGAATGGTTCAATTCCTCGATGGGGAACTATGTCCTTGGGGTCCTGCCTGGGGGAGGGGTGTTCAACCTGAGGGCCCGCTTGGACTTGAAGGGGAGCGTTGCCTATATCCCCCCCGAAGATGTCGCTCCGGGAAGGATCCGTTATGGTTTCCCCTCGTTCGTTGGGGAACGGTTCAGCTGTACCGCCATTCCCGTGACCGTGACGGCTTCCTCCCCGGTCACCCTCGCCGGCCCTCAACTTACCTTGGACGATAGTTGCGGTTTCACGGGGGTCTATGGGGCCATCAACTACACAGGCTCGATCGGGACCGTTCAGCTTTGCCGAAAAGTCCATCTCCAGGCTTTCTTGGATGCCGCATTCACCACCCAGGTAAGGTCGGCCTCTTCTTGGAGAAAGCCAATGACCTATAATTTCGTGACCAATGACCCTTTGATCTCCCCTCAAAGCGGGACAGCCCCCCTTTATTTAAGAGCTTGGTATGACGCCAACGGTAACTATCTTTTCGATACGGGCGACCCCTACTTTGAGACAGGTCCGGTCGCCATCCCGGGGGATGGGACCCAACAGGACATCTCCTTTGGGGACCTTTTCATCCGATAAGCAGGGAACTTTCCCTCCCTTCCCGGGTCCCACTTCCAGAAGGTAAAACCAACTGGAGGTGAGGCTATGAAGTCGTTCCTTGGAAGGTCGCTTTTCACGGGTCTTTTACTATCCTTTCTGTCGTTCCTTCCTGTTCGCGCGGAAGTGACGGTCCCGACCCGCCCCAAGCTGGTGACGGTCTTCCCGGACGGGGCCAGGGTCACCCGGGAGGGGAGCTTCCTCTTTTCCCCCGGGTCCCATAAGGCCCTTTTCCCCGACCTTCCGGCCTCCCTCATCGATTCCTCCCTCCGTCTCTCGGTCGAGGGCCCCAAGGGAACGAGGTTCTACGGCATCAGTTTCCGCAAGACCTTCACCCCTGAGATCGTGGAGGCCCGCACGAGGGAACTAAGGGCCAAGATCCAGGCCCTCCAGGACCAAAGGACCGACCTGTCCGACGCCATCGAGGCCGCCAAGGCCGAGATGGAGATCCTGAAGAACCTGGCCAAGCAGTCCTCCGAGACGGCGGTCAAGCAGGGCCCCGGCCATCCCGGGACCATCTCCGATTTCACCCTCTCGGCGGCGGCCGTGGGAAAACGCATCGCCGCCCTGAGCCTGGCCAATCGCAAGGATGAAAGGGCCATCCGGGACCTGGACCTTAAGATCGCCGCCTTGAACCAGGAATTGGCCCAGAGCGGGAACGAGGGGAGGGAAGCGCGCGTCGCGGAGGCCGACCTGGAGCTCCCGGAGTCCGGGACGGTCAAGTTCACCTTGGCCTACCAAGTGGAGGGGGCTTCTTGGTCACCCCTTTACGACATGAAGCTCAACACCTCCACCGAGAAGCCCAAGGTGGACCTCGCCTTCAACGCCCAGGTGCGCCAGACGACGGGCGAGGATTGGAAGAACGTGTCCCTCACCCTTTCCACCTCCCGCCCGACGGAAGGGACGGAAGTGCCGGACCCGACCGACTGGTGGCTCGACTTCCTCACGGCCCAGTTCAATGAGTACAAGAGCCTGGCCAAAAGGAAGGTGGGCCTGGCCCAGAGGGCCATGGCGCCCGAGCTGGCCTCCGGGGACGCCTCCATGGCCGAGAAGGACGAGGTGGCCCCGGCGTCCATGCCCCCCGCCCAGGTCATCCAGTCCGCTTACGCCATGGATTTCGTGGTGCCGGTCAGGAAGGACATCCCTTCCGACGGGTCCGAGCACCGGGTGGGCATCGCCGAGGACAGGCACCAGGTGGACCTGACCCTGGTCGCCGTGCCCCGGCTCTCACAAGCCGCCTTCCTGGAGGCCAAGGTCACTTACGGCGGGGAACAGACCCTGCTTCCCGGCGCGGTCCAACTCTTCCGGGACGGCGATTTCGCTGGGACCTCTTTCCTCAACGCCAAGGCGCCGGGAGAGGCCGTGACCCTCGGGTTCGGCCAGGACGACTCGATCCGCGTCGAGCGAAAGCTCATCAAGACCGAGACCGGGAAGGGCGGGTTCATCTTCACCAAGGGGGAGCGCAAGTATCACTGGGCCACCACCGTCGCCAATTACCATGGCGGCGCCAGGACAGTGGAAGTGAGGGAGCAATTGCCGCGGTCCGCCCAAAAGGACATCAAGGTGGAGGTCTTGGAGATGTCGCCCAAACCCTTGAAGGAAAGGGAGGACAAGCCCGGTCTTAAGGTCTGGGCCCTCTCCCTGGCGCCGAAGGAGAAAGGGAAGGTGACCTTCTCCTACAAAGTGAACTTCCCGGAGGGAACGCAGGTCAGCGGGTTGGAATGAAACTTCCCCTCACCCCATTTCCAGGGCTCACTTTGGTTCGCCTCTGGAAATGGCCCTCTCCCACAAGGGGCGAGGGTATCGATGGATCCGATCTGGAAGTTATTTCCCTCTCCCCTTGTGGGAGAGGGTAGGGTGAGGGGTGAAGTCGTCTTTGTAGGGGCGAACCTTGTGTTCGCCCCTATTTTTTTGTCGTCAGGGTTTCGCGGCCAAGGCCTTTTGGACATCCTCTTCCAAATCTTCCGGTCGGACCTTTGGCTCGAATCTCTTGAGCACTTTCCCATCCCGGCCGACGAGGAACTTGGTGAAGTTCCAATGGATGTCCTCCCCGCCCTTGAGGAACCCGTAGAGTGGATGGGCCTTGTCGCCGTTGACCTTGATCTTGGAGAAGAGGGGGAAGGTCACGTCGAATCGGGTGGAGCAGAACTCCTTGATCTCCTTCTCGGTCCCTGGCTCCTGGCCCCCGAATTGGTTGCAGGGGAACCCCAGGACCACGAGCCCCTGGTCCTTGTGGTCCCGATAGAGCGCTTCCAGTCCCTCGTATTGAGGGGTGTACCCGCATCGGCTGGCCACGTTCACGACCAAGAGGATCTTTCCTTTATAAGCGGAGAGGGACTGGGTCTTCCCCTCGAGGGTCTTGGCCTTGAAGTCATGAAGGGTCGCGGTCTTGGCCCAGGCGGTCGCAAGGCCAAGGGCGATGAGGGAGAGGAAGAGTCCGGTCCTTTTCATGGGGGTCCTTTCTGGGATGAGATCCGATCGATCCGATTCTCCCAACCCCTGGGCGGAATTCCAAGCTTTCCGGCCCTTTTCTGAGCCGCGGTTTAACTCAAAATTGCCATGTCCACTGGGGTATTTCCTGATAATCTTTCTCTCGTTTTCCTTTAGGAGAAAGCCACCGGTGAGCCGAACGAAGTCCCTCATATTCCTGTCCGCTTTGCTCACCCTGGGGCTCATCTGGGGTTGTTCCAAGAACGGCACGTTGCCGATGGCCCCCGCCCAGCCTGGCACCCTCAAGGTTACCCTCTCCAAGCTCGATAAGGTCCGTCCCAACCTCTTGGGCGCCTCCCAGAACATCCTCCTCTATAAGATCGAGATGGCCGGCGTCCCGGCCTTGAGCGGCAGTCTCGGGCCCTTCACCACCACCGGGTCCAGCGGGGCCGTCACCCTCCAGCTTCCCCTGACCATGGGGGGCGTTCGGCTCCTGAGCTTCCAATTGAACGACGCCCAAAGCGGGGCTCCCTTGGCCCTTGGGGCCGCCATGGTGGACCTGGGGCCCACCGGGGGCGGGAACGTGGTGGTGGAGATGGGGTCGGTCGCTCGTACCTGCTATACGGTGGATGGGACGGGTTATGGCTCGACGGGTTATAGCTTCGACTTCGATACCCACGTCCAGACGTCAGGTCCTGTAACAGCGGATATCGAGATCACCTCGGCCGGCCTGGCCCAGAGCCCGTCCGGGACCGGCAACAGGGTGGCCCTCCTTGGCAACGGCAACCTGGTGGACTTCAACTTTGTGCCGGCCTCCTTCACCGCTCCCTTGGCGCCGGTCGTGGCGGGGGACATCCTCTGCGTCCAACTCCTCAGCGGCGGCCACGCTTGGCTCCAGATCATCAACGCGGGCGGGGGCGCGGACGCTCCTTCCTTCCGGTTCCGGACGAACCCGACCTTCCCCTACTACGCTTATCACCAGACCGCCAATGATCTTTCGACCAATGGTTTCTGCGGGTACCCGACCTTTACCCCGACCCTGACCATCTCCCCGACGGTGACGGCGACCCCGACGATCACGCCGACCGAGACCTTGACCCGGACCTTGACGGATACGCCGACCCTGGCCCCGACCTCGACGGACACCGCGACCTTGACGGCCACCTCGGTCTTCACGGATACCGCGACGTCCACCCTCACCTTGACGGCGACCGAGACCTCCACGCCGACCGCGACCGAGACGCCCACCGGCACGGCGACCGCGTCGCCGTCCTTGACCTCCACGAACACGCCTACTTCCACCTTGACCGCCACGCCGACGCTGAGCGCGACCAACAGCGCCACATCGACGGAGACCTCGACGAACACCCTGACGGTGACGGCCACCCCGACCGTGACACCGACCGAGACCTTGACCCAAACGACCACGAATACCAGGACCGACACCCCGACGGTCACGGAAACGGCCACTTCGACCAGGACGGATTCGACTACGCCGACTCCTACGTCGTCGGCTACGCTCACCGCGACGCCGACTTCTACGTCCACGGATACCCCGACGGAGACCTCGACCGGAACTTTCACTCCGACCGCCACGAACACTCGGACCGATACCCCGACGGTCACGGAAACGGCGACCTCGACCAGGACGGATTCGACTACGCCGACTCCTACGTCGTCGGCTACGCTCACCGCGACGCCGACTTCTACGTCCACGGATACCCCGACGGAAACGCCGACTGAGACCTCCACTTCGATCGCCACGAACACCCGGACCGATACCCCGACGGCTACGGAGACCTCTACCTCCACCAGGACCGAAACGTCCACTTATACCCCAACGGAGACCTCGACCGGGACCTCCACTTCGACCGCTACCAACACCCGGACCGATACCCCGACGGCCACGGAAACCTCCACCTCGACCAGGACCGAAACGTCCACCTATACCCCGACGGAGACCTCGACCGGGACCTCTACTTCCACCGAGACCGAAACGTCCACCTACACTCCGACGGAGACCTCGACCGGAACCTCGACTTCGACCGCTACCAACACCCGGACCAATACCCCGACGGCTACGGAGACCTCCACCTCGACCAGGACCGAAACGTCCACTCATACCCCAACGGAGACTTCGACCGGGACCTCGACTTCGACCGCCACGAACACCCGGACCGATACCCCAACGGCCACGGAAACCTCCACCTCCACCGAGACCGAAACGTTCACCTATACTCCGACGGAAACCTCGACCGAGACCGCCACCGAGACCTTCTCGGCGACGCCGTCCTCGACCTCGACGGAGACGTCCACGGAGACGGAGACGCATACAGAGACCCCCTTCGCGACCCCCACGCCCGGTTGCGAGGTCGTCCAGGAACTGGGGATCCTACTGGCCCCCGTTTCGCTGATGGGCGACACCTCCCTTTGCTTGGATAAATACAGCGCTTCCGCGACCTTGGTCTCCATGGGCGGTCAGATCATCGTGGATGGCGGAGAAGGACAGTACACGGAAGGCGGCGGGGATGCCTTGAGGGAGGGTGGTTTCGCCGTTACGAACGTATACAACTTCGGGCAAGGAACGGCGGACATCGCTTATCGCTTCACCTTGATCTCGCCCACGAACCTCTTCGTGGACCTCTGCGGATCCTCCTTCGATACCGTGGCCTACCTGAGGACGGACCCGAACGATCCCTCCACGACCTTGGCCTTGAACGACGACTCCAACTTCTGCGGGAACAGCTCCTCGTCCTTCTCCACGGGTCTGCTCCAGCCCGGCGTCTATTACTTGATCGTGGATGGGTACCAACCGGGCGCCGCCGGGTCCTTCGATCTCTCCATCTCCTTCTTCATGCCGCAGTGCCTGGTGCCATCCTTCTCGACCCCCTTGGCGGAGGTGGAGCCCAACAACGATATGGATGAGTTCTCGAACGCCGGTGACCTCGGATCGGTCGGGGTATCGGGCGAGGCCTCCGGCACGGGCCGGGCCTCCTTCTTCCTGGACGAGGCGGATGTCTGGAAGGTGACCCTCACCGAGTACGCCAACTACTCGCTCTCCTTGGATTGCTTCGACGACGGGTCGGGCAAGACCCAGGTGGTCTTCGATATGTACGATGACAGCGGCCGCCTCATCGGATATTCCTCCGACTATGGCCAGCCTATCCAGCTCTCCGGCGTGTCCTACCCCGGGACCTACTACATCGTGGCCTACTCCATCGACCCCGGCGCCACGGACGGCGACTACAAGCTCATCGTGAAGTGGGACAGCGAGGCCGCCACGCCCACCCCGACCCATACGGTCGTCCCGATCTGCACGCCCCAGTACCTGGACCTTGACACGGGAGGCGGGGATGGAGGGGCCGACAACGCTGGGACCTACTACACCCAGTTCGTGATGCCCCAGACCACCCGCTTCAACTGGATCCAGACCAACGCTTATGACGGTGAGGTCCAATTCGCCTTCTATAACGATGACGGCACTGGCGTGGCCCCCGTGGGCACGCCCATCTTCCAGACCGCTCCCGTGACGGTGAGCTACCAGTACCAGGCCTTCCCCTTGCCCGGCAATACCTTCTCCGGAGGCGTCACCTATTGGGTCGCGGTCCACCATACGACCTCGGACATCCAGAGGTCCGACGCCACTTATGGCGCCCTTGCCTACTATGACGCCGGCAATCCGCCGACCTCGCCCTTCAACCTCGCAGGCATGACGACCTACAACTATCCCGTGGCGGCCCTGTTGGAATATTGCGGCGTTTCCCAGCCGCC
>Ga0315910_10004730_pt1 | contig 11309 bp, 10 predicted proteins | sample EdamamesoilMG_FD_204470 | JGI IMG/M metagenome (GOLD analysis project Ga0315910, IMG submission 204470) | Garden soil microbial communities collected in Santa Monica, California, United States - Edamame soil | ecosystem: Environmental > Terrestrial > Soil > Garden | place: USA: California...
CGGCGCGCGAGAATTTCGAGCGCCGCGTCGCCGCGGGCGCCTACGCCGACAACCCCGAAGGCATCTGGCAGCACATCGTCGAGACGCATGCGACGACCGAGGATGCAGGGCGCATGGCGGCCGAGGCCAAGGTGGGCACGCTCGTGCTGAGCCACATCATTCCGGGCTCGTTGATGGATGTGCCGGACTCGCTCTATCTCGAAGGCGTCCGGAAGCATTTCGACGGCGAAGTGATCGTCGGCCGGGATCTCATGGTGATCTGACGGCACCCTCGGCGCGATTGTGGAAGAATTGCGACAGTAGGCGTTTCTACATAATCCTGCGCCACAATGCTCCATGAACGGGCGCAACTGTGACCGCAGTCGCGCCCGGAAGGTCGGGCGCGAGCCTAGCATGCGCCTGCGTTACTCACTTTGGGAGCACAAGCGATGAAACTCTGGACACTTACCGGGACTGCAGCGGCCCTGTTGACCCTGCCGGCGTTGAGCCAGGCCGAGTTCAACTACACGACCGCGGAAGCCAACTACCTTCTCGACGTCGAGATCGACGGAGGCCTGGCCAACGTGGACGGCGACGGGCTTGGCGTGGGCGGCAGCTTCGAGGTTGCCGAGAGCTTCTTCATCGGCGGCAGCTACGAGGACTTCGACCTCGACTTCAACATCAATGGCGACTGGCTCGAGATCGGCGGCGGCTATTTCCACGAGCTGAATCCCGACCTCGACTTCGTCGCCACGCTGAACTTTGTCGACGTCGAGATTTCCTCGGACTTCGGCAGCGCCGAGGACGATGCGATCGCCCTGGGCGGCGGCATTCGCACGCAGTTGAGCGACAGCATCCAGGTCGACGCCATGCTCGAGTACTACAGCTTCGACGAAGGCGACAGCGACACGAGCCTCGACCTGCGCGGCCGGTGGTACATCAATCCGGAATTCGCGGTGCAGCTCCGGATGAACCTCGGCGCTGACATCGAAACGATCGCGATCGGCGTGCGCGGCGAGTTCGGCGGCTCCACGGCCGAGTAATTCGGCTTCTCCGTATCGGGGTCAGAGCCCTTTTCGCCCGAAAAGGCTCTGACCCCTCTTCTTTTCTGCTGGGGACGGCCCCAGGCTCCCCTTACTCCTGGCTCAGGCGCACTCCTCGGGAGGCGACAGACCAGGCGCGAGATCGTGCTCGCTGATCAGCTCCAGGGCGCGCGTGGCACCTTCTGCTCGCTCCTGTTCGGTGAAAGTGAAATCCCGCATGAGATCGATCCCCAGCTCGTTGCGCCACTCGCCAACCCGGTCCTCCAGGATTGAGCGCCACGCCATGGCCTCGACCTTATTGTTCGTCCGGTATTCATAGACAAAAAGCCAATGCGCAGCGTCGGTATTGTGATGACGAAACGCCTTGATGAGGTTGTCCTTCATCTTTTGCAGTTCCTCATCGAAAGCCAGTGGCGCACCGCTGAAGTATTCGTCCCAGTATCGATTTCTGATGCGCATCGCCAGCACGTATTGTGCATAGCCGTCATCTTCAAGTTCGGCCAACTCTTCAAGCTCATCGTCCGACATGCGTCCGTACACTTCCTGGTCCACGGACTCTCCAGGAAAGTAGCCCCACTGCATCAGCAACTCGCAACGCTGGCTCACTGAAAGTGTAGAAGAGACAACGGGAACAGGGATGGCGCCCTGAACGCTTGGTGGAGGAACGGGAGGCTCGGATTGATTCCCTTCGTCGTTGACCGGCTCGACGATCGATTGAACAACCGGTGTTGCACGCTCACTCTCGTTTGTTGCAGCGACTTGGCCGGTCGCCAGGTCGATGGAACCCAGATCCGGGAGCGATCGGACCGTCCCGCGCAGTGAAAAGACTACGCCAATTACCCAAGTCGCAATGATTGCCGCCGAGCCTGCGATCAACAGGTTCGTGAGTCGTGCCGCCCTCGATTTCCTGGGTCTCTTATCCTTCACGCAGCATCACTGTGCCTGATCAGACTGCCGACAGGATACGCTCGAGCATCCAGAACGCCGCCATCGACCCGATCCCGTAGGCGACAGCGCGACGCGTCCAGGCGGGCCACACCGGCCGCAGCCGCCTGAGCAGCCAGACGAGCGCGAGCACTGCGGCGATGAAGAGCAGCTGGCCGAGCTCGACACCCACATTGAAGAAGAGGAGCGCGAGCGGTATGGCCTGCTCCGGCAGACCGATCTCCGCGAGCGCGCCGGCGAAGCCGAAGCCGTGCAGCAGCCCGAAGGCGAAGGCGACGATCCAGGGTTGGCGCAGCGCCAGGCCCGGCGCCGCCGGAGCGGGATGGAGCAGCGTCGTCGCGGCCAGGCTTGCTTCGCGGCGCGCGAGCTCCGTCGCAAGAAACAGGATGCTGAGCGCAATCGTCGCCTCCACCGCGGCGCCGGAGACGTGCACCCAGCCGAGCGTCGCCGCGCCGAGCGTGACGCTGTGCGCCAGCGTGAAGGCGGTGATCGTCCAGACGAGCCGGCGCCAGCCGCTCACGAGGAGCAGCAAGGCCAGCACGAACAGCAGATGATCGATGCCGACCAGGATGTGCTCGACGCCGAGCACCGTGTAAGTCCCGATGACATCGAGCACGCCGGCACTTTCGGGAATGACGACGGAGGGGTTCGACGGCAGCAGGCGGTGGCTGAAGCTCGTGCCGTCCGCGTAGACGATGCTGAGCAGGACATCGGTGTTCGTCGATTCGAGCCCGGCCACGCGGAACGTGCCGCCGGCGAGCGGGCCCGCGCAGAGCACGGTCGCCTGCTGCAGGCGAAATTCGTTCAGGGCCGTGACGCCGTCGACCATGTGAACCCGCGGCGGGCTCGCGACGGCGCAGCCCTCGGGCAGCTCGGGCGAGAGCACGTCGGCCAGGCCGCCGGATACCGAGACCTTCCAGCGCGCGTCGTAGCGATCGGGCGCCGTCTCGGTCATGCCGAAGAATCCCGGGCTCAGCTGGTGCGCCCCGGCCACGAGCGGCAGCGCGAGCGAAAGCACGCACGCCGCTGCAAGGCGGAGCATCAAGGCCACGACTCGGGCGCGCTGCCGGCCTGCCACTCCACGCGAACTTCGTATCGCTCGAGCATCTCTGCCAGCGCCTCGGCGTTGGCCGCGGACAGCCGCTCGGCCGCGTAGGCCTCGCGCACGAGGTCCTCGACCTCGGCGAAGGCGGGATAGCGCGCGGCCGTGCGCTCGACGACACGCACGACGTGCCAGCCGAAGCTCGACTCGTAAGGTCCGATCCAGCGGTCGCGCTCGGCGGCGAAGACGGCAGCCGTGAGCTCGTCGCCGAACAGCACGCGGACGCGCTCCGCGTCGGCCGCCTCGAAGCGCGCCCCGAGCGGCGTATTGTCGCCGACCGACGCGGGCTCGGCGCCGCCGTCGAGCAGAGCGAGCGCCGCTTCGGCGTCGGCGCGCACCGCCTCGCCGCGCTCGCGCGGACTGAAGAACACGTGATCGAAAGTGACCTGCTCCGGAATCCGGAAGCGTTCGGCGTTGTCGGCGAACCAGGCCTCGAGGTCCGTCTCCTGCGGAACCGGGTCGACGACGTTCTCGTTGAGCTCGCGCATCTTCTCGATGAGCCGCTGCCGCACGACCGTGTCGTCCGCGTCGAGACCCTGCGCGAGCGCCTCGCGGTAGTACACCTCGTCGCGGACCGCGTTGGCGACGAGAGCCGCAAGCTCCTCGTCGGTCGGCGGGCGTCCCTGCAGGAGCGTCGCGCTCTCGCGCAAGCGTCCGACGGCGTCGGCGCCGATCAGGATCGATTCGGGACGCTCGCCCGGTGCGAGCAGGCTCAAGGCGCCGAACATCAACGCGCCGATGAGCAGGAAGTGGACGAGAGGGTCCTTGCGCAGCATCGCCGCGCATTATCCAGAAAAAAATGCGCCCCGGTGGGGTAAACCGGGGCGCCAGTCGGGGGGAAACCGAAAAACTAACGTTTCAGATTCGGCGGCGATTGCGGCCGGCCCGGCATGCGCCAGAGCTCGGGCTTGCGCTCGCCGGCCGGGGCGGCCGCCTGCAAGGCAGCCTCGTCGAGCTCGCCGAGCTCGACCGCGAGCTCGCGAACCTGACCGTTGCGCAGCACCTGGACGGCGACCTCGTCGCCCGCTTCGCGCGTGCCGACGAGGCGCGAGAGCGTCCGTGTCGAATCGACCGGCTGGCCGGCGAACCGCGTAACGACATCGCCCGCCATGAGACCGGCCGCCGCGGCCGGACCATCCTCATTGACCGCCTGGACGACGACGCCATCGACGCCCTGGTCCTGTTCGTCGGGAAGCATCGCGATGCCGAGCCAGCCGCGGCTGACCACACCGCCTTCGCGGAGATCCATGAGCACGTCCTGGGCCTGGGCTGACGGGATGGCGAAACCGATGCCGACGCTGCCGCCCGACGGCGAGAAGATCGCCGTATTGATGCCGACGACCTCTCCGGCGGCGTTGAACACGGGCCCGCCCGAATTACCGCTGTTGATCGCGGCGTCGATCTGCAGGAAGTCGTCGTAGGCGGCGGCGCCGATATCCCGCCCGCGCGCCGAGACGATGCCGGCCGTTGCCGTGCCGCCGAGACCGAAGGGATTGCCGATCGCGAGCACCCATTCGCCCACTCGCAAGCGGTCCGAATCCCCGAAGCGGACTGCCGGCAGATCGCTGGCGCTGTCGACCTTGATCAATGCCAGATCGGTGCGCGGATCCGTGCCGACGACCCGGGCCGCGAGCTCCTCGCCCGATGCGAGCGTGACCGTGAGCGCGGCCGCGTCCTGGACGACGTGGTAGTTCGTGGCGATGTAGCCATCGGGATCGATGACGAAACCGGAGCCGACGCCCTGCCGCGGCTGCGGCACGACGTAACCCTGGTTGGGCAGGTTGCGGAAGTAGCGCTCGAGGGGAGTCCCCTCGAAGGGATTTCCCGCAAAGGGCGAGACTTGCCCCGAGCCATCCCAGCCGACGGACTCCATGGTGACGGCGACGGTGACCACCGCCGGGTTCACCTGCTCGAAGACGTCGGCGAAGGAAGGCCGCTCGGCAAACTGCGGGGCCGGGGCTTGCTGCCCCTGCGCCTCGCCAAAGCCGCCCACGAGAAAAACGGTCAGCGCGCCGGCGCCGATGACGAGAGCCGCCCAGCCTGCGCGCGAGCCTGCAGTCAAGCCGGATCGCATGTCGAATTCCTCCATAACAAAATAAACTCCGATGCCGGAATCCTATGTCAGGGCGGGTTGCCGCGACGTCAACGATTCCTGACGGTTTTTTCATGTTTCTTTGCTTGGCCGCCGCATACCATGGATGCTCCAGGGGAACGGCGGCCCGGACCCGGGGACATCTGAATTGCGCGTACTGATCATCGAGGACGACCGCGACGTCTCCGCGTATGTGCGCCAGGGCCTGACCCAGGCCGGCTGGAACGTCGACGTCGCGGACGATGGCCGGCAAGGGCTCCTGCTCGCGACCACCGAGAAATACGACGCCCTCGTCGTCGACCGCATGCTGCCACACGTCGAAGGGCTCGCCCTGATCCGCACGCTGCGCGCCTCGGATAACACGACGCCCGCGCTGATATTGAGCGCGCTCGGCGAAGTCGACGACCGCGTCAAGGGCCTCCAGGCCGGAGGCGACGATTACCTCGTCAAGCCCTTCGCCTTCAGCGAGCTGCTCGCCCGGCTCGAAGCGCTCGTGCGCCGCGCGAAGTCGGCGGGCAACCAGAACGAGACGACGCTCGCGCTGGCCGATCTCGAGGTCGACCTCCTGAAGCGCGAGGTCAGGCGCGGCGGCCATCTGATCGACCTGCAGCCGCGCGAGTTTCAGCTGCTCGAGTTCCTGCTGCGCCACCAGGGCCAGGTCGTGACGCGCACGATGCTGCTCGAGGGCGTCTGGAATTATCACTTCGATCCGCAGACGAACGTCATCGACGTCCACATCAGCCGCCTGCGCGGCAAGATCGACAAAGGCTTCGAAAAACCCCTGCTGCACACGGTGCGCGGCGCTGGCTATCGCCTGAGCGCCTGAGCGGCCGCGGCGCGTAGAATCGGCTCATGCCGCTGCCCGCCATTTTTCGCACGAGCATCTTCCGGCTGACGGTCCTCTACGTCGTGCTCTTCGGCATCTCGGCCGCGGTGCTCGGCGGATTCATCTATCTCCCGACCGTCGGTTACCTGAAGCGCCAGACGGATGAGGTCATCGAGACCGAGATCAACGCGCTCCGCGAGGAATTCGAACGTGTTCAGAACACGCGCGGACCCGAGTCCGCGCTCAACCGGCTGCGCGAGATGATCGACGCGCGCGGGCGACCGGCGGCGCAACGCGGCGTCGAGTGGTTCAGCTACATGCTGCTGGACCCGGGCGGGCGGAAGATCGCGGGCAACCTCGAGGGCCTGCCCACGACCGAGGTCAACGACGGCTGGACCGAGTTCGAGATCCGGGCGACTGACGGCCAGATGGTGCCCGTCCGCGCGCGGCTCCTCGAGCTCTTCGTCGAGGTCACGGGCTTTACTGCCCCGTTGCCGTCCGGGCAATCCGTGGATACGGGCTTTCGCATCCTCGTCGGCCGCGAGATCCGCGAGCTCTCGGCGATCAACCAGCGCTTCATTCGCGGGCTGACGCTCGGTCTCGGCCTGACGCTGCTCGTCGCCTTCGCCGGCGGACTGGCGCTCGCGATCAGCGCGCAGCGCCGCGTCGTCGAGATGAGCCGGGCGACGCGCAACATCATCGCGGGCGATTTGAGCCAGCGCCTGCCGGTGATCGGCCACGACGAGCATGCCGATCTCGCGAAGAGCGTGAACTCGATGCTCGACCAGATCGAGCACCTGATGGGCGGGCTCCGCCACGTCGGCGACAGCATTGCGCACGACCTGCGCGGGCCGCTGACGCGGCTCCGCACGCGGCTCGAGGCGCTCGCCGCGGAGCCGGCTCCCTCGCGACAGAGCGTCGAGCAATGCCTGGCGCAAGCCGACGGCGTGCTCGCCACCTTCAACGCCTTGCTGCGCATCGCGCGCGTCGAGTCCGGCGCGTACCGTCGCGCCTTCGCCAATGTCGACCTCGGTCCGATTGCCGCCGACGTCGCCGAGCTGTACGAAGCGACCGCGGAGCAGAACCTGGTCGAGATCCGCCACCGCATCGCCGACAACTGCGTCGTCTTCGGCGACCGCGAGCTGCTCGCCCAGGCGCTGACCAACCTCGTCGACAATGCGCTCAAGTACACGCCGGTCGGCGGTCACATCGACCTCGAGGTCAAGCGCGCCGGCGACCACATCGTCGTCGTCGTCGCGGATTCGGGCCCCGGCATTCCGGCCGAGGCGCGCGAGCGCGTGCTGCAGCGTTTCGCCCGGCTCGACGAGTCGCGCAGCAAGCCCGGCAACGGGCTCGGGCTCGCGCTCGTCCGCGCGGTCTCGGACCAGCACGAAGGCAAGCTCGTGCTGTCCGACAACGCTCCGGGGCTGCGCGTGACGATGACCCTGCCGGCCGCGCGATAGCCGGCCGGCCGGGAGACAAATAAAAAGACCCGACCCCTTGCGAGGCCGGGTCAAGTTTGCGCCAGCTCAAGAATCGGCAGCCTGGGAGGGGGGGAACTGGGGCAGCCAGCACAGCGGGCGCAAATTGTCGTTACGCCCGATCCCTTGCAAGCAACGTGCCGAACCGGGGGAGCCGGCGGAGAACGGCGCCGCGAGCCGGATTCGCCGCCCAGGGCTTGCGCCCGACGGCGCCGGCTTGCTCAGCGCCTGTGCAAGAGACGCGTCCCGTGCACCAAAAACCGGCGCTTCAGCCCGCCCGGATATGGGGCGCGAGCTGGCGGCGCCAGTGCGCGAGCTTCTGCCCGGGCGTGACCGAGGCGTAAGCGGGGCTCGACGAGGGCAGCGTCACGAAGCGGATGTCCGACCGCGGAAGGCGGGGCTCGACGTGCAGGCGAAACAATTCCGCCGCGGTCCGTCCGTTGAAGCCGACGAGGCCGATGCCGCGATGCCGGCCGAGCAGCGACGCAATGTCGTTGATCCTGCAGCTCTCGCGGACGATCGCGGCATCGAGGCTCCCCGGTCGCTCCGCTGCGTGCAGCACATCCCAGAGAGCGATGCCGGCGCGCTTCAGCATGGCGAGGCGCGTGGAATAGTCGAGACCGGGCGGAGCTCCGCAGAGCGCGCCGACGATTTGCCAGAAGGCATTCTGCCGCTGCGCGTAGTACTCGCCGGCGGCGATCGAAGCGCGTCCGGGCAGGCTGCCGAGCAGCAGGATCCGGGGCGCGCGGCCGATGACAGGCGGAAATCCTCGCGACAGCGCGTTGTCGGAGTGGACGGGAAACATGAGCGAATTCAGCGGGCCATGGGCGGCGCTGTCAAGTCAGACGGCGGGCCGCTAGGGCGGCCCTTGTCTCAGTTATCATCCCTGAGGATCCGCGGACGGGAGTCAATCATGCTTCGGAGTCGTCTGACACGGCCGGCCCTGCTCGGCCTTCTGCTGCTCTGCCCGGCGCTCGAGCTCGCCGCCCAGGAAACGATCCGCCAGTACCAGTTTGCGCGCGGCGACAGCGGGCTCGCTCTCGCGCTCGTCGAGGCGCCGATGCCGGTCGCGGGTCCGGGCCAGGTCCTCGTGCGCGTGCATGCCTCGTCGCTCAATCGCCGCGACCTGCTGATGTTGAACGGCCAGTACGGGCCGGGCGGCAGCTCGGGGGGCGGGATACCGTTGTCCGACGGCGCGGGTGAAGTCATCGCCGTGGGGCCGGGCGCGAGCCGCTTCCAGGTCGGCGATCGTGTCGCCGGCATCTTCTTTGCCGACTGGGTCGATGGCGAGCGCGACGCGGCGAAGCTCGCCTCGGCCCGCGGCGGCAACGCGCTCGGCATGCTGTCCGAAGTCATCGTCTCCGACGAGGATGGCCTCGTCGCCATCCCGGATCACCTGAGCTACGAGCAGGCGGCGACGCTGCCCTGTGCCGGCGTCACGGCCTACGTCGTGCTGTTCCGCCAGGGCGCGCTCAAGCCCGGCGAATTCGTGCTGCTCGAGGGCACGGGCGGCGTCTCCTCTTTCGGTCTCCAGTTCGCGGCAGCGGCGGGTGCCCGGCCGATCATCACGAGCTCGAGCGACGAGAAGCTCGCCGAGGCCCGCGCGCTCGGCGCCTTCGGCACGGTCAACTACCGCAGCAACGAGGACTGGCAGCGCGAGGTGCGCGCCCTCACGGGCGACCACGGCGTCGATCACGTGCTCGAGGTCGGCGGGCAAGACACGCTGCAGAAGGCGATCCAGGCGCTCGCCTACGACGCGCACATCGGCCTGATCGGCGGCCTCTCGGGATTCGCGGCGTCGGTGCCCGTCGGCACGCTGATGCAGCTCGGCACGACCGTCAGCGGCGTCTACGTCGGCTCGCGCGCCGACTTCGAGGCCATGAACGCCTTCATCGCCGAGCACGACATCGTGCCCGTCGTCGATCGTGTGTTCGCCTTCGAGGAAGCGCCCGCGGCATTCGAGTTCATGGATAGCGGCAGCTTCCTCGGGAAGATCGTCATTCGCCATTGAGTGAGGCCGAATTTGTTCGACCGTTCGCGCGAGCCACCGCGGGGATCGTCGCGGCACGGGCCGTCGCGGGTATCGTCGCGCCGGCCACTGCCGCTGACCTTCGCGCTCGTGGGCTCACTGGTGGCATTCGACCTCGCCGCACAGGAGTCCGGGGCGCTCGCGCCGACGACTTCGCCGACGGAGGCAGAGCGGCGCGCGACCGGGGAAGCCGCGGCGGCGGAGGCAGCACGGGAGACGTCGGCGCTCCGGGCGCTCGAGGCCCGCGGCGCGACGATCGGCGCCGTCAACATCCAGATCGACAACGTCTTCAACACGGACGACCCCGCCGAGAACAAGCGCCTCTACCGCTGGGCGAATAATGTGCATGTCACGACGCGGCCGAGCGTCGTCGAGGAGGTCCTGCTGTTCGAAAGCGGCGATGCGCTCAGCGCCCAGCTCATCGCCGAGTCGGAGCGGCTGCTGCGCGAGCGGCGCTACGTCGCCGACGCCACGATCACGCCAGGCGCCTACGACCCCGCGACGAACACGACGGCGGTCAATGTCTGGATGCGCGACGCCTGGTCGCTCGAGCCCGACCTCAAGCTCTCGCGCACGGGCGGCGAGAACGAATTCGGCATCGGGCTCTCCGAGGACAATCTCTTCGGGCGCGGCAAGTCGATGACGCTCTCGTACGAGAGCAACGTCGACCGCGACGTGCGCTTCTTCGGCTATCGCGACGCCAACCTGTTCGGCAGCCGCAAGCAGCTCAACGCCAACATCGTCGACATGAGCGACGGGCACCAGTACGGGCTCTCGGTTGGCCGTCCCTTTTTCGCGCTCGACACGCGCTGGTCGGTGTGGTCGGAGCTGCTGGACGATGAGCGTGTGGATTCGATCTACGACCTCGGCGAGGTCATCGACGAGTTCCGGCACGACTCGCGCGTGCTGTCGGTGCAGGGCGGGCGCTCGCAGGGGCTCGTCGACGGCGTCGCCCTGCGCTGGCTGGCGGGGCTCAACTTCGTGGAGGACGATTTCGAGCCGCACCCGGCCTTCGGGCAGCCGTTGCTGCTACCCGCGGATCGCCGGCTCGTCTATCCCTGGGCCGGCTTCCAGTGGATCGGCGACGACTGGCGCGAAGTCAGCGACATGAACGACATGGGCCGCATCGAGGATCTTTCGCTCGGGCTCAATCTCGTTGCGCGCATGGGCCTCGCGACGCCGAAGCTCGATTCCGACCGCCGCGCCACCCTGTTCGACTTCAGCGCCGATCGCGGCTGGGAGCCCGGCGGCGATGGCAATCTCGCCCTGCTCTCCGCGCGCGCTCAAACGCGCGAGGAGAACGGCGATCTCGTCAACACGATCGTGAGCCTGAGCGGCCGCTACATGCACCGGAACTTCGGCGACGAGCTCTTTCTCGTGAACCTCCAGGCCGTCTTCGCCAATCACCTCGACGCGGAGAACCAGGTGATGCTCGGCGGCGACACCAACCTGCGCGGCTATCCGCTGCGCTATCAGACCGGCGAGCAGAGCGTGCTGCTCAACGTCGAGCAGCGCTTTTACACCGACGTCTACGCCTTCCGCCTGATCCGCATCGGCTACGCTTTCTTCTTCGACGCGGGCCGCGTGTCCGGCGACGACCCGCGCATGACGCCGAACCTCGGCACGCTCTACAACCTCGGCATGGGACTGCGCCTCACCTCGCCGCGCTCGAGCAGCAACTCCGTCGTCCACGTCGACCTCGCCTTCCCCATCGACGCCCCCGCCGACATCGACAACGTCCAGTTCATCATCGAACGCAAAGCCACGTTCTGAATTTGGTGCCAGGCACCTAAAGATTCGCGCCAGGCGCGA
>Ga0315910_10004731_pt1 | contig 11309 bp, 7 predicted proteins | sample EdamamesoilMG_FD_204470 | JGI IMG/M metagenome (GOLD analysis project Ga0315910, IMG submission 204470) | Garden soil microbial communities collected in Santa Monica, California, United States - Edamame soil | ecosystem: Environmental > Terrestrial > Soil > Garden | place: USA: California...
GTCGTCGGGCGAGCCTTCGTCGAGGTTACCTCCGATGCCGAGGCTGCCGGCGAACCCGCCCGCGCCTGCGAAGGAGCCGCCAGCTCCCGCACTCGAGCCGCCGGCTCCCGCACTCGAGCCGCCGGCTCCGAGGTTGTCGGCGGGGGTCTCGGGGTCTAGGTCGCTCGCGGGTGAGCCGGGTGTGTTGGGTGAGCCGGGCGCGGTGGGGACGGGTGTGCTCGGGTTGATCTGCGTGGTGGGCGTGACGGGGTCGGCGGGATACGGGGGGCGCGTGTCGCCGTCGGCGCAGGCCAGTACGATCAGGGCGAGCACGCTGGGCGTCATGGCTGCGGGGGCTCGTTTGGGTTGGGTGTGCATCGCGTCCTCCAGAGCTCGAGGGTTTGCAGCGTTCGAATGCAATGGGAGTGCCCGCGCGCCTGCCAGCTCGAGCCCCCTTTGCCGGGGACGAGATCAGGCCGCTTCGCGCGACGCGGGCTCGCATAGCGGGCTCGAAGGGCGACCTGGAGCAGCCACCTGGACAGCGACAGCCACGTGAATAGCGACAAGGCGCCACGGCATCAGCGCCGGTGAGCATGCTTTCGTGGCAGGGCGGCCTCGCCGAGCGATCTCGCCCCGCGCTCACGCCGTCGACATCGCGCGTTCGCCACGCGTGCGTTCGAGCGGCGCTCGGCTTTTTCGCCGTGCGGGCGCGAGCCGCGCGCGCAGCGGTGCTACGTTTCGTTGCAGAACATCTGGCGTCAGGAGCGGTTCATGGTGCGACACGGGCAAGGCGGGCCTCGGAGCTCTCGAGGCTCTGCACGCGGCGTCTTTTCGCCGGCGGGTCCGGCGGCGCTGGCAGCCGCGGAGCTGGAAGCCGCGGAGCTGGCGGGCGCGGCTCGGGCGCACGGAGTGCCTGGCTCGGAGCCGCCGCTCGAAGCCGAGGCTGCGGAGCGGGTGGCGCGCGAGCTCTCGGCTGCGGGCTTTGCGTCGATCTACGAGACGGCGCATCACGGCTTTGGGGCGATGGGGGTGGGACGCACGGTGCGCGCGCTGCGCGTGCTCAACCAGAAGCACGGCTACGACTGCCCGAGCTGCGCGTGGCCCGATCCGGATGGCGAGCGGAAGACCTTCGAGTTCTGCGAGAACGGCGCCAAGGCCGTGGCCAGCGAGGCCACGCTGAAGCGCGCCACGCCCACCTTCTTCGCCCAGCACGCGCTGAGCGACCTGCGGCAGAAGAGCGACCTCTGGCTCGAGCAGCAGGGCCGCTTGACGGAGCCGATGCTGCTCGAACGTGGCGCCGAGCACTACACGCCCATCGGCTGGGACGCTGCCTTCGCGCTGATCGCGAGCGAGCTCCAGGCGCTGGGCTCGCCGGACGAGGCGGTGTTCTACACCTCCGGCCGCGCCAGCAACGAGGCCGCTTTCCTCTACGGCCTGTTCGCGCGCCAGCTGGGCACGAACAACCTGCCGGATTGCTCCAACATGTGCCACGAATCGAGCGGTGTCGGGCTGACGGAGACGATCGGCATCGGCAAGGCCACGATCACCCTCGAGGATTTCTCGCACGCCGACAGCATCTTCATCATCGGGCAGAACCCGGGCACCTGCCACCCGCGCATGCTGACCGAGCTGGAGAAGGCCGCCAAGAACGGCTGCCGCATCGTCAGCGTCAACCCGTTGCCCGAGACGGGCATGATCCGCTTCAAGAACCCGCAGAACCCGCTGGCGTTGCTCGGCTCGGGCACGCCGATCGCGTGTCTGCACCTGCCGGTGCGCGTCAACGGCGACGTGGCTCTGCTCAAAGCGATCATGAAGCGGATGCTGGAGCTCGATCGCGACAGCGGCGGCCAGGTGCTCGCCCACGATTTCATCCAGCACCACACCGAGGGCTTCGAGGCCTTCGCACAGGAGCTGGCGTCGCACACGTTCGCCGAGCTGAGCGATGCGAGCGGCGTCTCGCGCGAGCTGATCGAGCAGGCGGCGGACATCGCCAGCCGCTCCGAGCGCATGCTCGTGTGCTGGGCGATGGGCATCACGCAGCATCAAAACGGGGTCGCCAACGTGCAGACCATCGTCAATTTCGCACTGCTGCGCGGGCAGATCGGCCGGCGCGGGGCGGGGCTGTGTCCGGTGCGCGGCCACAGCAACGTGCAGGGCGATCGCACGGTGGGGATCTGGGAGAAGATGAGCGACGCTTTCCTGGCGGCGCTGGGCAAGGAGTTCGGCTTCACGCCGCCGGCGCACCACGGCTACGACACCGTGCGCGCCATCGCCGCCATGCACGCCGGTCGCGTGAGGGTGTTCATGGGGCTGGGCGGCAACTTCCTGAGCGCGACGCCGGACACGCGCTTCACGTCCGAGGCGATCGAGCGCTGTCGCCTCACGGTGCACGTCTCGACCAAGCTCAACCGCGCTCACCTGGTCACCGGCGAGCGCGCGCTGATCTTGCCGTGCCTGGGGCGCACGGAGCGCGACGTCCAGGGCTCGGGCGAGCAGTTCGTCAGCGTCGAGAACACGATGGGAGTGGTCCACGCCTCGCGCGGCGTGCTGCCGCCCGCCTCACCCCAGCTGCGCAGCGAGGTCGCGATCGTGTGCGGGCTGGCCCAGGCCGCGCTCGGCCCGAGCACGCTGGTGGACTGGGTGGGTCTGGCGGCGGACTACGATCGCATCCGCCAGCACATCGAGCACGTGGTGCCCGGCTTCTACCAGTACAACCAGCGCGTACGCGAGCCGGGCGGCTTCTATCTGCCCAACGGGCCACGCCAAGGCACGTTCGGGACGGCGAGCGGGCGCGCGCGCTTCACGCTGCACGAGCTACCGGAGGCGGCGGGCGGCGACGGCAAGCTGCTGCTCACGACCGTGCGCAGCCACGACCAGTTCAACACCACCATCTACGGCGAGGGGGATCGCTACCGCGGCATCCGGGGCGGGCGTCGCGTCATCTTCCTCCACCCGGAGGATATCCTCGCGCGCGGGCTCGGCGCCGGGCAATGGGTGGACATCACGAGTCACTTCGGCGACCAGACGCGCCGGGCCGAGCGCTTCGAGGTGGTCCCCTATCCGATCGCCCGTGGCTGCGCGGCCGCCTATTTCCCGGAGGCGAACGTGCTGGTGCCCATCGGCAGCGTCGCGCGGGGCAGCAATCAGCCCGCCTCGAAGTCGATCCCGATCACACTCGCGCCGAGCGCCGAGCGCCGCGATCGCGCCGTTGACACCCGTCGTTCGACCACCTCGGTCGCCTGACGGCGCCGTCAGACGTACCGTGCGGGTGAGCGCACGACTCGAGCGCGTGCTGGCGCGACCGATCCACCCCATGTCCGCTCGCTCGGAAGAGCGGCTCACCCGTCGGTCCCGTCATGTTGTGGAACAAACGCAAGCCCACGGACCCCGCTCGCGTCGCTGCCAGCGCTCCAGATCGGTCCGGTTATCGCGTGGCCGAGTCCGACCGCGCGCTGTCGGCCATCGGCACGCTGCTGGCGTCGTTCGGGCGCTTCGCCTTCGACACGGAGCTCGCCGCCGGTCTGGTGCGGGAGCAGTGCGAGCACTGGGCTCGACGCATCACGCTCGGCGAGCCCGCGACGCCCGGCGCCGAGCCGCGAGCCAACGAGCCTCGAGCCGCCGACGAGTCGTCCCCCGGCGCGGCCTCGAGCGAGCTGGCTGCGCCTGCGGTGACGCGCGACTGGCGTGGCCTCGAGCGTTTTTTCGCCGAGCAGCGCAAGCGCGAGGGGGAGTATGTCGAACGTGCCGTGGGCGCCTTGCGGCGCGCGGTGCTCTCGCTCGGACGCGCGCTCAGCACCAGCATCGGCGAGGATCAGAGCTCCGATGGCAGCGTGGAGGAGCGGCTCGGTGCGCTGGAGAGCGCCGTCGAGCGCGGCGACGTGAGCCTGATCACACAGGCCGCCAACGCCGCGATCGCTGCCACGCGCAGCGCTCTGGTCAAGCGCCGCGAGCGCACGGCGCGGCAGTCGGCGAAGCTCGACAAGGAGCTGCGCGAGCTGCGTGACGCGCTCGGTGGCGATGCCCAGCGCGGCGCCACCGACGAGCTGACGGGGCTGTACACGCGCGGCGCTTACGAGCAGCAGCTCGAGCAGCTGTGTGCGCTGGGCGGCTTGCTGGAGCAGCCGCCCTGGCTCGTGCTGCTCGAGGTCAGCGCCGGCAAACCCGAGGCAGCGCGCCGGGCGAACGAACGCCCCCGCCCGGTGCCCGACGCGACGCTGCGAGCCACCAGCCATTCGCTGAGCCGCACGTTCCTGCGCCGGCACGACTTCGCGGCCCGCAGCGGGGCGAGCGAGCTCTCGGTCTTCGTCGTGGACATGAAGCAGGCCGAGGTGTGCGCCGCGGTCGAGCGCTTGCTCATCGACCTCTATAACGCCGGCCGCTCGCTCCCCCGTGGAGAGGCGCCGAGCGTGACGATCGGCGTGGCTCGGCTGCGGGCCGACGACGACGTCGACCGCTGGCGAACCCGCGCGGATCTCGCGCTGCAGCGCGCTCGCGAGGACGGCGGGGACTGCCACAGCGTCGCGCTCTAACGACAGCTTTGAAAAGCAGCGGACGCGCCCTGAGCGGCGCCGCAAAGCGCGACGCACCGACGTCCCGACATCGAGCGGCAACAGCAAGCGCGTACACTTTGTCTGCATGCCGATGGCACCGCAGTCGAACAGACTTTCGAGGCGCACGCCGGATCTGCTACGCACGGCGTCATGACAATTCGTGCGGCTTCCTTCGGGGTGCTTCTGCTGGGCGGGCTGACGGCGTGCGGAGCCGACGGCGCCGCGAGTCCTGTCGCCGACGTCGAGCTCGGACGAGCCTCGCAGAGCATCTTCGGCGGCGACCTCGACCCGGATCATCCCGAGGTCATGTTGCTCTTCGATCAGGCGGGCTCCGTGTGCACCGGCACCAACATCCGCTCCGAGGATGGCAGCGGCTTCCTGCTGACGGCGGCTCACTGCGTCACCGACGTGCTACCGGGCGGCGGCATCGCGCTCGTCTCGCCCGAGCAGCTGCTCGTGGTCCCTGGCGAGGATTTCTTGCTCAGCCCCGTCGCCTTCCTGGCCACGGGCGTGGCGGTCGAGCCCAACTACACGGGCGGCTTCGCCGAAGATGACATCGCGCTCGTGAGCTTCTTCACCGCTGACGAGCCCGCGCCGCCCGCCATCGAGCCGCTCGACGCAGCCGACGACGCGCTGGCCGTGCCCGACGAGTTGCTGCTGATCGGTTTTGGCGACACCGAAGATGGCGGGCTCAACACCGAGCGGCGCCGCGTCTCGCGGGACCTGGCCGGGCTCGACGACGAGCTCGTCGTCTACAGCCAGCAAGACGGCAGCGGCGCCTGCTTCGGCGACAGCGGCGGCCCCGGCCTGGCGAACGTGGGCGGGCAAGAGCGCGTCGCCGCGATCATCTCCGGCGGCGTCGAGGACGCGGGCGAGGAGCCCTGCGAGAGCGGCCTGGGCGTGGCCATGCGCGTGTCGGCTTACGAAGACTTCATCGCCGCCGCGCTGGCCGTGCTCGCGCCGTGAACGTCACGGCGGCGCGCGGTCAAATATGGCCGCGCGCGATCAGCATGCGGCGTAGCTCGAGGCACGCCGCGACGACCACGGCGATGATGAAGCCGAGGGCCGTGCCCATAGCGCCGCGCTTGGCCATCGCCTTGGCCATGGACGCCTTGGCCGGCGTGGGCGGCGTGATGATGCCGTAGCGTGCCTCCGCGCTCATGCGCTCTCGATCGAGCAGGCGCTCCGTGTTCTCGCGCTTCTTGATCAGCGTGTCCTGCTCGGTCTTGGCGCGCTCGTACTGGCGCGCCAGCTCATCGTAGCCGATCCGCAGCTGCGACAGGCTCTGCGCCGGCTCGCGCGGCGCGCTGGGGCTGGGCGCCGGCACGACTCGCACCGTCGGTTCGTGACCGGGGGGCGGCGCCGCGACCGAGACGGGCGTCGTCCCGCCCACGCCCTGCGACATGCCGGTGGCCGCCGCGTTCGCCGAGCCGCGCACCTGCTCGAGCCGCGCCCGCAGCTCGGCGAGCTCTTGCTTCAGCGACGCGATCTGCGGATCGAGGCTCTGCTCGCTCGGCGACGGCTCCACGGCGAGCAGACCGTTCGCGCGCGACCGCAGCGAGCTCTGCAAGTTCAAGAGGCTCTTGATCTCGGGGTGCTGGTCGCGCAGACCCCGCGACCTCGCCTCGGCGATCTTGGCCTCGGCCGCCGTCGCCTGCTCGAGGTAGGGGCGCGCCTTCTGCGATTGAATCTTGGTGTAGGCGGTGCGCAGGGAACGCTCGGTGCTGGCGATGCGTTGCTGGATGCGTTCGGCGCTGGCCCCGGGCCCGAGCTGCGGGCGCGCGTCATCCGGCAGCTTCGCGTCTTTGGGGATGGCCTCGGGGTGCTCGTCGCTGAACGCCACCAGCTGCTCGCGAACGCTCGCCACGGCCTCCGCCGCGTGCGCCTCCTGAGCGCGATCGAACTCGGCGTCCGTGCGCAGAACCTTGAGCAGCTTGTCGAGCTCCGATTCCACGTACACGTTCACGTGCTTCTTCAGGAACTCCGTGGCCCGATCGGCCGTGGTCGACTGGTACTCGCCGCGCCACACGCTGGAGTTGAACCCGACGCGCTCGAGCGTCAGCTGGGTCTGGACCTCGCTCGCGAGCGCGTCGCTCGGGTCGGGTAGTCCGAGCTCGGTCAGCGTCCGCTTGATCAGCGGGAGGCTGCGGAACGTGCTCTCCGGACCGACGAAGACCTGCGGCCCCTCCTCGCGGGGACCGTCATGGTCGCCCGAGCCGACCAGCGTCATCTCGAACCAGGCAGAGCCCGGCGGTGGACGCAGCCACGCTTGGGCGAGCCCAAACACCAGGCCCAGCACCGTCGCTACGGCCGCCATGCGCCCGTAGCGTCGCACGTATACCCAGTAGGTCTTGACCTTGCGCACCACCTCGGTCAGCGAAACCGAGCCGGTGTACTGGCTGTCGCGCGTCGACGCCATCGCGACGCTCTCGACCGGCCGGCGCCGCTGCGGCTCGAGCGGCATGTCCGGGTTGGGGTTGCGCAGCTTGACGGTCCCTTTGGGCGCTCCGGCCTCGCGCGTGACAAAGGTGAAAGTGGTCGAGCCCATGCGCACGGCGTCGCCGCTGACCAGCCCGACCGTGCCGACCAGGCGCTGGCCGTTGACGTAGGTGCCGTTGGTGCTGCCGAGATCACACAGCGTGAACCCGGCCTCCGTCTGCTCGAGGCGCGCGTGCTCGTTCGAGATCGCGACCTCGTTGACGTGCACGTCCGCTTCCGGCGAACGCCCGACGATGACCGGGCCCTCCAGCAGCGGAAAGACGGTGCCGGCGCCCTCACCGGTCGCCACCATCAGAAACGCCTTGCTCTTGCGGGGACCCGAGCGGGTCGTCACTGCGCGATCGAGCTGCAGCTCGAGTGGACCGCGCAGGGTGGGTTGGCTCTCCTTACCGGTGGTCATGAAACGTGCGCGACGCGCCCTCCGCTCTGCCAGCCGTGCGGCAGATAGACGATATTCCAATCCGGGAAGGTCGCGGTGCTGCCTCTTGCATCGCCACCACGGCGGGCCACCGCGATCCTCCAGCTGTCGCAATGCACGCTGCGTGCCGGCAGCCACGGCCGCGCAGAGCGCCGGCACTTCGCGGACTCGAGAAGAGCGCCAGCGCAACACCGCGGGTCGAAATGGTCAGGGGCACCAAAATCGCCTCGCTTTTTCGCCCGCGCTCGCCCCGTCCCACCCCACGGCCGTGACGAAACATGTTACGCGACGCGCCGCTCGAGGGGGCCCACAAGCGGCCCGCGAAGGCATTCAATCGAAGCCAGAAGGAGACCCCGAACATGCTCGGATACGTGACGTTGGGAACGAACGACCTGGAGAAAGCGGCCGGTTTTTACGACGACCTGCTGTCCGAAATCGGCGCCAAGCGCTTTATGCAGAACGAGCGGTTCGTGATGTGGAGCACCTCGCCGACCACGCCGGGGCTGAGCGTGATCAAGCCCTTCGACGGCAAGGAGGCCACGGTCGGCAACGGAGTGATGGCGGCGATCGCCGTCGACGTGCCCGCCAAGGTGGACGCGCTGCACCGCAAGGCCATGCTGCTCGGCGCCAAGGACGAGGGCGCTCCGGGTCCGCGCGGCGGCGGCTTCTATGCAGGCTATCTGCGCGACCTCGATGGCAACAAGCTCAACGTGTTCTGTATGATCTGAGCCCAGCGGGCTCGGCGATGGCGCGGCGCTGGAGCCATTCCGGCGCCGCATCAGGCGCAGACGGCTCGGCGTGGGGCGCTCCAGAATCCGGAAATGAGCCCCCAGTCGCCTGGGAGGTGCGCCCGCCCCCGCCGAAATCAGGGCGGCAAAGCCTCGGGGCGGCAAAAGCCTCGGGCTGCGGCGGTTCGGACCGGCGACTGGCGTTCAGCGAGGCAACACGCGACGCGCGGCGTGTTATGCTCGCAGCCTGGGGCTGTTCTCGGCTGATAGAACGGGGAGGGGGCAAATGGCAGAGCTGTTTGTGCTGGGAGCTACGGGATACGTGGGCTCCGAGCTGGTGCGCGTCGCGTTGCAACGCGGACATATCGTCCGAGCGCTCGTGTCCGAGCCAGAGCCGGCGGCGCGCCTGGGGCAGCTCGGCGTGCTGGTCACGCGCGGCGACATGAGCGAGCTGCCGCACTACTTCGAGCACATGCGACAGGCGGACGCGGTCATCGATCTGGCTCGATCGCGGCCGCCGGCGCGGGTCACCGAGGCCGCGGCCGCGCGTTTGTATGCCGAGCGCCAGCGCGCGACGGCGAGCTTGCTGGAGGCGCTGTCCGCGCTGCCCGAGTCGTCGAGGCCGCTGTTGTTCGCCGCCAGCAACCTCGAATCGCTCGCGCCAGACGAGCTCGGAATGCTCAGTCACCGCTCGCCGTTCTCCGACAACCCCAGCGGCTTTGGGCGCATCGGAGCCCCCATTTGTCGCCAGCTGGACGCGTCGGGCATCGAGCACGTCCTGGTGTTCTTCGGGCTCGTGTACGGCCCGGGCAACGCCTTCGCCACCCGCATCGTGCCCGGCCTCGCCAAGGGGCGCATGCCCATCGTCGGCGACGGCAGCAACCGCCTGCCGCTCACGTCGCAACGCGACGCTGCCCGCGCCGTCGTTCACCTCGTCGAGCAGCCCCGAGAGACGGTGCGTGGTCGTCGCTATCTGGTCACCGATGGCCAACCCTCGACGCAGACCGAGCTGTTCGCGTTCATCGCCGCCCGCCTCGGCGCGCGGCGTCCTCCACACATCCCGCTCTGGCTCGGCCGGCTCGCGTTTGGCTCGGTGATGGTCGAGACGCTCACGCTCGATGCTCGGGTCGACAACTCCGCGCTGCTCGAGACCGGCTTCTGGCTCGAGCAGCCGTCGCTGCGCGAGGGTGTCCCGGTCATGCTCACTCAGCTCGGCTACACGGTCCTGCCCCCCGGCGCGCGCGTCTCACGCAAGCGCCACGAGCAACGGCCGCAGGCCTAGTGACATCGGCAGCCCGCCCGTCGCGCACGACGCGCGGGGTTTAGCCAGCGCCTCCCACGTGCAGACGGCGCAACTCGTTGGCATCCATGGCAACACGGCTGCCGGCGTGAGATGGGGCATTTCACCCCTGAGTGACATCTACGCAGCCGAGCACTTCCGATGCCCGGGCTCGGCGACCACACTCGCTCTCAGCCTCAATTTTCGCACCGACGACGGAGCTGCGAATTGAGGCTCAGCTGGCTGACCCTCACCCCCCCTGGAGGCCGCCCTTGCCATCGATGCTTCGTTCACCGAAAGACTGGCCGATGAAGATCGGACGGATCCGCGCTTCTGTCCTGCTGGGTGCCCTCGCGGCATCGGGATGCGGCGCCGAGGACGCTGCCCCAGCGAGCCTCGTGGAAACCACGCCGGCGCACGCGAGCCTGCAACTCGCGGCGGGAGAGCTGTTCGTCACGATCGACGCCGCGGCGTCCGGGCCGCTCAGCGGTGCGGTCAGCGTCGAAGTCGAGCCCGCGGGCGATACCGCGCAGGCGCCGCTCGCCTATGAGCTCCGCTACGACTACGCGGAGGGTTGGGTCACGAGCGACGGCTTCGGCCAGCAGCTCGATCGTCCGAGCTTGCACACCCTCGGCGAAGCCGCAGAGCAGCTGGCGCGCGAGCTCGGCACGAACGACCCGAGCTTGCCTCTGCACGAACAGATGGCGTTCGCCGCGCTGGTATTGCTGGCCGATTCCGGCGGCATGCCCCTCGCCCCGTCGACGTTCGTCCTGCGCGACGCGAGCCCAGCCGTCGGCGACAAATCGCTGCAGAACGACGGCGTGAGCTGCCTGCAGCGCGGCAGCACCTACCTGGTCTCCTTCGACTTCGGCAGCACGAGCGTCGTCGACACGCCCATCACGGCAGACAGCCGCAGCTGCAACGGCCTGTGCGGCCCGAGCTGCACGCGGCTCACGCCCTACGCCATGTGGACGCTCGACTGCCTGGAGCACGACAGCTGCTGTAGCGCGATCGGAGACGGCACCACCTGCTGGACCCCGCTCGGTGAATGCGGTGACGAATACGTTCACGCCGAGACGGACTTCCTGCGCGGCTTCGATCCTTTCCGCGGCCACTGCAGCGGCTGAGCGCAGCGAACGCCCCGCTCGCTCGCGCGTTTCAGGCTCAGAGCGCGGCGCAGCCGAACTGAACCACGCGCCCCGAGAGCTCACCCGCGACCGGGGCGGCGTCCGTCGTCTGTGCCTCGCTCAGCCGCAGCGTGCCGTCGCCGATGATGCCGACGAGGCTCGTCCCGCTCGGGCCCAGCAAGACCACCGAGCCGTACGTCTCGAGGCCATGGAACGAGCGGGTTCCAGCGCCAAAACGCGAGCGCGGCACCACGAGCTCGACCACCAGCACCCGACCATCGGCGAGGGGCGAGACGTAACGCACGCGCGGGTCCTGGCTGTCGACGCTGGGATCGAGACCGGAGCTCACGAACCAGCTGAGAGCGACCGGCGCCCCGTCGAGCTCGAGCGCGAGCTCGCCGCCGGGGGCGGGCGCGTCCAGTGCCCCGAACAGGGCCGCAAACGAGCCGGAGACAGCGCTGGACTGGCCGACACAGGGGCTCGCGAACAGGCCGCCCGAGTCGTCCCAGTCGCGCGCCGGGGCGGCCAGCGCGTCGCGCAGCGCGTCCGGGTGGGTCGCGATGTGCGCGCGCTGCGCCGCGAGCGCCGCCGGCGAGGCGTCCGGGGCCAGCGCCTCGATCTGATCGACGTCGGCGAGCAAGAGCGCTTCGTGCCAGAACGTCTCGGCGAGCTCGGCGAGGCGGGCGCGAAACAGAGCGCGTTGCTCGGGCAACCGATACAGGCGGTTCG
>Ga0315910_10004732_pt1 | contig 11305 bp, 6 predicted proteins | sample EdamamesoilMG_FD_204470 | JGI IMG/M metagenome (GOLD analysis project Ga0315910, IMG submission 204470) | Garden soil microbial communities collected in Santa Monica, California, United States - Edamame soil | ecosystem: Environmental > Terrestrial > Soil > Garden | place: USA: California...
CGTCCGTCTTGGCCTCGGCGCGCTGCACGCCGCTCCAGCGGTCGAAGTCCTCCGCCAGGGCGAGGTGCACGAGCCCGACCTGCAGCGCCACCTTCACCCCGGCCACGGGCTTCCCGTCCGTCCCCGACACGCGCACCACCTGGCCCTCGCCCCCCGCGCCCCCGGGGGCCGTCCGGAGAGCGGAAGGGATGAGGACGAGCAGGAGGCTGGCCAGGGCGGACATGCGCGGGGATCGGGAAGGGGGTGGGTCCGAGGCTCGACGCTCCACCGGACGGCACGCCCCTCCGGCGTGATGCAGCCGATCCAGGGTATCCGAGGGTATCCGAGCAGGGCGGGCAGGCCGCCCCCCACCCTACTCCCACTCGATCGTGGCCGGCGGCTTGCTGGAGATGTCGAGCACGACGCGGTTGATCCCGCGCACCTCGTTGATGATGCGGCTGGAGATGCGGCCGAGCAGGTCCTTGCCGAGCTGGACCCAGTCGGCGGTCATGCCGTCCTCGGACTGCACCAGGCGGATGGCGCAGGCCTCCTCGTAGGTGCGCGCGTCGCCCATCACGCCCACCGATTTCACGGGCAGGAGCACGGCGAAGTACTGCCACAGGCCGCGCTGGGCGCCGGCGGCCTCGATCTCGCTCGTGACGATGTGGTCGGCCTCGCGCAGGACGCGCAGGCGCTCGCGCGTGATCTCGCCCAGGCAGCGCACGGCCAGGCCCGGGCCGGGGAAGGGCTGGCGGTCGACGATCTCGGGCGCGAGCCCGAGGTGGCGCCCGATGGCGCGCGCCTCGTCCTTGAAGAGCTCGCGCAGCGGCTCGACCAGGCCCATGTCCAGGTCCTCGGGCAGGCCGCCCACGTTGTGGTGGCTCTTGATCACGGCCGTGTTCCCGCCGTGCACGTTCACCGACTCGATCACGTCCGGGTAGAGCGTGCCCTGGCCCAGGAAGTGCGCGCGCGCGAAGCGCTTGGCCTCGCGCCGGAAGACCTCGACGAACTCGCGCCCGATGATCTTGCGCTTGTGCTCGGGATCGGTGACGCCCTGGAGCTTGCCCAGGAACTGGTCGGCCGCGTCGACCACCGAAAGGTCGACGTGGAAGTGCTGGCCGAAGACGCGCTCGACCGTGGCGCGCTCGTCCTTCCGGAGCAGCCCGTTGTCCACGAAGATGCAGTGCAGGCGCGCGCCGATGGCCTGGTGCACGATCAGGGCCGCCACCGAGCTGTCGACGCCGCCGGAGAGGCCGAGCACGACCTCGCCGTCGGCGCCCACCTTGGCGCGCACGGCCGCCACCTCGCGCTCGACGATCGAGCCCGGGTTCCAGTCGCCCGGCAGGCCGCACACGCGCCACACGAAGTTCTCGAGCAGCTCGCGCCCGCGCAGCGTGTGCGTGACCTCGGGGTGGAACTGCACGCCCGATAGACGCCGCGCACGGTCCTCGACCGCGGCGAACTCGCAGTCCTCCGAGCTGGCCAGCGTGCGGAAGCCCGCCGGCATGCGCTCGACACGGTCGCCGTGGCTCATCCACACCACCGTGCGCCCGGCGATGGCCTCGAGCACGCCCTCGGGATGGAGCACCTCGATCGAGGTGCGCCCGAACTCGCGCTTGTCGGAGGGGTGCACGTCGCCCCCCAGGACGTGCGCCATCCACTGCATGCCGTAGCAGATGCCGAGCACCGGCACGCCGAGCTCGAGCAGCTCGCGCGGGATCTTCGGCGCGTCGGGCGCGTACACCGAGGCCGGGCCGCCCGAGAGGATGATGCCGGCCAGGTCCATGCGCCGCGCCACCTCGAGCGCGCGCGCGGGCGGCGCGATCTCCGACCAGGTGTTGGCCTCGCGCACGCGGCGCGCGATGAGCTGGGCGTACTGGGCGCCGCAGTCCACCACCAGGATGCCTCGCGGTTGTGCGCTCATTCCTGGAAGTAGTTGGGCGATTCCTTGGTGATGACCACGTCGTGCGGGTGGCTCTCGCGCTGGCCGGCCGCGGTGACGCGCACGAAGCGCGCGCCCTGCCACAGGGCCGGGATGGTGGGCGCGCCGCAGTAGCCCATGCCGGCGCGCACGCCGCCCACGAGCTGGTAGACGAACGAGGAGAGCTTGCCCTTGTACGGCACCATGCCCTCGATGCCCTCGGGCACGAGCTTGTGCAGCTCGCGCACGTCGCCCTGGCGGTAGCGCTCCTTGCCGCCCTCGACCATGGCGCCGAGCGACCCCATGCCGCGCACGGACTTGAAGGTGCGGCCGCGCGAGAGGATGGTCTCGCCCGGGCTCTCCTCCACGCCCGCGAACAGGCTCCCGATCATGGCGCACGAGGCGCCCGCGGCCAGGGCCTTGGTGATGTCGCCCGAGAAGCGGATGCCGCCGTCGGAGATGACGGGCACGTCGCTGCCTTTCAGCGCGCGCGCGATCCACTGCACGGCGCTGAACTGGGGCACGCCCACGCCGGCAACGACGCGCGTGGTGCAGATCGAGCCCGGGCCGATGCCGACCTTGACGCCGTCGGCGCCGGCGCGCGCGAGCTCGAGCGCCGCGCGCGGCGTGGCCACGTTGCCGGCCACGACGTCGACGCTGAACTTCTTCTTGAGCGCCTTGACCGTCTCGATCACGTTGGCCGAGTGCCCGTGGGCCGTGTCGACCACGAGCACGTCCACGCCCGCCTCGACCAGCCCATCGGCGCGCTCGTGGTCGTGCACGCCGATGGCGGCGCCCACGCGCAGGCGCCCGCGGTCGTCGGTGGCCGAGCTCGGGAAGGCCTCGAGCATGTCGAGGTCCTTCATCGTGATGAGCCCGCGCAGGCGGCCCTGCTTGTCGGCGATGATCAGCTTCTCGACCTTGTGCTTGAACAGGAGCTCGCGCGCCTGCTCGAGCGACGTGCCCGGCGGCGCCGTCACCAGGCGCTCGGCCGTCATGACGCGCGCCACGGGCGTGTCGTCGGAGGTCTGGAAGCGGCAGTCGCGGCGCGTGAGGATGCCCACCACGGTCTCGCCCTCGACGACGGGCAGGCCCGAGATGTTGTGGCGCGCCATGATCTCGCGCGCCTGGGCCATGCTGGCCGTGGGCGGCAGCGTGACCGGATCGACGATGATGCCGTTGGCCGAGCGCTTGACCTTGTCGACCTCGCGCACCTGGTCGGCCGTCGCGAGGTTGCGGTGGATGATGCCGATGCCGCCCTCGCGCGCCAGCGTCACCGCCAGGCGCCACTCGGTCACCGTGTCCATCGCCGCCGAGGACAGCGGGATCTTGAGCGTGACGCCGCGCGAGAAGCGCGTGGTGACGTCGACCTCGCGCGGCAGGAGGTCCGAATGGTTCGGGACCAAGAGGACGTCGTCGAAGGTCAGCCCCTCCGGCAGATCCTCGTCGTCGAAGGGTGCGCCCAGGTCCCCGCTCTGGGTGTTCTTGGTTGCCATCGAGCGAGTCTAGCGACGCTCGGGGACTCCTCCAAGGCGGCCCGCGGGCGGCGGCCGCGAAAAAGAAAAAGGGCCCGAAGACCCCTCCCGAAGGAGAAAGTGCTCGGGCCCAAGAAGGAGGAGATGGGGACCCATTTCGGACTCCCCCGCGCGCGACCTGAAGCCCATCCGGGCGCGATCCGGCGAGCCCGGGCTCGACCGGGGCCCCCCGGGACGGCTTGATTGAGGTCGATGGAGCGGCCCCCCCGAAGCGCCTCAAGCTCCCCCCCGCCGGCCTCCGAGTCGGCCCCCGTGCAAGGCACCCTCTCCCCCCCGCTGACGGCCGCCGGCCCGCGCCCGGCCGCGGCCGCCCTCGGCGCGCGCGCGACGCGCGTGGCCCTGGTGGGCGCCGGGTACATCGCCGACACGCACCTCGAGGCGCTGCGCGAGGTGCCGGGCGTCGAGGTGGTGGCGCTGTGCGACGTCTCGCTCGAGCGCGCGCGCGCGGCCGCGCGGCGCTTCGGCGTGGCGCACGCCGTGCGCAGCCTGGAGGAGCTCGCGGCCCTGGCGATCGACGTCGCCCACCTGTGCGTGCCGCCCGACCTGCACGCGGCCGTGGCGCGCGAGTGCCTGGAGCGCGGCCTCTCGGTGTTCGTCGAGAAGCCGCTGGCGCTGTCGGTGCGCGAGGCGCACGAGCTCTCCGAGCTGGCGCGCGCGCGTGGGCTCGTGCTGGGCGCCAACCACAACTCGGTCTTCCACCCGGCCTTCGCGCGTTTGCTCGTGCTGGCGCGCTCGGGCGCGGTCGGGCGCATCGAGCACGTCGACGTGCAGCTCGCCGTCCCGCTGCGCCAGCTCGAGGCGCGCGACCACTCGCACTGGATGTTCCGCGAGCCGAGGAACATCGTGTTCGAGCAGGCGCCGCACCCCTTCGCGCAGCTGGTCGAGCTCGTCGGCCGGCCGCTCGAGGTGCACGCACGCGTGCTGGCCACGCGCGAGCTCGCGCCGGGCCAGCCGTTCCACGAGCGCTGGTCCGTGGCCGCGCGCGCCGAACGTGGCACGGCCCAGCTCGCCTTCGCCTTCGGGGCCACCTTCCAGCAGAGCACGCTCACGCTGCACGGCAGCGACGGCGTGCTCGAAGCCGACCTGCACAGGAACCTGCTCGCGGGCGAGACGAAGTCGATGTGGCTCGACTTCTACGACGCCTACCTGGCCGGCGTGCGCCGCGCCTGGGCCCTGCGCCGCGACGCGCGCGCGAACCTGTTCGCCTACCTGCGCCAGACGCTGCGCCTGGCCGCGCGACAGGACGCCTTCTACGCCGGCATGCGCGGCTCGCTGCGCGCCTTCCACGCCGCGTTGCGGGCCGGCGCGCCGGTTCCCATCGGTGGCGAGCAGGCCTGCAGCGTCCTGGAGTGGTGCGAGGCCACGGTGCGCGAGCTACCGCCGCCGCGCCCGCGCGCCCTCGTGCGGCCCGAGCCGCTCCCGGCCCGCGCGGGCGAGGTGGTCGTGCTGGGCGCGAACGGCTTCATCGGCCGCCACACGCTGCGCGCCCTGCTCGCGCGCGGCCTCTCCGTCACCGCGGCCGCGCGCCGGACGGGACCGCTGGCGCCCGACCTCGAGGAGGCCGTGGGCGCGCGCCACCTGCGCCTCGCGCACGCCGACCTCGCCAAGCCGGCCTCGCTGGCCGAGGCCGTGCGCGGCGCGCGCGTGGTCGTGCACCTCGCCACGGGCGGTGGTGCCACGTGGGAGGACGTGCAGCGCGCCATGGTGCAGGGCACGCGCGCCGTGGGCGAGGCCTGCCTCGAGGCGGGCGTCGAGCGCCTGGTGTTCGTCTCCTCCATCGCCGCGCTGTACCTCGGCCCGGGCGGGCCGGCCGTGCGCGAGGACGGGCTCGACACCGATCCGCGCCCCGAGGCGCGCGCGCCCTACGCGCGCGGCAAGATCGCGGCCGAGCAGGAGCTCGTGCGGCTGCAGCGCGAGCGCGGGCTCGCGCTCACGATCGTGCGCCCGGGCGTCGTGCTGGGCGCGGACGCGCCGCTGCAGCACTCGGGCATCGGCCTGTGGGTGCGCGACAACCACTGCGTGGGCTGGGGCCGCGGCGACCGGCCGCTGCCGCTCGTCCTGGTCGAGGACGTGGCCGCCGCCCTGGCGGCGCTGGCGGCGTACGAGGGCCATGGGCTCGACGGGCGCGCGCTCAACCTGGCCGCGCGCGGGCCCTTCACGGCGGCCGAGCTCGTGCGCGAGCTCGCCGCGCGCACGGGGCGCGCCTTCCATTTCCACCCGCGCGCGCTGGCGCTCTCGCAGACGCTCGAGATCGGCAAGTGGATCGTGAAGAAGGCCGGCGGGCGGCGCGACGCCTTCCCGAGCTACCGCGACCTCGCCAGCCGCTCGCTGTGGCCCGAGCTCGCCTGCCGCACGGCGCGCCAGGAGCTCGGCTGGAAGCCCTGCGAGGAACGGGCCGAGTTCCTGCGGCGCCTCCTGTCCCCGTGAGCGCGCGCGTCCTGCACGTGTTCTCCACCTTCGCGCCCGGCGGGCCGCAGGTGCGCACGGCGCGGCTCCTGCCCGAGCTCGACCGCACGTGGAAGCACGCCATCGTCGCGCTCGACGGCTGCACCGACGCGCGCGCGCTGCTCGCGCCCGAGCTCGGGGTCGAGATCCTGCCCGCGCCGCCGCGCGCGGGCACGGCGCGCACGGCGCTGGCCCTGGCACGGCTCCTGCGCGCGCGTCGGCCGGACCTCGTCCTGACCTACAACTGGGGCGCGCTGGACGCGCTGCTGGGCGCGCGCCTGGCCGGCGCGCGCGCGGTCGTGCACCACGAGGACGGCTTCCGGCCCGACGAGGTGCGCGCCTTCAAGCGCCGGCGCGAATGGGCGCGGCGCCTGGTGCTGCGCGGCACGCAGGGCGTGATCGTGCCCTCGGCCACGCTCGAGCGCATCGCGCGCGAGCGCTGGCACGTGCCGGCCGCGTTGCTCGCGCGCATCCCGAACGGCATCCGCGTGTCCGAGTTCGCCGCGGCCGACCGCAACCCCGCGCGCCGGGCCGAGCTCGGCATCCCGGCCGACGCCTTCGTCGTCGGCTACGTCGGGCACCTGCGCCCCGAGAAGAACCCGGCGCGCGCCGTGCGCGCGCTGGCGGCGCTGGGCGAGGCGGCGCGGCACGTGCACCTGGTCCTGCTCGGCGACGGGCCCGAGCGCGCCGCGGTCGAGGCGGCCGCGCGCGGTCTGTCCGGGCGCGTGCACCTGCTCGGCCACCGCGCGGCGCCGCAGGCGGACTACCGCGCCATGGACGCCTTCCTGCTCTCCTCGGACACCGAGCAGATGCCGGTCGCGCTGCTCGAGGCCATGGCCTCGGCCCTGCCGGTCGTGGCCACCGACGTGGGCGACGTGCGCGCCGTCCTGCCGCCCGAGCAGGGCGAGCTCGTCGCGCCGGCGGACGACGCGGGCCTGGCCGACGCTCTGGGGCGCCTGCTCGCGGCCGGCGCGCGCGCGCGCGAGCTCGGCCGCGCCAACCGGCGCCACGTCGAGGCGCACTACTCCTTCGAGGGCATGGTGCGCGCCTACGCCGCCCTCTACGGGCGCGCCCTTGGGAGCTAGGGCGAGCTAGGCGCGCGGAGCGCGGCGCCAGCCGCGGCCGCGCAGCACCCACAGCGCCGTGCGGGCGAGCAGCACGCAGTCGCGCCCGAAGGAGAGCGTCTCGAGGTACTCGCGGTTGAGCTCGAGCTTGCGCCGATAGGCCTCGTCGTCGCCGCCCTCGGTGTAGCCCTGCGTCACCTGCGCGAGGCCCGTGAGGCCGGGGGAGAGCACCAGGCGCTCGGCGAAGCCCGGGCAGTGCTCGGCCGCCCAGCGCTCGGTCGGGACCATCTCCGGGCGCGGCCCGATCAGGCACATCTCGCCGCGCAGCACGTTCCAGAGCTGCGGCAGCTCGTCCATGTGCGTGTTGCGCAGGAAGCGCCCGAAGCGCGTGGCGCGCGAGTGGTCGTCGCCGGGCCGGTCGACCAGCGTGCGGAACTTGTAGAGCACGAACAGCGCGCCGCGGCGGCCGACGCGGGTCTGGCGGAAGAGGACGCGCCGCGCGCTCCGGTGCACGAACAGGTTGACCAGCGCGATCGGCAGCGCGAGGGCGAGCGCGGGCCCGAGCAGGAGCAGCGTCATCGCCAGCAGGAACGGCCCGCGCACGAGGCGCGCGTAGGCGCCGCGCGGCTCGAGCAGGTCCCACTCCTCCCCGGGACGGCGCCAGGTCGGGCGCGGGCGCGGGCGCTCCGCCCGGCGGACCTCGGGCGCGGCGCCCGCCTGGGGCGGCTGCGCGCGCACCGCCGCGGACAGGGAGGTAGGCGGGGTCACGGCCCGCCTCCCATCGGCGTCCGCCATCGGGAACTCCAGCGCAGTCCGGCGTTCCCCGTGCTCGGGCCGGATGGAGGCGGCGGGCCCGCGGACCCGGGGAAGGCCTTTCCACGCTCCCCCCGGGCTTCCTCCGGGGCGGCCCCTTTGCATCCGGCGCGCGCGCTGGTAGGACGGCGGGTCTCTCTCTCGCCCGCCGGGATGGCCCAGAATGGGTGAGCGCCCCCCACCGGACACGACCATGAGCCCCACGACCGCCACGACGACGACCGTCGACCGCGCGCTCCTCGCCCGCATCGCCGATCGGGCCTTCGCCCACATGGTGCACATGATCTGGGAGGCCAACCACCGCCCGGACAAGCACCCCGGCGACCCCAAGGTGGGCGGTCACCCGGCGGCCTGCGCGAGCTCGCTGCACATCCTGGGCGCCCTGCACCTCGCCGTGCGCGACGTGGCCGACTACGTGTGCTGCAAGCCGCACGCCTCGCCCGTCGACCACGCCTACCACCACCTGATGCAGGTGTTCGGGCGCGAGGACGGCACCTGGCTCACGGAGAGCGAGGCCAAGGCGGCCATGTCGCGCCTGCGCCAGTTCCCCGAGCCCGGTGCGCGCGACGTCTTCCAGAGCTACCACGCGCGCAGCGATCCCGACTCGTTCCACTTCCTGCCCTCGGGCTCGGTCGGCATCCCGCCCGTGGCCTCGGTGTACCTGGCGCTGGCGCACCGCTACATGCACGACCACGGGCGCGAGGTGCCCAAGCACGCGCACTTCTGGTCGCTGATCGGCGACTCGGAGTTCCGCGAGGGCTCGCTGCTCGAGGCCATGCCCGACGCGGCCGAGCGCCTGCTCGGCAACGTGACCTGGATCGTCGACTACAACCGCCAGAACCTGGACGGCACGCGCATCCCCAACGAGAAGGGCCTGCACGGGCGCGACTGCGACCGCATCCAGCGCACGGCCGAGGCCAACGGCTGGCGCGTGATCCAGGTGCGCCACGGCGCCTTCCGCGAGGAGCTGTTCGCCAAGAAGGGCGGCGATAGCCTGCGCGAGCTGTTCGAGCAGGTGCTGACCGACTACGAGTTCCAGCTGGCGCTGTTCAAGCGCGACGCCTTCCTGTGCCGCACGCTCGTGCGCCAGCACTCGGACAAGGCCTACAAGCTGGTGAAGGACCTGACCGACGCGGACGTCCTGCGTACGTTCACCGACCTCGGCGGACACGACATGGGCCGGCTGGTCGAGGCGTTGCAGAGCGCCAAGCTCGAGCCCACGCAGCCCACGCTCATCGTGGCGCACACGATCAAGGGCTGGGGCCTGGACTGCTTCGCCGACCCCTCCAACCACTCCTCGCTGCCCAACGAGGAGGAGGTCGAGGCCGTGCTGGCGCGCCACGGACTGACCAAGGCCGATCCCTACGCGCTCTTCGCGCGCGACAGCGAGGAGGGCCTGTACCTCACCGAGCGTGGCGCGCGCTTCCGCGAGGGCATCGCGCGTTCGCGCCGGGCGCGCAAGGAGAAGCGCGAGGCAGCGCGGCGCTCGGTCGAGGAGGCCGGCGGCCTGCCGGACTCGCTCGACATCGATCTCTCGCTCTTCCCCATGGCGCACACGCAGTGGATGTGGGGCCAGATCGCGGCCAAGCTCGTGCGCGTCTCGACGCCCGAGGGCCCGGGCGTGGGCGGCGCCAAGCAGAAGCCGCTGACGGCCGACGAGAAGCGCTGGGCCTCGGTGGCCGGCTTCGTGCTCACGCTCTCGCCCGACGTGGGCACGAGCACGAACATCGCGCCCGTGCTCGACAAGCGCGTGTACGGCCCCAAGTCCGACCACGAGCACGAGCAGGCCGAGTTCAAGGCGCGCCACCCGGAGCTGATGACCTTCAGCGATCCCTGGACACGCCACATCCGCTTCGAGATCGCCGAGGCCAACTGCATGTCGGCCGCGGGCTCGTTCGGGAAGATGGCCCACTACACGGGCAATCCGAGCTTCCCGATCATGACCGTATACGACTTCTTCATCAAACGCGCGCTCGACCAGCTGTACTACAACCTGTACTGGGGCGCGGAGTTCGTGATCCTCGGCACGCCCAGCGGGGTCACGCTCTCCTTCGAGGGCGCGCAGCACTCGTGGAAGTCGGACATCCAGATCCCCAACCTCGTCACCTGGGAGCCGTTCTTCGCGCTGGAGATGGACTGGATCCTGGCCGACGCCATCCGCCGTCACATGCTCGACCAGAACGAGGGCCGCCGCGGCGTGCTCGTGCGCGCCGTCACGCGCGCCGTGCCGCAGGCCTGGCTGCTCGAGAACCTGCGGCGCCAGGCGCGCTTCAAGGCCGCGCTGCCGGCGGGCGCCGAGCTCGCGCCCGCGGGCGAGGGCGGCGCGGACGCGCTGGACGAGTCGACGCTGGCGCCGCGCCCCGACGCCGAGATCCTGGCCGAGCTGCGCGTCGACGCGCTGCGCGGCGCCTACTACCTCGTCGACTGGCGCGGCTACGCCGGCTACGAGCCGGGTGACAACGTCGTGCACGTGTTCTCGATGGGCTCGGTCACGAGCGAGGCCCTGGAGGCGGCGCGCGAGCTCGCCGCGCGCGGCGTGTTCGCCAACGTGATCGTGGTCACCTCGCCCGAGCTCCTGCTGGGCATCCTCGGGCACCAGGACGGCTACGCGCACCTGACCAGCGGCCTGGGCGTGAACGGCGACCTCCACGCCGTGCCGGGCGCGGGCGCGGGCGAGGCCGAGCTCGTGGCCCTGGCCGGGCGGCGCGTGCCGTGCGTGGCCGTGTGCGACGGCGAGGCCGGCCTGCTCGACAACATCGGCTCGATCGTGGGCGTGAAGCAGGTCACCCTGGCCGTGCGCAAGTTCTCGAAGTGCGGGCGCCCCGACCAGGTGTTCGGCTACCAGCACCTGGACGCGCACGCCATCGTCGAGGCCTGCGGCGAGGTGCTGGCGCGCACGGCGCTCGAGGACCTGCGCGTGTCGCCGAGCGTGCTGGCGCGCCTGGCCGGCCGGCCGGCGGCCGCGAAGAGCGACTGGCGCGCGCTGTGGCCGGCCGACGACGCGCACGCCTCATGAGCGCCGCGCGCCCCGATCCGGCGCCCTTCCCGCCCTTCGAGCTCGCGCACAGCGAGCGCATCTACGACTCCTACTGGTGCGGCCTGCGCCGCGACCACGTGCGCCTCGCCACGGGCGCGCTGCAGGAATACCACGTGTTCGAGATCCACGACGCGGTGGCGGTCGTGCCCGTGCTCCCCGACGGCTCGATCGTGATGCTGTGGCAGTTCCGCCACCCGCACGGCAAGACGCACTGGGAGATCCCGGCCGGGCGCGTGGACGAGGGCGAGGACGCGGCCGGTGCGGCCGAGCGCGAGCTGCTCGAGGAGACCGGCTACCGGCCCGGGCGCCTGGTGGAGCTGGGCGGCTTCTACCCGACCAACGGCATCAGCCCGCATCACGCACGCCTGTTCGCGGCCCTGGACTGCACGCCCGTGGGCCGGCCCGACCCCGGTCCGTGCGAGCGCTTCAGCGTGCACGTGCAGCCGGCCGACGAGGTGCGCCGCCGCCTGCACCGCGGCGACTACGCGGACGGGTTCACGGCGCTGGCGCT
>Ga0315910_10004733_pt1 | contig 11305 bp, 8 predicted proteins | sample EdamamesoilMG_FD_204470 | JGI IMG/M metagenome (GOLD analysis project Ga0315910, IMG submission 204470) | Garden soil microbial communities collected in Santa Monica, California, United States - Edamame soil | ecosystem: Environmental > Terrestrial > Soil > Garden | place: USA: California...
TGATATCATGGATGAACTGCTCATCAATCCACTGCCGGATGATATCAAACCATTTGTAGTAAAACGCGGATACTGGTTAACCGACGAGGCCGCTTCCATTTATGCAAGGGCACATACCATATTAAGTTTTGAATGTCATTCGCCCATCATGGCTGCTGCTAATGGTGTACCGTTTTTTTATCTTCGCCAACCTGAGGACACTATCAAAGGGCAGATGTATTATGATCTGGGATTCAACGACTGGATCTTTGAAATCGACCAGACTGAAGGTAGTCAGATTACAAACCGGCTTCGGGAGGTTTGGACCGATTACCCCGCGGCCAGGACTGAAATTGGGAAATCGATGAAGGGGCTGGATCAGATTTACAAAGAACGGACGGCTTATGTCAGGAAGGTTTTGAGTTAGGACTATCTGGTTACATTGCCAAATTCGTATGCACCTATATCCGTTGATTTTCCAACCGGGACGGTTCGTCCGTCATAATCAATTGGGTGCTTAAGTAGAAGGCCGGCATCAATGGCCGGACTATCTTTCCGGAGACGAAAATCCTGCTTGTTTAATTTTAAAAAACGTGGATCTTCCGTGAGATCACCCATGCCGGGAGCAAATCCTAAAACCGTATTTTTGCCGAGATAGTAAATATTATGCTGGTGAGTAAAACCAGATGTGGTACTGACACGCTGATGATTGGGGATGTAGAAAATGTTATTTCGGTATTGTACATCGGTGACGACGGAATCGCCTCTCCATAGTCCGATGGTGTAGTCCCGCTTCCCCATATCGACGAAAACATTATTCTCCACCCGGAAATTTTCAAGTCGAACGCCAAATTTGCCTCCAACATGAAACCCGCCCGATACAATGTTATTAATCGAGATGTTATAAGCAATAATGTTGTCAGACAGGGTATCAGCCTTTCCGCCAACTTCGAAAGCCCCGTTGCAATTTTCGCCCCAGTTGTGATGAACATAGGAGCTGTCCACATTCCCGTAGAACTCGACCATGCCGCCATCGAAACCATAGTCAAGGCTGGGGGCCTTACAATTGAGCATTCTGTTGTAAGAAACTTCGTTACCGGAGCCGAAAAGCCAGATGCCTACCGCACCGTAATCATCATCTCCACCCGGCGTATTCTTTATGATCGTGAGATCGTGGGTATAATTTTTTGTAAGAAGGTTGGATCGTCCACTGACGCCGATACCCATTCCTACCTGCGTAGCTTCAATGTGTCTGACGATGTTGTGGTCGGCACCTTTGCTAATGGATACACCGGCGTAGTGTGCTTCCCGCACCAGGAAGTGTTCCACAACAATCCAATCTGCTGTAATGTTTATAGCTGATCCGGACGGTATGCCTGGATTCTTAACGACAGGATCCGGACCGTCACCATAGGAAGTATATACGATGCGTTGCGCCTCAGTTCCGGAGTGAATGATATTCAACTGACCTGTCCAAAGGCCGCCACGACGAAAGCGAACGGTATCTCCAGGAACAAAGCTCATGGCGTTAATTTTTGCAATGGTCCGTAACGGACTTTGTGGTGTGGTACCCGTATTTTCATCGCGACCGTTTGAGGAGTCAACAAAGTAGGTCATGGCCCAGGCCGATGGTATGTCGACGTTCAGACAGATTAGTCCCAGAAAAAAATACCTGACCGTAAGACCTTGCAACATTAAGAACATATCCGGATAGCTGAGTTGATGACCAATTTAAACAATTCAATATAGCTGATCTCATTTGGCGATGTAATCAGTTTTACACGTGTGGTTGTTTTTATCCTGGCATTCTGTGATGGTCCTTTTTAGTTTGATGCACGTTGGCAAGATTCGAAAACCGCCATCGGGCTTGGTGGTGGTATTTGTGCCGGCCGGAAGGATCAAATCCGATCGATAAACTCACCCAGTTTTCCTTTAGACCGGAATCGATAAACAAAGTTAAGCCGAAACACTGCTGAGCTTACTGCAAGTTCATAACCATTCGCTGCAACCGGAATGTTTACTCTATTGTTAACATAAAATAACGCTATTGCCCACCCATCTGTATTGTAGCCCGTCATGATGCGGTAGGAAGGATTTGCAACGAATTTTGAAGTAGCTTGTTGGCCGTATTCTTCCGTAGTAACACGTCTGCCATAATTGAAACTTTCCGCAAATGATCCTGTTACAAAAAAATGGCTTTTGATTACTACAGTATACGCGTAGCCAATGGTTGGCCCAACCTGCCAGAAGAAGTCCTTTTTGGCGAGGTGACCGGAAGGGTCAACGTCGGTGCGGTAGAGCAGCAAACTGCTGTCGGCCGTAATGCGTCCAACATAGGATTCAAATCCTAAAAGAAATGATCCGGCAGATCTTTTTTGCCAGTCTGTTTGGAGGAATGAGGAACGGAAGGAAAAACGTTTATTATTTACTATATATTGAAACGATCCTCCCATCAGCCGACTTTCCAGATCCGAACGATAATAAAAATTTCCATCCGCATCCTTAGCACCCGGTACATTCATTCCTTTGAACCGCTGGACGAAAACGTCAAGGGTAAACTTCTTTGAATAGGCATGAAGTTGTATATCAAGATATTTCGGCTTGTCCTTTTCGCGATCCCTACCATTAGGCCGCACACCGAACGAAAGATTAATGGTCACCCAGTCGTATGAAAATCCAGCACCCAGACCATGCAACGTATGAGGAGAGTAATTAACCGACCTGTCTTCAATGGTGTTTTTGTAGTGAAGCACAGTATACTTCTGAAGTAGGGACAGGCGCCCATGCATTAAGTCATTGTGAGTTTGATAATAGCTTGAATCATGCTGACCAACGGCATTATTAGCAATTGCTAAAATGAAAACCGTCATTAAAATATCCCTAGCTTTCATAACCCTCACCTCGTTTTTCTTACTGATTTGGACTTTTTAGTTCGTCGCGCCGGTGAGTTTTTATTTTTGACGTCTCAGAATTAGTTTTTCTATTACCAGCAAGGAACAAAAGCATGCCAGTTAAATCATTCTATGGCTAGATCTTCGTATTACCGTAAAGCACATTCAGATTGTCTGTATGATTGTTTTCACTTTTTCTGAGAGCAGAATAGTATGTCAAAACCTTTGCACGAGAAATACTTTCCACACTAACTGTAGAAAAGGTGCGCAGCAAGTGTAAAAACCGAGGCCCGACGTGATGTTTAGTATCAAGTCGCAAAAAAGTAGCCGATTTCCTAATAGCGTGGGAAAATCCTCTTCAAAGCGAATGGTTCTGATTGCAAAGAATCATCCGAAGGTATTTCTGAAAAATCATTTACATTTTCCGCAATCTTGGTGAAAGACTTGTCTCTTACGCAGCCTGCGGTCTGGAAAAGAAGCAGTCCTTTGATAGTATTTCTGAAAGCTCTCTGTGTACCTGAGATTGTGAAAAAAACTACGCTAGTTTGCAATTTTTGTAGTACCTATGTTTCTTGCCGCAGATCAAGCACCAGGGTTGTACATAGATGACATAGCACATATGAAAAAACGCAGCGTGCATTTATTCATTGATAACATATTCAAACAATATATGCCTTCTCAAATCTTACCAACTAATTGTTTTACAATAAAAGTGTTATGCCTCTTGTTTTGTTTTTTTGGGATGTCTCCTCTTTTGTTTTCACAGAAGAAAACAAGGATTGAACAAACCGCTGTGTTAAATATTACTGAGGAAGAGTATGAAGATCGCGTTCATGCCATTTGGATTTCCCAAATGGCAGCCACAATCATGGGTTTTCAGTTTGAGCATCGAACTGCATCTGTACAATGGGTGGATCAGCTCCCGGCTAATATTTCCTTTGCTCCGGTCGATGACGATTGGTATTACGAAATGGCAACGATACGTGCATTCGAGAAGTATGGAGTCAATTTAACAATTCAGCAACTTGGACAACAATGGAATGAAAATTCCTGTGGCACCTGGGGTTCTAGTGAGCAGGCCCTGAAGTTAATCCGGAATGGAATTCTTCCCCCTGAGTCGGGCCATCCGAGGTATAATAAATTATGGTTTTCCATCGGACCGCAATTCAGTGGCGACGTCTATGGGGCATTGGCACCGGGGATGCCGAATGTTGCCGCTCAGATGGCCAGGCAGTATGGTCATATCAATGGTTATGCTGAAGGTACCGACGGAGCAGTTTTTGTGGCGGGAATGGTTAGTATCGGTTTTTATGAAAAGGATCCAAAAACGGTAGTTCGGAAAGCAGCGACACTAATAAGTCCGCAGTCGCCCTACAGGAAATGTATTGACCTTGTCATTCAATTGGCCGAGCAGGGAAAATCGGCAAGTCAAATATTTAGTTCCATCGAAGACAGGTGGCATATCGAATACCCCGCCACAAACAATGCCATACCCAATGGTGGAATTGTCGCGGCAAGCGTTTGGTTTGGTGGGGGCGATTTCTTAAAAACTGCCAATCTTTCTTTTGCTGCGGCAGATTTTACGGATGCTGATTGTAATGCTGCTAATGCGGTAGCGGTTGTCGGTGCTATGCACGGTATGAAAGCAATTCCTGAACACTTGGTGAACCGTTTTGCGGACAGGATTAAAGCAGAAAAGATGGGTGATTTGGTTCTTACACCTGCCGTAGACGAAAGTATATCCGGTCTAAGCAGAAGGACAGTAGCTATTGGAAAACAAATTCTTCAAAAAAACGGAGCTAAATATACAGGTAGTGAATTTAGCATTTCCATTCAGCAACCTGTGACACAGGAGGCTGAATTGTTTCAGCTGTCGGATCTGATGCAGTATTTCAATCCGGATTGGAAATTGGAACGAGCGGGGTTTGGAGGTGCGGGAGGCGGTATGGGGGGTATAAGAGGAAATACATTTCTCGATGGCGCCGTATTAGCTACCTATCCAAGGGATGAGATACGGGGATTGTTACTCACCCGGACATTTAAAATAAACGGTGAAAAACAGTTGAGTTTTGAAGCCGGGGTAGACGAAAGCAGGGTTTGGAATCTGGATGTATATATAAACAATGATAAACTGTTCACCAGGCTAATAGAAGGCAAGGAAAAGGAGCGGACATGGCAAACCATAACGGTAGACCTGAGTGCCTACCAAGGCAAGACCGTTGTCATACGCCTGTATCAACGTGTATTGGTTCCGGGTAAAGAGGCAGGAAATGCCTATTGGAAAAGTATAGAAATTAAATAGCAGAACGTCTGACTCATAGAGGTTCGGCTCTGGCTGTAACACGAAAAAGGATGGCTTGCACCATCCTTTAAAGTACCTAAGACCAGCCCCGATAGCTATCGGGGCGAACCGGTACGCCCGAAGGCAAACGTATTCAATACTAACGAAAAAGGATGGTCTTTGCCATCCTTTTAGTACCTAAGGCCGGAATCGAACCGGCACGCCCGAAGGCACACGATTTTGAGTCGTGCGCGTCTACCAGTTCCGCCACTCAGGCATGTTTTGCATATGTTTAAGCCAATGCACTTCAACAGGGGCCTGCCCCGACAAAGTCGGGGTGCAAATATGTGCAAACTTTAAATTCTGCACAATTTACAACATAATATATTTCTCTAGCGTAAAAGCCTGCGACCGTTCGGAAAACAGCGTTTTTACACTTCCCCAGACGCCGCCAAAAAGGTCGGATTTACGGTACTTTTCCAGACTAATAGAATCCTTCCAATAACTAAGCGTCGTATACGTTAGGGGATCATCAACGTCCTTCATTAACTCAAGATGCTCACAACCATCAAAGTGACGTATAGCTTCCATATTGTTCCTGAAAATTTCCAGAAACTCACCCACACCCGCCTCCGTAAAATGCATCCGTACAATCCGAATCAACATACCTTATACTTTTGAACCCATAACCCCTAACTCATAACTCATAACTCATAACTACCCCCCCTCACTCATCAAAAATAATATTAACCGTCCCATCATATCCCAGCCCCAGCAACTCCGACGCATTTCCTTTATAAATTCCAATTTCCAGAAGATTAAGGCTGTTGAATACAATAAAACATTCCCCTTGCTCCGCCTGACTGTACTGACTGTGCATTTTTCTGAACTTTTCCCCTCCGAATTGTATGGTGTAGGCTTTGTCTTTGCTCAGAATATCAAAAACTTCTTTCGAAATATTGGTAATGAGATTGCCCATCCCATCCACCCGTATGATGCTGCCCGTTATCTGTTTTTTTGTTGCCTTTACCTGCCGGTCAATCATTTTTCGAAACAAAGGCAAAGGTTTACCCAGATTGGTAATGGATACGCCACTGGCGAGTTTCGACGCGGCATGTGCAAAAACATCCCGTTCGGGAAATGTCGTGCTGATGGAATTAATTGCATTCAATTCAACTAATTGCTGGTGTGGTTTCTCACTGATCAGACCAAATAACCCGTTATCGCAGCCGACAAAAAAATGGTCCTCCATTTGCAGGGCAATATAAGCATCGCCCCGATTCCCCGTGGAATCCACGCCAACCAGGTGTACGGTGCCTTTGGGGAAATCACGGAAAACACCCCGCAAAACGAACGCAGCATGAGCGATATCTCCCGGTTTTATTTTGTGACTGATGTCCTCCACCCGTATTCCGGGATTAACGCTGATAATTTTGGCCTTGATCGCAGCAACGTAGTGATCGCTTTCACCAGAATCTGTAAGTAGAGTTACGATCGCCATGGTTGATGCTGCCGCAGATATTCGCTAATTTTGATTTGCTAAAGTAAACACTTTTAAACGATTTAATTTCTGACGCTAAAATTGTAATCTGTTGATTGAAAAAGTAGTAACACTCGAAGATATTTCCATGGTTGACTTTGTGGGAATAGAAAACAGGACAATGGATACCTTGTCTGCCGCATTTCCTAAAAGTAAGATCGTTTCGCGCGGGAACCAGATATTTATTAAGGGTTCTACCGCCGAAGTGACGCAAATAGACGATTTGCTCAATTCCCTTATAGACCACTTTCACAAGTACGGCCGCATAACGGAGGAGAATGTACAATCCTACATTTCCAAAGAACACGAATTGATGATGCTGGACAACCAGCCAGCCCTCGGCGAGGACGTAATTCTTTACGGAACGAAAGGTGCACCTATAAAAGCGAAGACCGCCAATCAACAAAAACTCGTTCAATTAGTTAAGGATAATGATCTCGTTTTTGCCCTGGGCCCTGCGGGTACCGGCAAGACCTATATCTCTGTCGCACTGGCAGTCAGGGCACTTAAGAACAAACAAGTCAGGAAGATTATCATCACCCGCCCGGCAGTGGAAGCCGGCGAAAACCTTGGTTTCCTGCCGGGAGATTTAAAGGAGAAAATTGACCCCTACCTGCGCCCGATCTACGATGCCCTTCACGACATGATTCCCTTTGAGAAGTTGGGATACTATATGGAACGGGAAATTATTGAGATTGCACCGCTTGCCTATATGCGGGGACGTACCCTTAACAACGCGTTTATCCTGCTGGACGAAGCACAGAATACGACGCCCATGCAGATGAAAATGTTTCTTACGCGAATGGGACCAGAGTCCAAAATGATTGTAACCGGCGATACCACACAGATTGACTTACCAACAAAACAAAGTTCAGGTCTAAAGCAGGCCATCCGGATATTGAAGGATGTAACGGATATCGGTTTTGTTGAGCTCAGTGAAAAGGATGTTGTCCGGCACCGGCTGGTGCGCGATATTATTGATGCCTATGGCAAGGAAAGTTCTTGATTGAATTTAGTAACTTCCTCCATGTTAGGATGGTTACCCTTTGCTTTTATTCGAATCGTTGTCTTTTTTGGCGCGGGGATTTTAGTAGCCTTATACAAGCCTGAAATTCTGCCGGAGCCCGCTTCTGATTTGATTTTCCTTTCATGTTGTGTTTTGTATCTGGTATTGGTTTTCGCCCGCCGCCGGTTGAATGTCAACCCGGGAATTGCAGGGATGATGGCCATTTTTTTTGCCGGCTATTGTAATGTGCAATTGCAGACCGATTCGCGCAGACCTGATCATTTCAGCAAACTGAAAGTCCCCGTTGAGCATTATACCGTTATAGTTACTTCAACCCCGGATGAAAAGGAACATTCCTGGAAAGTTGAAACAAGGATTGTTGAAGTAAAAACTAGGCTGGGCTGGGAACAACGATCTGGTAATGTGCTCCTTTACCTGCCTAAAGCGGACTTCCCTCAACCACACGCTAATGGGGATAAATTATTAATAGCAGGTTCGCCACAACCTATAAAAGCTCCGGCAAATCCGGGTGAGTTCGACTACAAAAGTTTTCTGGCAAACCGGAATATTCACTATCAGCATTATATAAGAGCCGGAAAAGTCAAATTTCTGGATAACACGCCTCCGAGTCGTATCCTGCAGTCTGCCCATGCAATCCGAAGTTGGTCCGATGGTGTGTTAAAAAGGTATATTCACGGCGAACGCGAACAAACTCTGGCATCGGCATTGGTATTGGGAGTGACTGATGGACTCGACAATGAGCTCTTGAATGCATACGCAGCTACTGGCTCAATGCACGTGCTTGCAGTTTCCGGGTTACATGTAGGTATTATCTATTGGATGATTCTGCTTGTATTCAGACCGCTTCAACGGCATGAATCTTCCAAATGGATACTTGCCGTGCTTAGCCTTCTTATTCTCTGGGCCTATGCATTTGTCACCGGACTCTCACCTTCTGTACTTCGTGCCGTGACGATGTTTTCATTTATGGCGCTGGCACGTCCGTGGAATCAACGAACGAACATCTATAACATTCTTGCCGCTTCTGCATTTTGCCTGTTGGTTTATAACCCTTATATGATTCTGTCAGTTGGCTTTCAGCTATCATACCTGGCTGTGCTGGGTATCGTGAGCCTGCAGCCGGGTATTTACCGGTTGTGGGAACCAACGTTTTGGTTGTGGGATGAGATCTGGAAAATCTCGGCTGTTTCAATAGCGGCGCAGTTGGCAACATTTGCATTGGGACTGTACTATTTTCACCAGTTTCCGAATTATTTTCTGATCTCTAACCTTTTCGCGATTCCGGGATCCTTTCTTGTTTTAATACTTGGATTAGTAATGATGATGGTAAGTTTCCTGTCTCCGCTGGCAGCAGCGCTGGGGTGGTTGCTGGAATGGATCATTAAAGCGATGAATGGAATTATTTTTTCCATTGAAATGGTTCCCTTTAGCTTGACGGAGAACGTCTATATAAACGAACTTCAATGCTGGGCTATAGTCTTAATGATCGGGTTGATTTATTTCTGGACACAAACCAAAAAAAAGCAATACGCGATCGGGTTGTCCCTTTTATGTGTGGTTTTTTCGGTTGCACAGTGGAATCACTTGCGGGAAGATGTATGGGTAAATAAAGTAACAGTATATAGTATTCCCGGACATACGGCTATTGATTTTGTGGAAAATGGCCATGCGTATTATTTATTCGACTCAGCATTAACCGGAGATGCTTTAAAAACGAAATTTCATATTTCTCCGAACCGGATTAAAGGGGGTGTCGGCAAGGTTTCGCCTGCTGACCCTTTTATCAGGCAACAGGATGGCTGTACGGTATTGGTTTGGAAGGGACTGACAATCGTTCAACTCCACAACGAGGACTTCAGAATCCCTCCTGACGTGACGGTCGACTACCTGATCATCAGTAATAATTCGATCAAGAATCTCTCAGCAGTTGTTTCGGAAATTGACGCCAAAGAGTTTATTGTTGACAGCAGCAATTCATTTTACCGGGCAGAAGGGCTGCTGCGAGAAGCTGAAAAATATGGAGTAGAAATCTTCTCCGTTTTGCATCAGGGAGCTTTTGACTTAACCATTTAGAATTGTACTATGAATCATGTTGAGTATACCACAGCCAGCGGTATCGGGTTTATTACCTTGAACCGACCGGAAAAAAGAAATGCACTAAGTGCGGAGTTGATAGCCGAATTAAAGCAGGCATTTGTTGCCCTTGAAAAAGATGACCGGGCTAGAGTGATTGTGCTTAATGCGAAGGGTGAGGTGTTTTGCGCCGGAGCTGACTTAGCCTACCTGAAGCAGCTTCAGGGATTTTCGGAGAAGGAAAACCTGGAGGATTCCAGGATGTTAAAGGAATTACTTTTGATGATCTATACCTTAAAAAAAGTGGTCATCGCACAGGTACAGGGTCACGCGGTCGCCGGCGGATGTGGACTTGCGTCAGTTTGCGATTTTGTCTTCACAGTCCCCGAGGCGAAGTTTGGGTATACGGAAGTCAAAATTGGCTTCGTTCCTGCAATCGTTATGGTTTTCCTGCTGCGCAAAATCGGCGAAGCAAGAGTGAAGCAATTGTTGTTGGGCGGAGAGCTGGTAGCGGCGGAGGAAGCTTTTCAATTGGGAATTGTAACAAGGGTTGTTTCCCGCGAGGATCTGGAGTCTGAAGTAATTTCTTTCGCTCAGAATCTGTTGGTGTCGAATTCAATCAATTCAATGATGATTACTAAACAGATGATTGCACAAGTGCAGTCTATGCCATTGGCAGAAGCGTTGGAGTATGCAGCAGAGATGAATGCAAAGACGCGGGCAAGTGACGATTTTAAGAAGGGGATGAGTGCGTTTTTGGACAAGAAAAAAATAGTCTGGTAGATTCTTGTTGTTCATGAAGGAAACCGAAATGTTTCAGTCTGTCTGGTAACGTACAACCTTACGATCATACGCGTTTCCGGAGGCTCCTTGTCCAGCCACCGCAGGGAGGCCGAAATGTTTTTTTATAGCGGTGCCTTTTCATTAATATTCGATGTCATTTGGAAACACCACTATCCATATTAAAGAAATACTGGAAACACAGCCAGTTCAGGCCGCTTCAGGCTGAGATCATTCAATCAGTGCTGGATGGGCATGATGTTTTAGCCTTATTACCAACCGGTGGAGGAAAGTCGGTATGTTTTCAGGTACCTGCCATACTTCGCGAGGGGCTCTGCATCGTGATTACACCCCTGATAGCCTTGATGAAGGATCAGGTGGAACAACTGAAACAGCGGGGAATTGAAGCCATCGCCATTCACGCAGGCATGAGCAAATTACAGATTGATATCCTGCTGAACAATTGCATCTATGGGCCGATAAAGTTTTTGTATGTTTCGCCCGAGCGCCTGCATACGGAATTATTCAGAGAAAGAGTAAAACAAATGAATGTTGGACTTATTGCTGTGGATGAAGCACATTGTATTTCACAATGGGGATATGACTTCAGACCTTCTTATCTCCAACTTGTCTCACTACGCGAATTAAAATCCGACGTGCCAGTAATCGCACTCACGGCAACGGCCACCGTACTGGTTAAACAGGATATTCAGGAAAAACTGGCATTCAGGAAC
>Ga0315910_10004734_pt1 | contig 11304 bp, 7 predicted proteins | sample EdamamesoilMG_FD_204470 | JGI IMG/M metagenome (GOLD analysis project Ga0315910, IMG submission 204470) | Garden soil microbial communities collected in Santa Monica, California, United States - Edamame soil | ecosystem: Environmental > Terrestrial > Soil > Garden | place: USA: California...
ACAATGGTGTTGTTCACGATGACTGCTGCGGACGAATCTTTGACCGCCACGCCCATGTCCACGCCGAACATCACGCAACCGCGGACCACGATGTTGCTGGAGGCCTCGCCGATTGAAACGCCTTTGTCGAACGGGAAACCGTACAGCAGACAGTTTTCCACGAGCACGCCAACCGAGCTGCTGCCGAGATCCACGGCATCCGCGTTGACCAGTGGTCCGTGGCGCAGCGTGCAGCGCCGTATGACGGAGCCGGGCACCGCGTAATCGAAATCAATTCCATCACCAGTGATGTTTTCAAACAGGCTGTCCTCGATGACCGTCACCCCAAACCGGAAGAGCGTTTCATAGTAATTCTGAAAATGGCAGCCGCGTACGAGCAGGGAGGCGGCTTGTTCGCTCAACAGGATCGGCTGGCTGGGATAGTCATGGAAATAAGAGAGCTCAAACAGCCCGTTCGCTCCGTTGAGCACGACGGTCTGGCCATTCTCCAGGTCGGCGTGGCGCAAGGTGAGGTTCGCGTCCGAACCGATGGCCCCGAGGCGTCCCCAGTTGTTCGTGCCGTCGGCTGAACGGAACAAAACCGGTAGTGCCAAGGTGCCTGCGACATCAATCGCCCCGCCCGCTTGCGCCACCATCGAGAGGTTGGTTCGGAATTGAACCAGCACCCCGGCTGCGATCGTCAGGGTGACGTTGGTCGGCACAGTCACGTCGTTGGTCACAACGTAAGGACTGCCTGCGAGCGTCCAGGTTGTGTCGCTGGCAAGGAGGCCGCCGACCTTGGTGCCGGGAAGGTTCTGCTGAAATGCATAAGCCCCGACATCCGCACGCGTGCTGTCTGAATCGAGTGGTGAGCCGGGGGCGCCCGCGTCAACGCACGGCGAGGCGGATTGCAGATGGTAGTTCGCGCTGGCGTCCACGAACAGTGGGTTCGCCGTGAAGTTGCCAATGCCGGGCCACGACTCGGCCAGATTGCAGTAACCAATGTGGAAATTCGTCGCACCGAAATCGGTGTAAACCGCGTCCACCGAGCGAACGATGGAATTGGTCACTTGAAAAAGGATGTTACCCACCGTGGCGTTGTCTTTGTGACTGGCCGCGATGCCGCGCGTGATCCCCGTGATCGTACTATTCAGCAGATTCACGCGCGCGTGCGGTCCACTGGATTTGGCGGAGATGCCTACGAAGCAGTTGACGATGGTGCTCCGATGCACTGTGATCGCTCCATGGAAACCGCTGATGCCCTTGGCGTCCTCGCTTGGATTGGTCCAATCGCGGATAATGCAGTTTTCGACAGTCACATCCGAGCCGAGCGTGTCGAGGCCGTCGTCATCGCCGCCGGCCAGAACACAACCGCTCAACAACGCAACCTGTCCCGGACTTTGCGTGTGAATGTAAATTCCGTCTGAATCATCCGGTCCGCGCATTTCCATGAGCCAGGTATTGGTGCAGATGATCGCTGAACCTGCCACCTCCGGTCCCATGCGTGAGCGCGCCAGCAGGCAGTCATCGAAGGTTAGTGTAGAACCGGTGGCATACATAATCTTGCCCGGTGAACCACTCGGCTCGGCATGATCGGTCAGGCTGCAATGCTCAAAAGTAATTTGGGAATTGCTGGAGCGGATGACTGGTCCGGTGCCGGTGTGTCCCTCCCCTGCGGCACGACCGGCCCGAGTAATCGTCGTGTAGCGATAGAGCGAAGGCTGGGCGGTGCTGTGCCTGATCTGTCCCCAACGCTGCGTGGCGCTCGCGCAAGTGATCGTCACCGGCTGGTTTTCTGTGCCGAGGGATTGAATGCTGCCGTTGACGAGAATATCAGGCGCAGTTGTTCCGCTGGAAACCCCATTGACCAATACGAGCGTGCCGGGCTGGATTGTCAACGTGCCACCCACCGGCACCGTGACATCGTTGGTGACGCGCACCACGCCTGACCAGTTGACATTCGACACGGGCAGCGTGCCTGCCACCGTCACGACGGTGTTGGTGCTTAAATCAGTCAAGGAACGTGTGGCTTGCAGAGCTCCCAGCGCCGCGGTCAAATTGAAATTGGAACCGCCGGAGAAAGTGACGAGCGCGCTGCCCAATCCATTTTTCAGCTTGACGCGATTGGTCGAAAGGATCACGCCCGGCACATCAGAACTTAAAACCGCCTCCGCATCCCATAGGTCCCGGTTTTTGCTGCTGTCGGGATTCAGAGCCTCCACTCGGACCAAGACCGGAATCGACGGGAGATAGCTTGGTTGAACCATCAGGCGCAACGAATCGGCACGAATTGAACCGGCGAATGCACAGCCAATCATCACTGCGAGCCAACCATGCTTGGGAAGCAACATATTCATAGGGTGATTTGGGCTGGAGCAATGAACCGGGAAAAGCGCCTGTCCGCTGTGGCAAAACTAGGATCTGTAATTTCGACCCGGCACACGTCTGCACTTGTCGGAATAATTTCCAGCAACTCGAGGAATTCCGCTGTCTTCATGTTACCTTTCAGAGCAAGACTGAAACCCAGTGCGCGAGATCGACAAGATCTCATAATTGCCCCGGACGCCCCTTAGCGAAGGGCGTCGGACGATGCTTCCTAACACAAGAGGAAGGTCAAAGCAAGAAACCCTCGGAGGACGAACGACGGTAAAGCCACGCACAGTGTCAACTGGCACGAGAATCACTTGCCGCAGCTTGGAGGGCGTATTGCTACGGAGAATACCAAGGGCTATTTCGCCGCCAGTGCCTCTTCGATCGCTTGTGTCACTTCGGGAGAATCCGGCGTGGTTTTGGAGTCAAAGCGTTTCAACACCTTGCCGTCCTTTCCAACCAGGAACTTGGTGAAGTTCCACTTGATATCACCGGGGAAGGGTGAATCCTTGCCGGCGAGCGTGGCGTAAAGCGGATGCCGGTTTGCGCCGTTAACCTCGATCTTGTCGAAGAGCGGGAACGTGACGTTGAACTTTGTGGTGCAGAATTGCTTTATCTCCTCGTTCGAACCCGGCTCCTGCCCGCCGAACTGATTGCACGGAAATCCCAGCACCGCGAAACCTTTGTCCTTGTATTTGAGATGCGTGGCTTCCAGCGCGCCGTATTGCTTGGTATATCCGCATTTGGAAGCGACGTTGACGACCAACGTGACCTTGCCTTTGTAGGTGTTCAGGGAGGTATCCTTGCCGTCAATGTCCTTGACCTTGAGGTCGTGGACCAATTCCGCCTGCACGATGGCAGTCAGGCACAATGAGAGAAGCGTAAGCAGAGCGAGTGTTTTCATGACCGTAGAATTGGCCGGAATGGGTGGAATGTCAAATGTGGTACGGCCTCAAAAACCTTCCCATTTTAGCCCGGGCGCTTAACATTCCCGGTATGCCGTCATTCGATATTGTCAGCCAGGTTAACTCGATGGAAATCGAAAACGCCGTGAACACCGCCAAGAAGGAACTGGCAAACCGCTTTGATTTCAAGGGCAGCAACGCTGAGATCACGCTCAACAAGAATGAAATCAAACTTTCTGCCAATGATCAGTTCAAGATCAAGGGTTTGGTGGAAATCGTCCTCGGTAAACTCGCCAAGCGCAGTATCAGCATGAAGAACGTCGAGCAGGGCGAGCCTGATGTGTCGCCGCTCGGTCATGCGCGCCAGGTCATCAAGATCATACAGGGATTAGAAACGGATGTCGCCAAACAGGTCACCGGCTTTATTCGAGATGGAAAATTCAAAGTCACCACCCAGATTCAAGACAGCCAGGTGCGGGTCACCGGCAAGAGCCGGGATGAACTTCAAGCGGTCATGGCGGCTGTGCGCGCAAAGGACTTTCCAGTATCACTCCAATTCCAGAATTTCCGCGATTAGCTTCGCGCTGAATTGGGGCTGGGGAGACGGTGCGGCGGCGAATTGCCGGGAGCGTGATGGAAGATTGAGCCTTCGCGGTTCGACTGCTACCGTCGCCGGAGCGTGAATGACCTGCTGGAATACGTCGAGCGATCCATCCGTGAGCAAAAACTGCTTCGTCGCGGCGAGGTCGTTCTCGTGGCGGTTTCCGGAGGCTTGGATTCAATGGCGCTCCTGCACCAGCTCCATTCCCTCGCACCGGTCAACCGGTGGCGACTTCGCGTGGCGCATTTCAATCACCTGTTACGCGGGCGGAGCAGCGATGCCGATGAACGACTCGTGCGCCAAACGGCGCGTCGGCTTGGTTTGAGATGCGTTTGCGCGTCTGGCGATGTCAAAGGCCATGCTGCCCGCACGGGAATTTCCATTGAAATGGCCGCCCGTGAAATGCGGCATGAATTTCTCGCGCGCACCGCCCGGCAACTCAAGATTCGCACCGTTGCCCTAGCGCATCACGCCGATGACCAGGTGGAATTGTTTTTCCTACGATTGTTGCGCGGAGCCGGTGGCGAAGGATTGGCGGGCATGAAACGGAAGTCGCCTTCGCCTGCGGATCGCGCCATTGAAGTCATCCGGCCCTTGTTGGATGTCGGCAAGACGGATTTGAAAGCGTATGTTCGCAAGCATCACATCCGGTTTCGCGAGGACGTCAGCAATGCTTCGCTGTACATGCAGCGAAACCGGATTCGTCACGAACTCCTTCCCCTCCTGCGTCGGCATTATCAACCGTCGCTCGATAGGATCATTTTGCGAGTGATGGAAATTGTCGGCGCGGAAGCTGACGTGGTGACGGAAGCAGCGCGAGCCTCCCTCGGAAAGAAAAAGGGCAAGTTGTCCGATTGGCCGGTTGGGGTGCAACGCCGGGTACTGCAATTACAGCTCCAAGCGCAAGGCTTGACGGCGGACTTTGAGCTGATCGAATCGTTGCGTCTCGGAGCTGGTAAGCTCATCAATGCTGCTCCGCGAGTTTTCGTAATGCGTGACGAGGAGGGGCGGCTCAACTTCAGTGCGACACCGACAATCACCTATGGCGGGGACCAAACTGGGGTTTTACTCGGGCACAAGTCGGGAGCGGCGACGTTTGATGGAGTCAGATTTTACTGGCGATTCATCCAGGGAAAAGGTCCTAAGCTACTCACTCGTCAGCCGGGTCGAGAGTTCTTCGATGCCACCAAGGTTGGTTCGTCCATCGTGTTCCGGCATTGGCGTCCGGGCGACCGTTTTCAACCCAGTGGAATGAAAACGCCCGTCAAGTTGCAGGACTGGTTTACCAATCAGAAAGTGCCGAAAACCAGGCGCCACGAACTGATCGTCGCCTCGACGGCGGATGGGACGATTTTCTGGGTGGAGGATCAGCGGATTGACGAACGGTTCAAGCTGACCGATTCGACCAAAAGACGCCTGACCTGGAACTGGAAACGCGGCTGAAGCCAGTTCGCCGATCAGCGCGATCTTATGCGTGCAGATTTGCGCCGACTCAGTACTCCCGATCCGTTTTGACTCCCGGCTCCGGGACAGGATATCTGCCGTTCGCTGTCAGTTGCAACGGCGCGGGCGAATCCATGGTCATCTTGTCCACATCGGGCGCAAACTCGTGCTGGCAGTTGAGCATGTCCTCATAGGTGATGACCTGGCCAGTGTGGGCGGCCATACGCCCCATGGACGTCACCAGGCTGGCGATGGCCCCGCGTTTGACTTCGTTGTACGGCAGATTCTGGCGGATGGCGTGGATCAAATCATCGAATTCCAGTTGATATGGGTTGGGTTCCGGTTGAGGAAACGCCCAGGCAAGGTTTTCGCGCGTCATGTTCTGGCCGCGATAAACGCGGCACTTGCCTGGCGTGTGAACGTTGGTCGAGATGACGCCCGAGCCCTTGGTGCCGTGAGCGTAGCTGGCGAATTCCGCGTGGCAGCCGGCCTCGGTTCGGCCAATGAAGAAAAACTTTGTTCCGTCCGGGAAGGTGTATTCCACGGAGTAGTTGTCGAAGTTCTGGTCCAGGGAATTGCCGCGGAAATGCCGACCACCGGTGGCGTGGGCTTTGACGGGCCAAGCGTCTTTCATCCAACAGCACTCATCAATTTGATGGATGTTGTAGTCGCTGAACAACCCGCCGCTCGCCCACATGAACCCGTGAAAGCGCTGGATCTGGTAAAGCAGTTCGCTCAATTCGGCGGGCTTGGGGCCGGCGTTGCCCCCTGGACCGCCCAGCCGATACGCGCGCAGCAGCATGAGATCACCCAATTCACCAGATCTGATCCGGGAGTAGAGTTCCTGGCGAGACTTGCAGTGGCGAACCATGAGGCCGACACCGACCTTGAGGTTCTTCTTCTCGGACTCTTCAGCTAGAGCAAGCATTCTCCGCGTGGTGGGGCCGTCCACGGTGACCGGTTTCTCCATGAAGACGTTGAGCCCTTTCTGAATGGCTTGACTGAAATGTGCCCAACGGAAAGCCGGTGGCGTGGCGAAAATTGCGAGGTCGCCTGCCTTCAGGCAATCCATGGCCTTGGTGCAACCATCAAACCCGATGAATCTGCGCTCTTGAGGCACTTCGACTTGCGGGGCGAAGTCCTTCATCAGTGATTCATAGCTGCGTTGCATTTTTCGCTCAAAAACGTCGGCCATGGCAACGAGCTTTATAGGACCGCTCTTGGTGGAGAGTGCGTTGGCCGCAGCGCCCGTGCCCCGGCCACCACAGCCGATCAACGCGACCCTGATGACGTCACTTCCTGCAGCGTGGACGTACGGGATGGCAATTCCCGCCAAGGCCGAGGCTGCGGCAAAGCGGCTTGAGTCTTTCAGGAATTCACGGCGAGAGGATGGCTTATTGGTAAGTGCACTCATATCAGTAATACTTCTGACGAAGGCATATCACTGTCAATTCAGAAAATGTATCGCAGAGAAACAAGGCGTGCGTGTGCGAAGAAATCCAGTGTTTTAGCCGAAGCAGGACTGATTTTCGCCAAACGGCGACTTTACTTGGGAAGATCACCGCAATGGCTCCGGCTTTGACTGTATTACAGCACCTTTGTGCGCTGCGCTACGGCGGAATCCCAATGGCCAAATCGGTCCTTGGGCAGTCTGGCTTTTTCAGGGTAGATCAGATAGACAGCGTTCTTCGAGTAAGTCCAGGCATCCACCAGGTTTGCGCGGGGGAAAACCTTGCGCACGTTCTTGCTGGTGCCGGGGTCGTTGATGATGGCATCACCGTTCTCCGTGAATCCGACGCAGACGACCAGGTGTCCGCTGGGCTCGCGGCTTTTCCCGCGGAGACGGTTGTAACAGAGCGAAAGGCCAACCGGGATGCCTCGCGCGATGAAATCTTCCAATTCGGAAACATCACTCAGGCGCGTGGTATAAGCGCGCATCCCCCGCAGCGAACCGGCGTAAGCTGTGTTGAAAACCCAGTTGCCGGTGCCTTGCCATTTCGGATCGAAAACACCCGTCACTACTTCGGGGATATCGCGGTCGAGGCTCGGACGCTTCAGTTGTTTGCTCCAGTAAGCCAGTAGCATTGAGACTGTCGTGGGGCTGCACAACACGCCGCCGTTTTCGTAAGCCATTTGTGAACGCTCCGGCACGACAATGATCTTGCCCCAGGCGGCACGATTTGGTGGCAAAGTTTCACGGACGGCGCGGTCATCCAGCAATGACACACTCAGGAATTTGAGCTTTGGCTTCCGTTTCGAATCGCTGCCGAGCGTAAGCCGCAACTGAAAGCCCTCCGCCGGTTGCTTGAGAATCAGCGTGTCCGTGTCCACCCTGCCATCCTCGTCGTCCTGTCGTCGCACACTTTCGCGCGGGTGTATCGTTGGATCACCAGACCAAAGGCCCATTACGTACCAGCGGCTCGTCCGATCCATGTAAAGCGCCCGCGCTTCCACTTTGAGATACCCGTCGGCCGGCATGTCGGCATTCCAGGAGACGATGAGTTCATTGCAGCGGATGCGGGCACGAGTTTCTGGCGAGGTCAAAACGATTTCATTCAGATGATCACCTTGTGACCTCTTGAAAGTGGACAGCGATTTGTAGGGAAGAAACTGAATGCCCCGCGTGTCGGTGGCTGCGGCTGGAGAATTCGCAGGCGCCAGGCAGAGCAGGGCAGCCAGTCTGAGGAGCACTTGGGTTGACTGGTTCATCACTGAGGAAAACTTGCAATTTCAACTACGGGATTGCCAGAACGAACTCAATGAGCGGCGTGGGCTTTCAAGGCAATCACCCACGGCCAGACAACTAGGAATGCGAAAAGGAGACCCGCGATCAGATTGGCAAGCGGTTGGCGGGACAGTCGTCCGAGAGCGACGAGCACCACTCCCGAAAGTGTTCCAGCCACAAACCCGCCGAAATGCGCTGCAATGTCCGTTTCCGGACTCAGGCCGAGCAGCACAAACAACATGACACCAGCAGCCAGTCCGACGAACGGGATTTTCCACCCGCGTTGGTCAGCTCGAAACGCACCGAAAGATTGCGCGGCCAGTAGACCGAGCGCGCCCATGACGACACCGGACGCGCCGAGACTCAAGTGGGTTTCGCGATATATGAGCCAGGAGAAAATGTTGCCCGCGGTGCCGGACAGATAAGCGGCGAGCAGTCCCAAGCCAGTTCCGAATCGGCCCATCGCCAGTCCAAGCAGCAGCATGCCGAAGACGGAATTGGTCGCGAGGTGTAACAGATCTCCATGGAGTAATTCCGCGGTGAAGCAACGCCACCATTCACCCCGCGCCACGGCGGCGCTGTCCAGCACGCCGGCTTCGTGAAACTGCGTGAAGGTGGATTGCAGTTGAAACGCGATGCAAGTCAACACCAGCCAGAGGGCGGCTGCCCAGTCAAAGATGACTTCCTGCTTCAACAGAGCCCCCTGCCAGGGCCAGCGGCGGTTCTCGCGCTGGTAGAGTTTGATCGTCGCACTGGCTCGGGAGAATTCCGCAGTCGGGATGAGCAATCCCCAGCCAGCCTCCGGATGATTCTCGATAACCGCTGAAATACCCTGACTTGCGAGCACCAGACTCCAGTCCAACGCGAGCCGCTCGCTCCGCGCGGGAATGCGTGCGAGTTCGCTTGCCGGGACGCCCGCATCGTTGGGTGATGTCATGGGTGGGACTTTTTCTACAGCTTGGGCAATGCTGTCCAGTAATTCACGTGCTAAAGTTCAAATAGGGGCCAAAAGTCGCCGATCTGAACTTGGAATCTGATTTGCTTATGAAACGTTGGCAGTTAAGAAAACGGGCGCGGCCCGGGTTGTTGGCAAGCGGGCTCGCCTGAACAACACAATTGACATGAAATTGATCCAGCCAAATTGCCGCGTGCAGTTTGCGGCCGAAGACATTGAGTTCATCGTGTCGGTGCTCGGCGGGAAGCTTGGGGAGACGGAATGCCTGGTCCGGCTTCTGGCCGACGAAGAATCCCGAGACCTGATTCTCGACGATGCCATGCTGTTGCAGGCGCTACTCGAACGCCGCGGCTGTCTGCAGGTGTCCACCCATTTTTACTTTTACGTCCTCGTGCGCCACGTTTTCCTGCGCGCCGGTCTTCAGGATCGCGGTGTCGCTGATTACGTGGCGGAAATGCTCGCGGCGTTCTCGTGCGCCGAGCGCTCTCGCAGCGTCGTGCCCGGGCAGGCGAATCCGCTCGATTATTTTTTCGAGATGCTGGCGGCGCTGCAAACCGTGGACGACCGGACAAGCTTCCATCTGCGCCTGCACATCGGAAATTATTCCCTGTTTCTGGCCGGCGTGTTTCCAGAACGCATCCGCGCCCGGGCCGAGCAGCGGGGTTTTCCCGATCTGCGGTATTACGAATCCTTGGGCCGCTCCCAATATCGCGCTGCCAGCGACCATCGGCTTGCGCAACGCTACCAACTCACTGATATCCTCGGCACGCTATCAGAACGTTTTGAAACCACCCGACGCGCCTTGAACGACGTTTCCGACCGGCTCTTCTCCCTCGGCGACAATGCCGCCAACTTTGACAGCTTGTTGCTCGGACAAAACTGAAACGCTTTGGCAAGCAGCCGAGCGCCCAGCAAACCCGCCAGCGTAAACACATTTTACGTAATTGTGACTTTGGACAAGTGTGCATTCCCAAATATCACTCTGCCCGGCTATTCCCTGCCCTGCCGCGCCACGGAAACCTGCTTGTTTTTCCTGCATGACAGCGAGAAGATGACCCCGTCAACGCCCAAGTGGACAACGCCATGAGCCGCCGCCAACCAACTTTCAGCCTTGCGCGAACCGCGCCCCGCTCCGGCCCGCGCGCCCGCCCATGAACCTGCCCAACCTCTGGCGCAACCGCAACACCGCGCAAATCATTCTCATCCTGCTCGTCCTCCTCGGCGTCAGCCTCGCCCTGTGGATCGAACACCGCCGCGCCGCTACCGAACACCGCGCCGCCCAGCTCGAAACCTTCGTCAGCCGCCTGCGCACGAGCCTCATCCAAACCACCAGCACCCTGCGCGGCCAACTTCTTGACCCCACCGGTAACCTCGATACCAGAGCCCCTCGCGAAACCGAGACCGAACTCACCGAAGTCGCCGCCGACCTCCAACGCACCTTCGGCCCGCACGACCAAATCATGACTCCCGTACGCGCCCTGATGGACCACCATCGCACCGCTTTGACCCCATTCTTGCGCAACACCCTCAGCCAACTCGAAACCAACCCGCCCACCGCCATCGCCCATTACCGCCAACACTATCCCGCGCTGCGTGACCAACGCGACCAACACCTCAACCGGCTCCTCGAACAAGTTCAAACCTTCAACAGCCAGGAATCCACCCGCGCCCAAACCCTTTCCACGATCGGCCTCATCATCATCGGCCTCATATCCCTGGCCGTCGCTCTCGTCGGGTACGCCCAATCCGCCAGCGTCAGCCAACCCCTTGCGCAGTTGATGACCGCCTTGGAACAGATGCGCCATGGCGACTTCAGCCAACGCCTCCGCCTCGAGCGAGCCGATGAATTCGGCGTGCTGGGCGAAAACCTCAACCGCCTCGCCAACGACCTCTCCGGCCTCTTCGGCCAGGTGCAACGCTCCGGCATCCAAGTCAACACCACTGCCACGGAGATCGCCGCCACCGCGCGCGAACAACAAAGCACCGCCAACCAGATCGCCGCCACCACCGCCGAGATCGGCGCGACTTCCAAGGAAATTTCTGCCACCAGCCGGGAACTCGACAAAACCATGAACGAAGTCAGCGCCGTGGCGGCAGAAACGGCAGCCCTGGCCACGCTGGGCCAAAGCGGCATCGGCCACATGGCAGACACCATGCGCCAGATCATGGAAGCCTCCAGCGCCATCACTGCCAAGCTGGCGGTGTTGAGCGAAAAGACCGCCAACATCAACAGCGTCGTGACAACGATCACGAAAGTCGCCGACCAGACCAACCTGCTCTCCCTGAACGCCGCCATTGAAGCCGAGAAAGCCGGCGAATACGGACT
>Ga0315910_10004735_pt1 | contig 11303 bp, 4 predicted proteins | sample EdamamesoilMG_FD_204470 | JGI IMG/M metagenome (GOLD analysis project Ga0315910, IMG submission 204470) | Garden soil microbial communities collected in Santa Monica, California, United States - Edamame soil | ecosystem: Environmental > Terrestrial > Soil > Garden | place: USA: California...
GGTTGGTCTCTTTTCAGTTTCTTGGCCAATTTCATAAGACCTGGCATGGCCCAAGGATGGTGCAGGAGCGGTCATCGGTAGGCAGCGGACCAACGGCTCAGATCCCGCGCATTTCCCAGCGTGGTATGCGCCGCGACTGGTTGGTCCGCGGGATAGCGGCCCACTGCATGCTCCTGCTTGGTTGCGAGCCGTCACATGGCTCGGAAACGAAGGAGAAACACGTCGACGTCCCGCTCCTGCACGCCTCCATGGCCAGCACGGCCTACGGCGTGGCGCAGTCAAAGTGGATGCACGTGGCGGTCCCGCTCGAAGGTGGTCCTCGCATTGCTCCGGTTGCGCTGATGGTTCCGGTTTTTGAGGTTCCGGTCAAAGATTCCACGCCAATTGGATATCTACGCTTGGGTGAAACGGTCGAGCGCTCAGAACATCCGGTGTCCAAGGCTGGTTGTCCGGGGGGCTGGTACGCGCTGCGGCCCGTGGGCTTTTTGTGTCAGGACCACAATAGCACCATCAAACTCGATCATCCGCTCGTGCGGGCCTTTCCCCACGGTCCCGATCGCGACAAGCCGCTGCCGTATCGTTATGGGTTTCTGCGCGCGGTTGCGCCCAATTACTTGCGGGTGCCCAGCAAAGAGGAACAGTTCAAGTTCGAGATGCGTCTCGAGCGGCACTTGCGCAGCTACAGCAAGCTCAAAGACCATTGGGATGAGCTGAGTCACGGGGCCAATGCTGTTCCACTCGGTCCGAGCGGGGCAGCGGTGGGTGATGTCGAAGCCGACACTCCGCTTCCGGACATGAACGAGCGCTACGGCGGAGACGGTGACGACGCTGTGCCCTGGTGGCTGGAAGGTGAGCGGCGCATCCCCAATATTTCGACCTTTCGTGCGCCCGCCTACGCGGTGATCGCCGATCGCATCAAGCGACATGCAGGTGTCGCGTTCGTGGACACGTTCGTAGCCAGCGAAGCCGCTCTCAATCGCCGCTTTGCGGTCACGGTAGATGGCCGTCTCATCCCTGCGGACAAGATCAAGGCCGATGGCTCATCGCGCTTTCATGGGCGAGAATTGGACGAGGTCACCTTGCCCGTCGCCTTCCCGTGGCGGCCTGGAACGGAGTTGTGGCAAGGGCAGGGGAAGCTTGCGCGTGCTGGAGAGGTGCCGCTACGCAAGATGATTCCCTTGAGCGGTGAGGTGAGATTTGTTGGACAGGAGCGCCTGGTCAAGACCCGCGATGGGAAATGGTTGCGTTCACGGGACGTCAAGATCGCGCCCGCGCCCTCGGCTTTACCGTGGTTTGCCAAGGACAAATTGCGTTGGATCGACATTTCTATCTTGAGCCAAACGCTCGTGCTCTATGAGGGCAGTAAGCCAGTTTACGTCACGATGGTGTCTACGGGGCGCGATGGCCTAGGGGATCCCGACAAGACTTACAGCACGCCCACGGGTACGTTTCGCATCTACCAAAAGCATGTCACCACAACCATGGACTCAAACGTAGCCGACAGTGAGTTCGAACTGCGCGACGTGCCCTGGGTGATGTATTTCAAAGGTGGATATGCCTTGCACGCGGCGTACTGGCATGACGACTTTGGTCGCCCGCGGAGTCACGGTTGTGTCAACCTTTCGCCCATCGATGCGCGCTACATTTTCAATTGGAGCTTGCCCGATACACCTGAACATTGGCACGCATCCTATGCGGGCGAGACGTTTGGTCAGGGCACGCTCGTGAATATCCATCCGTGACCTGCCGCGACCGCCGGACAGAGGGTGCGCCCTCGCTGCTGATGGAACGGTGAACCCCTCAGTGCACTTCGAACGTCTTGTTGACGATGACCGGCTGACCGCCGAAGGCGGGGACACTTGTCTTGAGGAACGTTTGCACGACGCAGTCGCCCACCGCGGTCTGGTGAAATGGCTCAGACACTGCAACCTCAACTGCTTTGCCGGAGGGCTCAAATAAAACGCGCGCTCGTCCTTTGCCCGAAGGACCAGTCGGCGTCTTGCACGTGGCCGCTCCTTGCGCCGCTTGGCTCAAGACCAAACCCGCCGCGGCTGTGTCGAATTCAGGACCACTGGGCAGGGGCGTTGCGGCGGGAGCCGAGGGTTTGAGCCAAGATTCCGCCACCTTGACTAGGTGAGCGCGGGCCTGGGTGATCAAGGCTGGTCGATACAGCTGCACAGCCATTACAGCCCCCGCGACGGTGAGGGCAAAAGCCAGCGCCACCCATCGGCCGAGGTGAGGCCGGGGCGCGAGGAGTTCATCCGCATCATATGCAGGAAGCGGTGGCACGTCCGCCTCCCAGTCGGCGTCGGCGAGCTGGGGAGCCGGTGCCCGCACCGAGCGCGGTGAGCTGCTTGGAAGGATGGGCGCCGCGTACGCGGCATTGTCCGCAAAATGCGCAGCAAATGGTGAGGTTCCCAAGGGGGCGGGAGGAGCTGCGGCCCACACTGCGGCGTCCTGGACGGCCGCCACGGCTGCGGCGGAGCGTACGGCCGCGGCGTGCGAGGGCATCGTGCTTGGCAACGACCCCGCAGGGTAGAAGGGCGCAGGCGCGTGCGCGACGGCGGAGGTCGGCAGGGATGGTCCGGGCATGGGCGCGGGCGTTGAGGAGAAGGCGGCGGCGTTCATCGAGGGTGCTGGCGCGGGGGGCCAAGAGCCGTGCGCGGAAGCAGCCATCGCAAACTGTCCCATCGGCGGCGGCGGATAGCTGGACGGGGCTGGCGGTGGAGGTGGGAAGGAGGGGATCGTCTGTGGCCGGCGCGCGGGAGCCGGGCCGTCACCCACGGGGGGAGGCGGCGCATTGATGGGAGGCGGCAAGGTGGAACCAAGCCCGGGCAGTGGCGGGAAACTGCTGGACGAGGGCCGTGCTGGAGCCGCGCGCAGTCCCGGCTCGCTGCGGTCCTCGGATGAGCCAGTGATGTGGTCGAACGACGCCATGGCCTGATCGACGTCGCCCGCGTTGAAAAACTCACCCGATTTTGCGCGGCTGGGCCCACCGCTCGTCGGGGGATGATGCGCGGGAGAACGAGACTGAAACTTGAGCACTTCAGTCTCTGCTGCCCCGAACGCAACGGTCACATCCGTGAACGTGGGCAGTGGCGGACGCGGAGCAGCCACGGGAAACCCCGCGCGCCGCTCGAGTTCATTGAATTGATCAGGGGCAAGCCACTGCGACTTACCTGGCGCGCAGATCAAGGTGCCTTCAGGCAGACGCTGCTCGCGGCGCAAGACAGCGGCCTCATCCAAGGACATTTCCACGCGCTCACCATTGGGCAACTGCACGCGCCAGCGTGGAGCGATGTCACGGATGAACGGGGCAGATGGCTCCTTGCTCGGGGCAGCGTGATGGGGTTGGCTGCCGTGACGGGGCTGACTGCCTGTCGGGCTGGAGGGGGGCGCGTGGCTCGCGGAGGATGGACCGCGCTCGAGGTGGGTGCCATCGATGACGATGGGTGCGCCGCACTTCTTGCACTTCATTCGTGCCCGCCGCCCGGAGACTTTGACGTCCGGGACGTTGAACCTGGCGGAACAAGTTGAACAATTGACTATCATGAGGGCAAGTCAACGCACGCGGCGACTCTGAATACGAGGCTTAACATGCCCGCCCGGCCGATACTATACCCAGAGTGGAAACTGGTGGAGGCGGAAGGCCGGCCGGCCCTCGAAGGGTGGAGGCTGGAGGCGAGCGTGCGGCGAGCGCGTCCCCTCAGGTCACCTTCGTCCAAAATCGCACCAAACACGCCTCTTCGCCGTGGGCCTCCACGATGATTTTGGTGACGTCCTGCAGTCGGGCCCCGGGGATGCGGGGTAGGAGCCGCTTGGTCAGCAGGAGCTCGCGCACCGCTGGGGATAGCAGACGATCCGAGCGCGCGCGGACGATGAAGGTGTGCTGCTGTTCGATGGACAGACCGATGATGGTGGTGACGTCTTCTGGTGAGGTCTCGTCGCCCTCGAAATAGTCCACCACGCTCTCCTCGTGTACCTCGATGTCGGGCCCAGGCGTCCCCAGGGCGCGCTCGATGACTGCGTGGGTGGCGCGACCAGCTGGCAAGAACGAAACGGTCACCTCGGGGGCGTCATCCAGCGCCCGCGCGATGCGAGGACTGAGGGCACCGGGCGCATTCGAAATGCGGTCCCCATACATTTGGGTGGGCGCGCGTGGGCGCTGGGCCTCGGGTCCGTCGGACCAAGCGCTCGCGATGGCTGCCAGCGTCTCCCGTCCTGCGACCTCCTCTCGAAAGGTCAGGTGCGGGGGCTGGGCAGGCTTGGAGTCAGAATTGGCCACGGCCGACAGTGTTACACATTCCACAGCGCGTCACCAAAGCCGGAGCGCGCCCCCAACAATGGCTGATGCCTGCTCGAGGTCGCACCACACCCCCACGTCTGCACCCATGTGGGGCATTGGAGATGTGTGTGTGACGCCCGCGCCGGTCAGGAGCTAAAGCGCGGGTCGGCCTGATTGCCCTTGGGCAAGGTGGTGGTGCCCATCAATCGCTCATCAATGGCTCGGGCGGCTTTGCGACCGTCCGCGATCCCCCAAACCACTAATGATTGACCGCGTTGGCAATCGCCCGCCGCAAATACGCCAGGCACGGATGTAGCAAACGTCTCAGGATCGACCTTGATGTTGCCACGCGCATCGAGAGCTACGCCCAGCTGTTCGACGATGCCGGGTCGCTCTGGATGCACGAAGCCCATGGCAAGCAGCACCAGGTCCGCTTCCAGTTCGAACTCGGTGCCTGGCACGTTGATCAGTTGACCTGCCTCAAACTTGACCTCAGCGCAGCGCAGTGACTTTACCTGGCCGTTTTCGCCCAAAAATTCCAGGGTTCCTACGGCAAATTTGCGCTGCACACCTTCTTCATGGGAGCTGGATGTGCGGAGCATGAGTGGCCAACGCGGCCAAGGGGTCGAGTCCGCCCGGCTGCCTGGCGGCATCGGCATGATCTCGAAGTTGGCGACACTGAGCGCACCCTGGCGATTGGACGTGCCGATGCAGTCACTTCCAGTATCTCCTCCGCCGATGACCACCACCTTCTTGCCGCCGGCCAAAATGGCCAGGTCGTCCGGTACGGTGTCGCCAGCCACCCGACGGTTCTGCTGGGTGAGGAAGTCCATGGCAAAATGGATCCCTTTGAGCTCGCGACCGGGTAGCGGCAGGTCACGCGGTACGCGCGAACCAATGGCCAAGCAGATGGCGTCGAATTCGCTGCGTAGTTGCTGGGCGGTGATGTCCACACCCACATCGACGCTGGTCTTGAACACCACGCCCTCTGCCTTCATCTGCTCAACGCGACGGGCAATGAGCTCTTTTTCCATCTTGAAGTCGGGGATCCCGTAGGCAAGTAGGCCGCCCACCCGATCATCCCGCTCGAACACCGTGACCAGGTGCCCTGCGCGCGCCAACTGTTGAGCTGCGGCCAGGCCGGCGGGGCCCGAGCCGATGACAGCCACTCGCTTACCCGAGCGTTCCGTGGGGGGGCGCGGTACGATCCAACCCTCCTCGATAGCGCGGTCAGCTGTGGCGCGTTCAATCAACTTGATGGCCACGGGGTCCGCGTTGATGCCGAGCACGCACGCCGCCTCACACGGGGCAGGGCAGACGCGCCCGGTCACCTCGGGAAAGTTGTTGGTGGCATGCAGAGCGTCAATTGCTTCCTGGGCGTGACCTTGAAAGTTGAGATCGTTCCAATCGGGGATCAGATTCCCGAGCGGACAGCCCGTGTTGCAAAACGGCACACCGCAATCCATGCAGCGTGCAGATTGCTCTTTGAGCGTTTCCTGAATGACGGGCAGTTCGAACTCGCGGTAGTTCTTCACCCGTTCTTGGGGAGCGATCTTTTTGGGTTCTTTGCGGCCGTATTCCAAAAAGCCAGAGATTTTACCCATTGGTCTTTCCGTAAGTCTTCAAGTGGAGATTGGGGGATGAGATAGCGTTGAGGGATGGTAGCAGTTAGTTAGCTGCCTCGCCCCCAAGGGGGTCGTTCTTGCGCAGCACGTGCAGGCTATCGCGCCTTGCATGGACCTCTTTTTGCCCTTTGGCCGCGAGCTCAGCCATGACGCGACGATATTCGGTTGGGACGACTTTGATGAAATTGCGCAAAGTGTTTTCCCAATCGTTGAGCAAGCGGCTGGCCTTCTTGCTGTGAGTGAGCCGTGTGTGCTCTTCGAGCATCTCGGCTACGTAAATGGCGTCTTCGGTGGAGAGCTCCTCGAGTTCCACCATGCCCATGTTGCAGCGGGTCGTGAACTTGCCATCCTCGTCGAGCACGAAGGCGTAGCCGCCGCTCATGCCCGCACCAAAGTTGCGTCCCGTCAGGCCGATACAGATCACGCGCCCGCCGGTCATGTATTCACAGCCGTGGTCACCCAAGCCCTCCACGACCGCCGTGGCGCCGCTGTTGCGCACGGCAAAGCGCTCACCGGCGCGCCCGCTGAAGAAGGCTTTGCCGCTCGTGGCGCCGTACAGCGATGTGTTGCCGATGATGATGTTCTCTGAGGCCTCGAAGGTAGCCCCAGTGCCCGGGCGGACACTGATGATGCCTCCCGACATGCCCTTGCCGGTGTAGTCGTTGCCTTCACCCACCAAGTGCAGGCTGATGCCGCGGGTGATGAATGCGCCGAAACTTTGTCCGGCCGTGCCCGTGAAGCGGAATTGGATGGTGTCGTCAGGGAGACCGTCCGCACCAAAACGCCGCGCAACTTCACCGCCGAGCATGGCACCCGCCGTGCGGTTGACCGAACGGATGGGCAAGTCAAAGCTCACTGGTTTGCGTTCTGTGAGTGCTGGTTGCGACAGTCGGATCAACTCGTTGTCGAGCGAACCCTCTAGGCCATGATCCTGCTCTTGGCTCTTGAACACACCTACGCCTGGTCGCACCGGGGCTGGGGTGAGCAGACGGCTGAAATCCAGGCGATTGGCCTTCCAATGCACGTTCTTGCGCGCGGTGAGGACCTCCGAGCGGCCGATCATCTCGTGGAGACTGCGGAAGCCCAGTTGGGCCATCCACTCGCGGGCCTCTTCTGCCACATAGAACATGAAACGAATGACGTGTTCAGGCTTGCCAGCAAAGCGGGCGCGCAACACTGGATCCTGTGTGGCGATGCCCACCGGACAGGTGTTGAGGTGACACTTGCGCATCATGATGCAGCCCGAGGCGACCAGCGGCGCCGTTGCAAAGCCAAACTCTTCCGCACCCAAGAGCGCGGCGATGACGACGTCACGCCCCGTCCGCATCTGGCCGTCGGTTTGTAGCACGACACGACTGCGTAAATCGTTTTTGACCAGGGTGTGGTGGGTCTCGGCGAGGCCCATTTCCCAGGGAATTCCTGCGTGTTTGATGGAGGTGAGCGGGGACGCCCCCGTCCCGCCGTCGTGGCCGGAGATGAGGATGACATCGGCGTGGGCCTTGGCGACGCCGGCAGCCACGGTGCCCACGCCCGCCTCGGCCACCAACTTGACGCTGATGCGTGCGCGAGGGTTCGCCATCTTCAGATCGAAGATCAGTTGGGCCAAATCTTCGATGGAGTAGATGTCGTGGTGGGGCGGGGGCGAAATGAGGGTCACGCCTGGCGTGGAATGCCGGGTCTTCGCGATGATTTCGTCCACCTTGTGGCCAGGCAATTGCCCGCCTTCGCCGGGTTTTGCGCCCTGAGCGACCTTGATCTGCAGCTCATCTGCGTTGACCAGGTAATGGGTAGTTACGCCAAATCGACCCGAGGCCACCTGTTTGATGGAGCTGCGCCGCAAGTCCCCGTTTGCATCCGGGACATAGCGACGCGCTTCCTCGCCGCCCTCGCCAGTGTTGCTGCGCCCGCCAATGCGATTCATGGCGATGGCTAGGTTTTCATGGGCCTCGGCGCTGATGGAGCCGTAGCTCATGGCGCCAGTCGCAAAGCGCTTGACGATGTCGGTCGCTGACTCCACTTCCTCGATGGGGATGGGGCTGCGAGAGCTAGAAAACTGCCACAACGAGCGCAGAGTGATGGGCCCGTCAGGCTGTTCGTTGATGAGTCGCGCGTACTCCTTGTAAGAGGAGATGTTATCCCTGCGCACCGCGTCTTGGATGGTGGCGATGACACTGGGGCTCCACAGGTGGCGCTCACCTTGCGAACGGAAGTGATAATCCCCGCCCACGGGCAAGTGCGGCTTCTCGGTGACAGCGCGTGGGTACGCGTACTCGTGCCGCAGTCGACATTCCTCCGCGATGACGTCGAGATCGATCCCCGCGATGCGGCTCGATGTACCACTGAAGTAACGAGAGATAAGGTCTTCTGAAAGACCAATGGCCTCGAAGATGCGCGCGCCGTGGTAGCTCTGCACGGTGCTGATGCCCATCTTGCTCATCACCTTGAGCAGCCCCTTGTTGATGGCTTTGATGAAGGACTTTTGGGCCTTGTACGTGTCGTCCACGCCCTCGTAGCTGCCGGACTCCACCATCGCCTGGATGGTTTCGAGCGCCAAGTACGGGTTGACTGCGCCTGCGCCGTAGCCTGTGAGCAGGCAGAAGTGATGCACCTCGCGCGCCTCACCCGTCTCGATCACCAAGCCCACCTTCATGCGGCTGCCGTTGCGCATGAGATGGTTGTGCACGGCCGCAGTACCGAGCAGCGAAGGGATAGGCATCAGCTCCGCGTTAGCACCGCGATCACTGAGGATGAGCATGCTATGGCCGTTGAGTACGGCATGCGAGGCCTGACGGCACACCTCATCCAGGGCCTGCTTGAGGCCGTGAGTGCCATCTTTGACGCGATACAGCATCTTGATGGTTGGCGGCATGCGCTGTTGAGAGAAATGGCCGTAGCGCAGCTTGGCCAGCTGCTCATTGGTCAGGATGGGCGACTCCAGCTCCAGCTGCTGGGCGTGGTCAGGTAGCTCAAAGAGCACGTTGCCTTCCCCGCCCACATAGGTGCGCAGGCTCATCACCATTTGCTCACGAATAGGATCGATGGCCGGGTTGGTGACCTGGGCAAAATGTTGTTTGAAATAGTTGAACAGCAGCTGTGGCTTGTCACTCAGGATAGCGAGCGGCGTGTCCGTGCCCATGGAACCGATGGCGTCGTCAGCGGTCGTGAGCATGGGGGCCATCAAGAAACGCACGGTTTCTTGGGTGTAGCCAAACATTTGTTGGCGCTTGAGCAGCGGTTCGCTCTCCTTGTCGCTGGGTACCGAGGGGGGGTCCATTTCATCGAGCGAAATGCGATTTTTCTCGATCCATTTGCCGTACGGTTTTTGCGTGCAAATGCGCTGCTTGATCTCTTCGTCGTGGATGATGCGACCTTCGTCCAAGTCGACCAAGAACATCTTGCCCGGCTCCAGACGACCGTGACTCTGCACGTTAGCCGGATCGATGGGGAGCACGCCCACCTCAGACCCGAGCACGATCATGCCGTCCTTGGTGACGGTGTAGCGCGCAGGGCGCAGGCCGTTGCGGTCGAGCATGCCGCCCACTTGCCGACCATTGGTGAAGGCCAACGCAGCAGGGCCGTCCCACGGCTCCATCAGGCAGGCATGATATTCATAGAACGCCCGCTTGTGCTCGGGCATGTTCTCGTCGTTCTGCCACGCCTCAGGCACTAACATCATCATCACATGGGGCAGCGAGCGCCCGGCTTGCACCAGCAGCTCCGCCACCACGTCCAGCGCGCCTGAGTCGCTCATGCCGGGGGCGATGGTGGGCAGGATGTGCTTGAAGTCTTCCCCAAACACCTCGCCGGAAAACAGCTGCTCGCGGGCGGACATCCAATCTTGGTTGCCGCGCACGGTGTTGATTTCACCGTTGTGGCACAGCACGCGAAAGGGTTGCGCCAATTCCCAAGTGGGGAAGGTGTTGGTGGAGAAGCGCTGATGCACCATGGCCAGCGCAGACACGAAATTCTCGTCGATCAGGTCTTTGTAGAACTTGGTGAGCTGTGCGGGGAGCAACAAACCCTTGTAGACGATGGTCGCGGCCGACAGGCTGGGGATGTAGAACTTGCTCTTTTCAGCCAGGTGGCTCTCGCGCACGGTGCGTTCGGCCCATTTGCGCATGATGAATAGCTTGCGCTCAAAGGCCCAATCTTCCTCGCAGGTGGAGCCCACGAAAACCTGGGACACGAAGGGCGCGGACTCTTGCGCGACGGGACCCGGCGCGCTGGGGTCGACCGGCACGTCGCGCCAACCCAACAGCCGTTGCCCGGTGCCCAAGATTTTGTCTTCCAAAATCTGGCGACAGCGATCACGCTCCGACTGGGCTTGGGGCAAAAACACCAAGCCAGCGCCGTATTTGCCCTTTTCTGGCAACGCAATGCCCAACTTGGCGCACTCGATGCGAAAGAATTGATCCGGGATCTGGGTGAGGATGCCCGCCCCGTCACCAGTCAACGGATCACAGCCTGAAGCCCCCCGGTGCTCCAGGTTGAGGAGAATGTTGACCCCTTGACGCACGATTTCATGGGTGGGCTTGCCGTTGATGTTGGCCACCATGCCGATGCCGCAGGCATCGTGTTCGTAGGCTGGATCGTATAGACCTTCTTTGGGAGGTAGGCTCATCGGGTGGTGTTCCTGATTTTGGGGTTGCGCAGGGGCAAGGGGGGACCTGATTGGGAGCGGGTGAAGGTGGCGCGATGGTGACTCGTGATTTGTTTCAGGCGCTAGTATTTTGGCGCGTCAAGCGCGCCGTCGGCACCCAAGGTTGCGCTATTTCGGCGCAGCATCAGGGTCCGAGACCAGAAACGGTGGTGAGCGATTAACCGGAGCGACGTTGGGTGAACAACAAGCGATGCGAACTTATTGAATTGAAAACCATCGGAGTTGCTGGACTGCGGTGATGCTTCCGCCCGGTGGGGTAATAGATTGGGCCACGAAAGCTTACATTGTGCAAGAGGAAGCGCTAGCGGTTGCGCGATTCATCACCGTCCAAATGAGGTAGCTCGGTCAAGTCGCAGGTGCCCTGAAACTTCACGCCGCGATCGAGGTGAATTTCCGGGGCGCGGAGGTCGCCGGACACCTGTGCGGGAACGTACAGTTCAATTCCGTCCGCAGCGGAGATGTCAGCCCGGACGCTGCCGCCCAGGATGATGACGCGCTCGGCGCGGAGCTCGCCCTGCACCCGGGCGCCGTCGCCGACCACGAGCAGCTGTCCGCCGAGCGCCTGGCCTGAAAATTCACCATCGATGCGCACGCGCCCCGAAAAAGACAAGGTCCCGTGAAATGAGGTGCCTGCGCCCAAGATGGCGTTGAGCTCATGGTCTTGGGTCGCTCGCGCGGGGAGATCCCGGCCAAATTCCGCGCCCCCCGTTGGTCTCAGGAGCGCCTGGCCCGC
>Ga0315910_10004736_pt1 | contig 11302 bp, 12 predicted proteins | sample EdamamesoilMG_FD_204470 | JGI IMG/M metagenome (GOLD analysis project Ga0315910, IMG submission 204470) | Garden soil microbial communities collected in Santa Monica, California, United States - Edamame soil | ecosystem: Environmental > Terrestrial > Soil > Garden | place: USA: California...
TCGAGGAAGACGATGTCCCCGCCGTCGGCCTCCAGCGCCTCCAGCGCGTCGGCGAGCCCCTGCTCCGCGATCTCCTGCAGCTCCGCGTCCAGGGTGAGGAAGACATCTCCCCCCGCCACCGGTGACCGGAGCCGGCGGCTCGGCGAGTCGTAGCGGCGGCCCATCCGGTCCTTCTGCACCGTGGCCTCGCCCGGGACGCCGCGGAGCATCGAGTCGAGCACCAGCTCGAGCCCCGAACCCCCGGCCGCGCTGTCGGGGTCGAGGACCCCGATGATCGGCCGCGCCAGTCCACGCGAGGGATAGAACCGGGCGTATTCCCCCTCGAGGTGGACCCCCTTCACTTCGCGGAGCGAGGCCACCTGTCCGGCGGTGTACGGGCCGTGGAGGTAGATCCACGACTTCCCCGCGCGGACGTCGCGCCGCAGCCGGTCGGCGGAGACGCCGAGGGCCCGCGAAACGCTCCGCACCGCGGCGGCGCCGTCGACGAACTCATTCGGCGCGAGGCCGACGTGGAAGTACTCCTGCGTGATCGCGAGGGGAACGCCGGTGCGGTCGCGGATGGCCCCGCGGCGGGCGGGGAGCACCTCGCGCGCGGTGCGGGTCCGCGTCGCCTGCGCCGCGAACTCGCTCCCCTGCAGCAGCTGGAGCCGCCCCGCCTGTACCAGGGCCGCGACGAACGCGAGGCCGAGGCCGACCTGCACGACGGTGAGCCGGGTCTCGAACTTGGCCATCGGTCAGTTGCGCCGGGGGGTCGTGCGGGCGGGAGGGCGGCGGGTCGGCGGGGTCGGCTTCCGGGCCGGCGCACGCACGGCGCTCCGCGGACGGGGGGCCGGGGCCTTCCGCACGGTATCCCGCCGCGGCTCCACGCCGTTCGCCACTTCGGCCGGGAGTCCGCCGGGCGTGCCGTCGGGCATCACGAAGACGGTGATCTCATTCGCGGCCGGTTCGTGGAGCCCGAGGTTCGCGGTCGCGCGCGGCACCAGCACCTGCCGCCCCGACGCCTGGAAGATCCGCCGCTCCAGCTCGCCGCGCCGGGCCTCGAGCGCGGCCCGTTCCTCGCGCGCCTCGCGGAGCGCGCGGACGGTGCCGTAGGCGATCGTCTGGCGCACGTTGACGCCGCCGAGCGCGCCGAGCGCGACGACCAGCCAGAGCATCACCCAGTGACGGCCCTTCAGCGTCATGGCGCCTTGCGGAAGATGCGGAGCAGCGCGCTCCGGGCTCGGGGATTGGCCGCGATCTCCGCGGCATCGGGACGGATCGGCTTCCGGGGCTCCAGGGTCCCGAGCGGGCGGCCGCGGCAGACGCAGACCGGTTGCTCGGGAGGGCAGACGCAGGCGCGGGCCCACTCCTGGAACAGGTGCTTGGTCACCCGGTCCTCGCCCGAATGATAACCGATCACCGCAAGGTGTCCCCCCGGGGTCAGGGCGTCCCGGAAGGCGGGGAGCGCCATCTCCAACCCCGCGAGCTCCTCGTTCACGGCGATCCGGAGCGCCTGGAAGAGCCGGGCGAAGTCGGGGGGGCCGCTCCGGGGCCCCAGGACCGAGCGGATCGCGTTCACCAGGTCGTCGCTGGTGGCGAACGGACCACGCGCGCGGCGACGCACGATCTCGCGCGCGAGGGGGCGCGCCTTCCGCTCATCTCCCCAGTCGTGGAAGATGTCGGCGAGCTCCTCCTCGTCCCCCTCATTCAGCAGGTCGGCCCCGGTCGGGCCGTCCCGCCCCATCCGCATGTCGAGCGAGGCCCCCTGCCGGAAGGTGAACCCGCGGGCGTCGTCATCGAGCTGGCGCGAGGAGACCCCGAGGTCGAGGAGGATGAAGTCGGGCGCGAACGCCGCCACCGCCGCGAGCGCCTCCTCGGAGGCATACGGCGCCTCGACGGTGCGGAGCCGCTCCCCCAGCCGCGCCCGGGCGATCCCCAGGGCCTCCGGGTCCCGGTCGATCCCCAGCACCTCGGCGCCGAGCCCCAGGAACATCTCGGCGTGCCCCCCGTGCCCCAGGGTCCCGTCCACCACGCGGCGCGCCCCCGCCCCCTCGGCGAGGCGGCGGATCGGCTCCAGCAGGACGGGGACGTGGGAGGGGGCGGGGATCATCGCGGGTCCGGGAACGCAGACACCCCGACGGCCGAGGCCGAAGGGGTGTCCGGGAGTTGCAGGGTACGGGGCTGACGGGGCTCGAACCCGCGACCTCCGCAGTGACAGTGCGGCACTCTAACCAAGCTGAGCTACAGCCCCTGCACGAGCCGCCGAAGATACATGCGGGACCTCCATTTTGGAAGTCCGGCGGTCGCCGGTCACGGGTCGCAAATACGGGCTGCGACCTGTGACCTTCGACCCGTGACAGCTCACCGGCAGTAGGCCCGGATCATCGTGGCCGTACGCTGCTTATAGGTGTCGACGGTCTTGAGCATCGCTTCGGCCTGGCCAGGGTTGACCGAGCGACCGATGGTGAAACCCGACTTGGATTCATCGAGCATCCCGTCCATCCGGCGGGCCATCTCGCACGACTTCGCGGCCTCGGTCGGGCCGTCGATCTTGTTGGTCGCCTGGAGGGCCGCATAGCCGAGGAGCAGGTTGGCCGAGGGCGCGATGCGCGGATCGGTGCCCGCCGAGGGGACGGCGATGTGGAGCAGCGTGTACGCCGCCTCCGGATCCACCGGCTGGACGGTGAGCAGGGTCCGCGCGGCGTTGGTGAAGTTCGCCGCGATCGCGACCTTCTGCTGGTCGTCACCACGCGCCTGCACGATGGCGCCGTACTTGGCGGCGTCGGCCCAGCGCTTCTGGCCGAGGAGGATGTCGACCGCCGCCAGGGCGGGCGTCACGTCCGTCGAGTCCATCGCCAGCACCCGGTCGGTCACGACCAGCACGCTGTCGTTCATCCCGCTGACCGAGTAGGCCTGCAGCAGCTGCGCGGTCAGGTTCTTGTTGGTCGGGTAGCGGCGGGTGCCGACCTGCGCCCAATACAGGAACTTCACCTTGAGGTCCGCGCTGTCCGCGGCCACCATCCCGGCGGTGACCGTGGTGCGGAAGATGAAGGTCGAGTCCGCCCGGGTGCTGTCGATCGACATCACGTGCTCGAGCGAGTTCACCGCGCAGCTGTACTTCTGCTGGAAGACGCAGGCGCTCGAACGGAGCTCCCACATCGTGCTGTTGAGCGAGTCGAGCGCGATGCCGCGATCGGCCACCTGCTCGGCGGCGTCGGGACGGCCCATCGAGCGGAACACCTTGGAGGCCTGCTCGATCAGCGCCAGGTTGGTCGGGTCGGCCTCGATCATCTGCTGGTAGCGGAGGACCAGGGTCGTGGTGTCCTCCTGCGCGCGGGCCACGTCGGCGAGCTGCGCGAGGACCTGGAGCGAGAGCGAGTCGCCGCGGACGGCGGCCTCGAGCTCACGGGTGAAGATCGTGTCGCCGGCGAGCTTCCGGTTGGCCGCCATCACGCTGTCCGCACCGCCGGGGATGGAGCCCGGGGTGATGACCCGCTTCTTGGCGAGCCCGGCGAGACAGGCGTGGGCCAGCCCGTGCGCCGGGAAGGCGCGGATCGACTTCTTGGCGGCGTCCTCGGCCTTCCGGACATCCACGGTGGTCTGGTCGACGCAGGCCTTGGCGTCGAGCTGCCCGCGGGCCGCCTGCTGGAACGCGTTGGCCACGGCCTCGCCGAACTGCTGCAGCGACTGCCCCGGGGCCTGGAAGACCGTGATGGTGTTGCCGGCATCGTCCGCGAGACCGGCCAGGCGGGCGCGGACCTTCAGGCGCCCCGACTCACGACCCACTTCGCTGAACAGCATGATGCGCGACTGCAGCGCCGCCGAGAGCCGACGGGCGCTCTCACGGTTGAGGATGGCGTCGTTCGGGTACGAGAACTCGCTCAGCGCCTTGTTCATCTGGTCGCGCGTCAGGACGTTGTAGCTGGTCCCCACCACGCGGGTGAACCGGGTCCGCATCGCATTGCCGATCGCCACGGCGGTGGCGGAGTCGGCGGCGCGGTCGGTATAGGGGGTCGCGACCATCAGCCGCGGCGCGTTGGCCTGCACGGCGCCGTTCGACCGGATCGGGATCTGCGCTTCGAGTGCACCCGCACCCGCGAGCACGAGCGCGAGCGTCGGGAAGGTCTTGCGGAGCAGCGACATCACTGATCAACCTCCGAGTGAGATCGGCCCGGTGGATCGGGCCTTGCCCCGTGGGGGACGGAGCAATGGGCGAAGAGGGACTCGAACCCCCGACATCCTGCGTGTAAGGCAGGCGCTCTGACCAGCTGAGCTATTCGCCCGCGACGCGGATGCGGTGCTTCCCTCTCCGGGAAGCGGTACGGCAGCGAACTAGAGCGCCAGCCCCGTCGGGATGAAGACGCAGTACCCCAGCACCAGCAGGATCGAGGCCGGGGTGGTGCTCCCCGCCGAAAGCAGCAAGTACCCTGCCACGAGGCTTACCACGCCCAGGGAGAGCACAACGATGTTCCGACGGCCGAGGAGCGACCCGCCGCGGCCCGAAGTAGCGGAAGTGGCCATAGAATAGAAGGTTACAACCCCTTCCCTGTCGGGTCAATCGGGCCGACCGCCCCCTCCCCTGCGGGAGACGCCTCCGGCTCCTCCGGTGGCACGTCCCATCCGGTATCGAGGGCCTGGCGGCGGGGACGTTCCCGGCGCCGCCGCATCCCCCAGGCGAGCACGACCGCCCCGGCGGCCACCAGCCACCAACCGCCGGCGGCGAGCCAGAGCGCGCCGCGGAAGCGCTTCCGCGTGGCCTCGCGCCAATCGTCCTCAAGGCGGACCATCTCCCGGCCCGTGACCCCGGCGACCGCGTGCTCGAACTCCTCCCCCGCGGCCAATCGCGCGAGGAGCGGTGCGAGGTCACCACCGGGGGTGCGCTCGGCGAGGTACCCGACCGCGGTCGCGGCGAGCCCGTAGGCCCGCTCCGAGACGGCGGCCTGGGCGCGGAGCTCGCCGTCGAGGTCGCGCAGCCTGGGGACCCCGCGGAGCACGACCGAGAGATGCATCTCCAGGCGGGCCAGCCGGTCGAACTCCCCCGCCGCGAGGGTGGCATACCCTTCGTCGAACCAGAGGGGGACCCGGCTTCGCACCGCCTGCCGGAGCACCAGGTGGCCGACCTCGTGTCGCAGGGTGCGCGCGAGCTCCGGGAGGTCGGCCCGGAGCACGATGGTCCGGCTCGCCGGGAAGGCCACCGCGGCCCCCCACCCCGGCGCCCGGCCGTGGGTGACCCGCGCGAGCTCGGCGGAGTCGGCGACGAGGACGAGTTGGAACGCCCCGGGGGTGCGGACCCCGAGTCCGGGCCAGAGGGTGGCGCGGTCTGCCGATTCGGCGAGGGCGATCGCGGCATCGATCCGACCGGCGCTCGCCACCACGCGCACTTCGCCGACCTGGACCGCCCGCAATGAATCGGCCGGGGTCCCGCCGACGGCGGCCCCGGCCAGTTGCCACAGGAGCGGCAGGATCACGCCGGCGAGCCGGTGCGCGGCGGCTCCTCCCCCTTGGCGACGAGGTCGAGCATCTCCTTACAGCGCTTCCCCCAGGGATTGAACTTGTTGGCCTTGTGCCCGTCGCTCCAGGCCTGCTTGGCGCCCTCCTGGTCGGCGGCGAACCAGCGGGCGCGGCCCAGCTCGTACCAGGCCTCGATCAGGTTGGGGCCGAACTGGAGGGTCTTCTCGAAGAAGACCTGCGCGTCCTCGAACATCTCGCGCTCGAGGTACACGAGCCCGAGGTAGTAGTGCGCGTAGAGGGTGGCCTTGCGGTCGTTGTCGAGGCGGATCGCCTTGGAGAGGTGCTCGATCGCTTCGCCGAAGATCCGCTTCTTGAGGCAGATGTAGCCGACGTTGATGCGCGCCAGCGAGTTCGCCGGCTCCTTCATCAGCACCTTGGAGAAGGTGGCGAGGGCGTCGTCGTAATCCTCGTGCAGCATCTGGGCCCAGCCGAGGAGCGACTGCGCCTGGACCTCATTGGGGGAGAGGCCGAGCGCCTTCTCCAGGGCCACGATGGCCCCGGCGTAATCGCCGAGCGAGATGAGGCTCCACCCCTTCTCGATGAAGGTGCTGGCGCCGATGTGGTCGGCCTGGACCACCGGGCGCTGGCCGGTGAACTGCGGCGCGGGGGCCGTGGCGGTGTCGGCGGCCTGCTGCTTGTACTTGTCGACCAGCTGGCGGATGTCCTCCTTCAACGCCGCGAGGTCGGTGAGCGCGCCGTCGACCTTCTTGAAGAGGGCGATGATCTCGCGCTTGACCGTTTCGCGCTCGGCGAAGGCCTGGGCGGTGTCGACGCGCGCGCTGATGTCGGCGTACTGCTTCTTCAGCTCGGCGAGGTGGTTCTCGAGGCTCATCGGATCCTCACGCGGCACCCACCTTCTTGAGCGCCAGCCGTTCCTTGGAAGTGAGCAGCTTACCCGCGTTGAGGATCACGACCGTCCGTCCCCCGTCACGCGACAGCAGCCCGCTGATGTACTCGGCGGCGAGTCCCTTCACGATCGGCGGCGGCGCGGTGATGGCCCCGCCGTCCACCCGCAGCACGTCGAGCACCTGATCCACCACGATCCCCACGCGGTTCCCCTCGACATCGAGCACCATCATCCGGGTCTCGTCGGCCTGGTCGGCCGCGACGGAGAGGCGCTTGCGGAGGTCGACCACGGGGACCGGGACCCCTTCGAAGGTGACCACCCCTTCGAGGAAGTCGGGCGCCTTGGGGAGGCTCGCGGGACGTTCGTAGCGCAGGATGCGCTCGACCTGGAAGACGTTCAGGCCGAACTCCTGGTCGCCGACCCGGAAGCTCACGATCTGGATCTCGTCGCCGGTGATCATCAGGTGGTGGTCCCCGCCGCTTGCAGTCGTTCACCCAGGAGTTGCAGGTCGAGGATCGGGACGTTCCCGTCCTCCATTCGCGCCAGGGCCGAGGCGAAGGGGAGACCCGGCAGGCCGGCCGCCGGCAGCACGTCCCCACGCTGGACCACGAACGCGTCATCCACTTCGAGGCAGACCGGGCGGCCGGCGGCCCGCACCAGGACGGTGGCGGTGCCGCGGACCTCGGGGGGCTCGCCGCCGGCGAGGAAGGCGCCGAGGTGCAGGAGCGGCACCAGCTTCCCGCGCGACTCGGTGACCCCGCGCACCGCGGCGACCAGGCTGGGCGCCGCCAGCACCTCGCCGATCTCCCCCACCTCGACCACCCCGGTGACCGGAAGGCCGAGGCGGCGTCCGTCGGCGGTGACCTCGAGCCAGGCGGCCCTCATGCGCGCCGCATCCGCTCGAGTTCGTCCCGCACGCGTCCCGCGATCCGGTCCAGCGCCATCACGTGGTCGGCCCCTCCCGATTCGAGCGCGGCCTTGGGCATCCCGTAGATCGTCGCGCTCTCCTTGTCCTGCGCGATGCCGATGCCGCCGGCGTCGTGGATGGCGCGAAGCCCCGTCGCCCCGTCCCGCCCGAGGCCGGTGAGGACCACCCCCACCGCGCGCCGTCCGAAGACCTCCGCCACCGACTGGAACAGGGGATCCGCCGCGGGGCGCACCCCGTGTTGCGCGGGGCCCTGGTCGAGCACCAGGTAGAGTCCGTCATCCGCGGCCGTCACCCGCATATGATAATCGCCCGGCGCGATGTACGCGGTGTCCTGGAGCACCGGCGTGTGATCCTCGGCCTCCACCACCCGGTAGTGGCTCTGCCCCGCGAGCCGCTCCGCCAGGGAGCGGGTGAACTTGGGCGGCATATGCTGCACGATGAGTGCGGCGGCCCCCTGTCCCCGCTCCAGGTGGGGCACCACCTCGGCCAGGGCACGCGGCCCGCCGGTGGAGGCGGCGATGGCGACGCAGCGCTGGGCGCGGCCGGGGAGGGCGAAGACGTCATCGGAGCTGGGGCGCTGCACCCGCCGCGGCCGCGCCAGCGGGCTCACGCGGAAGATGTCGGCCTGGCGGGCGGCGCGGAGCGCGTCGAGGAGCCGCGGGCGGAGCCGGTCGGCGATGCGCCCCGGGTCGGAGGCGGCGTCGAGCTCCTTGGGGACCAGTTCCACGGCGCCGAGCTCGAGGGCCCGGATGGCGGCGGCGGTGCCGGCGCCGGCGTAGGCGCTCACGACCACGACGGGCCGCGGCATCTCCGACATGATGTACCCGATGGCGCCGAGCCCGTCGAGCTCCGGCATCTCCAGGTCCATCGTCACCAGGTCGGGGACCAGCTTGTGGACCTTGCGGAGCGCGTCCTCACCATCGCGCGCCACGCCGACGACCTGGAACTCCCCCGACCCGTCGATGATCTCCGACAGCACCCGCCGGAAGAGCGCGCTGTCGTCGACCACCAGGACGGTGGGCGTCTCAGACAGGGGCTTCACCCGAGCGGAGGGTCCGCACCATCACCGCCCCATCCGACGCCTGCATCCGCACCGAGCGGCCGACCGTCCCGCCGGTGGCCTCGGCGGCGACCGAGAGGCCGTGGTCCTGCAGGACCTGCCGCGACGCGACCACGTTCCGCTCCCCCATCTGCACCGCCCCCGACGGCGTCAGGTTCCCGAACATCGCGGCCCCGCCCACCAGCTTGGCGGTGATCCGCTTCGGCTCGGCCCCGAGCGCGGCCATCTTCTCAATGAGGAGCGGCACCGCGCTCTGCGGGAACTTGGCCGGGTTCTCGGTCGCCCGGCTCAGGCTCTTGCTGGGGAGGAGGACGTGGGCCATCCCCGCGACCTTGGCGACGGGATCGTGCAGGCAGATCGCGACGCAGCTGCCGAGGCCCAGGGTGACGAGCTCCCCGTCCCCCTGCGCCACCTGCAGGTCCGCGACCTTCACCACGATGGTACCGGGCTTCACCGGGGCCTCCGGAAGATCCGTTCACGCACGTCGACCAGCTCGAGCTTGTCGCGGGCCGGGCCGAACAGCGTCTCGACCTTGCCGAGGAGGAGGTACCCCCCGGGGGCGAGCGCGTCGGCGAAGCGGTCGAAGAGCCGCTCCTGCCCGTCGCGGTCGAAGTAGATCACCACGTTGCGGCAGACCACCAGGTCGAACGAGGCGCCGGGCGCCGGCTCGCGGAGCAGGTCCTGCCGCCGCACCTCGACCATCCGTTTGAGGGTCGGGACCACCTCCCGCTCCGACCCGCCCGCGTCGCGGAAATACTTCGCCGCGAGCGCCGCCGGCATCTCCAGGAAGGAGGAGACGGGATACCGCCCCGCCCGCGCCTTCCCCATCACGATCTCGTCGATGTCGGTGGCGATGATGCTGGAGCGCGTCGCCCAGGCGGGCCGCCCGGCCCGGTCCGCCTCCTCCGCGAGGCAGACCGCCAGGGTGTACGGCTCCTCCCCCGACGAGCACCCGGCGCTCCACACCTTGACCCCCGCGTCCCGCTCCCGGATCAGCTCCGGGATCACCGTGCCGCGGAGCTTCTCCCAGGTCTCCGGGTTGCGGTAGAGGCGCGTGACGTTGATGGTCAGCGCGTCCTTCAGCTTCTCCACCTCGCCCGCGTCACTCCGCAGCCGGTCGCCGTACTCCCCGTAGGTCTGGACCGCGCAGGCGCGCATCCGGACGGCGATGCGGCGCCGCAGCACCTTCTCCTTGTAGTCACCGAGCTGCATCCCCGACACCCTGGCGATCTCGGATGTGAGCCGGGCGAAGCCCTCGGGGTCGCCGGTGAGCATCATGACCCCGAGGTCTCCAGCGCCTCGAGATTGGTCTTGGCGAGCTGGTGGCCCGGATTGAGCTGCAGCACCCGCTTCCACTGCTCCCGCGCCGCGGCGGTGTCACGCTGGCGGAAGGCGATGTTGCCGAGCTTGAAGAAGAGGTCGTCGCCGAGGTCGGGGGCGAGCTTCGCGGCGCGGCCGTACGCCTCCGCCGCCTCCTCGTACTTCCCGGCCCGGTAGAGCAGGTCGCCGAGGTTCTTGGAGAGCTGCGGCACCGACGGGTCGTCCTTGAGCGCCTCGCGCACCACCTGTTCGGCGCGTTCCAGGTCCCCCATCAGCTCCAGCAGCACGCCGAAGTTGTTCCGCAGCGCCGGGTGGTGCGGGAACTTCTGCACCCCTTCCTCGGCGGTGCGGAGGGCGCTCTCCAGGTCGCTGTCGAGCGCCTGCGCCAGCGACATCGCCCAGAACCAGACGGCGGGGACCGGCTTGGCGGCGTGCAGCTCCTGCGCCCGCTGGAGGCGGCCCACGGCGACGTGCGCGTCCCCCTTCTTGAGCGCGGCGATGGCCCACCCGGTCATCAGCTTGGGATCCTCCCGCGAGCGGCTCACCGCCTCACCATAGCACGCCTCGGCGTCGGCGATCCGCCCCATCTGCTCCATCCCGAAGGCGAGGTTGGCGAGCACCGCGGGGCGCGGACCGCCCCGTTCGCCGGCCACCTTGAGCGACTCCACCGCGTCGGCCCACTTGGCCTGCCGCAGCGAGATGACCCCGATGAAGAAGGGAGCGCTCGCCTCGGAGGGGCGGAGGTCGGCCACCCGGCGGAACTCGCGCTGGGCCTCGTCCAGCATCCCGGTCTTGAAGAAGGCGATGCCGAGGTTCCGGTGCTCCTCGATGCGCGCCGCGTTGACCTTGGGCTCGGCGGAGACGGCCGAGGAGCCGGCACGGTGCGCGAAGCCGGCGGTGATGAGGCCGTAGAGCGCCTTGCCGACCTCGAACTCCACCAGGCCCGAGTCCTCCACCAGCGCGTGGATGTCGCGCTTGCCGTCGAGCAGCGGGACCACCCGCTCCTGCTCGCTCGAGAGCTGGACCTCGGACTCCTTGAGGTGCTTCTCGTCGACGGTGAAGATGAGGTCGAAGCTGGGGATCTTCTTCTCGATGAGGCTCCACTCGTCCACCCGGCGGGCCCCTTCGAGGAGCAGCGACTCGGGATTGATCTTGACGAGGAAGTCCTGCCGTTCCGGCTTGACACCGGCCTCGAAGTTGAAGGTCCCGCTGGTCCAGGTGAAGAGGAAGTACACCGCCTCCTCGATCTGGACCCGCATGTACTCCTCGAGCTCCGGCCGCTTGATCGCCCCGATGTTGACGAGGATCTCGCCGAGCTTCTGCTCGCGGAACTCCTCCTGCATCGCGATCGCCTCGTCCAGCTGCGCCTCGGTGATCTTCCCGTTCTTGACGAGGATGTCGCCCAGGCGGTCGCGGCGGTTGACGATGGAGGCGTAGCAGATGCGCCCCTCGTCGAAGTAGATGTAGCCGAAGTTCTGGCGGTCGGCGACGGCGAGGCAGCCGGTCTTCCGCCCCAGCGCCAGCAGCTGGAGGACGTCCGGCAGCGACGCTTCCTTGAGGCTCCCCTTGATGGCCATTAGCGGAGATCCTCCATCAGCCGGTCGGCGAGCTCCGGCCAGTCCCAGACCATCTTCTCCGCGCTCTTCACCCCGCCGCT
>Ga0315910_10004737_pt1 | contig 11300 bp, 10 predicted proteins | sample EdamamesoilMG_FD_204470 | JGI IMG/M metagenome (GOLD analysis project Ga0315910, IMG submission 204470) | Garden soil microbial communities collected in Santa Monica, California, United States - Edamame soil | ecosystem: Environmental > Terrestrial > Soil > Garden | place: USA: California...
TTACGGAAATCGTGGCGAAGCCAATGCCGACCTTGGCGGACCAAAGTTTCTTTGGGCCGTTGGCGGGCCATTGCGTGGACCAGCCGGTTTCCTTGGAGATGCCGTTGTAGTCTGGTCCGCGAAAATGCGGCCAGTCGGCGGCAGGGACGGAAAGGGAAATCAGAGCCAAGACGGCGGCCAGGACGAGTTTGATCGGAGTTTTCATGTGGTGACAGTTAGCGCAGGGTGAAGAGCGTGTCAATGTGGGGGAAACAATTGCCGGCGGTGCGTTTATGCCGTCGCGACCGGCGTGGCGGCATTGCGCGGCTTCTGGAAAGTGAACCACGCGCAGACACCCAAGAGGAGCAGATTGAAAACGCCTAAAGTCTTGAGCATCGTCACCGGGCTGTCGTTGAACCGTGTGAGTGCGAAGAGATAGGCTGCGGCCAGCGCTACCAGCACGGGCACGATACGGAACACGCTGCGCGCCATCAAATCGTTGAGCAATACATTGGCCAACGAGAGAGGCACCATGGCCCACGCATACCACGGCAACAATGCAATGGCCGCCTCCGCGTAACTGGCGGGATAAATAATCCGCACCACGAACGGTCCCACCACCCACAAACCCACCGCGCCGCTGACGGACAACACCAGCGTGCCGAGCAAAACCAGCGGCATCAGATCCGATTTCTGGGCCTTGACCGTGCTGTGAACCAGCCGGGGAAACATCACCGCCGCCAACGGCCCCACGAGCCACATCAACGCCCGGGACAACGTCCCCGCACCCACATAAGCGTCCATCTGGTCCTTGGTGAAATTCGCCTTGGCGAATACCGTGTCCGCCGCGAACAAAACCAGGAAGGCGCCAAAACCCAGCAACAGCGGAATCACTTGGGATAATAAGCTGCGCCAGTCAAACGGCGCGGCAGGCAATCGCCACAGGTCCGCCGTGTGCCAGACCGCGATGGCCGTGCCGACGGCGAAACCGATCAACACGCCCGACACCATTCCCACCGCGTAACCGCCGATCAGGAACACCGCCAAGGCCGCCACCGCCAGGCGTCCGACGCCATTGAGCATCATCGCCCAACCCAGCCAGAGAAAGTTCTGTTTCCCCTGCAAGACGCCGCTGAAGATGAACAGCCACACATTCAGCAGGCAGGCCACCAGCATGACCCACAGCCCGGTGGAACTTTGAATATTCAAAAGGCGCAGCAGTTCGGCCTGCTGAAAGAAAATCACGCCCACCGCCAGCAACCACAGTCCTAACGTCCCCAGCCAGAACATCCGTATGATACCGGCGATTTCGCGCTGCCGGCCAGTGGCGAGCGCTTTGGCGGTCTGTTGCGCGAGGACCATTTGCAGCGGCATCGTGGGGATGATCATCGCCCACGTCAGCAACGCGCCGAACTCGCTGTATTCGCCTTCCTTGAGCCTCTTGGCGAGGAAATGGAGTCCCCACATCAGCGCGCCACCCGCGATATTGGCGATCATCAGCCAGCCGCTCTGGCGGAAAAACGACGCGCGTTGTTCGGTGGCGCTCACGGGGGCGGATTCAACGTTGGCAACGGACATGGGCGTTGGACTGTAGGCGAGAGCGGGCGTTCAAGGAAGCGATTTCAAGACGCCCAACAGCCGCGCCCGAGCCTGCTCCAGTTGCGGGATCGAAACCCATTCGTCCGCAGTGTGCGCTTGGGCGATGTCCCCAGGCCCGAAGACCACGCTCGGAATGCCGCCAGCGGAAAGGACGGCCGCATCGCAGAAATAATGCACGCCCAATGGCCGGGATTGACCCACACTGCGCAGGAACTGCCGCACCAGCGGAAGTTCCACGTCCGTTTCGAGTGGCAGGCAGGGCGCGAGCCGCGCGCTGGAAACCTGCGCGTCCAGTTTGCGCGCGCACAGCAAGGCGGTGATCTCCCTGCAGACGCTGCGTTCGGTCTCACCCGGTAAAGTGCGCCGGTCCACGCCGATGCCGCAACGATCCGGTACGATGTTCGGCTGTGAGCCGCCACGGATCGAACCCACGTTCACCGTGCCACAGCCCAACACGCGATGCTTCTGACGCTGCAGTCGTTTGCGATAATCCGTTTCCAGAAATTCCACCACGCGGGCCATCGCGAGCACGGCGTTGCTCCCAAACTGCGGCGTCGCACCGTGCGCCGCCTGGCCGCGCGTTTCGATTTCCACAAACACGCTGCCCTTGTGCGCCGTGACCACTTCGCAACGCGTCGGCTCGCCCACGATGGCAAGGTCAGCCTTGAAACCGCTCTTGGCGAAAGCGCGCGAGCCGGCTTGCCCGTTCTCCTCGTCCACCAATCCGACGAACACAATCTCGGTCTCGCGCGGTCGGGATTTAGACTTGGCCAGTTCGCAAATCACGGAGACGAAAACCGCAACGCTGCCCTTCGTGTCACAGGCGCCGCGACCGTAGATCCGCCCGGCGCGGCGGGTGGGCTTGAATTGTTTGTCGTCCACCACATTCACCGTATCGAGATGCGGCGCGAGCAGGACGGTTTGCCGGATTTTTCCGGCGGGCCGCAGCCGCGCGATGAGATTGGCGCGCTGCGGAAACACGGCTTGAAATTCCACCTCCAGCCCGATGCGGGCAGCGACGGCGGCTAGAAACTCCGCGACGCGACGTTCGCCCGCATGAGGATGGCCTTCCGGCAGGAACGCCGGATTCACGCTGGGCAGCGCGATCAACTCGGCGAGGAGTTTTTGTATTGGAATCATCAGTCTCGACGGAGCGCGGGCGTGAGCCCGTTCTTCCGCAGTCCGTTGGTCGCGGGACGCCTTATTGATTTCCGACGCTGAAGCGGCGTGAACGCCGCGTGCCTCAACCCGCGTGCGAGAACAGGCGGCGCAGCCGGCCGACGAGGCCGTCGGCAAAGCGTTCGCCCGGAGCGAGCACGCGGCCGTGGGTCTTGACTTCGTCAATCGTCGCCAGCGCCATGCAAAAATCCAGATCATGCAGCGGACGTTCGCGCTTGAGTCGGCCCAACCAGCGGCTTAGATCGGTGATTTCCTCGAGCTTTTTATTTTCACCGGGAAAGAAAGAGAATCCCCAATCGTCGCGGCGCAAATATCCGTTCGATTCGTTTTTCTTGTCGAACCAGTGATCGCCCAGCAGCAGGCAGACGGAGCGCCCGTGGCTTTCGCCCAGGCGGAAGAACACCACGCGCGCGTCGGAGTCGCAGAACAGGTCGTAGGCGATGTCCACGGCGTCTTCCGGCGGCTTGAGGAAGCGCGTCTGGTAGCCGCGTTGAAAGCCGCCCGGTGCGGCGGGCGACTTCTCGAAGCACAGGTTCTCCTCGAAGATCCAGAGGAGATCCGTGGCAAAACCGCGTTCGGAAAGAATTCCTTTCCAGGCACGAATCGCCTGGTCAAGTGAGGGTCGTTCAAACTTGGCGGTGTGGTTCATGGGCGCTGACTATAACAGGTCCGTTTCCGGAACCAATCCACAAATCGTGGATCAAGTAAATTTACCACACCTCTACCGGGCCTTTTGGCACGGAGATTTGCCCGCTGCCGGCGACCGGGGCTTCCGGCATGAACGAAGCAACCATGGGTGGCTGGCGATAGCGGGGCTTCAAGTCGCCTTGCTCGTCGAGGAATTGCTGGCGCCAGCGCCGATAGTTTTCGAGAATTTCGTAGAACTGCGCGCGACTAGAAACGAGCACGACGGGTTTGTTGAATTCGCTGACAGGCCCGAAGCGGCGGGCATATTGCGGTGCCACCTTGCGAAACATGCGGCAGCCGAGGTCTTCACCGAAGACTTCCATCATCAAGTCGAAATGCCGGCACATCACCCGTACGCGTTCGTCGAAGGAGGGTTCGGGGGGGAGCGTCGCCTCGGGCGGGAGCGCGGCTGCGTGTGAAGCACCAGCCGCAGCGTTTGAGAAATTCTCATCGCGCTGCGGCTGGGTCTGCGACCACAGCCGCGCTCCGTTCAAGTATTGCAGCGTGCGTTTGAAAATCCACGGATCGTAAAATGCACCGCGGCCAATGCTCACGCCAGCGCATCCGGTTTCGTCCAGCATGTGTTTCGCGGCCTGGGGCGTGGTCACGTCGCCGTTGCCGATGACCGGAATGGTCTTCACCGCCTGCACCACGGCGCGAATGCCGGCGAGGTTCACCCGCCCGCCAAAACCCTGTTCGCGCGTGCGGCCATGCACGAAGATTGCAGCGACGCCCACGGCTTCGAGCGCGCGGGCGAGGTCGGGCGCGGTGAGGTTGTCGTCATCCCAACCGAGCCGCATCTTGGCGGTGATGGGAATTTTCACGGCGTTGACCATGCCGCGGACGAGCGCGGAGGTCTTGTCGAGTTCGGTCATCATGGCCGAGCCGCCGCCGACTTTGCACACCTTCTTCACGGGACAGCCCATGTTGATGTCAATGGATGCCACGCCGCGCGCTTCAAGAAATTGCGCCGCGTCGCGCATTTCCTCAGGCACGCTGCCAAAGAGTTGGACGGCCAGCGGTGAATCTTCGGGGCGCGTCTCGATGAGTTGAAAAGCCTTCGCGCGTTTCTCGAGGAGTGAGCGAGCGTTGACCAGGTCCGTGGTGCAGAGGCCCACGCCGCCGATCTCTCGCACCACGAGGCGGAACGGCAGGTTGGTGTAACCCGCCAGCGGCGAGAGAAACAGGTTCGATGACAGTGTGAGCGGGCCAAGTCGCATCGCGGAAAGTATAGGTGACACGTCACGCTCGGCAAACGGCGACGCGGCAAAACAAAGAAAAAAGATGCCTCGGGTTCATGACCAACCCGCATTCCGCCTGCGAGAGCCGAGCACGATGGCTGCGCCCGCCACCAGCAGGGCAGTTAAGGTTGGCTCTGGAACTGGCTCGGGAGAAAAGAGGATCGAATCCAGTCCCAATCGGTTCCCTCCCCCGTCTCCGATGAAGGCCGTGAACCGCAATTCGGCCGTCTGGTTTGCAAACGTGCTCATGTTTGCGCCGTATAAAGTGTAACTAGGGGTGACGTCCAAGGGGACCAGGTTGAGCGTCTGTCCGCCAAGGGAAACGGCGAACTGTTCCCATGGGGTAACGTGTATGGCCTTGAACCGCAGCGATTGGGCGTTGATTGGAACAAGCCCCACTTGGCTAAGGGACGCATCGTAGCGGGCAAGCGTGTTGCTACCGACGTCCGTAGGGCCGGCCGTAAGGAAGGCGGTAAATGTTCCGTCAATCATCTGGTGAATGCCATTATTCGTCCGGAGCAGCGAGACGGCGGTGGACCCGAGGGTGAGAGAATTGTACAGCACGGTGGCGAGTTCGTTGGTGCCGAGAACAGCGGACCAGCCTGGCAAGGCCGCACTCACGCTGACCCAGGTGCTCGGGTCAATGTAAACGCTTGGCGGCTGAGACGCAGGCACGGTGGCCGCTTCAAAATTCAGATTCTGAAATGTTCCTTGGCCGGTCGCGAGGAAAGGCAGGAAAGCCAAAACTGCCGCCAAAGTCAGTGGTCCTCCAAATCCCGCAAGTAACTTGGATCTGTTCGCCCCACACGCCGTGAACCCACCACGCATGGGCGGAAAGTATCACGTCTGTCAAACCTGCACAATCGCTTGTGGCGTTGCCGGGTTTTTGTCAGGCTGCGAGGCATGTTGAAAAGTCTGCAGTGGCTGGTATTGATCTGCGCCTGGCCGGTTTGCGCGGCGGAGCGGGTGTTTGAGTTTGCCGAGACAGCGGTGGACAAGATACCGGCAGGATTTCGCAGCGCACTGGCGGGCGAGGGCAAGCCGGGTGAGTGGAAGGTGATCCTGGATGAAGTGCCGCCGTTGCTGGCACCGCTTTCGGACAAGGCCCCGATGGTCACGCGGCGCGCAGTGCTGGCGCAGGTCAGCCAGGACGCCACGGACGAGCGGTTTCCGATGCTGGTCTTCGACGGCGACACGTACGGGGACTTCACGCTCACCACGCGGTTCAAGCTGGTGGCCGGTGACACCGAGCGGATGGCGGGCATTGCGTTTCGCGTGCAGGATGAAAAGAATTTTTACGTGATCCGCGCGAGCGGTCTGGGGAACAACATCCGGTTTTACAAAATGGTCGGCGGAATAAGAAGCAACCCGATCGGGCCGGAAGTGCCTTTGGCACGAGGCGTCTGGCACGAACTGGTCATCCAATGCAGGGGCAACCAGATTCAGTGCCGGCTCAATGGCCTGCCGGCGATCCCGCCCCTGACAGATAACAGTTTCACCGCCGGCAAGTTCGCATTCTGGACCAAATCCGATGCGGTGAGCTATTTCGCGGATACAAAATTGGTTTACACGCCACGCGTGCCGTTGGCGCACACTCTGGTCACAGAAATGTTGAAGAAAAACCCGCGGCTCGTGGATTTGAAGATTTACACGCGCGGCCCCGACGGCGAACCGCGTGTTTCCGGCAGCAAGGACGAGAAAGAAGTCGGATCGGCGGGTGGCACATTTGAGAAAGAGTGCCTGGCCAAGGGCACGGTCTTTCACAGCCGGGACCAGGATACAGCCACCGTGGTGATGCCGCTTAGAGACAACAACGGCGAGACGGTGGCGGCGGTGCGCCTCCGTATGAACGCTTTTCCTGGGCAGATGGAGCAGACCTCTCTGTCGCGGGCGCGGCCCATTGTGAAAGCCATGCAGACGCGCGTGCAGACCGCCGCCGACCTGGCGCAGTAGGTCCGGTCATTCCGGCATTGAGCCGGGACGGCATGCGAGACGGGAACCAATTTCCCGCCGGCCACTCACATCGTTGGCGACCACCTGTCGGAACGCACGCAAACCATTCCGGAAAAATGCTGAATTTGCCTTCCCCGGCGGGCGGGGCCGGCTTTTTGCTCTCACAGAACTGCATCATGAAATTGGGCGTCTTCATCGAACGCGACGGCGTGCTCAACCGGGTGAAGGTTGAACGCCGGCACCAGGTTGGCCCGCTCACGCTGGATGAGTTTCGCATCAATACGCAGATCGCGCCGTTGCTGCAACGGCTCAAGCAGGCGGGTTTTTTGCTCATTGCCACGACCAATCAGCCCGGCCTCGCGCGCGGCTACCAGTCCCGGAGCGAGCTGGACCTGATGCACCGGTTGTTGCGCAAGGCGCTGCCCTTGGATGACGTTATCGTCTGCCCCCACGATGAATCGGATGGTTGCCCGTGCCGCAAGCCCCGGACGGGGCTGTTGCGCGAAGGGGCCTTCAACTGGCATTTGAATTTGGACCGCTCCTTTGTGATCAGCGACAAATGGCAGGACGCCGAAGCGGCGCATCAGGCGGGTTGCACCTCGGTGATGCTCGATTCCCCCTGGCTGGGAACGGTCCATCACGATCTGGTCCTGCCCGATTTGGGAGCGGTCATCGACAAAATTCTCCAACTACAGAACGTTAACGGGCCGGTGTTTGTCTGACGCACTTTCTTTGCGCGAGGGCCGCCGGCTATTCCTGCGGTTTCGGGGCGGGCACGTCGTCCTTGTCCGGTCGGCGGACGGTGTCCGGACCCACCACTCCGAGTTTGCCGTCGGGCCCGCCCGCCAGGTGCGGACGGGTTTGAGCATACTCGAAAAGCTGGCGCAACACGATCTCACCGTCCGGGTTGATGACCGAATAACACGAGGTGCGCGCGCCATTCTGATGCAGCACGTGCAGGCGGCTTTGCTCATCCACCTGCATCTCCGGCCGGCCAAAGGACACGATTTTGCCCAACGGGAAGACCTTCATCGCCTTCGTGCCCGCCGCATCGGTCAGCCGGAAATAAAGGCGCAACTCGGATCGGAGGTAATTTGCCTGAAGCAGCGCGTAGCGGCGAACCTCCGGCGGTTGATTAGGGTCGCCGATGGACGGCACGCCGAAATCCTGCGCCCAGAGTTTCGTGCCCTCAATGACGTCAAATTTCTTGGGTGGACTGCTGGCTAGGCTGTCCCACTCCCTGATGCGAACCGTCGCGATGACGTGGTAACTGCCCGGGCGCGTGAGAGCGAAATAGGGGGCCAAGTCCACCTTCTTGCTCGCCACCTGCGCAGTTTCCAGGGTGAATTCGCCGAGCACCGGCACTTCACCGTTCTTGCGCACGATGGGCCCGGCCCGCTCCTGTACGCTAAACGTGAGCCAGTCCTCCTCAGCGCCCAACCGCAGCGTCCGTCCCGAGCGGTTGGAGATGCGCACCGTCGCCGGCATCGCTTCGCCGGGGAGAAATTGATTCTGCGCCAAAGTAATTTCGACGAGCAGTTGAGCCGGTAAAGGCAAAACCGGGGACAGAAGCAGCCCGAGCGCAAGGACCAGAATTCTCATGGTGCAACTCTAAGTGGCGCACGACCGGTGGCAAGCGGCAAAAGCAGGTTTCAGCGGCCTGAACTGGTCGCTGCCAGACCTGCCAAACCGACGCTCCCCCCGAACATACTTTTCAAAGCCGATGACCTCGCCGACAATTCCAGACGTGATCCAGCTCGAAGAAGCACAACAACGAATTCTCGATACGTTGCCGGCGCCGGTCGTTGAGCGTGTCGAAATCACGAACGGAGACGGACGATTCCTGGTCGAAAACATACTTGCGGCGGTTGACCTGCCGCCGTTCGACAACTCGGCGATGGACGGCTACGCGGTACGCGCGGTGGACGTGGCCGGTGCCAGCGCCACCTCTCCGGTCCGGCTGCGCGTGGTGGGAAGAATTCCGGCGGGCGGAGGTTTCGACGGTGATATTCACGCTGGCGAATGCGTGCGGCTGTTCACCGGCTCTCTGCTCCCGCGCGGGGCGGACGCGGTGGTCATGCAGGAGGAGACGCGAACCGAGGCCGGTCAACCGGATGGAGTATTGATCTGCGACCGGGCGCAACCGAACGAAAATATCAGGCGTGGTGGCGAGGATGTGCAGCGCGGCGATTTGATTGGCCGTCGTGGCGAAGCACTGACGCCCGGATGCATCGCGTTGCTGGCCGCCGCCGGCATCAGCGACGCCGCAGTGGGACAGCGGCCTGTGGTCGGCCTGCTGGCCACCGGTTCGGAGTTGCGGGAAGCGGGTCAGTCGCTCGCGCCCGGCCAGATTTATGAAAGCAATCGCGCTGCGCTGGCACCCTTGATTACGCGGGCCGGCGGGGTGCCGATGATTTTCCCGCTGGTGTCGGACACACTGGCAGCCACGTGCGCAGCCCTGGAAACCGCCTTTGCGGAATGTGATGCTGTCGTGACCTCGGGCGGCGTTTCGGTGGGGGAGATGGATTTTGTGAAGGCCGCGTTCGAGCAGTTGGGCGGCGAACTGCAATTCTGGAAAGTCGCCATCCGACCCGGGAAACCGTTCGTGTTCGGCCGACACGGGAAGAAATTTCTATTTGGTCTGCCGGGCAATCCGGTTTCTGCGTTTGTCACTTTCCTGCTGCTGGTGCGACCAGCGCTTCGACGCTGGCAGGGTGCCACCGAAACCGGCTTGCGTTCATACCCGGGCGTTTTAGGTGAAATGCTGGCCAATCGCGGTGACCGCCGGCATTTCGTGCGAGTTTGCGTGGACGCGAGTGGCCGTGTTTTTTCGGCGGGCCGGCAGGCGTCGCACGCATTGAGTTCGTTGGCCGAGGCGGACGGACTGGTGGATTTGACGGCCGGTCAAGTGCATCCCGTTGGAACCACGGTGAACGTGCTAGACTGGGCGTAACCGATCAGAACTTGCGCGTGGGAATCTCAAAAGTCACCGGTTTTATACGCGCGGCAGGCAACGGTGCGGCCATGGGCGCTGGCAGTGGACTGTAGGCAGGTGTGTAACTTGGCACGGCCACGCCAAAAGTGGCCGGTGTGGTCAAGGGTGAACGTGGCTGTGGTTGTGCGTCCATCGCGTTGGGCGAGGGTCCGCCGAAGGAAAACGTTGGCGCAGGAGCAAGCGCGGGCGATGCGGAGACGCCAAAGCCGGCGTTGAAGGCGGATACGGAGGACCGCGATTCCAACATTTGCTTGTACTTGTACTCCTTGTACTCCTTCATGGTCGCTTCCTGGGCGGGACTTTTCGCAATCGAATTCACCGCCGGCGCCGGCTGGCCGAAGTTGAACAAGTTGCCCGGGCTGTTCTCCAAGGAGCTGCCCGCATTGATGACTGGCTGGTTGAAACCCGGGATGCCCGCGGTGATGCCGGAAAATCTCCCGCGCGGTTCCGCCAGGAAACTGAGCACCGGTTTATCCGCCCGTTCCTCCTTCTGGTCTTCAGCGGCTTCGTCGGTCCTGCCATATTCCGATAACACGTCGCTGTTCACCTGGTTGGAGACGGCAGCCGTTCGGGACTTTTCCATCCGTTCCAAGTATCGTTCGACCGAATTTTTGGGCTCCACAGCCGCGCCATCCCGCCCGAATTCAGTCAACTGCATCACTTCTTCCGGGGTTTGAACACCGTAAATCTCCTCAGGCGTGAGAAAGGCCCAGTTCTTTTTCCGGTCCAGCGCTTCCTTGATGAGTTTGGTTTCGGCGGCGGACGGCGGCGCATGGCGCGTGGGTGGCAGGGTCCTGGTTCCGCTGAAAGAATCGCTCGGGTTGAACACCTCGAAAGGTTTGCGCACACCCGTCCCCAGCCCCAGCAAATCGGGCAATGATTCCGTGGGCTTCGCTTGATTCGTGGCGACGGTGGCTGACTTCGGTTCGGTGAACTGAAGTCCGCTCGACGAAACTGATTCAGGCGGGCGCTGTGCCTCCGCTGTCAGGGCAAACCACGCCACGGCCAGAGTTGGCAACCAACGGATCGAAGTCGGAACTAACGGACGCATGTGCATTAAAAATATATCGTAACCCCAACGCCGCGTCAAAGCTCATCTCTGGAAAATTCCTGGTAACTGGCGGGAAGTCACCGGTGTAAATCTGCTCGTTTTCATCTTCCCTTGATCCCGATTACCAGCCGCTGCATTGCATTAATCTACGAGCAATCACGCGAATAATTCAGAGATGTTCAAGCGTGCGCTCCTGACCCTAGTCGCCGGCTTCAGTCCCGGCGGCTGAACGGTCACTGCTTACGTCCGCGCAACAGCCACGCCGGGATTCGGCCACGAAGGCCAGGAGGGTTTTCGCGGCCGGTCCGGGATTCATTTTTTGCGCGTCAGCCAGGGCCTTGCCGAGGTTTTGTCCGCTGCGGAAAAGGGTGTGATAGAATTTTTTCAATTCCAACCGGTCCGCCGCCGTGAAACCCGCCCGCCGCAAGCCCACCACGTTCAGCCCGCAGATTTCATTAACGCGCACTGCAATGGTGAAAGGCGGCAGATCTTTGCCGATGCCCGCGCCACCCTGCATCAACGCCAGCGTGCCGATGCGGGTGAACTGATGCACGAGACAGTTCCCGGAGATGAACGCGCGGTCCTGCACGGTCACGTGGCCGCCCAGCAACGCGCC
>Ga0315910_10004738_pt1 | contig 11300 bp, 11 predicted proteins | sample EdamamesoilMG_FD_204470 | JGI IMG/M metagenome (GOLD analysis project Ga0315910, IMG submission 204470) | Garden soil microbial communities collected in Santa Monica, California, United States - Edamame soil | ecosystem: Environmental > Terrestrial > Soil > Garden | place: USA: California...
CCAGCACTGCGCAGGAGGGCCTGATGCGGGTCACGCGAGAGGCAACGCTGCGCTGAAAGGTACGGGACCTTGGGCCCATAGGCGGGCCCGCGCCGATGTCCGACTCTACGTGTCACGGCAAGGAGAAGACATGGCAACAAGGACCGGGACGGCGATCAGTGGCCTGCTGACCCTGCTGGCAGCGCCGTTGCTGGCGCATGGACAGGAAGCAGCTTACACACACAACGCCGACGAGCTCGCCAAGCAGCTTTCCAATCCGGTGGCGAGCCTCATCAGTGTGCCCCTGCAGCTGAACTACGACGATGGCTTCGCGGGTGGTGGCGCCCGCATGCTGCTGAATGTGCAGCCCGTGATACCGGTTTCCATCAGCGACGACTGGAACATGATTTCACGCACCATCCTGCCGATCGCGTACCAGGATGACATCGCCACAGGGTCCGGCAGCCAGTTCGGCCTTGGCGATACGACGCAGAGCCTGTTCTTTTCGCCCAAGAAGCCCACGGCTGGTGGCTGGATCCTCGCCATCGGTCCCGCCTTTCTCGTTCCCACGGCCACGGATGACCTGCTGGGCACCGGCAAGTGGGGTGCCGGTCCCACGGCGTTGGCGCTGAAACAGACGGCCGCAGGATGGACCTATGGCGCTCTGGTGAATCACATCTGGTCCGTGGCGGGCGACGACGACAGGGCGGACGTGAGCTCGACCTTCCTGCAGCCCTTCCTGGCGAAGGCCATCGGGCAGGGGCGAACACTGACGGTCAACTCCGAGTCCACCTACGACTGGGAGGGCAAGCAGTGGACCGTCCCCGTCAACTTCCTCTACAGCAGGGTGACGAAGCTGGGAGGGCAGATGGTGAGCTTTGCCGGGGGTGCGCGTGTGTACCTGGATGCGCCGCCCGGCGGGCCCGACTGGGGCCTTCGGTTCGCGCTGACGCTGCTGTATCCGAAGTAGCCCGCGGCAGGCAGGCTACTTCAGCCGACCGAAGCTCAGCGCTTCGGGAACTGGATCAGTTCGAAGTGATTGCCGGCGGGATCGACGCCCATGCCGATGCGGATGCCAGTGTTGCCGAATTCGAAGGGCTCGCGCTCGAACTTCGCGCCCGCGGCCTTGGCCGCCTTCACGGTGCCGTCGATGTCCGTCACGGTGAACACGATGTGCGCCATCGTGTCGTGACCGTCGTCGGCCGCGCGCTGCATGATGACGACGTCGGCGCCCATGTTGGCCTTGGCGGCTTCGGCGGTGGCGCCGAAGTCGAGCATGATCTCCAGCATCTGCGGATTCTGGATGCGCTGCACCTCGTGCATGCCAAAGGCCGACTTGTAGAACTTCGCCAGCGAGGCAACGTCCTTCGCGCCCACCCGCACGCCATTGAGGGTGACACCGGCCGCGGACGACGCCAGCGGCAGCAACAGGGTGGCCAGCGCGGCGATGGCCAGGAAGGGATTGCGCAGGTTCTTCATGATCGGCTCCTCAGCACTTTTCCAGGATTCAGGATGTTGTTCGGATCCAGCGCCTGCTTGATGCGGCGCATGGCGGCAAGCTCTGCAGGCGGAGCATAACGCTCCAGCTCGGCAACCTTGAGCTGTCCGATGCCGTGTTCGGCGCTGAAGCTTCCGCCGTGCCGGGCGACCAGGTCGTGGATCGCGCGTTTCAGAGGTGCTTCGTGCGCGCGGAACCTGGAGCTGTCGGCGCCCGCACGCTGGTTCACGTTGAAGTGCAGGTTGCCGTCGCCAATGTGCCCGTAGGCAACGAGGAACCCCTCCGGCACCAGGCGTTGCACCAGAGCCCCGCCTGCCTCGATGAAGCCGGGCAGTGCCGCCACGGGCACCGAGATATCGTGCTTCAGGCTGCCGCCGGCCCGACGCTGCGCCTCCGGAACCGATTCGCGCAGTCGCCAGAGGTCTTCGCGCTGTGCCTCGCTTCGCGCAAGGGTTGCATCCAGCGCCAGCCCCGAGGACAGGGCCTGCGCCAGAGCGTCCTCCAGCACGCCGGTCGTGTCGTCGGGGCCCGAACTGCCCAGCTCCACCAGCAGGTTCCAGGGCGCTTCGGCCACGCCGGGATCCCGCGCGCCGGGGACATGTTCCAGCACCAGCGCGAGCGCCGCCTGGGGCACCAGTTCGCAGCTGTTCAGCCGGTCGGCGCTGAGTTCACGCAGCAGCGCCAGCAGGGAGAGCGCAGCCGCAGGCGAGGGCGTGGCGATCCAGGCGGTGGCGCGGCTGCGGACCTGCGGGAACAGTTTGAGGGAAGCCGCGGTGATCACGCCCAGCGTGCCCTCGCTGCCGATCAGCAGTTGGCGCAGGTCGTAGCCCGTATTGTCCTTGCGCAGCGGAGAGAGCTGGGAGATCACGCTGCCATCCGCCAGCACCGCCTCGATGCCCAGCGTGAGGTCGCGCATCATCCCGTAGCGCAGGACTGCCGTCCCGCCGGCATTGGTCGCCAGGTTGCCGCCTATCTGGCAGCTCCCCTCCGATCCCAGGCTGAGCGGAAAGTGCCGATCCGCGTCCTGCGCCGCGAGCTGGACTGCGGCCAGCGTGCAGCCGGCCTCCGCCGTCATCGCGAAATTGGCTGGATCCACCGCACGGACATGATTCAGGCGGCGCAGGCACAGCAGGATGGACCCTCCGGAAGCATCCGGTGTCGCACCCCCGCAGTAACCGGTATTGCCGCCCTGTGGCACCACGGGGATGCGTGATTCATTGCACCAGGCCAGCAGGCGCGAGATGGCGGCGGTGTCGGGCGGCTCGACCACGGCCGCCGCCCGGCCCTGATACAGGGCGCGATGATCGGTCAGCAGGGGTTCGATGCGATGCGCATCGTCCAGCACGGCATCAGCGCCGAGAAGATCCTTCAGCTGCCGATGCAGGTCCACGAGCGAGATGTCAGCCCGCCCCTGCGCGATGAGCCGGTGCCGCGGCCATCAGGCCGCGGCGATGGCCGCGCGCCGGCAATCGGGCTTGGTCAGCAGCATCTGAACGTCACCGAGCTGGCGTTCCGCGAAGCCGCCCTCGCAGTAGCACAGGTAGAACTCCCACAGCCGGTTGAAGCTCTCGGGATAGCCCAGCTCGCGGACCTTGCCGATGTTCTGGAAGAAACGCTCGCGCCACATGCGCAGCGTGGGCGCGTAGTGGGGGCCGATGTCCTCGAGGTTGAACAGCTTCATGTCCGTGACGCGGGTGACCGACTCGGTGATCGCCGTCACCGATGGAATGAAGCTGCCCGGAAAGATGAACCGCTGGATATAGTCCACCGACTTCAGGGCGCGGGCGTAGAACTGGTCCTGCAGCGTGATGGCCTGCAGCAGCATCGCGCCAGTGGGCTTCAGCAGCGAGGCGCACTTGGCGAAGTAGGTGTCGAGGTATTTCGCGCCCACGGCCTCGATCATCTCGATCGATACCAGTTTGTCGTACTGGCCGGTGAGGTCGCGGTAATCCTTGAACAGCAGCGTGATGCGGTCTGACAGGCCGCGCGCGGCAATCTTTTCCTTCGCAAAGTCATGCTGCTCGCGGGAGATGGTGGTGGTGGTGACGCGGCAGCCGTACTGCTCGGCGGCATGTATCGCGAGGCCGCCCCAGCCAGTGCCGATCTCCACCAGGTGGTCGGAAGGCGTCAGCGCCAGCTTGCGGCACACGGCGTCGAACTTGGCGATCGAGGCCTCGTGCAGAGTCGCCTCTTCGTGCAGGTAGATGCCGCAGGAGTACGCCATGGTGTCATCGAGCATCAGCTTGTACAGCTCGTTGCCCAGGTCGTAGTGGGCGGCGATGTTGCGCGCGCTGCCGCTGCGGCTGTTGCGGTTCGCCCAGTGCAGCAGCCGGCGCAGCACGGCGCTGCCCTTGGCCACCAGGCCGCTTTCCATGTCTTCCATCACATGGCGGTTCAGCACCATGATGCGTACCAGCGCCGTCAGGTCATCGCAACGCCAGTGGCCATGGATATACGACTCGCCGGCGCCGACGGTGCCGCCGAACGCGGCCAGTGAATAGAACGAGTCATCGCGCACGGTCAGGGTGACCGACAGGCCGCAGCGGGCCGTGCGGGCGCCGAAGCGCTGGGAGCCGTTGCGGTCATTCAGGCGAATCTCGCCGTCACGCACCCGGGAGAGCCTGGCCAGCAGCGCCTTGCGGGCAATGCGCATCAGCAGCCCGTCGGCCGCAGCCGCGTCCTCGGCGACACCTTCAGGAATGATGGTGGGCTTCGTGCTCGTATTCATTGTCATCCCCCGTGGAAGGCGAGGATGCGGGAGAGGCCGGGCCCAATTCAAGTGCCGGCGGCAGACGGCGATAGTCGCGGGCGCGGCCGGGCCGGGCCGGGCGCCGGCGGCGGCACCGGATCAGCAGCAGAGGAACGGGATCAGCGGCGGACGGGGTGGATGCGGCGCGGGGAGTGGTCTCGCGCCTCGACCGGGACCGGCTTCAGGTCCCAGATGATGCCCAGCCACGACATGACCTTCAGGATGTAGTAGCTGACGTCGATTTCCCACCAGTAGAAGCCCTGCTTCACGGTATTGGGGTAGTGGTGGTGGTTGTTGTGCCAGCCTTCGCCCAGCGTGATGATGGCCAGCAGCCAGTTGTTGCGGCTGGTGTCGCCGGTGCGATAGCGCTGCCGGCCGAACACATGCGACAGCGAATTGATCGTGTAGGTGCCGTGATAGCAGACCACGGTGCTGATGAAGAAGCCCCACACCAGCATCTGCCCGCCACTGGTGTTCAGGTGCGGCGCCTGCTTCTGCAGCAGCACGCCCAGCAGGAACATTCCCACGGCCAGCAGCACGGGCACCGCGATGTCGAAGCGGTCGAGCCAGCGCAGCTCGCGGAACTTCAGCAGGTCCCGCACGTACTTCAGGTCCGGCGCGAAGCCCTTGTCGGACAGGAACCAGCCCATGTGCGCGCGCCAGAAGCCCACCTGCTTCGGGGAATGGATATCGCCTTCCTGGTCCGAGTGCGCATGGTGATGGCGGTGGTGCGCGGCCCACCAGATGGGACCGCGCTGCACGGCTGCGGCTCCCAGCACGCCGAAGATGAACTGGCCGACGCGTGAAGTCTTGAAAGTCCGGTGCGAGAAGTACCGGTGGTACAGGCCCGTGATGGCGAACATGCGCACCACGTAGGCGATCAGCGCCACGATCACGGCAATCCAGCTGATCCCCACCCAGATCACGGCCAGGCAGGCGAGGTGCATCAGCACGAATGGAACGATGCGCCCCCAGTCGATGCTGTTGGACAGTCCCGTGGGCGCGGGAGCATCGGGATCCACAGTGTGATGACCGTTATCCAGCCACGCGAGAAAACGCATCCATTACCTCGGAACAGGGGGTCGGCGAGAACGCGGAAATATAAGGGGTTTCCGCTGGATTATGTACCGGGGAATCCGTGAGTTCTGTGACCTGTGGCGATTGCCGCAGGGCAAGCTGCCGCTACCCGAAAACTGCACCTCCAGCAGGCAAACCTGCCTGCTGCGTGCAGCCCTCAGCGCATTTCCTGCAATGCGGCAATGCGTTCCTCGAGCGGGGGATGGCTCATGAAGAGCCGCTTGAGGCCGGCGCCAGCGCCGCCCTGCACGCCGAACGCGGCCATCTGCGCTGGCAGCGGCGCGTTCGATGCAGCCTTCAGGCGCTCCAGCGCGGCAATCATGTTGCCGGTGCCGGCTGCGCGCGCGCCGCCCTGGTCGGCGCGGAATTCACGCTTCCGCGAGAACCACATCACGATCATGCTGGCGAGGATGCCCAGCACGAACTGCGCGGCCATCACGGTCACGAAATAGCCGATGCCGCGGCCGCGCTCATTGCGCAGGATGGCCTTGTCCACCAGATCGCCGATCACGCGTGACAGGAAGAACACGAAGGTGTTCACCACGCCCTGGATCAGTGTCAGCGTGACCATGTCGCCATTGGCCACATGCGCCACTTCATGTCCCAGCACCGCCTCGACCTCGTTGCGGCGCATGTTGCGCAGCAGGCCCGTGCTGACGGCCACCAGGGCCGCATCGCGGCGCGCGCCGGTGGCGAATGCATTGGGCTGGGGCGAATCGAAAATGCCCACCTCGGGCATGCCGATGCCGGCCTGCTGGGCCTGTGCCTTCACCGTGTTCACCAGCCACTGTTCGTCCTGGTTGGCCGGGGCGGTGATGACCCGGACGCCCATGGAGCGCTTGGCCATCCACTTGGAAATGGCCAGCGAAATGAAGGCGCCTCCGAAACCGAAGAAAGCTGACACGATCAGTAATCCGGTCAGGTTCTGGCCGTGCTGGGCCAGGTAGCGGTCGATGCCCAGCAGCTGGGCGGCCACGGACAGCACCAGCATTACGGCAAGGTTGGTCACTACCAGCAGGAAGATTCGCTTCATCGAACAGCCCTCAATTGGCGCATCGGACCGTATATGGGGGGAAAGCGGGCAGGATCAAGACGGGAGGACCCTCGGACGCTCAGTACCGGTCCTGGTCTTCCTCGTCGTCTTCCCAGTCGTCATCGTCTTCGTCGTCGTCCTCGTCCCAGTCGTCGTCGTCGTCCTCATCGTCGTCGAGGTCGTCTTCTTCCTCGTCATCATCGTCTTCGTCGCCGCCGGCCCAGCCTTCCGGTTCCTCGATGCGCTCGAGGTCCATTTCATGCCAGGCGTCCAGATCCAGCTCCTCGATGTCCCCATCCAGGTATTCGATCTCGACCAGCTCGGCATCTTCATCCACGGACAGCACGCGGAAGGTTTCGTCCTCTTCCACATTCTCGTACCACTGTCCCTTCACCGGTTCGTAATCTCTGCCCACCGAAGCTCCCTGTAGCCGACTGGCTGCCGGGAATATTAGGTCCCCGCACGATGGGGAGCAACGCCAGCCGGCCACCGGCCGGCTGTTATAGTGGCCGGCGCATGCAGTCCCGCACGAAGAACAGAACAGCCGGCAATTCCCGGCTCGCCGAAGCGCGCCGCATCGTCGTCAAGGTAGGTTCGGCACTGCTGGTGGACCAGAGTTCCGGAAGGCTCAACCGCGCCTGGCTGGAGGCGCTGGCGCAGGACCTGCGCCGTCTGCGCAAACGCGGCCAGCAGGTCATCCTGGTGTCATCTGGCGCCATCGCACTGGGCCGGCGGCAGTTGGGACTGCCGGCAGGGGCGTTGCCGCTGGAGCAGAAGCAGGCCGCTGCCGCGGTGGGGCAGATCCGGCTGGCGCATGCGTACAAGGAACTGCTGGAGGACGACCAGACCGCCGTCGCGCAGGTTCTGCTGACTCTGCAGGACAGCGAACAGCGCCGCCGCTATCTGAATGCGCGCGCCACACTCAATGCGCTGCTGGCACTGGGTTCGATTCCGGTGATCAACGAGAATGACACCGTGGCCACGGCGGAGATCCGCTACGGCGACAACGATCGCCTGGCCGCGCGGGTCGCACAGATGGCCAGTGCCGATTGCCTGGTGCTGCTGTCGGATGTGGATGGCTTGTACTCGGCCGATCCGAATCGCGACCCTTCGGCGGAGTTCTTTCCGGAAGTGCGCGCCATCACTCCGCGCATCGAGGGCATGGCGGGCGGCTCGGCTTCCGACGTGGGCTCCGGCGGCATGGCCACCAAGATTGCGGCCGCGCGAATCGCGATGGATGCTGGTTGCTACATGTGCATCGCTTCCGGGCATCCACTGAATCCGCTGCGCAAGGTGGAGTCCGGAGCGCGCTGCACCTGGTTCGTTCCCGCCGCCACGCCGGTGGCGGCTCGCAAGCAATGGATCGCCGGAAGCCTGAAGGCGGCCGGTGTCGTGCGCGTGGATGCGGGAGCCGTGGCGGCGCTGCGGCGCGGCCGCAGCCTGTTGCCCGCGGGTGTGACCGGTGCCCAGGGGGCTTTCGAACGCGGGGATGCCGTGGACGTCATGGACCCCGAGGGGAGGGTTCTGGCCCGGGGGCTCGCGGCCTATTCACTTGCGGATGTGCTGCGCATCATGGGCCGGCGCAGCAGTGAAATTGAACAGCTGGTAGGCTTCAGGGGGCGCGACGAGATCATCCATCGGGATGACCTGGTACTGCGCGGCGGCGAGGAAGACGAGGGCGGAGAGGGCGCATGAGCGCGGGACAGCGGGCGGAAGTTGCGGTGGAGAGCCTGGAATCCGTAATGAACGGACTGGGCCGCTCGGCCGCGGGCAGCCGTACGGCGCTGGCGCAGTCCTCCGGCGAGACGCGCAATCGCGCGCTGCGCGCGGCGGCGCAGGCCATCCGCGATCAGCGCGCCGCGATACTGGCGGCGAATGCGCGCGACATGGATGCGGCACGGGCACGCAATCTCAGTGCCGCGATGCTCGATCGCCTGCAGCTCAACGAGAAGCGTGTCGAGTCCATGGCCGCAGGCATCGAACAGATCGCGGAGCTGCCCGATCCCATCGGCGCGGTGAGCGCCGAGTGGACACGCCCCAATGGCCTGGTGATCCAGCGCGTGCGTGTGCCGCTGGGCGTCATCGGCATCATTTACGAGTCGCGGCCGAACGTGACTGCCGACGCTGGCGCGCTGTGCCTGAAGTCGGCGAATCCAGTGATCCTGCGCGGTGGCTCGGAGAGCCGCCTGTCGAGTGCGGCCATCCATGAGTGCCTGGTGGCCGGACTGAAGGCCGCGGGTTTGCCTGTCGCCGCCATCCAGCTCGTGCCCACCACGGATCGTGCCGCAGTGGGGCTGATGCTGGCCGGACTCGACCAGCAGATCAACGTGATCGTGCCGCGTGGCGGGCGCAGCCTGGTCGAGCGCGTGCAGAAGGAAGCGCGCGTGCCCGTGATCGGGCACCTTGAAGGCCTGTGCCATGTGTACGTGGACAAGGATGCGGATCCGGCGATGGCGCGCGAGATCGTGCTGAACGCCAAGCTGCGGCGCACCGGCATCTGCGGCGCCGCCGAAACTCTGCTGGTGGATCGCCGCGCCGCCGCCGATGTGCTGCCCATGCTGCTGGGCGCGCTGGCGGAGCGGGGCTGCGAGCTGCGCGGAGATGCGTCCTCGCAGGCCGCCGATGCGCGGGTGAAGGCCGCCACAGAGCAGGATTACCGAACCGAATACCTCGACGCCATCATGTCCGTGCGCGTGGTGGATGGCGTGGCGGGAGCCATCGAGCACATCGCGAAGTACGGCTCGGCGCATACGGATTCCATCGTGACGGGTAATGCAGAAGTCGCGGCGCGCTTCCTGCGCGAAGTCGACAGCGCCATCGTGCTCCACAACGCCTCCACGCAATTCGCCGACGGCGGCGAGTTCGGCATGGGCGCGGAGATCGGCATCTCCACCGACCGCTTCCACGCGCGCGGCCCTGTGGGCGTTGAGCAGCTCACCAGCTACAAGTACGTGGTGCGGGGAACAGGACAGACGCGCCCGGGCTGATCAGCTCACGCGAGTCCTGGACGAAGACCCCGTAGGCCGCGCGGCCGCACTTGATGGGATTTTCCGCGCTGCAAACATCGGCGCGGCGGCTCTCAGCGCGTCTGAACGGCACCAACGCGCCGAAACTTGCGCGGAAAATCCCATCAAGCACGTCCACGCTGCGTATCGCACTCTTCATGCATGAATTCGGCGCGGCGTATCGGTGCGGACGTGGTGTGTGGGCTTGCGCGCGCAAGTTCAGGCGCCACGCAGGTGTTCAGCAGCCACCGAGGGTGCAAGCGCCTGCTGTCCGCAACGCGCGCAAGACCACACACCGCGGCCGCGCAGGCACACACCGTTCAGTCTTCAGGCGTGATGATGATGCTCGTGATCGTGATCGTGCGCATGGGTGGCACAGCGCTCGCAGTTCACCCAGCCTGAATCACCACCGACGTAGTGTTCCTTCTTCCAGATGGGAACCCGGTGCTTCACTTCATCGATGATGTAGCGGCAGGCCTTGAAGGCCTCGTCGCGGTGGGCGGCGGCAACTCCGACCCAAACGGCGATGTCGCCGAGCTGCAGGTCTCCCAGGCGATGTACGCACAGTGCGCGCGTCACGCCGAATCGCTCGCGGGCCTCGGCCATGATGCGCTCGCCTTCGCGTACGCCCAGTGCCTCGAAGGCTTCGTATTCCAGGTGCCGGACTTGCTGGCCCTCGTTGTGGTTGCGCACCCAGCCTTCGAAGCAGGTGAAACCGCCACAGTGGGGATCGAGCAGTTCCGCGCGCAACGCGCCGCCGTCGATGTCCTGCGTGGTGAAACGGAAGGTGCTCATCCGCCGGCCACCGGGGGAATGAACACCACCTGATCGCCTGCCTGCAGCGGGCGCGACCAGTCGGCGAATTCGGAGTTGATGGCGACCTTCAGGTGTTCCGGCGCCAGCGTGAAGGCGTGACGCGCGGTCAGCTCCGCGAACAGCTCACGCGGAGTCGCGGCGGTGGTGGTCACGGCCTCTTCGCGGCGGCCGGCCTGTTCGCGCAGCAGGGCGAAGTACTGCACCTGCAATGCACGCGGTGCGCTGGTGGCGGCGGCGCCCAGTCGTGCGCGTGCTTCATCCAGCTCGGCGGGGGTGTTCACGTTGTCGAGCGCCTCCGGGCGCGCTTCCAGCAGCAAGGTGTCGGATTGGATCAGGAACTTCCGCGGACAGTTCCGCCCGCCAGCGACGAAGGCCTGCAATGCCGCGGCGGCAGCGGGCTCGTAAATGGCGCACAGCGGCTCGGGCAGGCCATTGTGACTGCTGCGGTAGGCGGTGGCCGGGCGCGCGGGGTCGCGCCGCGCGATCAGGTGCTGCAGCGTGGCCGCGTCGAGGAAGGGCAGGTCGCAGGCGACCACCAGCCAGGCGGCGCCGGGATGCGCCTGCATGGCGGAAAGGATGCCGGCGGCGGGTCCTTCGACACTCACCGCGTCCACGATCTGCGCATAACGCGCACGCAGCGCGTCGGCCTGCTGATCTGCGCGCACCGACACGAAGCAGCGGCCGACGAGCGGAGTCAGCAGCGCGGCAGCGCGCTCCAGCTGCGATCGCCCGTCGTACTGCAGCGCCGCCTTGTCGCGGCCCATGCGCGTGCTGCGCCCTCCGGCCAGCACCAGTCCATACAGCGGGGTGGTCATTTGCGCACCGTGCGGCGGCTGAAGTTCCGGCGTCCGCCGGACTTGGCCATCAGCCGCACCGGTCCGATCACGATGTCATGCGACAGTGCCTTGCACATGTCGTAAACGGTCAGTGCCGCAACGCTGGCGCCAGTCAGCGCCTCCATCTCGACGCCGGTGCGATGTTCCACCGCCACGCTGCAGGTGATGCGCAGCCGTCCGCGGCTGCTCTCGATGTCGATTTTCACGCCGTCCAGCGGAAGGGGATGGCAGAACGGGATGAGTTCGTGCGTGCGTTTCACCGCCTGCACACCCGCGATGATGGCGGTGTCGAAGACGGGCCCCTTCT
>Ga0315910_10004739_pt1 | contig 11299 bp, 8 predicted proteins | sample EdamamesoilMG_FD_204470 | JGI IMG/M metagenome (GOLD analysis project Ga0315910, IMG submission 204470) | Garden soil microbial communities collected in Santa Monica, California, United States - Edamame soil | ecosystem: Environmental > Terrestrial > Soil > Garden | place: USA: California...
TTCGCCGATTAAAGTGGTACGCGAGCTGGGTTCAAAACGTCGTGAGACAGTTTGGTCCCTATCTTCCGTAGCCGTTGGAGATTTGAGGGTGAGTTGCTCCTAGTACGAGAGGACCGGAGTGAATGTACCTCTGGTGTTCCGGTTGTCACGCTCGTGGCACTGCCGGGTAGCTATGTACAGACGGGATAACCGCTGAAAGCATCTAAGCGGGAAGCCCCCCCCAAGACTAGATCTCCCTGAGGACTTGATCCTCCTGAAGGGCCCAGGAAGACTACCTGGTTGATAGGCTCGGTGTGTAAGCGCAGTAATGCGCTCAGCTAACGAGTACTAATTGCCCGTGAGGCTTGACCATATAACCTCAAGCAGTTTTGCTGCTGGGGTGGTGCAAGCATCTTGAGCATCACAGTGTGAACGCGACAGGCGTTGAAACAAAACTTACGGATTCCCTTTTTGCCTGACGGCATTAGCGAACGGGAACCACCCGATCCCATTCCGAACTCGGAAGTGAAAACGTTCTGCGCCGATGGTAGTTTGGCCTGTTGCCATGCGAGAGTAGGTCACTGTCAGGCTCCTATTCCCCTCGAAAGAGGGTAGAGAAGCCCCGGTCACGAAAGTGGCCGGGGCTTTGTCTTTTCATCCGGATCGAACAATGCTTTCCACGTCCAACATCGTCGTGCAGTTCGGGGCCAAACCGCTTTTCGAGCAGGTGACCCTGAAATTCACCGACGGCAACCGCTATGGCCTGATCGGCGCGAACGGCTGCGGCAAGTCCACGCTGATGAAGGTGCTGGGCGGCGAGCTGGAGCCGAATTCCGGCGAAGTGATGCTCATGCCGGGACTGCGCATGGGCAAGCTGAACCAGAACCAGTTCGGGTACGAGGATCAGCGCGTGCTCGACGTGGTGATGCAGGGCCACGTGGAGATGTGGCAGGCCATGCAGGAGCGCGACCGCATCTACGCGGATCCGGAGGCCTCCGACGAGGATTTCATGCGCGCCGCGGAGCTGGAGACGCGGGTGGCCGAGTACGACGGCTACACCGCGGAGGCGCGAGCCGCCGACATCCTCATCGACGCCGGCATCGGGATGGAGCTGCACAGCCTGCCGATGCGGGAAGTGGCGCCGGGCCTGAAGCTGCGCGTGCTGCTGGCGCAGGCGCTGTTCTCGCGCCCGGACGTGCTGCTGCTGGACGAACCCACCAACAACCTCGACATCGATTCCATCCGCTGGCTCGAGAACGTGCTGAACGACTACGAGGCCACGATGATCATCATCAGCCACGACCGGCACTTCCTGAACCAGGTGTGCACCCACGTGGCGGATCTCGACTACCAGCAGGTGAAGATCTACCCCGGCAATTACGACGATTTCATGCTGGCTTCGGTGCAGGCGCGCGAACGCGTCGAGGCCGCCAACGCCAAGGCGAAGGACCGCATCTCCGACCTGCAGGAATTCGTCCGGCGTTTTTCCGCCAACGCCTCCAAGGCCCGGCAGGCCACCTCCCGCAAGAAGCTGCTGGAGAAGATCAAGATCGAGGAGATCCGGCCTTCCTCGCGCCAGAACCCCTACATCCGCTTCGAGCAGGCAAAGAAGCTGCACCGCGGAGTGGTCACTGTCGAGAAGCTGCGTTTCACCTACCCGGGCACCAGCGAACCGGTGTTGAAGGACCTGACGTTCACGATCACGGCCGGCGAGCGCGTTGCGGTCATCGGGCCCAACGGTATCGGCAAGACCACGCTGATGCGCGTGCTGGCCGGCGAGCTGAAGCCGGATTCGGGTCGGCTGGAATGGTCCGAGAATGCCGAACCGGGTTACATGCCGCAGGACCCGCAGGCCGAATTCTCGGAGAAGAAGGATCTTTTCACCTGGATGTCCGCCTATGCCGGCCGGGCCGACCACGAGCAGATCGTGCGCGCCACCCTGGGCCGGCTGCTGTTTTCCGGCGACGAGACCCGCAAGTCAGTGCAGGTGCTGTCGGGTGGCGAGAAGGGGCGCATGATCTACGGCAAGCTGATGCTGACGCGGCCAAATGTGATGCTCATGGACGAGCCGACCAACCACATGGACATGGAGACCATAGAATCCCTGCAGATCGGGCTGGAGAAATATCCCGGAACGCTGGTATTCGTTTCCCATGACCGGGAATTCGTGGCCAACCTCGCCACGCGCGTGATCGAGCTCAAGCCGGACGGCCGGATGATCGACTTCCGCGGCGGTTACGACGAGTATCTGCGGTCGCAGGGAATCGAAACCTGAGGCAGTCCCTGCCAGGGTAGCGCGGCCCGGCGAAGCCGGAGTGGGCCACGGGGAGGTCATGATGCGGAAGCTGCAGGGCGCCATACTCGCTGCCGTCGGCATGCTGGTCACGCTGCTGCCCGCCACGGCGCTGGCCGAGAAAATCGCGCTGACATTCGACGACCTGCCGCTCAACGGCGAGTTGCCGCCTGGCGTGACGCGCGCCGGAATCGTGCGCGACGTGCTGGCGATACTGAAGGCCCGGCGCCTGCCGGCGGTCTACGGCTTCATCAATGCACGACGCTCGGAAGACGCGGTGACAGATGGCGCCGAGGCGCTGCGCCTGTGGGTGGCGGGCGGCCAGCGCGTGGGCAACCACACTTACGCGCATCCGGATCTGAGCCGGGTCTCAGCCGAAGAGTTCCTGGCGGATGTGCGGCGCAATGAGACGGTACTGCAGTTGCTGGATCCTTCCGGATCCTGGCGCTGGTTCCGCTACCCCTACCTGCACGAGGGGGACAACCCGGAGAAGCGGCGGCAGGTGCGGCAGGGATTGACGGCGCGTGGCTACCGCACGGCCCAGGTCACTCTCGACTACGAGGATTACCTGTGGAACACGCCCTATGCCCGCTGCGTGGCGCGAGACGACCACAGGGCCATCGAATGGCTTCGCGGCAGCTACCTGGAAACCGCCGCCGCGTATCTGGAGGGAAACCGCCAGATGGCGCGCCAGGTGTACGGCCGGCCCATTGATCATGTGCTGCTGCTGCATCTGGGTGCCTACAGCAGCACCATCCTGCCAGCGCTGCTCGACCTGCTGCAGGCGAAGGGCTTCGAATTCGCAACGCTGGACGAGGTGCAGCGGGACGCCGTGTACGCCGGCGATCCGGACCATGCTTCGCCCAATACCGGCTCGCTTCTGGAACAGTGGATGGACGTGCGAAAGCTCAGCTATCCCCGGTTGCCGCCGAAGCCGCGCCAGCAGCTTGCGGAGATCTGCATGGCTCCCGCCGCCACGGCTGGCGGCGGGAGCTGACCTCCATCCGGGAATCAGTTCTGTCTTGCCTGTTGCGCTGCAGGGCGCACGCCCAGTCGCGCAAGTTCCAGCTGGACGCCACTTGCCGCCACGGACCTGCAGGCATCGAGGTCACGCAAACCCGCCCTGGAACGCTGGCTCAACGAGGTTGGTGCGGGGCAGACCTGGTCGATGGCTGCGGCGATGCGGCGCTCCAGTCTCTGCTGGCCGTGCGGTGTGGACAGATCCAGATCGGATACCAGCACCCGCGCGGTGGGCAGCTTCTCTCCCAGTGCGGGCGCCAGGTTGAGCGTTGCGATGCAGGTGATGATGGCTGTAGTGAGCAGGCGCGTCCTGGTGTGACTCTTCATGGAAAACTCCCTTTTGATGGCGGATGGCGCAGTGTTGCGCGCGCCGGCCCGGGCGGCATTCCGGTGTCCTGAATGCCCGTTCAGCTTTTCTTAAGCAAGCAGGCGGCGTAACCACCGGCGCTGCGGCAGAATCCAGCCCATGAGTCCTCCGGTCCGCAAGGCCGCTCCGCGGCGCGCCATACGGCAGAAATCCCCCGTAACAAAGGCGCACGCACGCCTGCCGCTGGCCGCGCTGCGAGTGTTTGCCTGTGTGGCGCAGAGGCGCAGTTTCAGCGGCGCCGCGGAGGCGCTGAACCTGTCCACGGCCGCCGTCAGCATGCAGATCCGCACGCTGGAGGACTACCTGCAGGTCAAGCTGCTGATCCGCAGTCCGCACCGCGTACAGCTCACCGCGGAGGGCGAGCGGCTCGTGCCTTTCGTCCAGCGCGGGCTGGACGAGATCGAGCAGGGCTTCCGCATGGTCCGCGCCGCAGCCAGCGAAGGCGTGCTGGTGGTCAGTCTGCTGACATCGTTCATGCACAGCTGGCTGACGCACCGGCTAGCGGACTTCTTCGCCAGCCACCCTGGAATCGACCTGCGCCTGCAGTGCACGACAGAACTCACGGACTTCGCGCGCTCGGATGTTCACGTGGCCATCCGCATGGGCCGCGGAAAATGGCCGCGCCTGCACGCGGAGAAGCTGTTCCAGGAGTACCTGGTGCCGCTGTGTGCGCCAGCACTGCTGAAGCGCCACGGAGCGCTGCGTGGTCCCGGGCCGCTCGGCGGGTATCCCCTGCTGCATTCGAGCAGTGAACCGTGGGAGATGTGGACCGAGGGACTGGGCGGCGTCGATGGAATCGTAGAGCGCTGGCCGGCACGCGGTGCGGCTTTCGATGACAGCGTCGCGGTCCTGATGGCCGCGGCACAGGGACAGGGTCTGGCGCTGAGTCGCTGGAGTCTGGCGCAGTCCTTCCTAGACAGCGGGCAACTGGTCAGGGCGAGTGATGGGGCCATCCCATACGGGTTCGACTGCTACTTCTGTTGCCCTCCCTCCTACCTGGAGATGGACAAGGTGCAGGATTTCCGCGGCTGGCTGAAGCGTCACCTGGCGCAGTTGCCGGTGCCGGAGAAAGTGGTCTCCGCGCGATGACCCCGACCGGCGCAGCGCGGATCGATGCCGGTGGGTTCGGGCCGTGGCTCGAGGCCATGCGCGCGGTGCTGCGCGGCGAACGCGATGCCGATGTGCCGTGCGGCACCTGCGTGGGCTGTTGCGTGTCGTCCTATCCCATTCCCCTGCGACCCGGTGACGAGGTGGCGCGGAACGAGGTGCCCGAGCAATGGCTCATCGGGCCCACCCCGCCGGGCGCGAACTGGCTGATGGGATTTCGCGAGGATGGAAGCTGTCCTTTCCTTGCGGCGGGAAACTGCTCGATCTATGCGAACCGGCCGCAGACCTGCCGCGACTACGACTGCCGCATCTACGCGGCGGCCGGCCTGCTGCCCGATGGCAACCGCCCGGTCATCGCCGAAAGAGTCGGCGCATGGGAGTTCACGTTCTCAACCAGCCAGGAGCGCAGTGCCGCCGCGGCTGTGCGCCGGGCCGCCCAGTTCATCCGCGGGAATCAGGAGCTGTTCCCGCCTGCCATGCGTGCCGGCGCGGCGACGGCCATCGCGGTCCTTGCGGTGAAGTCCCATGAACTTTTCCTCTCGGTGGAACCTGCGTCGGGCAACGAAGAGCTGGTGCGCAAAGTGATCGAGGCCGTGCGCAGCTTCGATGCGGCGTAGACCGGATCGCCCCGCATCGCGCCGGTCAGGTCCCGGAATGCCTGTCCGCGTCTTCCCACCTTGCCGCGTGCAGTTTCATCGCTCCACTCAGGTATTCGGCAAATCCCGGCGCAATGCCCTCGTAGCGTGCAATGAAATCCGGATGGGACAGATACAGGTCTGCCAGGCCTGAATAGGACTTTGCCGGGCAGGGCTTGCCCCACATGGCCGATACCCAGGCGCGGTGCCGACGGAGCAGAATGCCCACCGCCTCCGATCCGGCATCGATGCCATTGCGCAGTGCACCGGCCAGGGCCTGTTCCACCTCCGCGATCTCCTTCTGCAGGGATTCGCGCTGCTGGGCAGAGAGTTCCGCGAACGACTTCTTCGAGTGCTCGATGCTCTCGCGCATCGGTTCGCCGTAGCGCTCGATCAGCCAGGCTTCATAGCCGGCCTGCTTCTCCGGACTGAAGCCCTTGTACAGGTCTGCATTCGACATCGTGCGTGCTCCCTTCAGCTCATCGATGGTGCGATCGATGGTCTCGATCAGGAGGCGGTAGCGTTCCTGCTCCGCCGCCAGTTTTTCGCGGTGCTGCATCAGGACGCCCAACTGGTCGCCGTCCTCCAGATCCAGAAGCTCCGCTATGGATCCCAGCGGCACGCCCAGCTCCCGATGGAACAGGATGCGCTGCAGGCGCAGCTGCTCCGCGCGGCCGTAGTAGCGGTAGCCATTGGTGCCGATGGTCGCTGGCTGCAGCAGTCCGATCCCGTCGTAGTAATGCAGTGTGCGCACCGTGACGCCTGAGATCGCGGCCAGCTGCTTGACGGTGAGTTCCTTCATGGCGGGAGCGATGATGGACCCTCACGCGACGTGAGGGTCAAGTGGTCGTGCGGAACCAGATAAAGAAAAGGGCCCCGAAGGGCCCTTTTCCGCTGACCATCGGCGGAAAGCTCAGCCGTTGCCGGCTGCCTTCGCCTTGGTCGCCTCGGCGATCACCGCGTCCGCCACATTCTTCGGCACCGGGTCATAGTGCGAGAATTCCATGGTGTACGAGGCGCGGCCCGAGCTCATGGCGCGCAGGTTGCCGATGTAGCCGAACATCTCCGACAGCGGCACGGTGGCCACCACGGCGATGTTGGCGCCGCGCTCGAGCTGCTCCTGGATCTGGCCGCGGCGGCGGTTCAGGTCGCCGATCACGTCGCCCAGGTAGTCGCCCGGCGTCACTACTTCGACCTTCATCACCGGCTCCAGCAGGATGGGGCCGGCCTTGCGCACCGCTTCGCGGAACGCGGCCTTGGCGGCGATTTCAAAGGTCATCGCGTTCGAATCGACGTCGTGGTAGCTGCCGTCCACCAGCGTGGCCTTGAAGTCCACGGTGGGGAAGCGGGCGAGCACGCCATCTTCCATCTGTACGCGCAGGCCCTTCTCGACCGAAGGCACGAACTCGCGGGGCACCGAGCCGCCGACCGTCTCGTCCTCGAACACGAAACCCGAACCACGCTCCAGCGGTTCGAACTTGATCCACACCTCGGCGAACTGGCCCGAACCGCCGGTCTGCTTCTTGTGGGTGTAGTTTTCCTGCACCGCCTTCGTGAAGGTCTCGCGGTAGGCCACCTGCGGCTGGCCCATCACACCTTCCACGTTGAACTCGGTGCGCATGCGGTCGAGCGTCACGTCCAGGTGCAGCTCGCCCATGCCGCGCAGGATGGTCTCACCCGTCTCGCGGTCGGTCTCGAGCTTCAGCGAAGGATCGGCGCGCACCATCTTGCCCAGCGAGGCGCCGAACTTCTCGAGCTCGCCCTTGTTCTTCGGCCGCACCGAGACGCTGATTACCGGCTCGGGGAAGCGCATGCGCTCCAGGATCACCGGGGCAGTGGAGTCGCACAGCGTGTCGCCGGTGTCCGTCTCCTGCAGCGAAACCAGCGCGATGATGTCGCCGGCGCGGGCCTCTTCGATGGGGTTGGCTTCCTTGGCGAACATCTCCACCATGCGGCCGATCTTCTCGCGCTTGCCGCGGGTCGTGTTCTGCACCGAGGCGCCCTTGGCGAGCACGCCTGAGTACACGCGCACGAAGGTCAGCGCGCCGTAGGCGTCGTTGATGACCTTGAACGCCAGTGCCGAGAACGGCTCGTCGTCCGAGCAGATACGCTGGCCGTTGGCGTTACCGTCCTGGTCCACCGTCGCGATGGCCTCTACGTCAGTCGGTGCAGGGAGGTAGTCGACTACAGCGTCGAGCATCTGTTGAACCCCCTTGTTCTTGTACGAGGAGCCGCACAGCACAACGGTGAATGCGCCGTTGATGGTGCCCTTGCGGATGCACTTCTTCAGCGTCTCGACGCTGGGCTCGGTGCCTTCGAGGTAGGCTTCCATGGCCACATCGTCCTGCTCGAGGCAGGTATCGACCAGCTCGGTGCGGTACTTCGGCACGGAATCGAGGATGGCGCGGTCGCTGGGCACCGTGATGCCGAACTTGTCGGCGAGGTTGCCGGCGAGTTCATGGACTTCCCACTTGGCGTCGCGGTCGTCCGAGTCCCAGGTGTAGGCCTTGTTCTCGACCAGGTCGACCATGCCCTTGAAGTTGTCTTCCGAGCCGATGGGCAGGTGCGCTACCAGCGGGCGCGCGCCGAGGCGCTTCTTGATCATGTCCACGCAGCGCAGGAAGCCCGCGCCGCTGCGGTCCATCTTGTTCACGTAGCACAGGCGCGGAACCTTGTAGTTGTCCGCCAGGCGCCAGTTGGTCTCGGACTGCGGCTCCACGCCGGCCACGCCGTCGAACACGACGACGGCGCCGTCGAGCACGCGCAGCGAACGGTTCACCTCGATGGTGAAGTCGACGTGGCCCGGGGTGTCGATGACGTTGAGCTTCTTGCCCTTCCAGAACGCCGACACGGCGGCGGACTGGATGGTGATGCCGCGCTTCTGCTCCTGCTCGAGGTAGTCCGTCGTGGTCGAGGACTTCAAGTCCTTGGTGTCGTGCACGTCCACGATGGTGTGCTTGCGTCCCGTGTAGTACAGGATGCGCTCGGTGGTCGTGGTCTTGCCGGCGTCGACGTGGGCGATGATGCCGATGTTGCGGATGTCGGACAGGGGGGTTGTGCGGGGCATTGCGAAGATTCCATTTTCAGGTAAGAAAAGGTCCAACCGCCCCACAAGGGCAGCCGGACCCATCGAACCCGTAAAAATACGATAAATACCCCTCCTGGCGCCATCATCCGCAGGCTGATGTCGCCCTGCTGCGGCACGGCGCGGCGAAATATCCTGACCTGTGCAGGGATTCGCGCGCCAGCCGGTCGCGCGGAGGCGGTGACGGTGGCGTGGCATACTGGGTTTTCGGGTTGAGCTGCGACCCTGCGTCAAGAACAACAAGATGGAACGCCCCCTCTACCAGGTCCCCTTCGTCATCGGCGTGGTCGGACATCGCGACCTGGTGCCGGCGCAGGTGCCGGCCATCCGGGATGCGGCGCAGGCGCAGCTTGTGCGGCTGCAGCAGAGCGCTCCCGATCTGCGTCTGCAGCTGCTCTGCGCCGTGGCCGATGGCGCGGATCTTCTGGTGGCTGAAGTCGCCATGGCGCTGGGCATCGAAATAGTCGCCTTGCTGACCTTTCCGGAGGACATCTGCCGGAGCGACCTGACCTCCGATGAAGCCCGCGCGCAATTCGACCGCGTGATGCAGAAGGCGCAGCGCCTCGAGGTGCCGCTGCCCGAGGGCGTCACGCGCGAGTCCCTGGCGGGGAACGGGCCGGAGCGCGATCAGCAGTACCAGCGTGCCGCATTGCTGCTGGCGCGCTACTGCTCGCTGCTGGTGGCGGTGTGGGATGGCAAGCCCACGCCGCATGCGGCAGGCAGTGCACGGGTGATCGAGTTCCGCCAGCGCGGCCTGCAGTCATCGCAGGAGCCCGACGCGGAGACCGACGATGCGCTGCTCGGCGCCAGCGACAATGATCTGTTGTTCGATATCCGCTGCGCCCGCGCCACGGCAGCGGTGGCGAGCGGTGAGGCAGTGCCCGACATCGACGTGCGCGGGTACAGCGGCGCCGGCGTGGAAACCGGAGCGGACCGGTTCGCCGTGCCCGCCGGCCTGCAGAAGCTTCTGCAGCGCACCGCCGGATTCAACCGTGACTGCCGCGACAACGCCGATGGAATTGCCGCCGGAAGCTGGCCGCTGACTCCTGCCGGCTCGTCCCCACCGCCGTCCGTGGCATTGCTCGACGCCGTGTTCACGCAGGCGGATTTTCTCGGTAGCCACTACCGGCGGCGCTTCGTGCGCGCCCTGCGGTTCCGCTATGTGCTGTGGGCGGCGATGGCCGCGCTGCTGTTCGCCTTCGAACGGATGTCCGAGGGGCTGTCCGGCCTGACCATCATCGTGTCAGTGATGGCGGTTTTCGTTGCGGGCCACTTCCTGGCGCGAGGCGCGCATCGTTTCAGCTGGCATCGCAAGTATCTCGACTACCGTGCGCTGGCCGAGGCGCTACGCGTCGCGTACTTCTGGGAACTGGCCGGCGTGCGGCATCACTACGCCGGTGAGCTGGCCCACGAGAGTTTCCTGCAGACGCAGGACGAGGAGCTGGGCTGGATACGCGCCACGATGCGCGCCGTGACGCTGCACGTGGTGCTGCATCCCGGCGCGCGGCCGCAGCCCAACATTCCGCTGGCACAGGCCGCATGGATCGGGGACGACAGCCCGGCGGGACGCAATGGCCAGATTCACTTCTACGGCGCGAGGGCCGGGCAGTTGCAGCACCACCTGCATCGGGCGGAGGCGATCGACCGGGTACTGCTGGGAGTCGGCCTGACGCTGGCCTCGATTTTCGTGATGGACGTGAGTCTGGGGTTGGGTGGATTTCACCTGCTGCCCCATTTCGTCCGTCATTCGCTGCTGGGCGCCATGGCGTTGCTCACGGTGTATGGCGGCATCTTCGAGATCTATCTTTCGGAGCGGGCGGACCAGGCTCTGATCCGCCAGTACCGCTACATGCACCGACTGTTCCGCCAGGCCGAGGCCGAACTGAAGGCCGCGCCGACCCAGGATCAGCGGCTGGCCGTATTACGTTCACTGGGGCATGCCTGCCTGGCCGAGCATGCCCAATGGACCCTGGCGCAGCGGGACAAGACCATGCAGGGGCTCAAGTGGTAGATCGTCCACGTTGCTCCCCGGTGGTGCGCTGCACCGTTGCCTGCACGCCGCGCGGACGGTGCCGGGTGGCCATTTGGCGTATTCACGCCTCGACGGGCCGATGTACCATGAGCGTACCGGCGAAACGAAAACCAACGTGGATGGGCTGGTGGGAGCCGCAATCATGACCGCCGAAGTCTTCATCAGTTTTGCCTCGCAGGACGACAAAGTCGCCAGCACCATCTGCAAGGCCATCGAGAACCGGGGCTTCAAGTGCTGGATCTCCACGCGCGACATCCTGCCGGGCGAGAATTTCCAGAGCTCCATCGTGCGCGCGATCCGCAGCGCGAAGGTGCTGCTGCTGGTGTTCACCTCGAACTCCAACCGTTCCGAGGAGATGACCAAGGAGCTGGCGCTTGCCAGCCAGCAGAAGCTCATGGTGGTGCCGCTGCGCGTCGAGAACGTCACGCCCAGCGATGCCTTCGCATACGAGTTCGCCACTCGCCAGTGGATCGACCTGTTCGCGGACTGGGAGCGCGCGATGAATCATCTGTGCGCGCGGCTGACGGCCGCGCTGGCGGACGATCGCACGCACACCGACACCATCGTGCTGGGCAAGCCCACACACATTGATCCTTCGGCCGCGAGCAAGGTTGCCGTGGCGCGCCGCAGGCGACTCATGACCGGTATCGCCATTGGCGTGGTGCTGGCCGTGGCCGCAAGCGTGCTCATTCCGTACCTGTTGAAGCCCGCGGCCGGTGTCGCCGCGGGAGTGAGCAATGCCGTGGCGCCGGCGGCCGAGGCCGCCCCGGTTGCCGCGACG
>Ga0315910_10004740_pt1 | contig 11298 bp, 8 predicted proteins | sample EdamamesoilMG_FD_204470 | JGI IMG/M metagenome (GOLD analysis project Ga0315910, IMG submission 204470) | Garden soil microbial communities collected in Santa Monica, California, United States - Edamame soil | ecosystem: Environmental > Terrestrial > Soil > Garden | place: USA: California...
GCCGACGCCTGTGCGGCTATGCTCGAGCACGAGGCCGAAGGCTGCGACAGCGACGTTCCCGAGGGTGCTGCCGACGAGTGCCTCAGCAACTGGCGCACCAACGACGCGCGCGGCTGCGGCGCCGCCGACGCTCGCTTCATCGAGTGCCGGACCCAGACGCTCGACTGCGAAAAGGGCTGGGACGTGAGCTGCGACCTGTACTCCGACGCCGCCTTCATCTGCACCACCGACTTCGTCCAACGCACTTCTTGCACGCCCATCAGCGTCAGCGACATCTGCGAAGGCAGCGCCTACGTCTACGGCTGCGTCACCCAGCGCAAGCCCTTCCCCGAGTGCGAGAGCGTTCCCGACACCGAGAGCCCGGCGTACTGTTGTTTTTGAGGTACGACCTGTCGCCACATGGGTGACGGTTTACGACAGTTTCGATTCGGTGAGCGCGAGCGAGTGACGGCCGAGTGACGTACGCCCGTCTCCGCGCATGCGCCGCTCGGTGTCAAGAATTGTGGACGTAGGAGCCCTCGGAAAACGGGGCTAAAAGGTGCGTGGGAGTCGAACGCGTTCGTCCAACCTGGGAGCGGGCGCGGCCGAGTCCATCAACGCGCCGAGACAACGAGGCGCGCGCAAAGGGAGGACGAATCGATGGCGTCTAGCGATTTTCAAGTGACGGGTAAGAACGCGAAGGCTCCGTTCACGCTCAAGCTGCACCGCGGCGATGGGATGTGCCTGCTCGCGATGAATTGGAAGGCAAAGAAGGGCCCGCCGGAGGACTTCGTGGGGTTTGCGATCGAGTGCAAGGCGCCGGACGATACCCGCTTCTCCGCGCTGAGGAATCGCCTGAGCTTCGACGACGGCGACGACGAAAACGACGGCGTGTCGCGCTCGACCCTCGCCGCACCGATTCAGAAGTTTCGCTGGGTGCATTTCCCGCGCGACGCCAATCTCGACGGAAACTTCAGCTACCGTGTGACGCCGATCTTCATGGATGAAGACGAGAGGCTGAGCCAAGGCGAGCCTCAAGAAGCCGAGATCGAGCTCAGGCGCGAGACCTATCCGGGCCAGGTGAACGTGACGTTCACGCGCGGCTTCGTCTCTTCGCAGGCGTTCGTCGAGCGGTACGAGAAGTTCGGGAATCTGAAGACGCTGCTGCCGGGCTCAGCCGCGGCTGGCCTGAAGTTCAAGGCGACGCATCCGAAAAAGGAAGAGGCGCTCGCATGGATGGGCTTCGAGGCGCGCGAGACCATTCTGAGCTTGCTCGACCAGGCTCTGAAAGAAAAGGCCGAGGTACGCGTGGTCGCCTACGATCTCAGCGAGCCAGAGGTGGTAGGGCGCTTCGAGAAGCTGAAGAAGAAGCTGCGCATCATCATCGACGACAGCGCAGAACACGGCCACAAAACTTCCGGCGAGACACAGGCCGCGAACCGCCTCAAGAAGAGCGCCGGCGCCGCCAACGTGAAACGGCAGCACATGAAGAAGCTGCAACACAACAAGATGATCATCGTCAACGGCAAGACTACGAAGAAGGTCGTGTTCGGATCGACGAACTTGAGCTGGCGCGGACTCTACGTCCAGGCAAACAACGCATTCGTGGTCGAGGGCAAGACGGCCGTGGACTTGGCTTTGCGGGCGTTCGACAATTACTTCGATCGCGAGGACGAATTCGGAGACAGCGAGTCGGCGGAGTTGACGAGTCTCGGCTTGAAGAATATCGACGCGAGGGTGGCCTTCTCACCGCATTCCAAGTCGAATGCTTTGCTCGCCACCATCGGTAAAGATATCGAAGACAACACGACGTCGACTTTGCTCTATTCGCTGGCCTTCCTGTCGATCACGCCAGGTGTCATCAAGGAGGCGATCAAAAAGGTCTCGAAGAAGTCGGGGATCTTCGCCTACGGCATTGCCGACAAGAAGGTGGGCGGCATCGAGCTCAGAATGCCGAATGGTAACATCGCGCCGGTGTTCGCTGCGGCGCTCGAGAAGAACGTCCCCGCCCCGTTCAACAAGGAACCGGCCGCTGGTGGCGGCAATCGCATGCACCACAAGTTCATCGTGATCGACTTCGACAAGCCGACCGCGCGAGTGTACCTCGGTTCTTACAACTTTTCGAACCCCGCCGACAAAGACAACGGCGAGAACCTGCTGGTGATCCACGATCGCCGCATCGCGGTTTCGTACATGGTCGAAGCGCTCCGCATCTTCGATCACTACCACTTCCGGGTGATGCAGAAGCAGGCGTCAGCGAAGAAAAGGAAGCTCGAGCTCGTCAAGCCGCCGCGAAATGCGCGAGAGAAGCCGTGGTTCGCCGACGACTACACCGATCCACGCAAGATCCGCGATCGAGAGCTGTTCGCGTAGCTCCGAAATCGCAGTTTGCAGAGTGTGCGGGCGTCTGTAACAGTGCGGGCGCCCGCGCATGACCTTTGCCGCCTACTTGAAGGGACTCCAGCGCCTCTACGCCAGCCGCGACGTTGCCCTTGGCCTCGGCCGTCCAGCGACCGCCGCGGCCGTCGATCGACTCGAGAGGAAGTACGGTTTCGAGCTGCCCGTCGAGCTCCGCAACGCCTTCCTCGCGACGAATGGCAACGCACGACCCCGACGGAATCACCTATGTCGCGCGGTCGTTCGAGCGATTCTCGCGGCGCCGCTGAAGGCGGCCCAAGCGGATCCTGACGAGTTCCTCCAGATCTACTAACGGGGAACCAAGGGTGCGTTACGCCGTTCGCGGCGGATCCGGCGAGGTTCGGGAGCCTTGTCTGCGAGGCGGTGGGCTCGACGGTTGCACGCGCGGTTCTCGCGCCGAAGGCGTAGCTAGTATTCGGCAGCCACGCCGGCTACTGTCGTCGTAGGAGGCGGCGGATGGACCTACTTGAAAGTATAGGCGCAGCCAAGGGCATAGTCGCGGCCATAGGAAGTGTGGTTGGTTCGGTGCTGGCGGTCCTCGTCTACTTGTCGCAGCGCGACAAGCGCGCAGCTGTGCGGCTTGCGTTTCGTGCAGTGGTTGACTCGTTGTCGTCCGAAAGTGAAGCTCAACGGCTCGGTGGGGCCATTCTCTTGAGGCGCTTTTTCGACCCTAAGACCGAGCTTGGCAGAGCGTACGCTCGCGAAGCCGTGGACGTGATCGCAGCGTTGCTTCGCAGCGTCCCAACGGGAAATCTTCAAAAACTACTGGCTGATGGGCTGTTGTACGCGCCATCACTCCAGGCGGTCGACTTGCAACGCACGAATCTTCAGAACGCGTATCTCGGACGAAAAGGCGACGCCTCGGTGCCTAACTTGGCGCGTGCAGATTTCTTCCGAGCCGACTTGTCCTCGGCTTCGTTGAAGGGAGCCGACTTGTCGAACGCGGTATTTTATCAGGCGCGGCTCCACAACACGATCTTGAAGGGCGCTGACCTCTCGAACGCGTCGTTCTTCGAGGCGGACCTGCTGGGCGCCGATTTTACGGGCGCAAGGCTCAGCCAAGCGTCCTTTCAGGGTGCGCGAAACATTCCCGCGGCTTTGCTCGCGCATCTCGACGAGCAGGGCTCGTATCGCGGCCCCGAAGCGTGTCCAAAGGTGGGTCGAACCTCGGCAGCCAACCGCCCGAAAGTTTTCGTGAGTAGACCGGGCACGGTGAATACACGACAACGAGAGTTCCTGCAGGGTGTCCGAAGCGTGCTCGCGGACGAAGGAGTCGACGTCGTGACGGTCGAACGTAAGGACTATCCGAATGTCGGTGCCGTCTCGGAAGTGCGCCGGGTGCTGAGTGGCTGCTCGGGTGTTCTGGTTGTCGGGTTCCGACAGCTCGAAGTCAGCAGCGGCGTTTGGCGGAGTGGAACCGAGGAAGCTCGCGAGGTTCACGACATCGCGCTACCGACGACTTGGAACCACGTGGAGGCAGGCATGGCCGCCATGGTGGGGCTCCCCATGCTCTTTCTCAGAGAACATGGTGTGGTGGGCGGCCTCTTCGAACTCAGCGACGTCGGGCACTTTGTAGCAGACATCAATCTGAGCAAGCCCAATCACGACGAGATTCGTAGGATCGTTTCGCTTTGGTGCCACTCTGTGAGAGAGGCGCCTATCGCAAGTTCGGTGGTCGCCGCCGCGGGGTCCACTCAGAGCGCGTAGCTCGCCGCGAGTTCGGGTTTCGGCGAGCCCGATGACTTCAGCGTGCGAAACCGTGACCAAGTCTTAGTAGCTCACGGCCCGTTGAGTGGCGTCGCATGCTTCGTACGTGAAGGTTCGTGAACATGCGCCAGGTCGTGCGACTCAATCGGACGCGTCACATTTCCGCGCCGCGGGTCAGGGCTTAGTGCTATCCCTCCAGCGTCGGTTCGATCAGGGTGTGGCGACGCGAGTGGAAGGATGGGCAGCAAGATGGATAAGCTTTCTGTGGGTTTGGTGTGCGTGGCGCTGGGGGTTGTCGGTTGTGGCAAGACGGAGGATGGCGGCAAGAACTCAGCAGATCCAGAAGATGACATGCTCACCGAGGACGCTTCCAAGCCGCTCGCCGACCTGACCGACGACGAGGTGGGCGAAGTCTGTGAAGCGTTTGCAGCCATCTACGAGGACACGCAAGCTTACGTGCGCGGCATCTGCATCGTCGAAGCGGCAGACAGTTCCAGCGACGTCGAGTCCTGCGATGCGGCGGCCGAAGCGTGCGTTGGCGATCTCGAGATCGAGCCTCTCAGCGTCGACGAGTGCAGTGAGCATCTCGAATTTACCGGCTGCGACGCCAGCGTGCGTGAGCTGAACGATTGCCTGACCGATCAGCGCAAAACCGCAGCGAAAGTAGCCGAGCTTCGCAACTGTGAGGATGCGGATCAGAAGGGGGCATCGACGGACTGGCTGCGCGATATGCCGGCCTGCCAAGAGCTCTTCGATCGTTGTCCGGAAGCCTTCGATGCGCCCCCCAGCGAGACGGGCGGAACCAGCGGAGGCACGCCCATCGAGGAAGAGACGCATGCCATCGAAGGCAACCTGGGGGGAATGGCGGTCGACATCCGACCTACGGATGGTCTGAGCGTCGGCGAGAGCACCACGAACGGGTACTGGACCTGGAACTTCAAGTTTGGTGGCGCCGCGGTTTGGCTATGGGGCGAAACGGACGTGGGGCAAGGCTTGATCCAGATGCCGCCGAGCGGCCCCGAGGCTTCGAATTGGCTCTGCCTCGACGCGGTCGAGGTGACGCGCGATGCGGACGCGGGCACGGGGACGTGGGCGAGCAACGGCCTGTCGGTGTTACCGCAGTGTGACTCGAGTGATGCCGAAACCCTCGAGCTCAGCTTCGTGTTCGGCGAAGCCGTCACTGGTACCTTGCGTGGCGAACCTGTCTCCTGGGTGAGCTCTGGGTTCCGGTGCACGGGCTGGAGCTGCGCCCTCGAGTTCGAAGAGGCCGACACCGCTTGGACGGAGCGGGCTCGCTGGATCCTCGAGCTGGACGCGTGGCTCGAAGAGGGTGCCACGAGCACGTTCGAGCATGCCACGCTGATTCATCCAAGCGGTCTCGGCGCAGTTGCTTGCGGCGGCGGAGGCTTCGTCGAGTGGGGCGCAGACAACCAGTTTCGCATCCAGGTCGACCACCTCGGTCCCATCGCCGAGTGTCCGGGCACCCCGATCGAGGGCGATCTCAGCGGCAAGTTTTGAAACGCGAGGCCTGAAAGCGGTTGTGAAGTTGGAGCGCGTCGCTGGGCTGCGTCCCCCGATGGATCCGACAGCATCGCGGACGCCTGCGTGGCCAAGCGGCGACAGCGGAATTCCCGCTGATGAGCTAGCGGGCGCCGCCGACGAGTGCCTCATCACTGGCACGTCATCGACCCTTGTGTGGCCAGCTACGCCAGGTTCATCGAACGGCATCGATCGCGAAAAAGGCTGGCACGAAATCGGCGGCCTCTACGCCAACCCCGCCTACACCGAACTTCGTCCAATCCGCCGCTTGAACCCTAACGACGTCTGCTAAGGCAGCGCCTACTCCCCAGCGTGGGAAGCGCGTTTCCGACGGCCCTTACGGCTGCTCTTGAGAAGTTTCTGCGACATCCCACACTGACGCAGTTTGTGCGCCGTAGGGGTAGCTTGCGGAGGAGCGTCGGGTGAAATAGAAAGGTCCTTGGGAGCGGAGCGGCGCTCACGGCAGTGGGAGGCAACATACGTGAACGAGTGGAGCAAGCGTGTTCTTGAGCACCCGGTCTGGTCGTACCTCAGTGGCCTGGGTTCGGCTCTCGACCAAGCGGGACAGCGAAACGGTATTGACGGGCTGACTCTCGAGTCTATCGAGCGTCTTCGAGCAGTGCTGACATTCACCGGAAAGCGGTTAGCGGGTGCAGATCCTCTTGTTACTCAGCCCCACCAACTGGATCAGATCGCGGCAGGGCTTCAAAGCGCTGCGACTGAAGTTCAAGCGTTCGTTACAAGTGGCGCTGTCAACCACCTCGCGAATGCGAACGCTAGTGCAGACGGCTTTCTAACTCACCTAGCGGCAGTGAACGTTCCGATCACGCCCGACGATACCGGTGCGCTTCGAGACGCAGCAACGGCGTACCGGGCTACGCTCGGGCAGCAACTTGATCTGGTCAGAGCTGCGATGGCTACCTTCTCCACTGAACACGAATCTTTGAGGGCGCGTCTAACCGAACTGACTGATAGCGTGTCCAGCGAGAAGACTCGCGCTGCCACGATACTCTCTGAGTTTCAGGCGCAATTCTCAACAGCGCAGGATTCTCGCAGTCGTGAGTATTCGGATGCTCAGAACTCTCGCCAGGAGAAGTTCACGTCTTTACTTGCCGAGTACGCAACCCGCCTTGCTGATCAGAACGCCACATTTGCGATGGCGCGTGATGCATTCGAGAAGACCGCTGCCGAGAGCGTCCGAGCATTGGCGGATGATCAGCTGGCGGGAGGCAACGCAGTCCTACTGCACATCCAATCAAGAAAAGACGAAGTGGAGAAACTTGTGGGCGTTATCGGCACACTCGGCATCGCGTCAGGGTTCAAGAAGGCCGCCGACCATGCCAGGTGGACGACGTGGATCTGGCAGGGGGTGACGCTTCTCGCGCTCTTCGCACTCGTCTACTTCGCCTATCATGCTTTCTTGCCGGCCATGGAAGGTGCATTCTCCTGGCAAGGGCTTGTCGCGCGCGCTCTCCTTACGCTGACGATTGGTGTGCTCGCTGCCTATGGAGCGCGACAGGGAGACAAGTACCTTGAAATGGAGCGGCGGAATCGACGGCAGGCACTGGAGTTCGAAGCAATAGGCCCCTACCTAGCTCCGCTTCCGGACGAGAAACAGCACGAGTTCAGGATAGCTGTGGGACACAGCTCTTTCGGCCGCGGCGAATCAACTGCGGAGCTAACAAAGAGTCCAGCAACGGTTGTCGATGTACTCTCGCCCGAAGTGCAGAAGATTGTGGCCCAAACGATTAAGGCCGTACAGTCGATCAAGTCATAGTGACCAAGTTGCGGCATACGCATTCACCACGGACGGCACAACCGGGAATGCCAGCCGCCAGCATGCGCGGATGGTAGTTGCGAGCCCCCGGTCGGTTTCAGCGATTGGATAAGAGCTTTGCTCTCATCGCGATGGTGTTGAAGATACCATCGCGGAGGAACACATGAGAATGAAGGAGTGCCTCTACCTCCGGCCATGCTTTGAGCACGTTGTTCACGAGATCCCGAACGGCGCTTGCCAAATCAATCTCCGCGCCGAGGGCTCCTCGGAGTCTTTCGAACGTGGCAAGTGAGATGGTCTCAAATCTTCGTGAGCCTCCGAACCTTAGGCCTAGGTCCTCTGGCTCGGTGTTAGGCCGGTACACCGCGGTCGCGACCAAGTCATAAGCCGGAGACAATATAGGAATGCGTGGGTCCCGGTAAATGAGTGACCAGTTCTTCAGGTGTGCGTCCCCGTTGCCAATTAGGATGTTGAACGCAAGTCGTTTTGCAAACTCCAGCAGCGACGACGCGTCACGACCTCGATAGACTAGTGCCGCCACGGTCTCAAACGAGCCCTTGTATTTGTCCTCCGGATAGAAACCCCGCACCTGAGCCATGTCTTCAATGTGGACGCGCCCGCGCGCCGGAGTCCTATCGAAACGGCGCACGGCGTAAGCCTGCTCCTCTCCGCCCGGCCAGAGCTGCTCGGGAACGCCTTCAAGCTGGTCGCGGTGGACAAGTCGTATGTCAGGAGTGTCAATCCCAGCGCGCTGAGCCAAGGTCATCATTGCATATTCATTCAAGGGCACGCAGGCGTGCGTTCGATCAGGTAGCTTGACTATCCAATCGCCTCCTTCACCAACGCTTGGCGCAGTGAATCGCTCGTGTCGCTGCAGCATGGAGAGCTTTAGCGCAACGCCTGCGAGGGAGAAGCGCCACATATTGTCGACTCTCCTATGGCTCGAGTGGTGCAGGATAGTGTCCTCAATCGAACTTGAGTCCACTGCCGACGCGTTGTCGTCCTCGAGCACGCGAACCGCCCCAGGCAGATCGTGGCCCACCTCAGCCAGTAGTTGCATCTCTCGATTCTCCGACACTCCGCGCGCGCGTGCTATCCACTCGCGCAAACGACCCTCGGGTAGAAGGTTCGAGAACCATGTCGGGAGTCGAAGATTGGAGCGGTGCTGGGCCATTAAGTTCTCTTCAAACCTTAGGCCAAGCACCGCGCGATCGGGACTGCGAACGTAGTCACGATCAAGTACGAACCGAGTATAGTCATCGTGGCTCACAAGACTGCCGACTCGCGCATCATTAAGCCAAACTGAGAAAGCCCGCTCACGCATCGTCGTCATCGGTTGCTTCTTCTGCGACCGCGTCATCTAGATCTAGAGCGTCCAAGGGCGGAGTGTCCTCAAACTGAATCTCAGTCTGTGCCATCAAGAACGCTCGGGTGAGCCCGTTCAATTTAGACCCGCGCGCCTCAAGGAATTCACCGTACTGTCCGCTGCCAAGTAACTTTGACAGCCTCGCGTCTAACGCATGCGATTCAAGCACTGTGGTCCAAGTAGTGGGAGGGATATCGATCGGCGGGTTGGCGAACCGATTGCGGGCGTCTTCCACTGTGTCGTCTCCCAGGAGCAGGATGCGATTTGCCGCGTGAGAGCGTTGTTCTCCCGCATCACGCCGAAGCAATGTGTGAACAATATCGTTCGCGGTCCGTCGACCTTCCAAGGCGCTCGCTATTGCAGATTGTTCGTAGCACTCGCCGGTCAAGACGGATCGCGGGCGAAGTCCCCAAAGTGCGCATAGCAACATGCGCGAACTCGCTGCCGTGCTCCGGAAGTGTTCGACCGTCTGAACTTGGATTCTGTACGGCTCTAGACTTTTCAATAGAGATTGAACAGAACGGTCCTCGTCACCAGGTCGGATTTGTGACCCAAGTACGCGCATGGCTGGCGTTGAACCGCTGAAGCTACCTGGACCGACAAGAGCCGCCCGCCAAAACCAACGCCGCATGAGCTTACGATTCCTCTTGAGCGGTGTAGGGTGATGACCGAAGAAGCGAGCCAAGATAACAAGCAAATAACGATAGGTTAGAAACCCTAGGTGGGGAATGCCAGCATCCTGCTGGAGAAACGCTACTGCTAGCCCGAGTGCGTCTTCTCCCTTCCGATATGCTTCATCTCGGGTTTCGTCTGGGAACTCTCGGGAAACACGTTCGCTGCTGAATTCTGCCCTGATGTCACGCGTCACGTCCGGTCCACGACGCGCAAGAACCGCCTGTAGGACGGTGTCGCCTTCGAGTTCTCCGAAGCCGAACCTTGTGTCGAGATGGTCAACAATATCCTCCAGTGTTCTTGGCGGCCCATGGGTGCCCTCACTCGCGTGAAGCGCCGAGAACACTTCTGGTCGTGTGAGTCGTTTCCCATAGTTGTTCATGCGATCGAAGATATCCCGGAGGACGCCCTCATCCTGCTGCTTTACAATGTAAGCAGGGATTGAGTACTGCCGAATCGCCTTAGCGATACGGGTTGCATTGTCGAAGTAGTCGTTTGATTCCGGGTGCTCGGACAGCCATCGTAGCAACTTCTGCAGGTCAAAGATGACGGGCAGGGGGACTCTGTGCGGCTCGTCGTTCGTAGACTTTGTGAAAGTGCCCTTCGCCAGATCGTAGACGAGCGCAAATTGAGTGTCCCTGCTCCCAGCGTCGCTTAGCGCGCTGGCAAGGCTGGTGAGCCGTTGTTGGCCATCAACAACCCATAACGCTTCGCTTGTTTGTGGCGCGTCGATTGTGAGCGCTCCGAGTGAAAGCTTCGCCTCCTTCGCGGGGCGTGACCACAGCAAGAGACTGCCAATCGGGTACCCACGAACGATGCTTTCGAAAAGGCGTCGGACGTCCTCCCACTGCCATCGAAAACTGCGCTGAAAATCTGGAATTCGGACGCCGCCCTCGAAGACCTTACCCACGATGTCTTCGAGGGGGTAGGTGATGGCGTTCGGTGAAGTGAGGGTGGAGTCAGCCATTAACGCCAGTATATGCCTCGGGCGGCAACGGCACAAATGCCTACTACTGCCTTCACGCACCGGTTCGATCGTGCGCGAGCGAGGACGCCGACAAGACCTTCTACTTTGGGGAAGTGCCTTCATGGGAGGATTAGCAGCTATGAGCTACCAACTTTGTCCCTCGTTCCCGTCGGGGGGCGCTTTCGGAGTCGTTGACGGAAGGACTAACGGTGTAGTTGCTGTTCGCGAGGCCAGCTCTCGAGCGCTTCAGTTTCGACTGCGAGCAGATCGACTAGTTTGAAGGCATGATGTCGAGGCGGTCGCCGCCGTAGGAGAATGGTTTGGACATTTCTCGTATCCCCATCCGGCATCTCCGGGACCGGTGCCTTACCGTTACATTTCGGCTAGTGCGGCGATGGCCGGGACAAGTTTGCAGAAAGTTGGCGCTACGCCCCGGTACGAGCGGAACGCGGTCTTTAGCGCATCCTCGACTCGCAGCTCGGCGTCGTCGAGCGAAGTTTGCACCGCGAACTAAAGCCCGCTCGCCTTGCCGGCGCCGGCAGGCTTCTCGATGATGACGCCGCCAAGGACCATCTTGCCGTTGTCGTAGCGGTCGTATTCGACGGTCATGCCGTCGTAGAATTGGCGCTCGAGGGTATGGTTGGGGTTGTCGCCCGTGACCTTCTCTTGCCTCAGCGAGGGGCCGAGGTGTTCCATGATGACGTCTTGCTTCATCATCACCTCGAAGTCGGGGGGGAAGCCGCCGTTGAAGATGCCGAAGATGCGCTCTTGGCCCTTGGCGTCTTTACCGGCGGGGCGATCGCGGCGGTGCACGGTGATCTTGTCGACGATGCCTTTGGTAAGGTGAAAGTCGACGGCACGCCCGATGTAGCG
>Ga0315910_10004741_pt1 | contig 11296 bp, 6 predicted proteins | sample EdamamesoilMG_FD_204470 | JGI IMG/M metagenome (GOLD analysis project Ga0315910, IMG submission 204470) | Garden soil microbial communities collected in Santa Monica, California, United States - Edamame soil | ecosystem: Environmental > Terrestrial > Soil > Garden | place: USA: California...
AAAGCCGGTCCTGGCCACGCCGCACAACCTGAGGTTGCGGGCCCGCTGCAACTTGGCCGGGTCGCGCGAGACCACAGCACCACCTTCACCCATGGCAAGGTTCTTGACTGAGTCGAAACTAAACACGCCGAGCTCACCCGCCGTGCCGCAAGACTGCTCGCCCGAGCGCGAATCAAAGGCATGTGCGGCATCTTCTATGATGGGCACGCCATGCGACAGCAGGCTGTCCATGTCTGCCGGCAGTCCCGCATAGTGAACTGCCATGATCGCGGCGGTACGCGGCCCGATCAGCTGCGCGACCGAAGCAGGGTCGATGTTCATGGTGGCTTCGTCGACGTCACAGAACACCGGCCGGTGGCCGCACAACATCACGGCGGAAGCGCAGGCCACCCAGGTAAATGCCGGCACAATGATTTCGGCGCCGGTTCCCGGCGGAATGTCGAGCAACTCAACCGCCATTTGCAGTGCACTGGAGCCTGAATTCAGCAGCACTACATCGTCAACCCCAAGATGGCTGGCGAGGGCGGATTCCAGCTGGGCGGTTTTCGGGCCCATGCCGATCCACTGCCGGTCCAGGCAGTCGCGGATTTCTTCCAGTTCCTCCGAACCCAGCGATGAGCCAAAGACCTGGATCAAAGCCGGACCTCCCGCAGGTTTCCAGCAAAGTCCGGCGTATGTCTCTCCAACCCGCGGTCCTTGCCGGACCCAGGCAATTGAACGACCACGATTGATATCCCCTGTGTGGTTCTGAGCCGCCATGTTAACCCGAAACCGCAGTCCCGCTAGTGTCGCTGCCTGCGCAGCAGTAGAATCCGCTTGTTCCGGTTCTTGCATTTTGGGCTTTGAGGAGTGCGAAATGTTGGGAGATACCCAGGCTTTCAATGTCTGCATCAAGTCGCTCTCCAGGGCCATTTATACACTCACATTGATGGCTTGCGGCATGGGTCAGGCCGTGGGCGGAGGGGAGGTGCCGGACCGTTTCCGTCTCACCGATCTTGATCTCCGCGATCCGCACTTGTATGTCAGTTTCATCGGTTGCCTGGATGCAACGGACACCTTGTTGCTCGACTTTTCCTTCAATAACTTCACTCAGTCCGCCATCCAGGGCGACGGAGATGTCAATGGCTATCTTGATCTTTCCGTGCTGGTTGAGTTCCTGCCGCTGGACCAGTCAGTGGCCACCAATCCGATGACCATCGGCGCTGCGGATTGCACTGCGCCGATGGCCAGCACCAGCTGCGGGGCTTCATATTCAACCCAAAACGCGGTTGCCACGCACGATGCAGATTCAATCTGCCTGGATGCCCTGGCGGGTACCTTGCGCCCCTACACTCCCAATGTGGCTACGCCCGGCCCGGCCTGCTTCGTGTCTTCAACGATGACACTGACCGTGAGCATCGGTGGAATCCCGATGTCCCTCAGCGACGCCCAGGTCGCTGCAAGCTTCGACGACGATCCGGCCACCGCCCTGGAGAATGGGTTGATCCGTGGCTTCCTGCCGGAAACCGTAGCCAATAACACAATACTTCCCGCAGCCCTGCCCGTAGTAGGCGGCGATTCGTTGTCGTCAATTCTTCCCGGAGGAACCAATTCCTGTGCAGGGCATGACGATCGCGACATCCACAACACCGTGTTGGGCTGGTGGTTCTATTTCAATTTCCCGGCAGAGTTACTGGCGCCGCCGCCTGAAGAGGTGTTCGAAGACGGGTTTGAAGATCCCTTGTAAGGGGCAACAACCTCCAGTAGCCCAGTTATGTGCAGGCGTGGCAGGATGGCACTGCCACACCCGCCTGCAACGGATGGCCACCTGACGGGGGAATTGATGAGTGTCACCTGCATCCTGGCGCTGGCAGCGATTGCCTGGGCCACCTGGCCCGCATTGCGCGCAACGGTTTCGGCGCGCTTTGCCCAAGCCTATCCAGCGGTGTCCAGGAAGCTGAGGTGGTTGTTCATTTTTGTGCTGGTTCTGGTCGGCATCCTCGGCTGGCTGGTGCCGCAGGCACTGTGGCTGGCGGTGGCAGCAGCGCTCCTGCTCGGCGGGTACGACCGCTGGCGTGGCCGGCCATCCTTTGGCCGCAAGCGAGGCTGGCCACCTGGCTCACTGTCCATATTCCCCGTTGCATGGGCAGACGACCGGTTCTACCTCGAACAGGCCCGCGTCCATGGCAATATCTTCAAGGTCAGCCACTTTCTCCGCCCCACTGCCTGCGTGGTGGGTTTGAAGGCCGGGGGTGCGCTGCTGCGCGAGCATGCAGATGACCTGGAAACACCCTATCTGCCCTTCTCCAGGTTCGTCCCGGGCGGCATGCTGCGTTATATGCGCGAGCCGCAACACCATCATTACCGCGCCATTTTCCGCCAGGTGTTTTCACTGAACGTCGTTCGCGGCTTTGAACCGATTTTCCTGCAGCACACGCGCGTGGCCCTTGAGCGGCTGGCGTCGGACAGCCAGGCATACCCCGTGGGAGCGGATCCGGCACCGCATACGGCGCGCCTGATGCTGGAAATGTGGCTGCAGTTGTTTTTCGCGGTAGAGACAGGCTCAGCCGAATCAAAGCGATTACTCGAGCTTTATCCGGTGATCGACATCACCAATCCGCTGCGGGCCTCTCCTGCCAGGGTGCGCCGCGCGGTGGCAGACATCCGGCAGATCGTCATCGACCACCTCACTGCGCGCACCCAGCCTCCGCCCAGCTTGTGGTCCGCGATTCAGGAGGAAAACGCGGCCGACGCCAGCGACCCTGTGGTGATCGGGAACCTCATTTTCATGCTCGCCACAACGGCATCCGACATGAGCGCACTGCTCAACTGGATACTGAAAATGGCCTGCGATCATCCGCAATGGCTGGAGCGGGTTGCTGCCGATCATCCGGTCATTCCGGGTGATCAGACGATGTCACAGCCCAAGTCCATGGCGGAATGCTTCGTGCTGGAAACCCTGCGTATGCGGCAGAGCGAATTCATTTACCGGGCCGTGCTGCGCGACATCGATTTTGCAGGGTTTCGCATTCCGCGTGGCTGGTTGTTGAGGGTGTGTGTGTGGGAAAGCCATCGCGACCCCCAGGTGTTTGACCATCCTGACCGGTTCGACCCCGGCCGTTTCCTCCTGCGGAGTTTTTCGCGTGATGAGTTCTCGCCCTTTGGCCTGGCCAGCCATGCCTGCCTGGCGACGTTCCTGGTCAGCTCGGTTGCGACTGCCTTCGTGAGAGAGCTGGCTGTGCAATACCGGGTTTCGTGTGCGGCCAGCGGTTCAGTCGTATTGGCCGCCACCCGGCACTGGGCCCCCGGTCCGGAGTTCCGCATTCAGCTGCAGGCGCGGTCCTGACCGATCAGTACTTTCTGTCCCGTTGCCATGGATTGGTAAGCGGCCAATGCGGCCACGGCGGCGGCCCTGCCGTCCTCCATGGAGACGATTCCCCCCTGGCCACCGCGGCAGGCGCTAACAAAGGCTTCGAGCTGCCGCCTGAAGGTAGTGCCATATTCGCCCTGCTGCATGAGGTTGGAAAAACCCTGCGGCAGGCAGCGGATGCTTTCTGCCAGCGCCCCAAGGTGAGCTGCGACGGAGCCTGGTGAGGCGAGTGCCGCGTGATAGCGGTAGCCATTGAAACGGTACAGGGACAGGCTGAGCGTGCCGTGGCTGCCGATCACGCGGATTTCATTATTGTCACCGGAGTATTCAGAAAAAACCGCAGCTGCCGCAATCGGGGTTGCTGATTCGCCCCCCGATGGTTGCAACCTGGCGATCAACGAAACCGGCCCTCCCATGACCGGGCACTGCACCGACACCTCAGAAAATTCAGCGCCGGTGAGCAGCCGCCAGATATCAAAGTGCTGGATGGAACTTTCACCGAACACACTGCCTTCCACGCTGGCGGGTTGCCGCCATGGCGGGAAAGCATCACCACGCAGCCCGCGCGACGGCGTGGTAAACGTTGAATTGATGGCTTGCACGGTACCCACCCGACCGGTCTGGATGTCACACCGCGCCCTTTGCACCTGCGAATGCCAACGCAGGTTCAGCCCTACCGTCGCCACAGAGCCGGCTTGTTTCGCGAGGGCGACCAGTTCGTCACATTCCGCCGCCGTCATGGCCAGGGGCGAGTCTACATACAAATGCTTGCCGCTCAACAACACATCCCGGGCAGGTAACTGATGTTCCTGCGGCGGCGTGCAGACCAGTACCGCGTTCACCTTTGGGTCATCAAGCAACGCGGCGTGGCTATCGTATTGGCGGACCATCGGATATTGCTTGCCAATGTGGGAAAGCGCCGCCGGGTCTGGGTCAGCTATAGCCACCAATTGGATGCCCTGAAGCTTCCTCAGGATGGGCAGGTGGCGCATTTGCGCAACCCGTCCGCAACCGATGATGCCAATCCCAAGCGCTCGCTCAGCGGCCATTGCCAATCCCGTCTGCTGTGGCGCGGCTGCAGCGAAGCACTGCTGGCTTACTGCGTCAGGCCTGCTGTGATCTGGACATCCAGCGGCAGATCGGGATTGGCGAGGAAGTCTTCGCGCTGCGCGGCAACTGATTGCTCAAGTTTGCTGAACTCCGCCTGGAAGCGCGGATCGGCCAACACGCGGGCGAAGTCCTCGTCGATGGCACCATCTTTCAGCGCCCACCAGGCAGATAACTCGTTCCTTTCCACGGCTTTTTTGAATGCAGCAATGGCGGCGTCGGTTTCCCCCAGAATGGCGTGGATGGCAAACGGGACCAGGCCCGCGAGCAGGTCAGGAGGCCAGCTTGCAATCTCAGTGGCATAGGCGCGAAGATTCGCTTCAGCCTCAGCCTGCTGCCCGGTTTGCTTGAGGGCCACTGCCCGGACCAGGCGCGCATTCAGGCCCATGGTGTCCATCATGGAGAACGGGTTATCGGCGAGGGAGGAGTAAATCCCGGCATAGTACTCCAGTGCCTCAGCGGGCTCACCCTGCTGCAACAGCAGAAGCGCAGGGGCATCAAGCAGGGCGGCCGGTGGACCACCCGTATCCAGCGGCCCTTCAGGCTTTTTGAAAGCCCGGCGATAAGTCTGTTCAAACTGGCGGGCATAGTCTGCCGCGGTGGCCATATCACCCAGTTGCCGATTGGCCTGGACCAGGCGACCCAGGCGGTAAAGCTGTTCCGCGTTATCAGGGTCTGGCACCGAGGCGACGCGTTTAGCGTGCTCTTTGAGCATTTCGTCCACCGCTCCCAGTTCGGCCAGCGCGCGGCAATATTCCCGCCAGCTCGCTGAATCCTGCTTTTCGTCTGCCAGGTAGATGGCGCGCGACCAGCGCGCCGCGGCTGCCAGCCCATCCGGGTCGCGCGAGTAGCTTTCCACCAAGCCATAGGCGGCCTGCCAAAAGGGCGGGTCGGTCAGGCCCAGCGCCCGCATTTTCCAGTGGCGGCCTTTTTCCTTTTCTCCCAGGGATTCGTAAATATTGCCCAGGTTGTTGATGATGTTCGGATGCCGCGGATCCAGTTGCGCAGCCCGCAGGTAGCGTTCCAGTTTCAACTGCTGGTCCGGAGCGAAATCGCCGTAAAGCCTCCATGCCACGGCATTGCTGGGGCTCAGGGCAATGGCCTTTTCAACCAGCGAAACAACTGCCGGGTCTTGAGGCCAGGGACCGTTGAGCTGCCCTGCATCCTGCAGGTTGCCCATGAGGACATAGGCCTGGGCCACGTAGCCATCGCCCAGGTCCGGGTCCAGTGCCACGGCCCGGTCAGCCGCTGCCTTGGCGGTGTCCGCAACATCCTTCCACAGCGTCTCCAGCCGGTAAGTCGAGCCCAGGAAATAGGCTTCCGGCAGGCTGGCCCAGGCCAGCGCGAACTCCGGATCGGTTTCGGTGGCGTCGATCAGGTAGCGCAGCGCGTTGGCCATGCCCTCAGGAGTGCGCTGCGCCAGTTCGTGGCGGGCTTGTTGGTAAGCCTCAAAAGCGCTGAGGTTGAGCGTGTCGCGATGCACCAGGCGTTGCTGTTCCCGCGGAGTCAGCACCACCCTCAGGGCCGCCGTGATGGCGGTGGCAATTTCATCCTGCACATCGAACAATTCTTCGGCATGGCGGTTGAAGCTGGCAGTCCAGCGCTGCTCGCCGGTGGCCGCATCGACCAGGCGCGCATTCACCCGCAATACCCCGACCGCACGTTGCAACGAACCTTCGAGGATGCTGTCTGCTCCGAGCTTGCCCGCCACTTCGCTGAGCGTCTGGCCACTGCCTCGAAACTGGAAGGTGGATGAGGACGCCAGCACCACCAGTCCGGACACCTGGCCGAGCTTGTGGATCAGCGTATCGCTGAGGCCATCCGCGTAATACGACTGCTCGCTGGCACCGAGGTCAGTGAAGGGCAGCACCGCAATCACCGGCGGTTCGGCTTCCGGCTCCAGCATTCCTTCCTGGCGCAACAGCAGTAGCACGATAACGGCCAGCAGCACGCCGATGATGATCACATCCGCGAATTTGCGGCGCCCAACCACTTTGGGCCGCTCGGCATCTTGCGGCAAACGGTCCACGCTGATGCCCGATGGCCCGAGTTCCAGGAACCAGGCCAGCAGGATGGCGATGGGGAAGCCGACTGCGAGCAACAGGATCAGTGCCCGCATCACCCAGTCGGGGGCGTCCAGCGGCTCCAGCACCACATCGCCGATCTGCAGCAGCAACCAGGCGATCACGGCATAACTGATGGCCACGCGCAGCACACCGCGGCGCCTGAGTTGCTCCCAGAAACTGGCGTGCCGGCGTGGTTCCGGTGTGTGATTGCGGTCGCTCAAACGCAGTCCCTGCTGGTTGACTGGCGCTAATCTCTCACGAATTCCATCCGTAGAAAACTGTCGTGGATGATGGGGGACCTGGTAACTGGTGGACTGTAGCGGCCAATTTGGGAGTCGCACCCGTGGGAGCGAGCCACGCTCGCGACATCGTCGGCAGCATGGCTGCCTCCCACAAAGATGCTGCTGAACCAGTTGTTACAGGCCACTAGTCTTGTGGCCGGCCAGCCTCTGCCAGGCGGCTTGCGCGCGCCTGCCATTGCGGCAAGGCGCGAATCGGTGGCGGCAGCACCTCCAGGTAGCTGCGCGCTTTTTCGAACTCACCCATCGCCAAAGCCGTATCCATGCCTATGCCAAGCAGCGTTACTTCGCGTGGGAACAGTTGCAACCCCTGGTCAATCACCGCAAGGGCTGCAGGCTGGTGGTCCAGCCCGGCTGCGTTCAGTGCGCCGGCCTGTTGCGCGTACAGGATGGGAGTCGGCCGGGTGCTGGTGGCGATGGCCCGGCCGTAGTCCGCGGCGGCAGCCAGCGCGTTGCCCAATGCCAGTTGCGTATCGCCATGCAGTGTCCATGCCGCGGCATTAGCCGGGTTTTGCTGCAGGTATTGGCCCAGTTGCTGCAGCGCCAATTCGCGGTCTCCCATTTCCAGCGCCAGGCGGCCGGAATAGAAGTCATATTCCGTAAAAGTGGGGTCGATCTGGCGGGCCGCCTTGAAATCGCGCGTTGCCGATGTGTAGTCGCCATGTCGGCGATACAGGTCTCCTCGTTGTACCAGCAGTTCGGCGTTGCCGGGTTGTGCCGCGATGGCCTCGTCCAGCCGTTGGATTTGTTGCAGCAGTTCCGGATGCGCCCAGGCGGAGCCGGCCAGCAGCGCAAGCAGCAGGGCGCACAACAACGCTGGCGGTCGCCCTTTCACTCCACTGGCTGGGATTGCCCTGAGGCGTGAGCGCCACTGCCCGTTTTCAGAACACAAGGGTTACCTCGTTCGAACACTGGGTGGACGGCAGGGCTTCGCAGACCTTGTACACATAAGTGCGGCCACCTTTGTCGCCGGTATTGTCGGTGTGGGCGCCATCATTGGCCGTGCTGGTGACCAGCACGCCGTCCCGCAGGATGCGCACCGCTGTCCCGCCTGCGCCTGACCAGGCCAGGTTTGCTGTGTTGATACCCTTGTTCTTGTAGCCGGTGGCAGCGAGGCTGATCGCGCCGGCAGCGGCAACAGTGACATTCTTGCTGATGTTCGCGCTGGCGCCGTCATCATCAGTCACGGCCAGCATCACGGCATAGGTGCCGGCGGCGGCGTAGTTGTGGCCAGGGTTGGACGAGCTGGAGCTGCCGCCATCGCCGAATGTCCAGGCCGAGCTGGCGATACTGCCATCGGTGTCGGTCGAAGTGTTGCTGAAATTGCAGGACAGTGCGTTGCAGCTGAAGCTGAAATTGGCCGTGGGCGGCTGGTTGGGTGGCGGCGTACCGTTTTCGCTGCGGATGTAGAGGTGATCCACGTGCACGCTGTCCAGCGCGATGTTGCCGGTTTGCTGGTTGGTATCGGTGACGCGGACGTAGATCGTGCCACTGGCCGGTATGGCGGCACTTTGCAGGTTGGCCGGGCTGGTGCTGCTGACCGTAAACAGGGTCTGGTAGTTGCTGTTGTCGGTTGACCAGGCAAAGCGGAAGCTATCGCCATCCGCTGAGCCGCCCGACCAGGCATTGGCATGCAGCGTCATGCTGGAACCGGGCGCAACCTGGAACCGCCAGGTGTGTTGCAGGTAGCTGTGGCGCTGGTTGCGCTTGCCGGCGCTCTCGCGCTCGGTGAGGACCTGCGCCACATTATTGTCGCTGTGCGTCGCCTGGTAGGTTCCGGAGCTGCTGCCGTCGGTGAACACATCGGCCACTGCAAACTGGTCAACAAAGGGCGGAGGCGGCGGAGGTTCGTCCACCCGGTAAAACAGGTTCAGCCTTGGCCTGGCCAGGGTGGTCGCTGATTCACTGGAGTGGAAGTCCGCGCCATCGGTAGTGGCCGTATCCGCGATGACCAGGCCGAAGTTGGTGGCCGGGTTGCTGATCCATGCCTGCAGCGCCTGCAATCCCGCGCTGTTGAACGGAATGGTCAGCGTGCCGGTGCTGCCTGCGCTGATGGTGCAAAGGGGAGTTGCGCTGCGGTCAGCACCGCCGGCTGCGCCGGGCGAGGCCCAGGCGGTGCCTGTAGCCGCGAGGTTCCAGGTTGCCTGTCCCTCAATCCAGCTGCGGGTGAGCGCATAGCAGGTATAGGCGCCTGCGCTGGCATTGGTGACCGTCAGTACCATCTCGGCCGCCTCGATGATGGCGCCCACGGGAATGGAGCTGGTGTCCCATGACAGCAGGATGTTCATGTCCGTGCCGATACCCGCAGGTTCGTCGCCATCAACCTGCAAGTTGGTCGCTGAGCCAAAATTGGTGGTGGCCGATGCAGCCCGGATGTAGGTGTCCCTGGTGCCGGCATAGGCGGGTGTTGGGGCAATGCCATCCTGGAAGGACTGCTGCATGATGTTGAAATAATCAAAATCCACCGTGCTGCCAGGCACGATGGTATTGCCGACCACGTCGCGGACATTACTGACGGCCAGGGTATAGCTGGTGCCATCACTCATGTTGGTTGTGGTCAGGCGGACGCTACGGTTGCCTGTCAACACATCTGCGGCGCTGATGCTGAGTCCGGCAATCGTGTAGTTGGAAGGATTGCCGGCGTCGGTGGGGTTGATGGGTTCGTTGAATTCCACCACCACGTGGTTGGCATCCGCTGCGGTGGCTCCGCTGAGCAGTGGCGGGTCGGTGTCGGGCGTCTTGATGATGCTGAACGAATCCTGCACCGTTCCGGTGTTGTCCAGGAATACGGCATCCAGCTGGTTGCCCGAGACATCAACGATCATGGATCCCAGCTTCTCCAGCGCAATGTACATGGCGGGATGATTCAGGGGGTAACCCGCGGATAGCTTGCCCGAGCTGCCGGCAACCGCGTAGACCGCCCCCTCGTTCTGCGCTGCCACCAAACCAGGCTTCTCATACGCGCCATCGCCCGCTGGCCTGCCATTGCCGGAATCAACAGCGTGCGTGGAGCCGTTCCAGGTGGAACTGGTGCCGTAGTGGCCGTCGATGAGGTAAGAGCGTTCGTAGGTGTGGCTGTGCCCGGTCATGACCAGGTCCACGCCCCAGGCTTCCAGGATGGGTAGCGCATTGTTGCGCATGTCGATCAACTGGCTTTCCGTATCCGAATTGTGCGAGCCCTTGGTGTAGGGCGGGTGGTGCCAGAAGGCAATCACCCAGGGCTGGGTGTTGGTTGCAAGGTCGGCCTGTAGCCACTGCATCATGGCGCCCGCTGCCGAACGGTCGGTGTCGTAGGAATCCAGGTTTACAAAATGGATGTTGGCGTAATCGAACGAGTAATAGGCCTCGGTGCCGGAAGGCCAGCCACCGGCTTCGGCTGCGGTAGGCAGCGTGAAAATATCGTAATACGGGCCGGTTTGCGTGCCTGAATCGGCGGTGTGTCCATCATGGTTGCCCAGCGTGGGCCACAGCGGTAACTGGCGCAGGGTTTCGGGATAGGTGTTGAATACTGCGGCCTGGAATTCCGCATCCGTACCATCGTCATAGGCATTGTCCCCCAGCATCAGCCAGAAATCGGCCGGGTCACTGCCAGCCCAGGCGTGGTAGGCATCGCGCACGGCGCGTGCGTCACTGTTGGCCGTGCCGGAATCGCCCAGCACCCAGAACCGGGTATCGGCTGGTGCGCCAACCGCGGGCGCGGTGTGGAAATGGTAACTGGCGTCTCCCGCAAGCGCTGTGCTGCTGTCGCCTACCGAGTAATAGTATTTCTGGTTTCCGGCCAGGCCCTGCAACTGTACGCTGTGGTTGATCCTGGAGCCGGCCACGGTCATGGACTGGTCCAGGTTGCCTGGCGTCAGGCCGTAACGCACAACCGAATCAGTGCCCGTATCGGTGCGCCAGCGGACAATCATGCCGGTCTCGGTCTGCAGCTGCAGGTACGGCCCGCGGATCACGCTGGCGGCATGGCCTGCGGTTGAAACCATCAGTCCAATCAATATACAAAGGCTGCGAAGGTAGTATCCGGCCATTCTTGCTTCCCTCTTGGCGTTTCCCTTTTTGGCGGTCTGCAGATCATACCCCCTGTCAGGCCTGCAAGTTCAATGTGAAACAGCCTATCGATGTTTGCCGCGAAGTTTGGGAAACGATTTAACCCGGGAAAACCACATGGACAGAACTGGCCTATACTGGGCGGAAACGATTTGCGGTTAATCCGCCTCACACAGGAGCCCACCATGGCCAACGGTTTCAGCATCCATCCGGCAGTTGATAAAGGCGTTAAAGCAGGCAAGAAGAATTTCAAAGGCGGCGTTTTGCGTTGTCATTGCGCCCGCAACAAGGTGGAAGTGAGCGTGGGCGGCCAGACGGCGCACAACCACGTGTGTGGTTGCAGCAAATGCTGGAAACCGGCTGGCGCGCTGTTCTCACAGGTGGCCGTCGTTGGTCGCGACAAAATAAAAGTGACGGCTCACGAAAAG
>Ga0315910_10004742_pt1 | contig 11293 bp, 10 predicted proteins | sample EdamamesoilMG_FD_204470 | JGI IMG/M metagenome (GOLD analysis project Ga0315910, IMG submission 204470) | Garden soil microbial communities collected in Santa Monica, California, United States - Edamame soil | ecosystem: Environmental > Terrestrial > Soil > Garden | place: USA: California...
CAATGCTGGCTCCGATCTGCGCGCGGGAATCAACGGAGGGGGCGTTGAATACACCGGAGCGCTGGATGATATAGGCATTTGGAGGCGAGCCCTGAGCTCGGATGAAGTGATGACCATCTACACGAACGGGCTGGCGGGGAATGATTTCTCCAAGTTTAGCCAAATTCCACCTTATGTACCGAAACCACGCATTTCAGGTATTACCCAACTTGGCAACGGAACGTTGGAACTCATCATTAACACAACCATTGCGCCCGTGAACTTGAACGTTGAGCAGGCAGACGACCTTGGGACGCCGAACTGGGAACTGGTGCAGAATGCAGTCCTGACTTCAGCTGCCAGTAATCAAGTGGTGGCACAAATTCCTGCCCCGAATGCCAACGACCGGTTTTACCGGATAGTCGTGAAATAAGCTGATTAGAGAAGTGCATCCTGCTTAGTTATGAAAAATGCCAACGGATTGTTGTTCTGTAATCGAACGCAAGGGCGTATCGGCTTCACCCTGATTGAATTGCTCGTGGTCATCGCCATCATCGCCATCCTGGCTGCGATGTTGTTGCCGGCGTTGTCGAAAGCGAAGATGAGAGCGCACGGGATTTATTGTATGAATAATTCGCGCCAGTTGGTCCTGGGTTGGATAATATACAGCGATGACAATCAGCAGCGATTATGCATCAACTCGCGCGGTGGGAGCGCGCCGAGTTGGGTTGTCGGGTTTTTGGATTTCAGCGCCAACTCCGTCAACACGAACCTGGCCAATCTGTCCGATGGATTGTTGGGGCCTTATATCAAAAACGTTGGCACGTACAAGTGTCCAGCCGATCGCAGCTTGGTGACGATTGCTGGATCCAGCTATTCGAGAGTTCGCAGTGTCTCGATGAATAACTGGCTGGGGCCGCTGCCAAGCGACGCCCCGTATAACGCAGGATTCAAACAGTACCGCAAGCTCGCGGACATCCAGACGCCCTCACCTGCCATGATGCGCGTGATCAACGACGAGCGAGAGGATACGATCAATGATGGTTGGTACTTGGTGGATATGACGGGGCACCCGCACCTACCGCGCACCTACATCATGGGCGACTATCCGGCGAGTTACCACGCTGGAGCCGGGGGGCAGTCCTTTGCGGATGGTCATGCCGAGATTCACAAGTGGCGCGATCCGCGGACCACTCCCGCCATTCAGCCAGGACAAAGTCTTCCGCTTAAAGTGCCATCACCTAACAACGTAGACATAACTTGGCTGCAGGAACGAAGTTCAGCGCCCTTGCAATGAGCACGAAGAGCAAAATTCAAACCCAACAAAAGATAGACCGGTTTATGACCAACGGCGTAGGACAGTCACTACCAGATTGCGCTTCCTCGTCAGCCAAGCCAGCGCGGAGGCTAGATGATGATCTAGCAGTCATTTTGAAGTGAAAGGGAAAGCATGCATAAGAATACTGTTGGAAACAGTCATGATCGTGGACTCAAGTTTCCGGCCAATAGCCGGCTTCGTCCTCGCGAAGATCTGGTTACCCAGGCCACTGAATGGCTAAAGCAACAAATCCTTGATGGCACATTTGCGGTTGGCGGCGATCTCCCCGCCGAAGGCGACTTAGCTACTCAACTGGGCGTCTCGCGAACGGTCATCCGGGAAAGCATGAGGAATCTCCGTATTCAAGGGTTGATTGAAATCAGTCAGGGACGGCGGCCACGGGTGAAACCGCCAGACAGCACTCCGGCGGCCAACGCTTTGGAGATGCTGATCCGTCGCTCCCAAAGCACTTCCACGCATCTGATGCAGGTGCGCATTCCGTTGGAAACCGAAATTGCGGCCTTGGCCGCACAGAATCGCAGCGAAGAAGGCATCGTTCAAATGGCCGGCGCCATTGAACAGTTGAAGCGCGCAGAAAATGTTGAGGCTCGTATTGTGGCGGACGTGGCCTTCCATAGGTTGCTAAGCGAAGCCACCGGCAATGCGGTATTCGCTCTCATCATCGGCTCAATCATGCCGTTCCTGCAAACGTTTCAATCACAAACCTATCGGAACGTGGGAGTGGATCACGCTGTGTCTGGCCATTCTGAAATCTTGCAGGCTGTTCAGCGTCGGGATCCTGACGCCGCCCGTTCAGCCATGCTGGCCCACCTGGCCATTGCATTTCAGGATCTCAAGAATGACGACTGCGACCAAAGGTGATTTATGCTAGCGATACGAGAACCACTTCTTGGTCCGGCCTTGGCTACGAAACCAACTGAGTGCCGGCAAGTCATGGCGGCCTGGGAAGAGTGCGGAGTGGAACGCATCCGGCGGACGGGCATTGTCGCAACCCTCACGATAGATGATCCCGAAGATGCCGTTCCTCTTGCCGAAATTCTGGTCGAGGCTGGACTGGATGTGATGGAACTCACGCTGCGGACAGATACTGCAATTACCGCTTTGCGCGCGATTGTACAGCGCGTCCCGGAAATGTTCGCCGGCGTGGGAACCGTCCTTCAACCGGAGCAGGTCAACGAAGTCGCGGATGCCGGCGCCGGTTTTGCCCTGGCGCCGGGGACGAACCTGCGGGTAATTCAGGCTGCGATTCGCCGCGGCCTCCCTTTTGTCCCTGGTGTGGCAACACCCTCCGACATTGAAGCAGCAATTGAGTGTGGCTGCAGGTACCTGAAATTCTTTCCTGCTGAACCGCTTGGTGGGTTGGCATATCTGGAGAGCATGGCCGCGCCTTATCTGCATTTGGGTTGTCGGTTTGTGCCAATTGGTGGCGTAAACGAGAGTCATTTGGTTTCCTACCTTCGTCACCCATTGGTCTGGGCGGTTGGAGGATCCTGGATCGCTCCTGCGAGACTGATTCAAGAAAAGCAGTGGGCAACAATTCGCGAGCAAGCTCGGATTGCTCGGGGTCGTGTGTTGGAAATCAGGGCGAAATGACATGTCCAAACCCGTGGTGACATTCGGCGAGATCATGGGTCGTTTCGCCCCGGAGCGGGATCAGCGATTTTCCCAGGCCGTCCCAGGATCCTTTAGACTCACGCTGGCAGGAGCCGAGGCGAATGTGGCGGCATCAATTGCCATGCTTGGAGGAACAGCGGTTTTTGTGACCGCGCTGCCCCAACACCCTCTGGCAGACGCCGTGTTGATCAATCTCAAGGGATTGGGAATTGAGACGAGGCACATCGTTCGGGCCGATCAAGGCCGGTTGGGTTTGTTGTTTCTCGAACCGGGAGCAAATCAGCGCCCAAGCCGTGTGATATATGACCGGGAGAATTCAACATTTGCTCTGGTTGCCGGCGATAGCTACCCGTGGCAGGAGATTTTTGCCGGCGCGGGCTGGCTCCATCTTTCCGGCGTCACTCCGGCACTGTCACAGCTTACATTTGAAGCCTGTCTGACTGCAGCCAAGATCGCCAAAAGTTTGGGTCTATGCGTTTCCTGTGACCTGAATTTTCGTCAAAAACTTTGGCGCTGGAACCCCAGTTTTGAACCGCAAGCATTGGCGCAAAAATCCTTGAGAGAAATATTGCCCTTCGTTGACGTAATTCTAGGAAATGAGGAGGATTACTCTACGGTACTGGGCGTTCACGCAAAGAATACTGAAGTAGCTCGGGGTCAGTTGGCCCCCCTCAGATACAAGGAAGTTGCTTGGGAGATCGCTCAGCAATTCCCCCAGGTAAGTCACGTTGGCATCACTCTGCGGGAAAGCATTTCGGCGACTCATAATAATTGGGGGGGGATGCTCTACGACTGTCGCACGCAGATTTCCCATTTTGCTCCTTGGCAAAACGACCAATACGTCCCTTATCGCATCACCAACATCGTGGATCGCGTTGGTGCCGGCGATGCGTTTGCTGCTGGATTGATTTACGCTATGTCAACCCCGGAGCTCAATACGCCAACCAGCGCAATTGCGTTTGCGGTGGCTTCATCGTGTCTGGCCCATTCAATTGCGGGGGACTTCAATTACACCAGCCGTGAGGAAACCGAAAAGCTGATGAATGAAGGAGGCGCCGGGAGGATAGTGCGCTGATCTTGATCTGGCAGCTTCGCGCTCAAGCAGAGCGCTGCCGGACTATGATGATAACATGATCTCAAGCCCTGCATCCCTCGTTGCCGCTGACCAACCAAGCCGTATTCGGTATTGGGTGATTTTCTTCGCCGTTACCCTGGCGATCATTACTTATATTGACCGAGTTTGTATTTCTGTTGCCGCTCCTTTGATACAACAGGACTTGGGATTGACAAAGCAACAGATGGGCTACGTCTTCGCTGCATTTGGCTGGGCTTATGCGCTTTTTGAAATCCCGGGCGGTTGGCTCGGCGACGTCATCGGGCCGCGCAAGATGCTCATGCGCGTGGTGGTGTTATGGTCGGTCTTTACAGCGGCCACGGGCTGGGCTTGGAACGCGGTTTCACTCACGGTGTGCCGGTTTCTTTTCGGCATGGGTGAGGCTGGTTGTTTTCCCAATCTTACCAAAGCATTGACCATTTGGCTGCCCGCAGTGGAACGGGTGCGTGCACAAGGAATCGTCTGGTTGAGCGCGCGCTGGGGCGGGGCTTTCACTCCGTTGCTGGTTGCGTGGGTGCTGGGTTTTATTTCCTGGCGCTGGGCGTTTGTGTTGTTCGGCTTGCTTGGTATTGTGTGGGGCATAGCCTTCTACCGCTGGTTTCGCGACAATCCACGGGACCATGCCGAAATAAACGCGGGGGAACTCGAGCTCTTGAGCGGATCCGAGCAGAACTTCGCCCCCCATAGCAAAGTGCCATGGGGGAAGATTGTTGCCAGTCGCTCGGTCTGGTTGCTTTGGGCGCAGTACTTTTGCGTGAGCTACGGTTGGTATTTCTACATCACCTGGATGCCAACTTTCCTAAATGAATCATTTCCTCATCTCACGAACATACAACGGACATTGCTGAGTTGTATTCCGCTGTTTTTTGGGGGACTTGGCTCAATATTCACCGGACTGATTTCCGCCCGAATCGCGCGTCGGTTGGGGAGTACGGCTCTAACCCGGCGGCTGTTGGGTTTTGTCGGTTTGACCGGCGCTGCCGTCATGCTCCTGGTTTCGATACAGTTCAAAAACCCGCTCCTGGCAGTTTTGGCTGTTGGCCTGGCGAGCTTCTGTAACGACCTGGCCATGCCCGGCAGTTGGGGGACATGCATGGACATTGGCGGGCGCTTTGCCGGCTCAGTTTCCGGCAGCATGAACATGATGGGCAACATCGGTGGGGCATTGGCGCCGATGGTCGTTCCGATTGTGCTCAACAGCACTGGAGGAAACTGGAACGCCAACTTCATCATGTTCGCCGTGGTTTACTTTCTCGGTGCGCTATGCTGGTTGTTTATCGATCCCGTTACCCCTTTGGAAGAACAACTCAAGGACTGACTATTATGACAACGACACAAGGTTTCCCCGGTGAGCGCGTCGAGTTAATACTCCGAGCCACGCACCCGAAATGGGTGGTTAGTTTTGAAAATTCTTCTCTTTAAACCCAACTCCGCGAACTCGTCCCTAACCAAGAAAGGAATCCAGCTTATGAATAAACACCAATTGATCATTCCGCTTCTCATTGTCACTGGCATTTCGGGATTCGGCGCCGATCCAGACCATCTTGCGCCCCCGCGGCATTCGGCGCCACCGCTGCCCGAACAGGCGGTAACGAACCGCGCCTTTCAGGGTATCCCGAGTCTTGCGATCAGTCCTCAAGGACGGCTTTGGGCCACATGGTATGCGGGCGTTACTCCGGCGGAGGATCATAACAATTATGCCGTGCTCAGCACCAGTGGAGACAACGGCAAGACGTGGAAGGAAGTGTTGGTCAGTGATCCCGACGGCAGCGGGCCGGCGCGTGCGTTTGATCCAGAGATCTGGGTAGGTCCGGACGGGAAATTGCGGTGGTTCTGGGCCAACCGGATTACAACGGCCAAACCTGCTGTCAAGAGCGACACCGTGTGGATGAGAGAGACGTCCAGTCCTGAGTCCGAAACGGCCGCGTGGGGACCCCCGGTGCATATCGCCGATGGCGTGATGATGTGCAAACCGTTGGTTCTATCTTCCGGTGAGTGGGCGCTGCCAGTTTGCACGTGGTTCAGTGATCAGAGCTCAAAGATGGTCGTTTCCAAGGATAGCGGTCAAACCTGGACCTTGCGCGGTGGCTGCGAAGTCCCGAAAGACGCGCGCACCTTCGACGAACACATGTTTATCGAGCGGAAGGATGGTGCGCTTTGGGTGCTGACGCGCACGAAGTACGGAATTGGTGAGAGTACCTCGACTGATCGGGGTGTGACCTGGCCTGAGTTGAAGCCATCGGCTTTGCCTCATCCTTCGGCGCGGTTTTTCATCCGGCGACTGACCTCGGGCAATCTCTTGCTCGTCAAGCACGGTCCCTTGGACAAGCAGATCGGTCGTTCGCATCTGACCGCTTATGTTTCGAAGGACGACGGCAAGAGTTGGCAGGGCGGGCTTTTGTTGGATGAACGCAATGGAGTTTCGTATCCCGACGGGCAACAGGATCAGAACGGTTTGATTCGCATCATCTATGATTACAGTCGCACGGGCGATCGGCATATCCTGATGGCTTCCTTCCGTGAAGAGGATGCTGCGGCTGGGAAAAGTGTCACGCCCGCAGTGCAATTGCGTCAACTCGTGAGTCAGGCTTCTGGTGGGCAAGCAAAAGTTGCCAAAGCTCGCCCGAATGCCAAAGCCAATATCGAAAACAATGCTGACGGCGTGCCCTTGCAGACAAAACCCACTGGCGCGTTCGCCATTGCGGATACGAAACCCCGGTCGCTGGTGACCAGCGAAAAGCTGTTCGCAGATCGCGACTACACTCTGGCGGAACGTCCTGAAAAGTTATCCAGCATGTCCTTTCTGCCCGTCACCATCGAGGGTGAAAAGAAATTCCGATGCAGCCGTGCCGGTTTCGTTTACTTTTTGACCCCGACGCCCGAACGCAATAATGATAGCGCGGCTCCAACACTCCTGGCCCAAGGCTTCAAGAAGGTACTACTGCCCGAAGTGCGGCTCTTCGACCCGTCGAACGCAGGAAATTTCTCCTCACTTTACCAGAAATCGTGCGCGGAGGGTGAAACAATCAGTGTGGGAAAGTGGGCAGTGCCGGTCTTCTTTCCGTAACATCTTTCCCCGATGGGGAGCATCATTCAAGTAACTCGACTGGCCTCGGGTCACTGTATTCCGCATTCGGGATTTGGTTAGTCGAAAACTTTGTCCATTTCCGCATCAAGTTCAATGGACGCACGCGGAATGAAAATGAGGCGCTTCTGGCCCGGAAAACTATCCACCGGGAGCGATGTGGGCGACTGGCATGAGGGGCCGGCTCATGAAGTGGGTGGAGTTATGATTTGCCATGACTTACACCGAAGCGACCTAGGTGCAGATCGAACAGTTTGATCCGGGGCATTGGGATTCTCAATGCCTGCGGTAAGACGCAGACTTGGCATTTACCTCTGAATTCGTTTTGGACGTCTGGCTCGCCGAGGACGAAGAACAGGTGGCTTATGCCGGAATGAGGTTCTCAAGCTTCTCGGTGAGCTCGTTCGATTCAATCGTGTTGTGTTTGAGATCGTCTTGCGCCAGTTGTCGCAGCGTGTCTTCCACCAGTTGTTGGCTGGTCCCAATCAGTGGACCGACGCTGAGGTTGCTGCGGGTGTTTGAATTCGAGGTGACTATTGCGGGAAGTGCGAGTAAAAATTGAGCCATCATGCTCCCGAATGCCAATCAACTTCGCTACGATTCTCCACACGGCACGTGGTGGGGATGTGCATTGTTGTTCATCTTGTGCGTTGGTGTTTTCGGAGACCAATTCTTTGCCGTTTCGTGGGACTCGGATGACGGGCTGCCACACAATGCGGTTTATCGAATCGTGCAAACCCCAGATGGCTATCTTTGGTTGGCGACTTCGGCAGGATTGGCACGATTCGACGGCCTGAATTTCCTGCGAATTAATTCTCCCCAATTGCGAAATCGTCAGTCAGAATCGATCCGAAATCTGGTCATTGATTCGGACGGTTGCGTCCTTGTAGCGCCCGCATCCGGTGGAATTTTCGCGGTCGAACCAAGTGGAGTAGTGCGAACCAATGAGTTGAGCCGAGCGCTTGACGGCGAGCGCGTTGCGAGTCTGTATACGGCGAAAGATGGTACGCTTTGGATCAGTTTGATCGGCGGAATTCTCTGCTCCTGGAAGGATGGGGAATTTTCGAAAATAGGCCGAATGCATACGAGCGGTTCGGGGCGCGTCACCATGGCTGAGGACTCCTACGGCGATTTGTGGCTGGCAGTCGGGGACTTCGTCGGCATTTGGAAGGAAGGAGTATTCCAGCGGAGGCAAGTATCTCCGCGGCCCTCCTTTGGCCTCGCGTCAGGACGGGAAGGGATTTGGCTGTCCGGTGCGGATGGTGTTGTGTTGTTGCGAGAGGGACGTGAGGAGGCATTGATTCGTTGGTCCAGCGAGATGTCGCAAGTAACCACAATCTTTGAGCAAGGCGACGGACTGCTCTGGGCCGGCACGACTGACACGGGTTTATTTCGCTTGGAAGAGGGGCGGTTTGTGCGTGGGCCGGCGACACATCCGGAGATCGGTTGTCTGGCAGCGGATGACCAAGGTAATTTGTGGGCCGGGAGCGTCGGCGGCGGTGTTTATTCGATTCGGAGGAATTTTGTCAAATTCTTCGATTCGCGCATGGGGTTACCACAGGACGTCTCATTTTCCATTTGCGAGGGGCAGGATAGTTCCGTTTGGTTCGCCAATCGCAGCGGGGGTCTCGTGCGGTGGCACAAGGGTGCAATGATGCAATTGCCACAAACCACGATCGGCATGCCCGGTGCCGTGGTCGTGGTTGTAGCAGGAGCTGTGGTTTACATGGGAACAGATGTGGGGCTTTTTCTTCTCCGCGAGGCCAGCGAAAAACCGATCGAAGTTGAGGCGTTTCGAGGACGCGGGATTCGTTGTCTGTTCGTCAGTCGTGCGGGACAAGTTTGGGTAGCATCCCGCACACGCTTTGGGCGCATCCGCGGAGTCGAATTTAACCAATCGACTTTGGATAAGCTGGAAGATGGATTCGTCAGTGCAATTGCTGAAGATAGCACGGGCCGTATTCTTGCCGGAACGAGCAACGGCGAATTATTCCGGGAGGCGGGCGAAGGCTTTGAGAAGCTTTCGGGTCTTCCGGAAGGACTGCATATAGTAAACGCAGTCGCCCCGCATCCTGACGGCTCCGTGTGGCTGGGACTTTCGGGTGGTGGAATTGTTCGATGGAAGAACGCCGCGGCACATTCTTTCACCGAGGGATATGGTCCCCCGGACAACGCTGTGACACAGTTACTGTGGGAGAATTCCACTAACTTGTGGGGCGGATCGCGCGCGGGAATCTGGCGGGTCTCGTTGGCTGAACTCGCGCGGGCTGAGGAACAGAAGGAAAGGGTTTACCCGCTAATTCTCGGGAGGAGCGACGGCGCGCCGGGTGGTTCTTGCATGGGATCTCACCAGCCGGTCAGTTTTAAGAGCCGCGACGGCTCTCTGTGGTTCGCCACTCGGCGCGGTGTCGTGCGCGTCGAGCCAAGCAGATTTCAAAGTAGTACCCGCAAGATTCCAGTTCTATTGGAGGAATTCAAAATCGATGGCAAACCCCTCGCCATAAACCTTCTTCAACGCGTGCCGGCCACTTCGCGAGAATACGGATTTAGGTATAATGCGCTCCTTCTGACGTCGGCAGAGCAACTGCGCTTCCGCTATCGGCTGGATGGATTTGACGCGGATTGGGTGGATGCGGGTGCGCAGCGGCAGGCCAAGTATACGCGTTTACCGCCGGGCACGTATCGGTTCTTAGTGCAAGTTCGTGATCCCCGCGGCGGGTGGCAGGAAAACATGCCGATGCTGGCGTTCGAGGTTGTGCCCGCTTGGTGGCAAAAACCATCCGTGCAAGCATTGATCGGGGTTGCCGCTGCGGGATTGCTCGCGCTAATTATACGGTCCATCGTAGCACGCCGCTATCGGGAGGATCTGCGGCTCATTGAACAACGGCAGGCGGTGGAGGCTGAGCGGGCGCGGATTGCGCGAGATCTGCATGACGATATGGGCGCAGAGTTGACCCAGCTTAGCCACCTTGGTCATGTAGCACCGGCTGACAGCCCAGAGCACATGCGCGAATCACTGGCACGAGTCTCGGAGCGGGCGCGGGAACTTTCCGCGCAGATGGACGCGATCGTTTGGACAGTCAATCCTAAGAACGATTCGCTTGAACAACTCGCGGCCTATTTGTCGAATTTTGGCCAGGAGATGTTTCGTGGTTCCCCGACACGCCTGCGGGTGGATCGTCCACACGAGCTTCCAAATTTGGTGATCTTGCCTGAGTTGCGGCATCATATCTTGATGGTGGTAAAAGAAGCATTGAGCAATGTCGCCAAGCACGCGCAAGCTTCGGAGGTCTGGCTGCGTCTCCGAATGGAGCCCCGTTACGTGTTGCTTGAGGTTGAGGATAATGGGAAAGGTTTCGATGCCGTGGCAGGCACGGGCGAAGGATTGGGAAACATGCGTTCACGAGTTGCCGAGTTGGGTGGAACTTTTGAGAAGAAGACGCGTGCAGGAGGCGGGACGGTTATCCGCTTCTGCGTCCCGTTGCCAACATGAAGATCAAAGTCTCCATCGTCGAAGACAACGCGAACCTTCGTCGGTCGCTGGCAGATGTCATTGATGCTGCGGAGGGGCTGGAAGTCACAGCTGTTTATAAATCGGCGGAGGAAGCGCTTGCTTCGATTCCCCAAACGCGGCCCGATGTCGTGCTCATGGATATTCGATTGTCCGAAATGACGGGCATTGAATGCACGGCTCGTTTGCGGCAAACCAATCCGGAAGTTTTTGTTTTGATCCTCACAGCATTTGAAGATAGCGATCAGATTTTTGAGGCATTACAGGCCGGAGCATCGGGTTATTTGTTGAAGCGTGCGCGACGGGAAGAAATTGTAGACGCAATTCGGCAAGTTAAGGCGGGGGGCGCTCCGATGACTCCGGAGATCGCGCGGCGAGTAGTTGCGTCGTTCCATAGAGGTACAAAAAAAGGTGAGCAGACCGAAGCGCTCACCAGCCGCGAAGAGGAGATTCTACAGCTGCTCGCGAAGGGTTACGTCTCGAAAGAAATCTCGGATCAATTGAGAATCAGCGTTGAAACCGTACGCACGCATTTGCGACATATCTACGAGAAACTGCACGTTCGTTCGCGCACCGAAGCGGTCCTCAAGTATCTTGGTTGATCCTTGGAGTATCACCCGTTTGGAGTATAGACCCCGCGCAGGCTAAGGT
>Ga0315910_10004743_pt1 | contig 11291 bp, 8 predicted proteins | sample EdamamesoilMG_FD_204470 | JGI IMG/M metagenome (GOLD analysis project Ga0315910, IMG submission 204470) | Garden soil microbial communities collected in Santa Monica, California, United States - Edamame soil | ecosystem: Environmental > Terrestrial > Soil > Garden | place: USA: California...
CTCCGTGCCGGTGATGTCGGCCGGCATGAGGTCGGGCGTGAACTGGATGCGCTGGAACTGGAGCTGGAACACGCGCGCCACGGACTTCACGAGGAGCGTCTTGGCGAGGCCGGGCGCGCCGGTGATCAGGCAGTGGCCACCGGCGAGCAGCGCCAGCAGCAGCTGCTCGATGACGTCGCGCTGGCCGACGATCGTCTTGGCCAGCTCGGCCTCGACGCGCGTGCGGCCGGCCTGGATTTTTTCGAAGGCAGCTTGATCGGTGGAGGAGGCGGCGGCGGGTGTCATGGATCGGAAGGTTTGAGGATCGGACGGATCGGTCGGACCGACGGATCCGACCGATCGTACGAGGGAGGGCTAGTGCGTCATGGCCCAGAAGATGATGTTGATCGCCATCGGGTAGGCGCGCTTCTCGGCGAATTCCTTGAAGTACCAGTGCGACTCGCCTTCGCGCTCCCAGCCGTCGCCGAGGTCGGTGTTGTGGCAGATGATCGCCATCATGCGGCCCTTGTCGTCGAAGTAGGCGCGGTAGTGCACCTCGCGGGTCGAGGGATCCCACGGGCGCTCCCACGTGATGCCGCTGCCCTGGTAGTTGATCGCGTGGTGGATCGACGGGACCTGCGGTTTCTCCTTCAGGTCGAAAACGCAGTGGAAGATCGGGTGCTCGATCGGCAGGTCGACGATCTCGCGGCCGGGAAACACGCGGGCCATCTCGTCGCGGATGTTGTACCACTCCTCCTCGCCCCAGAAGTCGTCGATCATGAGGAACCCGCCGTTGAGCAGGTGGCGCCGGAGCGCGACGACCTCGTCGTCGGAGAACACGAGCATGCCCGGCTCGACGATATAAAGAAATGGATACCGCGTGAGGTCCTTGTCCGTGAGCTCGACGACGACGGGCTTCGGGTCGACCTTGAGGCTCGTCATCTGCTGGAGGCGGTAGCCGAGGTTGACCTCGGCATCGGGATAGTCGGTCGCCCAGCGCCCCCCGCGGCGGGCGCGACGGCCGCCGTAGCTGCTGTAGGAGACGCGCGCGAAGGTGAAGACGTCGTGTTTGAAGGCGGGTTCGATCTCCCAGGACGGCATGGCGGCCGGCGCATCATCCCACTGGGCCGCGACCGGTTCGGGCCAGGCGAGGGCGAGGCCCAGTGCGGCGAGCGCGGCCGCCCGGCCTCCGCGGGTCTGAAGAAACGTCGTCATGGTGTCGCGTCTCCCGCGGGCAACTCCGCGAGCAGGGCCAGCGCATCGCGAAACCGCGGCGCCTCCTCGAGCGCGCGCAGCACGTGCGTGCGCGCGGCGTCGGGATCGAGATCGCGCAACTGCCGCGCGATGCGGTGATGGATGGCCGCCCGGTCGGGCGGCTGCAACGCGAGGAGCACGCGGCCCGCGTGGGTCGCGGCGCGTGCATCGGCCGCGGCCTCGTGCGCGGCGAGGAGCGACCGCCACGGCGTCTCGGCCAGCGGCTGGATCGCGATCCAGCGCGAGGCCGTGTCGACGACCGCGGGATGGTCGGCGCGTGCGCGCGCCAGCTCGTGCAGGCGGACGACGGAGTCGAGGGCGTCGGCCTCCCGCGCGACGATCGCGCGCAGCGCAGCCTCCTCGGCTGCGGTGTCGCCGAGTTCGCGGCAGCACCGCGCGAGCAGGCGATGCGGCGTGTCTTCGCCGGGAAAATACACGCCGCGCGCGGTGATCTCCTCGAGCTGGCTGCGGGCGCGCGTCCATTCGCCGGCCAGCATGGCGGTGCGGCTGCGCTCCATCGTCGTCGGGTAGCTGGCGGGCTGGAGCGCGGCGAGCAGCTGCGCGGCGATGCCGGATGGTTCGGCCAGGTCGAGCCCGCCGGCGAAGCGCGCGGCCTCGTCCGCGGTCCAGGCCTGGAAGCCGCGGTCGAGCGCGTCGAGCGGCCCGTAGAGCCGCGCGAGCGCGACATTCGCCTCTTCCCCGTCGCCGAGCGCGACGAGCAGTCCGCGCAGACGCTCGAAGCCATGCGTCTCGATGAGGTGGCGCACGACGAGGTAGGACTGGAAGTAGGCGAACTGCGTGTCCTCCGGCGACTGCGCGTCGAGGAAGGCCGCGCTCATCGTGTCGATCGGCCGCAGGCCACCGCCGGTGATGCGCTGGTGCCACGCGATGGTCATGGGCTGGCCCCAGGCGGCGTTTTCCTGCGTCTCCTCGTAGACGGAGATGCCCTCGCTCAGCCAGCGCGGCATGCGGTTGCGGGTGAGCGCGAGCGTGATGGTGTGCGCGAACTCGTGCCAGAGCACGGCCTCCCAGTTGGCGCGGCGCGTGGCCGGGCTGTTGACTGTGACGACCGGGCCGAAGCAGACGCCGAGAAATCCCGGCACGCCCGGCATGCCGAAGGTGCGCACGGCAAAGTCCTTCGGGTCGGGAAAAATCTCGACCGTGGTCGGTTGCGCGAGCTCGAGCCCGTAGCGCGAGGAGAGCCGGGCGCGGGCCCGCTCGAGCAGGGCGAGCGCGCGGTCGCCATAGACCGGGGCCTCGGCCGCGCCGAGCCGCACGATGAAGTGCTCGGAGCGCAGCTCGGCGAGGCCGGCCACGCGGTCGCGCAGCTGCGCGAGGTTGAAGGCGGCGACGCTGTACGGGTCGGCCTTCTGCGCCTCGAGCGCGAGGGTCCAGCCCTCGTCGTCGCGCCCGAGACGCAGGAGCGTCTGCGCGAGTTCCAGGCGTGCGGGCGTGTAGAGCGCGTCGCGGGCGAGGGAGAGACGCAGCGCCTCGGCGGCCTCGGCGAAACGGTAGCGCTGCGCGAGCTTGGTGCCGATGAGGTGATCGACGCGGGGGTTGTCCTTCCAGGTCGAGAGCGCGGTCTCGCGGGCCTGGCGCGCGGCCGGGATATCGTGCCGCAGATGCGCGATGACCGCGCGCAACGCGAGCGCCTCGGCGTCGCGGGGATTGACGGCTGTGATGCGGTCGAGTTCGGCGGTCGCGGCCTCGAGGTCCTCGGCGTCGATGAGATGCTCGGCGATCAACCGCCGCGCCGCGACGTGGCGGGGATTGACGACGAGGGCGCGGCCCGCGAACTCGAGCAGGTTTCTCCGGTCGCCGTCGAGGAAGGCCGCGGCGAGTCCGGCGAGCAGGTCGGGATCGTCGGGAAACGCCTTGAGCCCGGCCTGAAACGTCCGCGCAGCGAGGCCGTCATCGCCCTTCTCGAGGGCGAGCCGGCCGGCGAGCAGAAACGCCGTGCGCACGGGCGGTGTCGCGAGCTGGCCGGGCTTGAGGAAGTTTTCCAGCACGAGACGCGGCTCGGCCCCGAGCAGGAGCGCGGCGGCGCCGAGGTCCACAAGGTGGGACTCGTCCGGGATGTAGCGGCGGCGCCCGAGCAGGAGTGCGCGGATCTGCTCGCGGAACGCGGCGGCGACGTCCGGCTGGCCGGCGAATCGCGCTGCCTCGAAGCCGAGCAGATGGAGGCGCACACTCGCCGGGATCTCGGCGAGCGCATCGTGGGTGCGTGCGAGCGCGTCGTCGTAGCGGCCGAGCGCCAGCAGGCCCTCGATCGCGATCGTCCAGGCCGCGTGGTCGACCGAGAGGTCCTCGATGTCGGCGGCGGCGAGCGCGATGGCCTGCTCATAGTTTCCGGCGCGCAGGGCCCCGGCCGCATCCCGCGCCGGGTCGTCGTCGGACTGGGCGCCGAGCGGCCACGCGAGCAGGAACAACGCCGCCACCGTCGCGCGAACGGGAGTCGCGCGGCCCTCGGGAGCGTGGCGGTGCGGCGGTGCGATCCGCATGGATCAGCGTCTGGGCGAAGTGGCGGGGTGGCAAGGTGGCCGCGCAGTTTTCACGAGGGAAGACGTCGCAGCCGCGGCGATCTTGGAGCGGAAGAGTGACGTGCCCGGGTGAGACGCGCCGGCACGAGGAAATGTTTCGAGGTCGGGGCAACATCGCCGGCGGCACGCGCGTTTTTTCCAAGCCGGTGGAGGCCGTCGCCGCCGTACGTCTTTGCTTTCCGCGAGGCTGGGCCATGAACCCCGCTCATCGATCGCACCGGTGTAACCGCGAATCCCTTACGCGCGGCTCGCTCCGGTGCGCTCGGTGCAGCGCCGGGGGTGTTTCCGATTTACTCGCCGGGTGGCGCGGCTACGGTGCCGCCATGAGCATCGACGTCGGTCGGCCCCTCAGCTCGAATCCCCATCTCATCCGCTGGGTCAGGAAGATGGCCGCGCTCTGCGAACCCGCGGCGATCCACTGGGTCGACGGCACGAAGAAGGAGTACGACAGCCTCTGCGCGCAGATGGTCGCCGGCGGCACCTTCACGCGGCTCAACCCGAAGCTCTGGCCCGGCTGCTACCTCGCGCGATCCGATCCGGGCGACGTCGCGCGCGTGGAGGACCGCACATACATCTGCTCGCTCTCGCGCGAGGCGGCCGGCCCGACGAACAACTGGGTCAACCCCTTCGAGATGCGCCGCACGCTCAAGGGCCTGTTCTCCGGCTGCATGCGCGGGCGCACCATGTATGTGCTGCCGTTCAGCATGGGGCCGATCGGCTCGCCGATGTCGCAGATCGGCGTGCAGCTGACCGACTCGCCCTACGTCGTGGTCAACATGCGCATCATGGCGCGCATCGGCCGCAAGGTCTTCGACCTGATCGACCGCGACTTCAAGCGGGTGGTGCCCTGCGTGCACTCCGTCGGCGCGCCGCTCGCGCGTGGCGCGAAGGACGTGCCCTGGCCGTGCAACAAGGAGAAGTACATCGTCCACTTCCCCGAGACGCGCGAGATCTGGAGCTTCGGCTCCGGCTACGGCGGCAACGCGCTGCTCGGCAAGAAGTGCTTCGCCCTGCGCATCGCCAGCGCGATGGCGCGCGACGAGGGCTGGATGGCCGAGCACATGCTCGTGCTCGGCGTCGAAAATCCCGAGGGCCGCAAGCACTACGTGGCCGCCGCCTTTCCCAGCGCCTGCGGCAAGACCAACTTCGCCATGCTCGTGCCGCCGCCGCATTTTCGCGAGCAGGGCTGGAAGGTCACGACGGTCGGCGACGACATCGCCTGGATCCGACCCGACGCCGAGGGCCGCCTGCACGCCATCAATCCCGAGGCCGGCTTTTTCGGCGTGGCGCCCGGCACGAGTGCGAAGACCAACCCCAACGCCATGGCCTCGCTCTCGCGCAACACCATCTTCACGAACGTGGCGCTGACCGACGAGGGCGGCGTGTGGTGGGAGGGCATGACCGACGAGCCGCCCGCGCATGCCATCGACTGGCAGGGCCGCGACTGGACGCCCGCGCTGGCGAAGGAGACGGGCGCGAAGGCCGCGCATCCAAATTCCCGATTCACCGCGCCGGCCTCGCAGTGCCCGACCATCGATCCCGATTGGGAAAAGCCCGGCGGCGTGCCGATCAGCGCCTTCGTCTTCGGCGGCCGCCGCGCCGCCACGATGCCGCTGATCTATCAGGCCTTCAACTGGTCGAGCGGCGTGTATGTCGGCGCCACCATGGGCTCGGAGATGACGGCCGCCGCCGCCGGCACGATCGGCAAGGTGCGGCGCGACCCGATGGCGATGCTGCCGTTCTGCGGCTACAACATGGGCGACTATTTCCGCCACTGGATCTCGATGCAGCGCAGCCTCAGCGAGACGCCGCGGATTTTCCACGTGAACTGGTTTCGCAAGGACAAGGACGGAAAGTTCATGTGGCCCGGCTTCGGCGAGAACATGCGCGTGCTCAAATGGATCTTCGACCGCGTGCGCGCCGGCGGCCGTGCGCAGGAGACGCCGATCGGCTGGGTGCCGCGCTACCGCGACATCGACTGGACCGGACTCGATTTCTCCGAGGAGCGTTTCGCCGAGCTCCAGGCCGTCGACCGCGCGGCCTGGCGCTCCGAGGTGCTCAGCCACGAGGAACTCTTCATCGAGCTGCATGCCTCGCTGCCGAAGGAGATGGTCTTCGAGCGCGAGCTGCTGATCTGCCGGCTGCTGTAGCGGGCGCATACGCCGGGTCGTCGCGATCCTGTTCAGGGAGAGGCAACCTCCGGCCGGCCCGCCGGCATGGCGCGGTCGCGACGGGCCGTCAGCTGCCCTCGAGCCGGTCAGCGGGTGGCGACAGAGCTAAACTTCGGTTGATCGGCCCGGCTCCGCGGCGTCGTGCGGGACGATCTCCCGGAAAATTCGCGACGATTCCCGGAAATTTTCCGGCGGCTTTCTGCTTATATAGGTGTGTGCACCTTTCGATGACCGACCCGGAGCCAGCAGCCGTCTCCGACCAGCCGCGTCGAGATCGATTCGATACGATTCTCGTCGGCATCCTGGTCGTGGGGTTTCTTTTTGCGGCCCTCGGTGTCGTCGCCGTGCAGTCGGCGCGGATGGCGGCGGAGGAAGCCGCGGCCGCGGCGCCGGCGACGGTCGAGGATGACGGAGCGCCGGCGCGCTGAGCGTTCGCGGCCGCGCGAGTTTTCGCGAGGCTGCGTCGCGGACGGCACGCGCAGGCGCAGGCGCACTCGCGGCCGCGCGGGAGCGCGGCCCTCCAGGTGTGCGAATGACGCGCGAGCGTGGAGGGCGGCGCTCCTGCGCCGCCGCGCGGACGAAAGACGCACGCGCGGAACCGTGTCGGAGAATGCACGCGTGAGCAGGTGTGGTCGGAATTCGGCTCCGGAGTGAGACACTCGGCACGGGAGGTGGACGCGCCTGTCCCCGGGCGCGTGGGGAGGACGCCGCGCCGCGATACGGACGCGGAAAACGTCCGCAAGAGAACGGCCGTGGGACACGGCCGACCACCTCGGGCAGATGAAGTCCGTCCGATTGAGTCGGACGGTCGGTCCGGGTGTTGAAAACAAAACAGGCGCGATCCGTGAGGATCGCGCCTGGGCGAAAGGTGACGGTGTCGCGTGCGCGCGGCGCCGTGGGCTACTTGCCGAGCGACTTGCGCAGATCGTCGAGCTGGCCGGCCGAGCCGAGCAGCTTGTTGCGCGAGGCGATGAACTTCGCGTACTCGGCGATGAAGATCTTGCCCGGCGGGCGGAAGTCGAACTCGGCGGGCTTGTCGCGGAAGAACTCGCGGTGCACGCGCGTCCAGACGAGGCGGCCGTCGGTGTCGATGTTGATCTTGGTCACGCCGAGCTTGGCGGCCGGGAGATACTCGTTCACGTCGACGCCCATCGAGTCCTTGATCTGGCCGCCGGCGGCGTTGATGCGCGCGACCTCGTCCTGCGGGACCGAGGACGAGCCGTGCATGACGAGCGGGAAGCCGGGCATGCGGGCCTTGATCTTTTCGAGCACATCGAAGTGCAGGGACTGCTTGCCCTTGAACTTGAACGCGCCGTGCGAGGTGCCGATGGCGCAGGCGAGGGAGTCGCAGCCGGTCTTCTTGACGAAGTCCTCGGCCTCGGCCGGGTTGGTCAGGGTGGCGTGGCCGTCCTCGACCTTGATGTCCTCCTCGACGCCGCCGAGCATACCGAGCTCGGCCTCGACGGAGATGCCCTTGGCGTGGGCGCGGTCGACGACGCGCTTGGAGATCTCGACGTTCTTGTCGAACGGATCGTGCGAGGCGTCGATCATGACCGAGCTGAAGAAGCCGGAGTCGATGCACTCGTAGCAGGTCTGCTCGTCACCGTGGTCGAGGTGCACGGCGAAGATGGCCTCCGGGAAAATGTCGCCGGCGGCGCGGATGATCGCCTCGAGCATGCGCTTGTCGGTGTAGCTGCGCGCTCCCTTGGAGATCTGGATGATGAAGGGAGCCTTCGACTCGATGGCACCGCGGAAGAGGCCCATGGCCTGCTCGGCGTTGTTGATGTTGTAGGCGCCAACGGCGTACTTGCCATAGGCGTGTTTGAACAGCTGGGCGGTGGTGACGATCATGGGAAAAGGGGACTAATGCATGCCGCTGCGGGGCGGGTGTCAAGGCAAGCACCCGGCGAGCCAAGAAAGGGGGAAGAGCTGACAACCCCGGCGGAACCGTCCGGCCACATCCCGGATGGGCATCCCGCGGGGACACGCGCCGGTACGAGTCGGCGGCGGCGATCGGGTCGCTCCCAACCGGAGTGGTCGACCCACGGTCAGTGAGCCACGCGACACCTGTCTACGGGTGGATCCGCCGCGCGCGCCATCGACGCATGGCGACGCGTGATCGAGTAAGTTCGCGGGCTCAGCCGGACTCATGCAGTCCGAGGTGGTCGGCCGTGTCCCACGGCCGCTCTGTGGTCCGCGTTGTTCGCGTCCGCATCGCGGTGCGGTGCTCGCACCACGCGCCTGGGGACAGGCGCGTCCACCTTTCGGTGTCGATTGTCTTGCTCTGGATCCAGGGCCCGACCGCAGGAGCCCGGCTCAGGGCATCTCGACGCCGGCGAACTCTTCGTCGGTCGGCAGCACCGGTTCGCCGTGCATGCCCTGGGAGACCACCTTGGACTGGTGCACGAGGAAGAGCGGCTTGGCGGCCTCGCGCGCGAGAACCTCGATCCGCTGGGACAGCGCGGCCACCGTGGCGGCGTGGGCGGCGGCGATGTTGGTCGTCTCCGACGGGTCGCTGGCCACGTCGTAGAGCTCGATGCTCGAGGGGAGCAGCGTGCGCCAGATGAGTTTCAAGTTGCCCTGGCGGAGGGCGCCGCGGAACGGCTCGATGTTGTAGACGATCTCCGTGCGCGGAGAGGGCGCGCCGCGCGCGATCGTGTCCCACACGTCGACGCCATCGAGTGGCTTGGGCGGGACGGTCGACACTCCGGCGAGCGCGGCGAGGGTGGGGAAGAGGTCGACGACATGGATGAGTCCGTCCACCGCGCCGGGCTGGATGCGTCCGGGCCAGTTGGCGAGCGCGCAGACGCGCGTGCCGCCTTCGTAGACCGTGCCCTTGCCGTCGCGGTACGGGCCGTTGTCGCATGGAATCCGGACTTTCGACATGTCGGCCATGACGCCGGCGAACATGGCGTTGCGCGTGCCGCCGTTGTCGCTGTGGAAGAGGATGAGTGTGTTCTCGCGCATCCCTCGCTTCTCGAGGGCCGCGAGGACGCGGCCGATCTCGTCGTCGAGGCAGCTGACCATGCCGGCGTAGATCCGCCGTGTCGGGTCCGCGATGTCCTTGAAGCGATCGATGTATTCCTGGGGCGCCTGGTAGGGCGTGTGGGGCGCGTTGAAGGTGAGGTAGAGGTAGAGCGGTTTCGCCGCGTCGTGGGACTCGATCAGCCGGGCCGCATCCTGGCCGATCAGTGTGGTCGTGTAGCCTGTTTCCCGGAGCGGCTCATTGTTGCGGAACCAGTCGAGCACGCCGCTCTCCTCGTGGGTGAAGTAGTCCACTTCGCCGATCATCGCGCCGTACTGGTAGTCAAACCCACGCTGCCGCGGCCAGAATTTCGGGTCGGCGTGGCCGAGGTGCCACTTGCCGATGATCGCCGTGGTGTAGCCGGCGTCCTTGAGCGCCTGGGGCAGCAGCCACTCGGCGGTGTCGAGGCCGTAGGACGCGACGGACGGGATGACCGCGGTCTGCAGGCCGTAGCGGAACGGGTAGCGCCCGGTCATCAGCGCCGCGCGTGTCGGCGTGCACATCGGCTGCGCGTAGAACTGGGACAGCGTCGCGCCGCCGCGGGCGAGCGAGTCGAGGTTCGGGGTGGGGATGTCGGTGCACCCGGTGAAGCCGACATCCTTCCACCCGAGGTCGTCGGCGACGATGTGGACGATGTGAGGCCTGGGCGCGGCGCCGGAGGCGATGCCGTGCCATCCGGCCGTCATGACGAGCAGGGCGATGACGTGGAAGATTCGATCGATTCGCATGGGAGTGTCCTCGGTCAAGGGATGCCTGTATCCGGTTCGCGGAGTCGCGCCAGCCGGTAGCGGCGGGCTATTTCTTCGCCTGGCTCGTCGCGATCGCGTTGCGGTAAAACTCGATCATCTGGTCGATGGCGCGCCGCGCCGCCGGCCGGTAGTCCTCGGCGTGGTGGCCGCCGAGGGCGGTGTGGGACTCGCGGGCGGAGAAGGAGCCGAGGTCGTACTCGCGCCCTTCGACGTCGAGCACGGCTTCCATCGAAAACTCCGCGCTGAACGAGGACCCGAAGGTCTCGAGGCCCTTCTCCCAGCGATAGACGTAGAGGTGGAGCGTCTGCGCGACATCCGGAAGGTTGGCCGCCGACTGTTGCACCTTCACGGGTCCGGTGTAGCCCGCGGCCTTCATCGCCTGCTCGATCGCCGTCTCCATTTCCAGGTAGCGGTCGCGCTCCAGGCGGGGACTGGTCCACGAGTCCCGCTGGCGCGGCGCCACGTTGTCGTGCACGACCACCATGAGGGTCTGTTCGATGTTGACCGGGATGGGCTCTCCGGCGCGCGCGAGCGTGGAGGCCACCGCGAGGAGGCCGAGGCCGAGTCCGTGGAGCAATTTCATGACGATATGGGGAGGCGGCGAGGCCGGGCAGGTCGGGCACGCCGCGTGCGATCCCGTAGTCGACGCCGCGACGAGGGCAACTTGCCCTTTGGTGCAAGGCCGCCGGGCGGGCCGTGACGGGTGCGCCGTCCTTGATGGGACGTGGCGCGCGCGGTGGCGCCGGCGCTCGGCTATGTGCCGAGCCAGCCCGCGTCGCGGGCGATCCATCCGAGTTCGGCCGGGGAGTTTGCCCGCAGCTTGGCCATGATGCTCCCGCGATGGGCCTTGATCGTGCGCTCGGCCGATCCCAGCTCGGCGGCGATCTCCTTGTTCAGCTTCCCGTCGATGATGCGCTGGAGGATTTCGCGCTCCCGCGGCGTGAGCGACTGGAACCGCTGGTGCAGGTCCTCGCGTGTCCTGCGCTGCTCCGCGGCTTCGGCATCGCGCACGAGGGCGCGCTCCACGGCGCCGAGCAGGTCCTCCGGCTTGACCGGCTTGGTGAGAAAATCCTCGGCACCCGCCTTCATGGCGTGCACCGAGGCGGAGACATCCCCGTGGGCGGTCAGCACGATGAGGGGCATCGGGTTGGTGCTGGCCGCCAGCCTCGATTGCAGCTGCAGCCCGTCCATCCCGTGCATGCGCAGGTCGACGACGACGCAGCCCCGGGCCGAGGGATCGTCGCGCGAGAGAAAAGCCTCGGCCGACGGGAACGACCGGACCTCGTGACCCGCGGCCGTGAGCAGGCGCGACAACGCGGTGAGCATCGATTCGTCGTCGTCGACGAGATGCACAATACGAGCGGGCGGCTTGGGAGTGTCGGCGATCATCGGGCCGGAGCGGCGGGCGGACGACGGATGAGTCGCTCGCCCGTTGAAGCGGGCATGTCCGCGAGACTCTGGAAAGCCGCGGGACAGTTGCAGACAAAAACATCCCTGCGGACACGGCGTCACCCGCTGGTCCCGGCGATCGGGGCCGCTCCCGGCCCGTCCGCAGGCAGGGTGAACCGTGCGG
>Ga0315910_10004744_pt1 | contig 11290 bp, 7 predicted proteins | sample EdamamesoilMG_FD_204470 | JGI IMG/M metagenome (GOLD analysis project Ga0315910, IMG submission 204470) | Garden soil microbial communities collected in Santa Monica, California, United States - Edamame soil | ecosystem: Environmental > Terrestrial > Soil > Garden | place: USA: California...
AGATCACAGTAATTGTATAGTACCTCACTCAACGTTCGCGGAGCAGCTCCGCTTTTTACGTGATCATCAGGGCTATGGCATTACGGTGAAGGTGAACCGTAGTGTGAACTACTTTATCAGTTTGAAGAAGCGACTCCATCGTATTCTATCGAAGAAGCCTCCATTCTTATCAATGGATAACCAGATAAAGAAGGCTTTGCCCACAATGTGATCTTCCGGTACAAAACCCCAATAACGTGAGTCCAGTGAATTGTGGCGATTGTCGCCCATCATAAAGTAATAGTTTTGCTTGAAAGTATATTCGGTTACTTCTTTTCCATCGATGAGAAGTTTGCTGCCTTCAATTTTCACATCTTCATTGTGATCGTAAAGTTTGATGGTTGGGCCGTATAGTGCCAGTGTTTTGGCATTGATCGAAATAGTAGCTCCTTCTTTTGGAATCCAGAGTGGACCGAAGCTATCGGCACTCCAATGAAATGTAAACGATGAGTCTGATGTGTTGCCATCCGTATAATCGTTGGAAGCAGGCATTGTTACATCACTGGGATGAGGTGTACGCTTTACCTTTACAACGCTCACGATGTACGGCAAGGCCTTCAATTCATTTGCTTTTTCTTCCGTGATATACATGGCGTAATCTACTTTTCCGTCCGGATGTCGATAGTCAATGTGATAATCCTCATCTTCGGTGAGATCCATTTTTTCAAGGTTGAGCAAATTGATCTGGTTTTTAGAGGTTACCAGATAACTGAATTGCATCTCCGGAGGGTTTGCCAGCGCAACTCCGTTTACAATTACTTGTGCATCGATAATGACTATGGAGTCTCCGGGAATGGCCACGCACCGTTTGATGTAATTTGTTTTCAGATCGGGTGGATACTCAATTCCCTCATTCAGGCGTTTAGGCGGAACATTGAATACCACAACATCTTCTCTTTTTATGTGACTGATGCCGGGAAGACGATACTGCGGCAGCTTAATGGCTCTGGAGAAAGACGGGATATCCGTAAACCATATTTTCTGGTGCGTGAGCGGAATTTGTAAAGGCGTTGATGTAGTACGGGTACCGTAGTGAAACTTGCTAACAAAAAGGAAGTCACCAACCAGCAAGGAGTTCTCCATCGAAGGCGTTGGAATAGTATACGCTTCCATGATCAACCAGCGGATCAGGGTTGCTGCTACTACGGCAAACAGGATAGCATCCCACCATTCGCGCAACTTCGATTTCGGTTTTGATTCCTTTTCGTCAGTCGATGTTTTTTTCCAAAACTGCCAGTTCATATTGGTATACCTGGTTTAAAAGCCTGCAAATAAATAGAAAATAATTAAGTCTGGGGGATTAGTCGTTCGAAAGTGCCTAGAATTTCAGGTAATCGTCCATAGTTAACACGCCTTTTTTGTCCTTTATCCATTCGGCCACCATAACTGCCCCGGTAGCAAATCCTTCGCGGGAATGGGCAGTATGTTTGATTTCGATGTCATCTACTGCTGAAGTGAACTTCACCAGGTGCGTGCCCGGAACCTGACCGATGCGCTGTGACGTGATGGTCAGATCCTGTGCACTTGCCGGTGTGCTGTTTACCCAGCCGGTTTTACGGTTCAGGTATTTCAGTACACCCTCTGCAAGGGTTATGGCAGTTCCGCTGGGTGCATCCTTTTTTTCCGTGTGATGAATTTCATCCATCATCACATCATATTCCGGAAAGTTGTTCAGAATCCGGGCGAGGTATTCATTCAATTTGAAAAAAATATTAACGCCTACACTGAAATTTGATGCGTAAAAGAAGGCTCCGTTATTTTGCTTGCATAGCGCTTCTATTTCTGACTTTTTGTTCAGCCAGCCCGTAGTGCCGCACACTACCGGTATGTTTTTAAGTAATGCCTTCTTTACATTTTCAAATGCGGCATCGGGATGAGAGAATTCAATGGCGACATCACCTTTGATGGAGTCAAATTCATGCTGATTATTAATATCAATGCGAGCTGTGATGGTGTGTCCCCGTTCCTGGGCGATTCGCTCGATGATCCTGCCCATTTTGCCGTAGCCTAAAAGAATTATATCCATGTCTGTTTTCAGTGGGCGTAAAAATGCAAAAAATATGGTTATGGCCAATCCGGACGCAGGGCTGTATAATGGGCTTAATCTAAAACTTGAAAATAAGGGAAACTCCCGATGTACGTCCGATTAGTGCATCTTGCTGAACGGTGGGTTGGATACTTACCTGAAGATTGGGATTTAAATCGAACTCTTTGAGGTGGGCATCCACGTGCGCATCGATCATCTGGAGAAGATACATACCACCCATAAGGATTACCATGAAATCGCGCTCACGCCTGGACCGATCGACTATACTTCGGAGCTGTGCCGTAGAGTAGCCGCTTTCCGGATTTAATTCGTTTTCACCGTAGTTATTGTCGAGGTTATAAAAGAGCTGATCCTTATAGGTTGAATAGATATCCTGATAAAAGTGAATGCCATACCCAATGGCAATAAAGCCACCATATACCAGGGGAAGCTTCCAGTATTTTTTGTTGTAGATCTGTCCCATACCCGGGAGAACCGCAGCGTATAGCAGTGCCTTACGCGGGTTATAACGTGCTGCATAGCTTTGTATCAGCACGGTATCTTTGCTGCTTTCTGCAATGAGGCTGTCTTCTTCAGCGGTTGGTCTACCTTGCTGACCATAGGCATGCATGATGACCGTAAAGAGAAACAGAAGAACAAAGGATAAATACCTCATCTTTTAAAAGCGATTGCCTGTAAATACGGCAAGTTATTGAAAGACGAGGACACTTCAATTTCCGTTCTAGATTTTCAGAATATCAAGCACCCGGTTAAGGTCTTCAATCGAAAGGAACGGAATTTTAATCTCGCCTTTTTTGCCATCGCTTTTGACAACAACACGAGTGCCAAAGTGTGATGAAAGCCTGGATTGAAGCTGGGATATTTCACGGGATACCGCTGGATTTGACGGTGTCGATTCGGTTTTTTGGCCTTCTTTTTCTGAAGACAGATCCCGAACCAATTCTTCTACTTTCCGAACCGAAAGTTCCTCCGCTAAAGCCTTTTTAAATATATAGAGTTGTTGATCCGGATTCTCTACATTAATAATGGCGCGTGCATGCCCCATGGATAGCTTGTTATCACGAACAGCGATCTGTATATCCGGAGGGAGTTTAAGAAGGCGCAGGTAGTTGGTGACAGTCGTTCTGTTTTTTCCGACACGTTCGCCCAGTTCTTCCTGTTTCAGATTACATTCTGAAAGGAGGCGCTGGTAGCTGAGGGCAATTTCTATTGCGTTCAGATTTTCGCGCTGGATGTTTTCGATCAACGCCATCTCCAGCATCTGCTGGTCATCGGCTGACCGGATGTAAGCCGGAATAGTCTCTAGGCCGGCAATCTTGGAAGCCTGAAAGCGTCTTTCTCCGGAAATTAACTGGTATTGGTTGTGAGCAAGCCGCCTGACGGTGATCGGCTGAATGATGCCGTGCACTTTAATGGATTCGGCTAACTCCTGAAGTGCTTCCTGATCGAAATGGGTTCGGGGCTGAAAAGGGTTTACTTCAATCTGACTAACCGGTATTTGATTCATTCCGCCTGTTGCCGCAGGCGATGATGTGGTTTCTGTTCCTGAAAGATTAACCGGAATTTCCACTTCCAGTTTATCATCGGATGAGCTGTCACTCAGCAGTGCACTCAATCCACGGCCTAATGCTTTCTTTTTACTCATTTCGACATTCCATTTTTATCCAGAACTTCATGCGCCAGGTTCAGGTAGCTGATCGCACCTTTACTTTCCGCATCGTGCACTATTACGGGTAACCCAAAACTGGGAGATTCACTGAGCTTCACATTTCGGGGGATGATCGTTTTAAAGGTCATCTTCTGAAAATGCGTTCTTACCTCTTCAACAACCTGGTTACCCAGACTGGTTCGCGCATCGTATAACGTTAACAGGATACCTTCTATTTCAAGTTTCGGATTTAACCGCGTTTGAATAATTTTTATTGTATTGAGCAACTTGCCCAATCCTTCAAGGGCAAAGTATTCGCACTGCACCGGGATAATCACCGAATCTGCTGCCGTTAATGCGTTAATGGTGATCAGACCCAATGACGGTGAACAGTCGATGATGATAAAGTCATAATCGTTTTTGACTTTGGCCAACGCATCGCGCATTTTTTCTTCCCTGCGTTCGATGCTCACCATTTCGACTTCGGCACCTACCAGATCGATGTGGGAGGGAAGGATATCCAGAAATTTGAGTTCGTTCTTGACGATGGCATCCTTTGGATTGACACCATCAACCATGCATTCGTAAATTCCCTGCGTGATGTCTTTGGGATTCAGCCCAAGTCCCGAGGTAGAGTTAGCCTGTGGATCTGCATCTACAAGCAGAGTTCTTTTTTCGAGTACGGCTAAGCTGGCTGCCAGGTTAATGGCTGAAGTAGTTTTGCCAACCCCACCTTTTTGATTGGCAAGAGCAATGATTTTTCCCATCCGACAATAATGACGTTTAAAAAATAAAAACCCTCCCGGTAAGGGGAGGGCACAAATATATAGTAAAAGTCATCGGAGCGTGGAACATCGTGGAACGGTTTATCCACATTCGGTGCACAATCTTTTCACCATTTTGAGTTCAAGGTTTTAGGTTTGAAGTTTAAAATTGGGGATCAACAGACTGAAAATGAAACTGATAAACCCTTAGAACTTTAAACTTCAAACATCAGCTTTAAAACCTATTTCTTCTTTTTCGATTCATCAGCCTTCCGTCTGGCTTCTTCGCTTGCTTTCATTGCATCTTCCAGGCGAGACATGAATTTGGACTTTTTGCCAGTGCCTGCTGCGTTCTTCTTTTTGTTCTCCTCCATGAGTGTGCGGAGTTTGTCTTCGTCAACATACCGTTTGATCACAGCTTGTTGAATGAAGGTAAGCAACGTTGATGTTGTATAGTAGAATGTCAGACCAGCAGAGAACGAGTTCAGGAAAAAGAAGAAGACCACGGGCATGATATACTGCATGGATTTCATAGGCCCCTGAACGGAAGTCATCTGACTATTTTGCCAAATGGAGATCAGTGTAGTAATCGTCATGATCAGCGTAAATAAACTTACGTGGTTGCCCAGAAATGGAATGGCAAACGAAAAGCTGATCAGCGAGTCGTATGTTGACAAGTCTTCCGCCCAAAGTAAAGGTTGCTGACGCAGTTCGATACTTGCGGGGAACAAATAGAACATCGCGAAGATCAATGGCATCTGAAGCAATACCGGCACACACCCGCTCAATGGATTGACACCCACCTGCTGGTATAGCTTCATCTGCTCCTGTTGTACCTTAGCCATATCATCGCCTACGCGTTCTTTTATTTCATCGAGTTCGGGCTTGAGCACTTTCATTTTTGCCATACTGAGGTATGATTTGTAGGAAAGTGGCAAGAGCACAAGTTTCAAAAGAATGGTAAGAATGATGATGATAAGTCCAAAGCTGCCGATGTGGAGTGTCAGGAAATGGAACACCGGGAAGATGACGAACTTGTTGATCCAATAAACCGGAGGCCAGCCGAGGTAAACGTTCTTAGCGAATTTGTCAGTGACGTTACCAATTATCTGATAATCGTTCGGGCCGATGTAGAATTTAAAATCGGCAGTTCCGTCAGCCAGCGAAGTTTTCGGGATAGCGAGTTTTACTGCAGCGGTTTTAACTACCGTAGAATCAAGTTCATTTATACTGGTAGAAACTTCACCGGAAGGAAAACTTTTCTTTTTGGATATGATCGAGGCCAGGAAAAATTTCTCTTTGATCGCCACCCATTTTACCGGTCCCGAAATTACTTCGGTTTCAGATCCTGTCGGAGATAAATCTTCAAACGACTCCGCCTCGGTATAGTACGTTATGGTTGAATTGGTGCGCGCATCCTTGATATCTTTTTCAATGAGCTGAAGGGCATCCGTCCAAGAGAACGTAAGGTTATCGCTGTTCAGTTGATTTTCAAATCCTTTACTTACGATCTTATAGCCGATCTCATAACCCGCATTCGGAATGGAATAGATATGCGCAACGCTGGTACCATCACTTAGTGACAGGGTATACGTAACAACCGTAGTATCGCCCGATTTTTTCTGATCAAGTGTGTAGTAGACATCGTTGTAAAGATCCAGGTTCTTGCCCTGGTAAATAGTAGTAAGCTTAAACGAATTTGACTTGGGTGATATAAGCTTCAGGTACTCGTTGTTTTTGAGAATGAACTTCTGTTGATAGGATTGAAATTTCTTCAACTCCAGGCTTTCAATTTTGCCGCCTTTATTGCTGAAAGCAATCCGGATATCATTGGTTTCAACTACCGTGGAAGCAGATGTTCCTGACATGGCGCTGGCAAGATCGCCAAAGCTCTTTTTCAAAACACTGTCAGGAACTGACACCGGTTGTTGTACAGAGTCAACTGACAGCGGAGCCTGTGTGATTGTTTGTGCGGCTTGTTGATCTACCGGCTGTGGCGATGGCGAGAACCAGTAAAAATAGGCAAGTAATAAAAAGGCTATCAATGTGAGGCCAATGGCCGAATTCCTATCCATTTTTTCAGTTTAATGTTTTAAGATCTAATGTTTAAGGTCTAATGTTTAAGACTATTCTGAGTTCGAAATATTGTATCCTAATTCAGGTTCTTCTATGTGCTCACTTCGAACCCAACAAAAACGTTAAACCCTATTCAGTTTTTTATGTTCGAGTGATGCTTCTACAAATTTTACAAACAGTGGATGGGGGTTAAGTACCGTACTTCTAAGTTCAGGGTGATATTGTACGCCAACAAACCACGGATGATCTTTTAACTCAACCACTTCAACCAGTCCTGAATCGGGGTTTACGCCAACTGCTTTCAATCCCGCTTCTTCAATTTGCTCCTGGTATTTGTTATTGAATTCGTAACGATGCCGGTGACGCTCTTCGATGGTAGTTTCACCGTATGCAGCCTGTGCTTTGCTACCTTTCTTAAGCTTACACGTGTAGGCTCCCAATCGCATAGTGCCGCCTTTCATGGTGATCTTTTTTTGTTCCTCCATCATATCGATAACCGGGAATTTTGTTTTGGGATTTAACTCCGTTGAGCTGGCATCTAACCCCAGTACGTGGCGGGAGAATTCTACTACGGCACACTGCATTCCCAGGCAGATCCCGAAAAACGGAATTTTGTTTTCACGCACGTAACGGATGGCTTCGATTTTTCCTTCCAGTCCACGCTCACCAAAACCAGGCGCTACCAGTATACCGTCCAATCCATCCAGAACTGTTTTTACAGATTCTTTTGTGATATCTTCAGAAGAGATCCATTTTACATTCACTTTGCAGTCATTCTGCGCACCTGCGTGAACGAATGCTTCGGCAATAGACTTGTAAGCGTCAGGTAAGGAAACATACTTTCCAACAAGGCCTACATTTACTTCATTAACCGGGTTCTTGAGTTTGCTCAGGAACAATTTCCACTGATCCAGATTAGGTTCCTCTTTGGAAGTAATCTTCAGCTTGGAGAGAACACGTTCGTCCAGTTTTTCCTTACGCATCAGGATCGGCACATCATATATCGTTTCAGCATCCATTGCTTCCACTACGGAATTGATGTGTACGTTGCAGAACAACGCCAGCTTTTTCCGGATTTCATTAGGCAACGGCATTTCCGTACGACACACGAGAATGTCAGGCTGGATACCGGCCTCCAGGAGTTCTTTAACCGAGTGCTGCGTGGGTTTAGTTTTCAGTTCTTTGGCAGCTTTGAGGTAGGGTATAAGGGTAAGGTGAATAACAATTGAATTGTTCGGACCTAAATCCCACTTTACCTGGCGTACGGCTTCAATAAATGGCAGGGATTCGATATCACCTACGCATCCGCCAATTTCAGTGATGATAAAATCATACTCACCACTCTCACCCAGCAAGAATATATTTCTTTTGATTTCATCGGTGATATGGGGAATAACCTGAACAGTCTTCCCGAGGTACTCACCTTTCCGTTCTTTCGTAATTACATTGTTATAGATTCTGCCCGTAGTTACGTTGTTGGCTTGTGATGTGCGCACGTTCAAAAAACGCTCGTAGTGCCCCAGGTCCAGGTCGGTTTCGGCACCGTCATCCGTAACATAGCATTCGCCATGTTCATAGGGGTTCAGTGTTCCCGGGTCTATATTAATATAGGGATCAAATTTCTGGATCGTTACCTTGAAACCCCGCGCCTGCAACAGGTTGGCCAGCGAAGCTGCGATAATACCCTTTCCTAATGATGACGTAACACCCCCGGTTACAAAAATATACTTGGCAGTAGATGACATAAAAATGAATGAAGCAGCCTGAATAAACCGGGTGCAAAGGTAATATTTAAGTCTAAGGTTTAAAGTCTAATGTTTAAAGATTGCAGCTAGTTAAAGGATCACTTCAATTTGCAATTGGAAAAAATGTAATCCTGCTCCTTCATGATTGTTTAATACTGGTTTTCAATAGTTTAGTCATTGCGCTGACTCTATTTCTTCCTATTTTCGGGGTTTGATAATAACCCTAACCTCTTGAGATGCAGGCTTTCTATCTGTTCAGATTTTCTTTTGTCGTCTTTTGCCTGCTTGCAATTGGTTTTCAGGATGCTTTTGCCCAGGGGTGCCTGGGTACCACCGGATTAGGACCAAGTGGGGGAGTTACGAAAACTTCAAATGGTTTTGCCTGTGCTAATGTCGATGCGCTCATGGGGCCAGGGTCCGGGGCCGTTATTGATATCACTGCGGGCGATGTTGTGGACGGTGATAACGTAGAATTCATTATCATATGGGATGACGGAAGCCCATCTCCCGTTTTACCGGCCTTCAAGGTTGGTCCCAACAACTGGCAGCTACTCAATCAACGCCACTATTTTCCAACAACAGGTCCGAATGTTAAATGTGAATACGAAGTCAGGGTCTTACTCCGCATTAACAATAATATATGCGGAAACTTTGGGCAGTCACCGAAGTTCACCCGGTGGAATGTTGATAATGAGAATTCAGGCGAGTTAAGTCTTGTTGAAGAAGATACAGGCGTTCAGACCTATTTCGTCTGCCGCGGCTCTGAAACGCAGGTGAGATTTGAAGATCGCAGTACCCTAAATTGTGTTCCTCCTAATTACGATCTGCCCAATCCAATTAATACGGCTCAGCGGTGGAGGCGATTTACCTATGGTAGTACAACTACAATAACTTCGGCTACCGGTGTTCAGGTAGGGGGTGTTGTTAGGCCATATCCATTTCAGGATACCGAAGTCACAGCTAATCCATCTCAGGATCCATTAGTGTCTACATTTACCCGTTTCATTACTATTCCTGCGGATGCGCAGGTGGGTGAAGAATTTGAAATAACAATGGAGTATTGGAATACATGTAATCCGTTTACAAATCCTTTATCCGTACCCGCAGTTCAAACAGCACGAATCGTAGTGGTAGATCAGCCGCCTGCACCCACGGCTGTAAACAATGTTGCCTGTAATGGGGCAACGCTTCCCGATTTTTCCATCACGATCCCAGCCGCATTTGCCGCTGGGGTTGTTACCTGGTTTCAAGACAACAGTAATTCTCCGGGCGTTATTATACCCGCATCCACGACCGCATCACTTCCGGCATCAGCGATAGGCGTGAATGCGAGCACACCCGGAGTATACCGTGTCTGGGCAAGTTATTATGGTGTGAATAATGCAGACGGACTTTCATGCGAAAGTCCCCGGATCCCGGTCACGCTTACGATCCGTGAAGACCTGCCTGCGATCAGCGGCTTCAGCGGATTTGTATCGCAGATATGTGCTGATGGTACAATGACGGTAACCTTACCTGCCCCGGCTACGGAGGTAATAGGTGGTGCGACCGAATACGTATGGTCAGCCGGGCCGGGTGTTACATTTACTACTACCAGTAATTCCGCCACATTTAATTTTTCAGGTGTACCCGCTACGTTGCCTGCCAACGCGGCTTCTCAAAACCGGTTTGTCACTGTAGTGCGCAGGTATACTTCCGGAGGAGCTTGTACGTCACCTGCATTAAGCCGGAACATAAATGTCTTTAAGCCCAGTGCGGGTGGTGCATTGTCAACAACTCCGGATGTATGCGAAACTACACCATTGGGAACAATTAACTTAACCGGTGAGCGCGGAACTGTGCAGCGGTGGGAGGTTTCTTTTAATGGAGGTGCATTTGTAACTGACATTGCCTTAGGTTCAGGCACATCAATATCACCCGGATCATTGGCACCGGGAAATTACCGGTTTAAAGCTATCGTGGCCAACGGCCCCTGTTCAGAAGTTGAAAGTTCGATTGAAGAAGTAGATGTATTTGAGAACCCCGTTCCTGCCAGTGTTGGCACGGACCAGGCTTTTTGCCAGGTGAGTCTTACGTCAACCCCATTGGGCGGAAGTGATCCTTCACCCGGTAGTGGAGTATGGACTAAAGTGAGCGGACCCGGAACGGTTGCGTTCAATCCCAATGCCGCAGACCCCAATGCAACGGCCACGGTATCTACACAGGGCATCTATGTTTTCAAATGGACAGTAACGCATGGAGCATGTGCCAGTGAAGCAAATATCCAGGTTGATTTCGGAACAGATCCAGGCGTTCAGTTTGCCGGAAATGATGATGCATTCTGCGGCTTAAGTGGAACACTGGATGCTACGCCTTCATCTATCGGAAGTGGCGTTTGGTCATTACTTGCTTCACCGGCCCCTCCTGGAACAGCTACATTCGATGATGCTGCCGATCCGAAGTCAGCAGTTACCGTAACTGCTTACGGAGCATACACTTTTCAATGGACGGTTACCAGTGGCACGTGTGCTCCACGTACGGATGATGTTGTTATTGTTTTCAATGAAGCAGGAACAGCCTCTGTTGCGGTTGACTTTACACAATGTGTTGATCAAACTCTTTTAACACCCATTGATCTTTCCGGAGGAACAGTAGGCGGAGGCGCAACTTTAGGAAGGTGGCAGGTGGTTTCCGGTTCAGGGAGAATTCAAAGCAGTAATGCTTCATTGGGAAATCCGGTTGGTTCAGGTACATCCTATTTCGATCGCTACATTCCTGCAGCCGGAGAGACATCCGTACAGATACGTCTTGTGGCACAAGACCCCGATGGTGTTGCAGGACCTTGCAGCGATGCAGGCAGTTCGCCACTTACTATTACCATTGATCGCAGACCGGGCAACATCAATGCAGGTAATGATTTTTCGATATGTGATGGAACAGCTGCTACGTTAAATGCATCTTTTCCCTCGAATGGCGTTGGCGTATGGTCATA
>Ga0315910_10004745_pt1 | contig 11289 bp, 8 predicted proteins | sample EdamamesoilMG_FD_204470 | JGI IMG/M metagenome (GOLD analysis project Ga0315910, IMG submission 204470) | Garden soil microbial communities collected in Santa Monica, California, United States - Edamame soil | ecosystem: Environmental > Terrestrial > Soil > Garden | place: USA: California...
AGAGGCGGTATTCTCCCGGAATCGCGCAGCGCTCGCCAGTTTCGGCACGCCGCCGGCCGCTCGTGCGGATTCCTGCCAACTGATAGAGTCGCGCCCGATGCCGTTTGCCGCAGCCCCGCATGCCCCGACCGATCTCGCCTGGCGTGTCATCGGCCTCGGGAATCTCTACCGGCTGCTGATTCCGCCCGCCGTCTACGCGCTGCACCTGTTCCTGGGCGAGGACGGCGAACTCGGCAGCGCCAATCCCCAGTTGTTCGTGTGGACCTGCGTGGTCTATTTCGCCATGGGCATCGCCATGGTGGTCGGTGGCCGGCGCCTGTTGCCCAATCTGCGGGCAACCACGTTCATGCACGCCACGGTCGACGCCGCGGCCGTGAGCCTGCTGATGTATTCGAGCGGCGGCGCCGCCAGCGGGCTCGGCATCCTGCTCGTGGTTCCGGTGGGCGCCATGGCCTTGCTGGCGGACAGCCGCGACGCCTTCGTACTCGCCGCCCTGGCCACCCTGCTGCTGCTGCTCCAGCAGATCGGCGCGCACCTGACCGGCGGCGCCCCGCCCACCGACTACACCGTCGCCGGCATCCTCGGCCTCATCGTCTTCCTGGTCGCGCTGCTGGCCTGGCCGGTGGCGCGCCGCCTGCGGGACTCCGAAGCCACCGTGCGCCGCCAGCAGGTCGACCTCGCCAACATGGCGCAGCTCTCGCAGTACATCGTGCAGCACCTGCGCGAGAGCATCGTGGTCGTCGACCACGAAAACCGCATCCGCCTGATCAACGAATCGGCCGCCAAGCTGATGGGTGACGCGCGCGCGTTCCCGGGCGCGCTGCTCGGCGAGGCCTCGCCCCAGCTCCTCTATCTACTCGAGACCTGGCGGGCGCGGACCTCGACCCCGGCCGCGCCCTCGCACACCTTCGTGGCGGCGGACGGCGGGCACGTGATCCAGCCGCATTTCGCCTCGCTCGGCGGCACGGAGCCTTCGCCGGTCATCGTGTTCCTCGAGGACACGGAGCTGCTCGCGGCCAAGATCCAGCAGTCGAAACTCGCCGGGCTCGGCCGGCTGTCGGCCAGCATCGCGCACGAGATCCGCAACCCGGTCGGCGCCATGAGCCACGCGGCGCAATTGCTCGCGGAATCGGCCTCGCTGTCGGATGAAGACAAGCGCCTGACCGAGATCGTGCGCACCAATGGCGATCGCGTTCGGCAGATCATCGAAAACGTCATGTCGATGGCGCGCCGCGAGAACTCGCGCCCCGAGCGCCTGATTCTCGCCAGCTGGCTGGCCGGATTCCGCGACGAGTTCTGCGCCACGATGCAGATTCCGCCCGCGCGGCTGGCGATCTCCTCGCTGCTCGGCGACGTCGAGGTGCAGGTGGATCCCTCGCAGTTGCGGCAGATCGTGTGGAACCTGTGCGAAAACGCGGTGAAATACGGCTCGGGCTCGCCCGAGGGCGACACCATCGAGCTGCGCGTCGGCCGCCTCGCCTCCACCGCCCGGCCCTTCCTCGAGGTCGCCGACCGCGGCCCCGGCATTGCCGTGCAGCATCGTGAACGCATCTTCGAGCCGTTTTTCACCGGCAACGAGCGCGGCACGGGCCTCGGCCTCTTCCTGGCGCGCGAGCTCGCGCAAACCAATGGCGCCACGTTGCTGTACGAGCCGCGCACCAGCGGCGGCAGCCTGTTCCGCATCGTGTTCCGCGACCCGGAACGCTGGGTGGCCTGAGAGCACCGGAGTAGTCTTTCGCGTATGGCGCAGCCGGTGGTCCTCGTCGTCGATGATGAACCCGATCTGGTCGAACTGGTCACGCTGACGCTGTCACGCATGCAGTTGGCGACCCAGTCGGCCGCCGACGTCGCGAGCGCGAAGAAGCTGCTCAAGGCGCAGCACTTCGACCTGTGCCTCACCGACATGCGACTGCCGGATGGCGATGGCCTGGACCTGCTCGAATGGATGGGTTCGCACACGCCCGGCGTTCCCTGCGCGGTGATCACCGCGCACGGCAACGTCGAGTCGGCGGTGCGCGCGCTGAAACTCGGCGCCTTCGATTTCGTGTCGAAACCGCTGGATCTCGGCGTCCTGCGCCGCATCGTCTCGACGGCGCTCAAGTTGTCCCAATCGTCGGACGGCAGCGTCACCACGCGCACCGGCACGCACCTCATCGGCCAGGCGCCCGCGATGGAGCGCCTGCGGGAGATGATCCTGCGCGTGTCGCGCAGCCAGGCGCCGGTGCACATCTCGGGCGAATCGGGCACCGGCAAGGAGCTGGTGGCGCGCATGATCCACGCCTCCGGCCCGCGCGCCGAAGGGCCGTTCGTGCCGGTGAACTGCGGCGCGATTCCCTCCGAGCTGATGGAGAGCGAGTTCTTCGGCCACAAGCGCGGCAGCTTCACCGGCGCGGTCACCGACAAGGTGGGACTCATCCCCTCGGCCGAAGGCGGCACCCTGTTCCTCGACGAGGTCGCCGACCTGCCGCTGCACATGCAGGTCAAGCTGCTGCGCGTCATCCAGGAAAAGACCGTGCGCCCCATCGGCGAGCAGCGCGAAGCGCCGATCGACGTGCGCATCCTCTCGGCCACTCACAAGAACCTCACCGAACTGGTCGAACAGGCGAAATTCCGCGAGGACCTCTACTACCGCATCAACGTCATCGAGTTGCGCGTGCCGCCGCTGCGCGAGCGCAGCGAGGACATTCCCGAGCTCGCCGATTCCATCCTGCATCGCCTGGCGCGCCGGCTCGGCACCGAGACTCCGACGCTCACGCCGCCTGCGCTGGAGCTGCTGCGCAATTTCCCGTTTCCCGGCAACGTGCGCGAACTGGAGAACGTGCTCGAGCGCGCGCTCGCGCTCTGCAACCAGGGCCGCATTGACGCGGCCGACCTGCAGCTGCGCGCCGCGCCGCGGCCCGACAATGCGCCGCCGCTGTCACCCGAAGCCGCCGCGCAACTGCGGACCGGACGCACGCCCGCCGCGCCCGCCGAAGAAGCCCCCGGCCGTCACGCGGGCCTCGGCGAACAGCTCGAAGACGTGGAGCGCGCGGCCATCGTCAAGGCGCTGGAGGCGGCGCGTTACAACAAGACCGCCGCCGCCAAGGCCCTGGGCATGACCTTCCGCGCGCTGCGCTATCGCATCAAGAAGCTGGGGATCGAGTAGCCGCCAGGCGGTGTATCAGCCGTCGCGGCGGATCACGACGACCCAGTGGTCGGAAAACACGCCGCCGATGCCCGGCGAAAAGTGTTGCCGCCGTGGCGTGGGCGCGCGCCTCGAGGCGTCGATGCCGCGCCCGACCCAGTCGAGCAGCTGCGGGCTCGCCCAGTAAACCAGCTGGATGAGCCATAGCACCGCGGCCTTCCAGATCGGAATATCGCGGTAGCGCGTGACCGTTACAGCCGCCACCTGTGCGCCGTTATTGCGCGCGCTGCGCTCGTAGAACTGGCGTGACGGAAACGAGATGTGCTCGGGAAAGCTGCAGTACCAGAAGTGCGCGCCATACACGCCTTGCCACACGGGTACCTGCGGGGATCCGGTCGACACGACCACGACTCCGCCCGGCGCGAGGTGCGCGATCGCCTTCGCGAGAAACGGCGCGGGCTCCGGAATGTGCTCGATGACGTCGATGACCGTGATGACATCGAAGCGCGCCTCGGCGGGCAATTCCTCGAGCGTCGGCGCCGCGATGTGGATGCCGCGCTGCGCGGCCAGCGCACCCGCGCCCGAGGACGGCTCGATCCCGAAGCGTTCGAACGTGGCGGGCAGCGACGCGAGGAAATCTCCGCTGCCGCACCCGACGTCGAGCACGCGCTTCGCACCCGGCGACCCGAGCGCCACTGACCGCACCACCTCGAGGTCGAGCCGCGTCTCGTCGCCGCTCCACTGTTCGGCGGCGCCAGTCTCGTAGAGCCGGCGATACTCGTCGGCGGTGAGGATGGGGTGCCGGAACAGCGACTCGCACTCGACGCAGCGCCAGAGCTCGCCGCCGGGAATCGCGGTGGGCAGCACCCGTCCGGCGAAAAAATCACCGTCCGGAATGGCACCCAGGCTTTCAGGGTGCGAGCCGCCGCACAGCCGGCAAGTGGAAGGGCCAGTGGAAGAGTGATCGGACATCACGATTCCGGCGACGATATAGGAGAAACTCCATCCCATGCTGAGATTCTTCTCCGGCCAGACCGCCCAGCTGGCGCGCTTCTGCATCGTGGGCGCCACGATCTACGCGCTGAACATCCTTGCGCTGGCCGCGCTGTGCGAGCTGCTGCACATGCATTACATCGCCGCGTACGTGCTGGTGTTCCTGGCCGGCAACGCGCTCGGATACTGGCTCAACAAGCGCGTGACCTTCGCGATCCGCAAGCGGCTCGACCGCGCCTCGCTGCTGCGCTACCTGCTGGTGAACTGCGCGATGCTGGCCGTCAGCACGGTACTGCTGCGCGTATTCGTGGAGTCATGGCACATGCACTACCTGCTGGCCACCGCAATTGTCGCTGCACTCAACGCGCCCGCAAGCTTCGTCGTGCACCGCAGTGTCACGTATAGAATCAACACCTGACAAAACCGCGATGCAAATCTTCTCGAAAATCCTGCGCGTGCTGTGGGTGAAGGAATATCGCCGGGCGGCGCTGCGCGCGCGCGTCGCGGCGTCGACCGAGCACGACCGCATCATCAGCGGCCTCGGCCTCGACACGGTGGTCGACATCGGCGCGAATCGCGGCCAGTTCGCCTTGTGCGTGCGCCGGCACTATCCCGAAGCGCAGATCTACTCGTTCGAGCCGTTGAGCGGGGCCGCCGCGACGTACCGCAAGGTCTTCGCGCGCGATCCACGGGCGCAGCTCTTCGAAAAGGCCATCGCGCCCGCGGCGGGTTCGGCCGCCATGCACGTGTCGCAGTGGGACGTGTCGTCCTCGTTGCTGCCGATCGCGCAGGCGCAGCAGGATAATTTTCCGTTCACCGCCGAGGCACGCCGCGAGACCGTGTCCCTGGCGCCGCTCTCCGCGTGCCTGGAGCGCGATGCCATCCGCGGCACCGCCATGCTCAAGATGGACGTGCAGGGTTTCGAGCTCACCGCCCTCGCGGGTTGTGAGGACCTGCTCGACCGCTTCCGCTACGTCTACGTCGAGGCGTCGTTCGTGGAGCTCTACGTCGGGCAGGCGCTGGCCAGCGAGGTGGTGGCCTGGTTGTTAGCCCGGGGTTTCTCCCTCACCTGCGTCGCGAACCTCGAGTCGGGTCGCTCGCAGCGGCCGATTCAGGCCGACTTCCTGTTCTCGCGCAAGGCCGACGCGAACCAGCGGCCGTGAGGCGGAACGCCGAAGCGGACCTCCGATAGCGACTGCAGCGTCTTCATGGTGACCATGAAGGCCGAGCGCAGCGAGCCGTGCATCGGCCGCAAGTGGCGAAAGATCTCCATGCTGCCGTTGTAGACCGCGCGCAGGTTCGCGTTGGATACCCCGCCGGCACGCATGAACGCCACGTCGAGGTCGACGACGCGAACCGAGGGATGGCAGACGCGCTCGATGTCGTAGTACTGGCTGACGTCGGCCGCGATGCGCTGCTTGCTGTCGAAGCCGCCGACGCGCTCCAGCACCGTGCGCTTGGTGAACATGGCCTGGTGCAGCGGAAAAAACCCGGTGCCGCGCTTGCGCGCGATGACCCGGGGCGTGCGCCGCCTGCGCCAGAGCCCGCGTTGCCCGGGTTCACCCATGGTCACGTCGCCCGCCACGACATCGGGACTGCCGGCGCCACCGGGCGTGAGCCCGCGCATGGCCCGCGCGGTCACGTCCGCGGCCAGCAGGAAGTCGTCGGCGTTCAGGAAGTGCACGTATTCGCCGCGCGCGGCGCGCAGCCCCTTGTTCATGGCATCGAACAAGCCCTTGTCAGGCTCGTACACGCGTTGAATGCGGCTGCCGGGACGCGCCGCCCAGTCATCGATGAGTTCGCGCGTGCCGTCGCTCGATCCGCCATCCACGCAGACATGCTCGATGGCGAAATCCGCCTGTTGCATGGCCACGGACGCGAGGGTGTCTTCGATGGTGCGCACCGCGTTGAGCGACACGGTCACGAAGGTGATGAAGGGTCCGGGCGTGTTGGAAACGTCGGCTGCCGCGTGCATGGGTCTGATCATCTCCGGCTCGTGCGCCGCTTCACGCTTGTACGACAGGCATGCGCGACATAATGTGCAGTATGAGCCTGCCAGAGCCCCTGCTCCGCGAAACACGTCGCATCCCGCGTATTGCGGTGCTCATCCCGTGCTTCAACGAGGCGGTGGCCATCGCGCGCGTGGTCGGCGAATTCCGCGCGGCGCTGCCCCAGGCCACGGTCTACGTATACGACAACAATTCCACCGACGACACCGTCGAGGTGAGTCGCAAGGCGGGCGCCTCGGTGCGTCGCGAGCCCCTCCAGGGCAAGGGCAACGTTGTCAGGCGCATGTTCGCCGACGTCGAAGCGGACGTATACGTGCTGGTCGACGGCGACGGCACCTATGACGCGAGTGCCGCGCCCCAGCTGGTCGAGCGGCTGCTGGAGGAGGAACTCGACATGGTCACCGGGGTGCGCATCGCCGAGTCCTCGGCCGCGTACCGGATCGGCCACGAGTTCGGCAACCGCGCGCTGACCGGCGTGGTCGCGAACATCTTCGGCAACCGGTGCGGCGACATGTTGTCGGGCTACCGCGCGTTCTCGCGGCGCTTCGTCAAGTCCTTCCCGGCGCTGGCGACCGGCTTCGAGATCGAGACCGAGCTCACCGTGCATGCGCTCGAGCTGCGCATGCCGATCGCCGACGTACCCACGCGCTATGGCAGCCGCGAGGCGGGTTCCAGCAGCAAGCTGCATACCGTGCGCGATGGCTTGCGCATCGGCAGGACCATCGTGCACGTCATCAAGGAAGAGCGGCCGCTGCAGTTCTTCACGCTCACCGCGCTGCTGTTCTCGCTGGCATCGCTGGTGTTCGGCTACCCGATCCTCATCACCTATTTCGAGAGCGGCCTCGTGCCGCGCCTGCCGACCGCCATCCTCGCCATGGGCCTGATGATCATCGCGGTGTTGAGCTTCACGGCGGGCGTGGTGCTGGATTCGATCAGCAACGCGCGGCGCGAACTGCGCCGGCTGCGTTACCTCGACATCCCGCTCTTCCGGAGCGACCGCGGCTCCTGAGCATGACGCCGAAGGCCGAAGCCCCCAGTCTGTTTGCCAAGCTACCGGTGGGACGATCGGCGGCGGTGCGTGGCGTCATGCTCGCCAGCGCGCTGATGACCGCGGCCTGCGTCATCTGGATCCAGCAGTTGCGCACCGCCGATGACACCGGCGGACTCGCGCTCATCTTTTACGTGCTCTTCACGTACTACGACTTCCACGCGGCGTTGCTGGCTCTCGGCATCCTGCTGTTGGCCCTGTTCGTGCCGCGCGTCGAAGCTTTCGGCCGGCTGTTGCGCTGGCTGGGAGAACATCCGCTCGTCGTGGGCGGCGCTGCCGCGGTGGTACTGTCGCTCGGCGCCCTGTTCGCCTATCACAACCAGCCGCTGTCGATGGACGAGTACTGCGCGGTGTTCCAGGCCCAGGTGTTCGCCTCGGGCCATCTCTCGGGCCGGCTCCCGCCCGACCTGCTCAATTTCCTGATCCCCGAAGTCTTCCAGAACGAGTTCCTGTTCACGTCGAAGGTCACGGGCGAGGTCGCGTCCAACTACTGGCCGTCGTTCGCGCTGTTGCTCACGCCGTTCACCGTGCTCGGCATTCCCTGGGCCTGCAACCCGGTACTTTCAGGACTCACCATCGTGGTGCTCAATCGCCTCGCCCGCCGGCTGTTCGACAGCGTCGAGGCGGCCGGACTGGTCACGCTGCTGACGCTGGCCTCGCCGGTGTTCTTCGCCGACGGCATCTCGTACTACGCGATGACGGCGCACCTCCTGGCCAACGCGCTGTTCGTGCTGCTCATCCTGGAGCCCACGCCCCGGCGCCTGCTGCTCGCCGGCGTGGTCGGCTCGGTCGCGCTGACGCTGCACAACCCGGTGCCGCACCTGCTGTTTTCGCTGCCCTGGTTCGTCTGGCTCGCGACGCGCGAGCGGCCGGTGATGAAGCTGGCCACCTTGTGGGCAGGCTATCTACCCTTGTCGATCGTGCTCGGCATCGGCTGGTTCATCCACTCCAGGTCGTTGCTTGGCGGCGGCGGCCTGGTGACCGACGGCGGCACGCTCAGCAGCCTGGCCCTCGCCTTCGCCTGGCCCACCGGGCAGCTGCTTTACGCGCGGCTGGTGGGCCTGGCGAAAGTGTTGTTGTGGGCGACGCCGTGCCTGGTGGCATTGGCCGTCGCCGGCGGCTGGCGCGCGGCGCGCGACGCGCGCATCCAGGCGCTGATCGCCAGCGCCGTGCTCACCTTCGTCGGCTATCTACTGGTCTGGCCCGACCAGGGTCACGGCTGGGGCTTCCGCTACTTTCATTCGGCCTGGCTGGTGCTGCCGTTGCTGGCCGCGGCGTTCCTGTACGCGCCGGCGGAAAACAGCGAGCCCGTGCGGGCGGCGGCGGCGGCCGACGGTGGCGACCTGCGCAGCTTCGTGGTCGCCAGTGCGCTGTTGAGCCTGGTCGGAGCCGTGGGCCTGCGTGCCTGGCAGGTCAACGATTTCGTGGGAACCCATCTCGGCCAGCTCCCCAACTACCACGGCAGTGAACCGCGCGTGGTGGTCATTCCGCCGGGGGGGTTCTACACCAAGGACCTGGTGCAGAACGATCCCTTCCTGCGCAAGGACGTGGTCCGGATGGTCGATCTCGGCGACGACGCGACCGCGGTCGCCATCCGGCGCCACTTCCCGACCTACCGCCTCGTCTACCGCGACGATTGGGGCCAGGTGTGGTCGGCCGCCACGCCGGCAACCCCGGGCGCCACGCACTAGTCGCAGCACACGGCATGAATACCCGTCGTCAACTCGGTCGGAACGCGCTGCTGGCGATCTTCACGCTCTCGGGTTTTTCGGGACTGATCTACGAATCGATCTGGTCTCACTACCTGAAGCTGTTCCTCGGCCACGCGGCGTATGCGCAGACGCTGGTGCTCACCGTGTTCATGGGCGGCATGGCGCTCGGTGCCTGGCTGGCGGCGCGCTTCTCGCCGCGGCTGCGCAGCCTGCTGCTGGCTTATGCCGTGGTCGAGCTGCTGACCGGCGCATTCGCGCTGGTGTTTCATCCGGCCTATCTCGGCGCGGTCGGCCTCACCTTCGGACAGATCATCCCGGCGCTCGATGCGCCCGCGGCCATCCACGTCGCGAAGTGGACGGTAGCCACGCTGCTGATCCTGCCGCAGTCGATCCTGTTGGGCGCCACCTTCCCCTTCATCAGCGGCGGCGTCGTGCGTCGCTTCCCGGAGAAGCCCGGCGCCACGCTCGCGATGCTGTATTTCACCAACAGCCTGGGCGCGGCGCTCGGCGTGCTGGCGAGTGGCTTCGTGCTGATCGAGCAGGTCGGCCTGCCCGGCACGGTGATGATCGCCGGCCTCGTCAATGTCGCGCTCGCGCTGCTGGTGTGGCTGCTGCGCGGCGAGGAACCGCCGCCTCCCGCGACGGTGAACATCACGCCGGCCACCGATCCGGCGGGCGTGACTTTCGCGCGGCGCATCCTCGCGGTGGCCTTCCTCTCGGGCGTCGCCGCGTTCATCTACGAGATCGCCTGGATCCGCATGCTGAGCATGGTGCTCGGCAGCTCGACACACGCCTTCGAGCTGATGCTGAGCGCCTTCATCATGGGCCTGGCCTTCGGCGGCTGGTTCATCAAGCGTCGCATCGATTCACTCGCCAATCCGCTCGGCGCCCTGGCGCTGATGTTCGCGTTGATGGCCATCCTCGCAACGCTGACCTTGCCGCTGTACGGATTCACGTTCGACGTCGTGGGCGCGGCGATGCGCAGCTTCCCGGCCACCGACGCGGGATATGCGGGCTTCAATCTCATCAGTCACGGCATCGCCGCGGCCGTGATGATCCCGACCACCTTCGTGGCGGGCATGACGCTGCCGGTCATGACGCACGCGCTGCTGCAGCGCGCGGATGAACGCGCCATCGGCCGCGTCTACGCATCGAACACGGTCGGCGCCATCGTGGGTGTGCTGGTCGCGGTCCACCTGCTGCTGCCGGGAGTCGGGCTCAAGGGCGCGATCCTCGCCGGCGCGACGATCCAGCTCGCCACCGCGCTGCTGCTGCAGCCGCGGCTGCGCCTGTCACCCGCCTGGGCGCGCGGCGCATTGGCCGGCGGCGTGTTGCTGGTGGTGCTGGTCGCGGCGTTCCTGACACTGGATCCCATGCGCATGGCCGCGGGCGTTTATCGCAAGGGCCAGGTACGCCTGCCCGAAGGCTCGAGCGTGATTTTCCTGCGCGACGGCAAGACCGCCACGATCTCGCTGGCGCGCAACGGCGAGACCGTGACTATCGCGACCAATGGCAAACCCGATGCGGCGATCCATCTCGGTGCCGCGGGCAGCCCCAACCCGGATGAACTCACCATGGCCCTGGCGGCCGCGCTGCCGCTGGCCATGCATCCCGCCGCGCGCCGCGTCGCCAACATCGGCATCGGTTCTGGCCTGACCTCGCACGTGGTGCTCGCATCCAGCGAGGTCGAACGGCTCGACTCCATCGAGATCGAGCCGATGATGGCCGTCGCCGCGCGACAGGGCTTCGGCGCACGCGTGCAGCGCCTGTTCCAGGATCCACGCAGCCACATCCACTACGAAGACGCCAAGACCTTCTTCTCCGCGGGCAAGCGCCGCTACGACGTCATCATTTCCGAACCTTCGAATCCCTGGATCTCCGGCGTCGCGACACTGTTTTCCGACGAGTTCTACTCGCAGGTGAGGAACTACCTCGAGCCCGATGGACTGCTGGTGCAGTGGATCCAGATCTACGAGACCGATCTCACCGTCGTGGCGTCGATCTTCAAGGCGCTCGAGCCGCATTTCCAAGACTACGTCGTCTACAGCACCGACGACGCCAACATCCTGATCGTCGCCAGCCCGGAGGCCGCCGTGCCGCCGCTGCGGAACGACCTGTTTGCCTCCGCGGCACTCGGGAATGAATTGCGGCTGGCCGGATTCGGCTCGATGGGAGACATCGACCTGCGCCGCATCGGCGACAAGCGAATGCTCGATGCGCTCATGACCGGGTTCCCGGTGCCAGCGAATTCCGACTTCTTCCCGTACGTCGATCTCAATGCGCCGCGCATGCGCTTCCTCAACCGTGACGCGCTCGATCTGGTGCGGCTCGGCGACCTGCCGGAGCCGCTCGGCGAAATCCTGGGGCGTCCGCTGACCCTGCCGGCCTCGGATTCCGCCGGCT
>Ga0315910_10004746_pt1 | contig 11289 bp, 13 predicted proteins | sample EdamamesoilMG_FD_204470 | JGI IMG/M metagenome (GOLD analysis project Ga0315910, IMG submission 204470) | Garden soil microbial communities collected in Santa Monica, California, United States - Edamame soil | ecosystem: Environmental > Terrestrial > Soil > Garden | place: USA: California...
TGCTGGGGGGCCACCCCACGACCGTGTCGAGCACGTTGAGGATGAGGTTGGTCAGGCCACCATCGGTGTTCGCTGCGTCGCCGTTGTCCACCGACAGCAGCGAGTTCACGGTGAGGTTGTAGGCCGCGAACGAGTAGGGGTCCCAGTACCAGTACTGGAGCCGCTTTAGCGAGCAAGAGGCCGAGACGTTGACAACGCGAGGCCACGCAGACATCAGCGGCACGCTGTTGAGGTAGCCAGTGAAGACCTGTACCCACGTCAGCCGCTTCATCAGCACCACGATGCGGTCGTTCGGGGTGAGCAGGCCGTCGTACTTGCGCCGGGTGTTCTGCATCGAGAAGGTGAAGGTCGAGACGCCATCCGAGCGACGCACCATCTGGCCGTTGACCAGGTCGTCGGACACGTCGAGGGTGCCGTCATTCTCGGTTTCGATGTAGACCTTGATGCCAGGCGAGTAGATCATCGTTGGCATCAGGAGGTCCCCTCGTCTGGGGTGGTGTCATCAGCCAACGTGATGGGGGTCGAGTCGTACGAGTCGAGCATCGCGTTGCGGTCTTGCCTCTCCTGGGCGGTTAGCCCACCATCACCTGGTCTCACGATGTCGACGTAGGTGCCATCAGCCGGGACCTGGTCGCCGGTGAGTTGCACACCAGCCGGGTAGAAGTAGCGATTCTCTCGATAGGCCTGAGCGTTCTCGGGGTCCTCGTAGCGCGAGTACCTAGGCTTACGACTGTCCCAGGGCTCACCGCTGGTCTCGAAGGTCACCACGCGGTTCCAGAGGATGCGCCCAACCTTGTCGCCCCACTCGGCACCAGAGAGCGGTACGCCAGCGCGCTGGAAGTTGCGAGAGGGCACCGAGACGGTCATCTGTGGGTACTTGCCGCCACGGTCCGGGTTGAGCGCGAACATGGCGTAAGTCGCGAGCCAGTCCGAGAAGTGACGATGCTCTGGGTACCCCTTCAGGGCCACCGTGATGCTGAACTGCGTTGGCACCTGCTTCATCGGGTAGAGCGCTCGCTCAGTGCGGCTCTGCGACTCTGTAGAGACCAACTGGAGGCCATGGCTGATGGTGGTGCAGCGCACTCTGTAGACGTGCGTCTTGCCGTCCCTGGGGTAGGAGAGGGTGGCGTTCAGGCCACGACGGGTAGCCATCAGCCGTACTCCAGACTGTCTGTCTCGTCGTCGTAGACCACCTGGGTGGCTGGCACCGGGGCGAAGGTCGGCAGTGAGAGTTCGTCGTGCATCGCTGCGTCGATGTCAGGGAACAGTCCATCCACGGTGAAGACGAAGCCACCCATAGGGATGCGGGGCTCGAACGCCCCTTGCTGCTCGATGGGCTCGGGCAGCGACACGGGCACGTCAGAGGACCAGTGAGTCTCGGTCATCGGTCACCCCTCCCTGGTGGAGTCTTGCCGCCAGCATCAGCGACCTGGCCTCCTGGCTCATCCAGCAGTTTCTTCACCACGTCGATCTCTTGCCCTGCTATGTTCCCAGCACCGTTGAACTTGCTGGCCTTCCACCCGATACCGTCGCTGATCCGGGTGATGTAGTTGTCAATGGCCTCTTGACGCTTCTTAGACAACACCCCATTCTTGCCGACGCTTACCACGTCCTGAGACAGGTCCTGCACGATGAACAGAGTGAGGGCGTACTCGTGCGAGAAGTGATCGGGCGAGTGGTAGATCGCACCACCCTTGGGGTCATTCACCGCCTTGACGTAGACGCTGAAGCGCCAGCCCCGAAGGGGGAAGTTGAACACAGGCGGTCTCTGCATCTTGCGGAAGTCGTTGGAGTCGTGAGTCTGCCTGTCCATGATGGCTCTGATGTTGCCGATGAAGCGCTCGTGCAACTCCCACGAGACCTTCGAGCGAGTGCTCTGCCCAGCCTTGACCTCACCCAGCGAGCCGATCACCGTCATGTCCGAAAGGGTGGCCCCCATGACCTGGATGACGCGCCCACCCACGGTAGGGGTGACGCTGGTGTTGATGGTGAAGTTCCAGTTCACCTCATTGGGGTTGAGTCGGAAGACGACCGATGGGCCCCCGTCGTACCCCAGGGTCGCTACGTCGCTGGCCATCAGGAATCCGACCTAGGTACCCCACTGGCGTCAGCAGAGTCAGTGCTCGCCGTCAGCAACTCCTTAGCCTCGTCGGTAAGACCGATGGTCACGTTGACTCCGCTAGCCGTCTCTGTGGTCTCTTCCTCCTGATCCTCCTCGGCCTGAGCCACAACCTGGCTGATGCGCTCACCGTCGAACTCGCCGCCCACCAACTTGCCCTTGCCCATCGTCAACTTCTGGTAGGCCTTCGGGTCGTTGAGGATGTCCTGCATAGACATCGTCTGACCACCGATCTTGACTTGCTGCTCGTCCTGGTTCTCAGCACCCAGTTTGCTCATCAGTTGCTCAAACGCACCGGAGCGAGCCTCTTGTCCACCAGCCTCGATGTGCTCGTTGTACGCCGTACCCAGTTCTGACTGGATGTTCTCGTAGGTGGGGGCCGCCACGGCGAATCCCTTGCCGCCAACCGCAGTGGTGCCGGTCTGAACCTGCCCCTGACCCAGGGTCTTGTAATCGTCCGACCCCTCACCACCGATAAGCCCAGCCTTGCGAGTCTGCTCCTTAGAACCAAAGCCCTCCCCACCAAGGGTCCTGATGATCTCAGCCATCAGGTCCTCGTAGCCGGTGTAGCGCCGACCCGTGAAGGCCTCTGCGGTTACCTTGACCTGCTCTGGGTCGAGTCCGCTACGTCGGAGCATCTCGCGCCCCAGTTCACGCACTGCTGTGTCGTCATTGAGGTCGATGGTGGCGACCTGCTCCTTGGCCCATGCCACAACCTGCGGATCGAAGATGCTCAGCAGGTTCTTCATGGCTGAGGCTTGACCCTTGGCAGCAACCTGACCACCGGCCATCTGGCTGTTGACCATGTCGGTGTAAGAGACCCCAGACATCGCAGCCTGCATACGCAGTACGCTCTGGTCGGTCATGCCGCTGGTGTCGGTGTTCATCGCGTAGGCGCGACCCATGGAGTTGGTTGTGGTGGTGACCTGCTGAGCCCAGCCGGTCGAACTCATCCCGAAGCCTGCGGCGTTGGCTTGGCTGTAAGACGCCAGGAACATCTCGCGAGCCATCTTAGCGTTGACGCCAGCCTCTGCGGCTGCGTTGCCGACAGCGGTCAGCGCCTCACTGAACTGGTCGAGGCTGCCCGAGGCCACGCGGGCGAAGGCATCCATCTGGGTGAGGCCCTCTTCGACGCTCTGACCACGAGCACTCTTGCCCTTGTAGATGAAGTCGAGCGCATCCTGGCGTCCGTAACCCTGGCCGACACCCTCGCCCGCATCTTCGTTGTAGCCGAGCGAGGTGACGCCGTAGAAGGCCTTGCGAGACTCCTCGCTGCTGAACATCGCCCTGGTGCTCCAGGCGTATGCCTCCTCGGATGTGCGCTCACTGATGGCATCCCAGTTCGAGCCACCGACGATGGACTGGTAGCGGGCGTTCTTGTCACGCTGGGAGCGGAACTCGTCGATGGGGTTGAGGACCCATGAAGCAAAGGGGATGGACTTGACCAGACCCTCCACCAGACCGCCACCAGAACCTCCCTGGGCGCCCGCTGCGTTGGCTGAGGCGTCCAGGCCACTACGTCCGCCACCGCTGCCCCCAGAGCCGCCAGAGGGCGCTGCTGCGGGGGCTGGGACCGTCTTGGACTGAGCCGAGCCAGGGTTAGAGCCGATGGACTGTCCTGCGCGGTAGGAGATCTCTGAGGCCGCCATAGAGGCACCACGCTGGCGCTGCGCTAGATCCACCGCACCAGCCATGCTGGTCTGGATCTGCCCCTGAGCCTGGGTGAAGGCGAGCACCCGAGACTGATCGACGCTGGAGTCCTTGCGCATCGAGAGCGCGGTGATGAGACTGATCTGGAGGTCACGGATAGCCTGCTCGATGGCGCGATCACCTTGGATCATCGTCTCGAAGCCGCGAGCGAGGTCGTAACCCCCCGCCTCATCTAGTGCCACTGCTACACCCAATCCTCTGTGTCATCGTCCCTGGTGAAGAAGAACGCCGACTCGTCTATCGGTCCCTCGTCCTCCGTCACCGTGACGCCCGACTCCTTCAGCATCTGCTGAATCCGCTCGAACTCCTCGATCCCACCAGAGTCGCTTGGTGCCTCCCAAGTGACCTCGGTGTAGTCGTACTCGACATCCTCGCCAGCGGGTGTGCCCCCTTCGTCTTCCGGGAACCACTCCGGGAAGAGCGACTGAGGCGTCCACTTCGCTGATGCCACCAGCGCGGCCTTGACCATGTCGGCCTCGGCCTTGCCTTCCTTCAGGCCATCGAGGTAGAGAAGAATCTCGACTCCGAAGTCCTGTACGACAGACAACTCCTTGCCTGTCAGTAGACCCCTGCGCTCGGCTAGACGGAGGTGGCGTTCAAGCCACGGGTCGATTCCATCTAGCCGGATGAGTTTCCCATCTGCTCGATGATCTCGTTCGCGGTCTTCTCCAGTTCGAGGTACTCGGAGTAGACCTTGTCGATGGTGAAGGGGTACCACTGGGAGGTGACGAACTTGAACCTCTGACGAGCCCAGGCTGCACTGTCCGCAGACGCCGCAACAGGGATGGGTAGTTCCTCGCCGTCGAGGGTCACGATGGACGCTGCTGCCATGGCGGAGGCGTAGGCCTTACCGTGGCCGAGCGTGTCGGTGTAGTCCTTGACGACCAGGGCGACCTGCAAGAGTTCGTTGGTGTTGAGTGTGCGGATCACGAACGTGTGACCCAGCCACTCGAACTCCTTGGTCAGAGCCCCCACATAAAGCAAGCCCTTGAAGGGCTCGACGTACTGGGGGTCGAACTCCGGCTTGATGGCATCCGGCACTTCCTCGAACTGAGGGGTGTCGTCTACGACATCGACGACATCTTCAGGATCGAGGAGAGGCTCGGTTCCCAACCCTTCGCCCTCTCCGTTGTCAGGCATGTCCATGCCTTCCCTTCTGGGGGCTCTGGGGGCTCCCGGCTAGTTCAACTTCTTCGAGTGGGTGTACGCCACCGTGATGCCCTTGGTCACCGCGAGAGCGCCGACCTGGATCGTGTCGCCATCGTTGATGTCGACCACGGTGCAGTTCATGTAGATCTTCCCACGCCACTGGCGGGGCTTGTTCTCCGTGCCAGGCGGCTTGATGATCGTCTGGCAAGTGACGTACGACGGGTCGTTCGCCAGCGCCCGGAAGATGTCCACGATGTTCTGGGTCTGCGCGAGCCCAGCGAGTTGGTTCCAGACCGGCGCGTTCCAGAGTTCGCGGATGGTCAGCATCAGCGTGGCGCCCTGGAGCACACGGCTGGTAGCGATCTCCACTGGGTGCGGGGCACCGAGCGGATGGATGAACTGGAACGGCTGCCCCATGTCGGAGAAGGCACGCTGACCAGAGTCCTCAACGCCCTCACAGAAGGCGATGGGCTTCCCCCGGTAGTGGAAGGTAGTGAAGCCGGAGCCTACTACCCTTACCTTGGTCTGTGGCATGGTCTACCTCTCCTGGTCCTTAGACCTCTGCGCCTTCGCTGCCAGAGCCGAGGTTCTCGTCCTGGAAGGCGAGGAGCCCGGTCTGGAGGTCGATCTGGAACTGCACCGTGATGTAGTTCAACGGCACTGCTGGCTGGTACGAGAACTTGCACTCGATCACCGTGGGGTCACCGCTCGGCAGACTCTGCTGGCGGACCAGTAGGTTGTCCCAGCCGATGATGACGCTGTCGAGGATGGCCTGCTCCAGGATGCCCGCGAGCGCGCCCTTGACTCTGCTCGGCATCTCCTCGTCGATAGGCTCACCGATCAGCCCTGAGTTGTCCATGCCGAACTGGACCGCCTGGAAGAGCGAGTCAGCGATGCGAACCAGGGAGATCTCTCGGGTCAGGAGCGAGTCCACGTCAGTGGTGACACCGTGGCGGACGCTGAGGCGCTGGAGTCGGTCGGTCTCGATGACCGTGACGCCCGTGGATGACAGCGTGTCCTTGAAGGCCTTGGTCATGGCCTGGAAGACGCTGGAGGGCAGTGAGACGAACGAGGAGACGATCTGGCGGGTGAGCCCCCGGTCGACCGTGTTGGCCGCGAGGATGCCCGCGAGAGCCGCAGCGAAGTAGTAGCCCGAGACCTCGATGGTCTGGTTGGCTGTGGAGTTGTAGAGGTTCACCTTGGTTGGGTAGACCAGGACGATCCGCTTGCTGTCGGCTGCGATGGCCAGTTGGTCGACACCGATGACCTCGTCGTAGGCAGCGTCCAAGCCGACCAGCGCGATGCGCCCGAAACCCTCGGCGGCTGCGTCGTTGCAGTGACTGAGCACGTCGAGGATGTACGACTGGGCTGCGGTGCCGTCGTTGATGTCCGAGGTGGTATCGCCGCTTCCGTCATCCGTGGTGTACCCATGGACCAGGAGCGGCACGATCATGCCAGCCCGGTAGTCAGTGACCACCTTGGCGTAGGCCGCGACCAGTTGCTCCTGGTAGGTACCGTCAGCCGGGTTGGTCGGAACGATCATCAGGCGGCCAGCGCCGTTCTCGAAGGCGATCTTGGCTGCCAGGGAGAGCGGGGAGTTGATGCTCGCGTCCACCGAGGTGAAGGGCTCGCCGTAGACGTTGGCGATCCCGTCGAACTCTTCGTACACCAGCGGGGTGTAGTAAGCGGAGTCCGCGAAGTTGTAGGTGATGACGACCACGTCACCGTTGGCGATCTCGGTCGAGCCAGTCACGCGAGCGATGTCGGTCACGGCAGTGGCGCCGGTGCCCGTCACGGTGAACTCGTAGTCGTCACCCTCGACCAGCACATCTCCGGCCTGGTTGGTGACCACAGGGGCTGCGATGGCTGGCGGGCCAGTCACGGCGGTGGTGAAGATGCCCTCCTGCGCCAGACGGACCTCTCCGTCAACCACGTCAGTCAGTGCAACGGCCTCGGTCCGAGTCTGGTATCCCCGCCCGGGGCCCACGAGCACGGTGATGCTACCGGGCAGCGACGCTGGGCTAACCAGCGGACGAGTTGTGTCCTCGACGTAGACGCCCGGGGGCTGGTACTGCGTGAAGTCTGCCACTGGTACTCCCCTGGTGAAGGCTCTGTCACCCCTTCGGGGGGCTCAGGGCTGATGGGACAGGATGCGATCAGTGCCAGTTGGTGGCGCTGTCATCCCCACTCGAATCGGGCTCTCCGTACTCGTCTGACGGCAGCACCGGAGTCATCTCAGAGATGACGATGGCCGACAGCGGAACGAGCAGACCCGTGATGGCGTCGGAGACGAACTCCCCGATGACCTCCATGTTGAGGGTGCGCTCATAGATTATTTCATCTGTGCCCCAGGGGGTGCCGGGCGCTGCCGCGTTCCCCCGAGGCTGGATCTTGTCGAAGTCGAAGTTGGCCGCGATGAGTTCGTTGTTCTCGATGGTGTCGCGGAAGGCCCGAGTCTCAGTGGCCTCCCTGCCGAAGGCGATCACTCGGATCAACTCGTCGAAGAGCCGGTCCCGCTCCAGGCTGGTCAGGGCCACCACCGTGTAGGAGGCGTAGCCCGAGAACTTCCAGCGGGTGTAGCGGTTGACGAGATCATCATCGTCGGGCTCGTTGGACTCCTTGTGGTCAATACCAGCGATCTGGAGGGCATCGGTGTCCTCGTAGTCCACCCAGATCCCGGGGTAGTTCTGAGAGTCGATGGGGTACTCGATGGAGCAGTGAGTGTTGCGGAAGTCCACAATGGGGTAGTTGGCGTTGAAGGTGTTGCGTAGCGACTCCGACAGCATCGTCTTCAGGGGAGCGAGATACATCAGCGCTCCTCATCCAGGTCAGTGTGCAGCACGGGGGTCTTGCGGCCTTCCAGGGTATCCGCGAGCAGCCGGTGATGGCCATCGAGGATGTGCGTCTTGCCCTTGTGGACGAAGATGTGCGGCAAGTGCTTCTTGGGTGGCGTGGCAGCCCGGTAAGCAGTCACCGTGTCTGAGTCAATGTGCGACTCGTAGCCATGGAGCCCCTCGGTCTTGCCGTCGATGAGGCGGAACCTGCCCTTGCTCTTGGCGTCGTAGGCACGCTCCATCGCGTCATCGTGGTCCTTGTCGTACTCAGGACATCCAACCGAGGCGCATGGACTGTGACCCCAGCCAACCTCAGCGATTGCCGGGTGAGGCGCGTGATGGGCATGGCCTTCGTCGAGGGAGAGCCGATCATCATCAGTCATCGCTGTTGCGGTCTTCCAGAGCAGGCTCATCGGCGTCCCACCTCCTTGACGTGTTGACTCCAGTTCGCGTCAGTGGCATAGACGCGGATGGGCAAGATCCCATTCCACTGAGCGGTCAGGGTGAGTGCGTTGTTGAGGAACAGTCTGGGTGCAAGACCCGGGTGCCGCCAGCGAACCCCACTGTTACCAGTGGCAATCGCTCCAGCAACTTTGCCGCTTGTGGTGTAGGGACTACCCGCTTGCCGCCTACCGATTCTTCCAGGAGCACCGGGGTATGACGCTGGCTTGTCTTCATGCGTGACCGCTCCGGTCTTCTTGTCGACCTTACGCTTCTGGATGCGCGCTCCCATGTTAGCGGCCTTGCGGAAGATGAGGATCTGCGTCTTACCCGAGGCGGTGGTACGCACCTTGGCCTTCGGGTTCTTCGAGCGCTCAGCACCGGTGGGGTCGTCGATCCACATCGGGATGGTCTTACCTGCCAGGCTCTTCATGGTGAACGGCTTGATGCCGTGATCCTGGAACCAGACGTAGGAGTCGGGGAAGTAGATGCCGAAGTAGTCCTTGCCGTAGATCGGCTGAAGGCGCTTGGCTGACTCTCCAGTGGCCTTGGGCATCTTGCGCCGGGCCTCGCGCACTGCCTGGTTGGCCAGGTTGCGGGCGCGCTTGGGGTTGAGGCCCTTGACCAGCATCACCATGCGGTCGGGGTTCTCTGACAGCCGCATCTCTGGAGATTCGAGGAGCATTAGGGCTTCAGCCCCTCGAAGTGGTGCGGGTGAATCGCCGGGGGAATGTAGCGCTCACCCATGCCGCCCTTGAAGTGCGTGGTCAGTTCCAGTGGAGCACCAGTGCCCTCGGACTTGTTGTCCTCCAGGTCGGCTCGCCCGTAGACACGGGTGGGGACGTGGCTGAGACCCATCTCTGCCGCAGCCCGCAAGCGGTGATTACCCTCGCCCAGACTGGCCCACTTGTTCTTGTGGTCGTAATCCAGCATCAGTGGGGTCTTGATCCCAACACCGCTGCGGATGTCGTCCTTGATGGACTCGATGCGTCGGCGCTCAGCGTCATGCGCGAGCCCCTCACCACCGTAGGTCTTCTCCCAGGTGCCGTTGTGCTCGCGGTACTTCTCCAGTGTCGAGACAGGCACCATGCCTACCACCGACCGTGATTCATCGCCATCGAGGTGACCGATACCCCCCGACATGTAGTGCTCGACCGAGTCGGGGACCTCGGGAGTGGAAGCGACCTTCCAGAGGAGGCTCATCAGTCCACGTCGTTTCGAGACATGCGGCGCTTCTTGCCGAGTTGACGCCGGGCAGCCCACGGCATCCTCTCAGCGTCACCATGCCCGGCGTGCTTGTGCCCCTTGCACATAGCGCAGCCCTTCCAGCGCCGGTTGCTTGTCCTAGCCATCAGTCGTCATCCTCGACCTCGAAGAGACCATCGTTCCAATCGCGCTCCATCAGTCATCCTCCCCCGGTATGAGGGCCTCGCGAATCTCCTCGTAGGCGCTGAAGTCCACGGGGGTACGCGACTGCTCGCTGAGGATGACGGCCAGCGACGCCGCATCCGGTGGGATCAGGTAGGACACCGTCTCGCGGTCCTCCAGCGCTGCGCGAGCCAGGTTGTAGTGAATCGAATGAACGGTCTGCTGAGGGTGCTCGAAGCCAGTGCGCAGCGTGGTCCTGGTCGGCGTGCGCAGGTAGAACCGGTCACCGTTCTGCCGGAACATGTAGTCGCCCGAGCGGATGCGGAAGTCTGAGACCGTCTCGACATCCAGGCTCATCGAGTGAGTGACACCCCGAGCCTGATTCTGGTCGTTCTTGTCGGAGTCGGTCAGGATGGCCGGGCGGATGATGCGGGCCTTGTAGCCACCCTCGAAGGTGGTGCCGTAGCAGTCAGGGCACTTCTGCTTGGTCGGCTGGTTGTAGGCCGCTGCGGTCCGGTTGGCGATGGCGTCGCCCGACTCATAGCAGGTGGAGCAGCGCTCGACCCGCCCCTGCTCCAGATCCTGAATGTGCCACATGAGCAGGAACATGACGTACTCGCCGTACCAGTAGATCGCCTCGTTCTGGCGCAGGCGCTCGTTCTCGATGGCGAAGTCCTGGCGCTCGCGGACATAGAGGCGCCGTGGCGGGAGTTCCGGCTCCGGGGATGGGGTAGGAGCCGGGATAGGGATAGGCATTATTTCATCCCTCCAGGGTGCGGCACCGTCTCCACCCCTTCAGAGGGCTAAGTCAGCCAGCGACAGGACTCCAGTAGTCGGGCGAGTACCAGCCGTTCCTGCCGTCACGGAGGCTGTCCAGGCGCCAGAGCCACTCGTCGAACCGAGGGGCCACCGCAGCCAAGGAGAAGCGGTCGAGCGTGCGCTCGCGCAGAGCGTCACCACGGAGCGCCTCGATGCCCTCGATCTGCTTGGCCGCCTGAGCCGGAGTGCGGTATCGGTAGCCGTCGATCCCCGACACGATAGTCTCGGTGAAGACGCCATGGTCGACCGCGACGACCGGGACGCCGGAGGCCATCGACTCGATGTGCACGGTGCCGAAGGGCTCAATGTAGAGCGTCGGCACGATCATCACCCGAGCGCCAGCCATGACCTCGGCGCGCTGCTTGGGCTCGGCCACACCTTCGTACATGTGGACGGGCTCGACCTCAGTGCCGTCCGTGGCGATGAGTTTGGTGCCGTCCCAGTCCTTGCTACCAGCGCCCATGACGACCAGCGGCAGCCCCGCCCGCTGAGCGATGTCGGCTGCGACGTGTGGCCCCTTGCGCATGATGATCCGACCACAGAAGAGGGCGTAGCCCTTGTCGTCGCCAGTGTGAAACTGCTCGGGTCGCACGAAGTTCGGAATGACGGTGTCGAAGGCTCGACCGTCGTTGATGCCGTAGGCGCCATAGCGGTGGTGCATCCAGGCGTAGGACTCGAAGCAGGCGAAGGTCCCCTGGGGAGCGATGCCCTCGTAGCCGACCGCTGGCTCGATGATGTTGTGGTCCTTGCCGAACTCTCGGATGATCGGGGTCATCAGAGAGCCCATCCAGATCGCCACGGTGTCTCCTGGCCCAATGCGCCTCTTGACCTCGCGGATGGCTCGGTAGA
>Ga0315910_10004747_pt1 | contig 11289 bp, 8 predicted proteins | sample EdamamesoilMG_FD_204470 | JGI IMG/M metagenome (GOLD analysis project Ga0315910, IMG submission 204470) | Garden soil microbial communities collected in Santa Monica, California, United States - Edamame soil | ecosystem: Environmental > Terrestrial > Soil > Garden | place: USA: California...
CACGGAGCCAAGGCTGAGCCCGAAGAACACCGTTTCCACGCCGCGGAAGAACTCGATGCGGGCGTCGATCGCGGCCAGCGCCTTCGTCGCCGCCTCGCGCACCGCGTCGTCGCCGTCCTCCCTGTCCGCCAGCGCCTGCAACTGGTTGCGCACCGCCGGCATCAGGCTGCCCGACACTATCTCGATGGCGGCGAGCAGCTCGGCGCTGTCAGCGGATGAACTGAGGGTGCCCAGCGCCACCGCCACCGCCAGCAGCTCGACCAACTCGGGCTCGGATTCGCGGTCCTGCGCCTCCAGCAGCAGCGGGATGTTATCCGGGTCCGGATTGTCGATCATGTTGCGTACCGAACGGGCGCGAAGTTCCGGATCTGAGCTGAACAGGGTCAGGCGGGCAATGGCGTCGCGCAACTGCGTGCGCACGCGGTTGCTGAGCTTGACCTTGCTGAGCGCAGCCTTGGCGCTGTCGCCCAGCGCCGCGCCGGTGAGTGGATCGGTGAGCTGGTACTCCCCGGAAACGGCCTGCACACCCCGCACCAGGCGGTCGCCGTCGCGGAGGAAGTACAACTCCCCCTCCAGCATGGCGCTGAACAGCGGCACCGCCGCTTCGCCGCCGGCCCGCTCGATGTCCTCGAGGATACCGGGGACCTTGCTCAACTTCGCGTCGACCAGCTGCGCCGCCGCGTCCGCCAGCGGTAGATCCTCGGCTCGCACCGGCAGGATTGTCGCCAGCATCACCAGCAGCACCGCCAGGCCCCGGCACAGCCCGCCCCAGGCTGCGCCCTTTGCACACACTGAAATCATGTCACGCCACTGTTGTTCTGGGTGGGCGGGCCGGTGGGCCCGCCTGGAGTATTACCGAATGTTGCCCAAAAAAAGAGAGGTCATAAGACCTCTCAAAATGTCACCCGCAAAGGAGACATGCTGAAGCACTACATGTTCTGGCCCGAACAGGTCTTGGTGACCGTGTTGTAGTTGCCGCACACGATGGGCGCAGTCCAGTCCGCGATGATGTCCTTGGACCCGGGCAGGAAGTCCGACCAGGCGTCGCCGTCAACCAGGCCCTCGGTCTCCCAGACCACCTCGAACTGGCCATCTTCCTGGATCTCGCCGATCAGTACCGGCTTGCTCAGGTGGTGGGCCTTGTTCATGGTGGCGATACCGCCGGTCAGGTTGGGCGTGGTCACGCCGATCATCGCCTTCTCGACCGCGTCGACATCGGTGGTGCCGGCTTTCTCGACCGCCTTGGCCCACATGTTGAAGCCGATATAGGTGGCTTCCATCGGGTCGTTGGTGACGCGCTTGTCATCCTTGATGAACGCCTTCCACTTGGCTATGAACGCATCGTTCTCCGGGCTCTCGACGCTCATGAAGTAGTTCCAGGCGGCGAGGTGGCCCACCAGCGGCTTGGTGTCGATACCGGACAGCTCTTCCTCACCGACGGAGAAAGCGACCACCGGGATATCCTCCGCGGAGACGCCCTGGTTGCCCAGTTCCTTGTAGAAAGGCACGTTGGCGTCGCCGTTGACGGTGGAGACCACCGCGGTTTTCTTGCCGGTGCTGCCAAACTTCTTGATGTCGGCGACGATGCTCTGCCAGTCGGAGTGCCCGAAGGGGGTGTAGTTGATCATGATGTCTTCTTCAGCCACGCCCTTGGCCTTGAGGTAGGCTTCGAGGATCTTGTTGGTGGTGCGCGGGTACACGTAGTCGGTGCCCGCCAGCACCCAGCGCTCCACCTCGATGTCATTCATCAGGTAGTCCACCGCCGGGATGGCCTGCTGGTTGGGCGCGGCGCCGGTGTAGAACACGTTTTTGGACGATTCTTCACCCTCGTACTGCACCGGGTAGAACAGCAGCCCGTTCAGCTCCTCGATCACCGGCAGCACGGACTTGCGCGACACCGAAGTCCAGCAGCCGAAGATGACATCGACCTTGTCCTTGGTCAGCAGTTCGCGGGTTTTTTCCGCGAACAACGGCCAGTTGGAAGCGGGGTCCACCACCACGGCTTCCAGCTGCTTGCCGAGCAGGCCGCCTTTCTTGTTCTGCTCCTCGACCATCATCAGGACGGTGTCCTTCAGCGTGGTTTCCGAGATCGCCATGGTGCCCGACAGGGAGTGCAGCACGCCGACCTTGATGGTCTCGGCCGCCGTCGTCGCGGCGGAAGCGACCAGCGTCAGGGACGCGGCGGTCGCGGTTATGAGCTTCTTGAGTTTCATGTATGTTTCCTCTTACCAGGTCACGAGTGCTTCGAGAGCGTAGGAATTGAAATCGTCGCCGGAGACGTCTTCGTCGTCATACCGGTACTCCGCCACCAGCAGCACGTTCTTGTGTATCTTCCAGCTCGGCGAGATGGTGAAGCCGCTGATTTCCTCGACCGAATCGCCGTCTTCCGGCTCCACTTCCCAGTCGTGGATACGGCCGGTGATGCCGTACTTGTCCCACGCGTAGTTCACCATGAACAGGCCGCCCGTGGCCTCGGCATTGACGCCATCGAACAGCGGGTTGGCGGACACCGTCGACACTGCAACGCTGTTGTTCTCCGAGTAGTTGCCTTCCAGGGCGAAGGTCCAGCCGCCGATGACATAGCTCACCCAGGAGTTGATCATGGTGATGTCTTCGCCGTTGACGGGGCTTTCCTGGCCCATGTAGAAGGATTTCCAGGTGAGGCCGTCGGTGGGCGTGAAGGCCGCCATGACTTCCACCGCCGGGTTTTCCGTATCCTTGATGTCGCCCTCCAGGTTGCCGATGTCGGTGACCAGCGACACGGCGCCGGTGAACCAGTCGCCGGCATAGAGGCCGCTGACGCCCTGCTGGTAGGCGCCGTAGAAGTACTTGGCGTAACCGACGCCGGAGTACTGGAACAGGCCGGTCGGATCTTCGGTCTCCCAGCCGGAGTAGCTCAGGAAGCGCCCCGCCTTGCCGCTGATGTCGTCGTAGGCCTGGTAGGTGACGTAGGCCTGCTCGAGGTGCATCTCCTCGCCTTCGTCGGAACCGTTGTCCTGCCACTCGACATCGACGTTGGCCGTCAGCTTGCCGCCGAAATCGTAGAGGAAGTCGACTTCCCACTGGTCGATGCCCGCGGAGTCGCCATTGTCGTCTTCGACTCCATCGCCGTAATCGGAGTTGTAGTACGACATGTCCAGGAAACCGGTCATGGTCAAACCGGGCGCCAGCTCATACCCGTCGGCATGGGCCAGGGGCACCGCCAGGCCAGCAAGGACGAGCCCGGCGGCCAGCGGCTTCATTGCAAACTGCTTGGTCTTCTTCGATGTAGACATTTTTTCTCCCCGAAATTACTGGTAGCTATCGTTACAGCTGGGAGCGAGTATTCCGCAGGCCCGGGGAGTCGGGTATTCGTTGAATGCACCGGGGGGCTACGCGCGTTATTCGCGCGCCTACGTCAATTGACGTAGTGACTTGCGGCGCGATGGCGAGGCATGAAGCGCGCCCGCAAGCATCCGGGCCGGGGACCCGGCAGGCGCACGGTGCCTGCGCATTTGCGCATGGCAACGATGCAAAAATTCATCTAGACAGCACAAAGATCTGGTGCCAGACTGATCTAGACATCGTCAAGTTCGGATCTGGTCATGCGTTACTCCCGCCTTTACGCCCCGCTCGCCGGCCTTGTCCTGAGCGCAGTCCTCCCCGCCTGCGGCGGCTCCAATGCCGCACCGGCTGAGTCCGCGAGCCGCCCGGCCCCGGTTCGCGTGGCGATAGCGACCCCTGCCGAGTTTCTCAGCGAAATCAGGACGGTCGGTCGCGTGGAGCCTGACCGCACCTTCGTGCTTGCGTTCAAGACCCCCGGCGTCGTGTCCGCGCTGACCGTGCAGGAGGGCGACAAGGTGACGAAGGGGCAGCTGCTCGCCGAGCTGGATCCCCGCGATGTCAACGCCCATCTGCGGCAGGCGCAGGAAGCCGCGGCCAAGGCCGCGCGCGAACTCGAACGCATCCGCGCCCTGCACGCCAGGAATTTTGCCTCCGATGCCGAACTGCAGGATGCGCACGCAGCGGCGAAATCCACCCACGCCACCGCCCAGGCGGCCCACTCGGACCGCAGCTATGCCAGCATCGTGGCACCCGCCGATGGTGTCGTGCTCCGGCGCCATGTCGAGGCCAACAGTGTGGTTGCCGCCGGGACACCGGTCATGACCCTGTCCGACATGAGCGAATCCTTCGTCCTGGCGGCCGGCCTTGCCGACCGCGACGCCCTGCGCGTATCCCTTGGCGACACCGCGAGGGTGTATTTCGATGCCCTGCCCGACCATGTCTTCAACGCCACTGTCGCGGAAATCGGCGCCGCAGCCGATGACCGCACCGGCACCTTCCAGGTCAAACTGAAGATCACCGAAGACGCGGCACCCCCGGCCCTGACCCGGGTGGCCCTACCCCGGGCAGCCCTGAAGAGCGGCCTGGTCGGCCGCGCCAGCATCACGCCTGCGGTGTCCGCCGGTGTCGGGGTCGCCATCCCGGTCGATGCCATCCTCGAAGGTCATGGCGACCGGGCGATTGTCTTCGTGGTCGACCCGGTGACGGGAGTAGCGCGACGCACGCGGATTGCCACCGGCCGGCTGTCCGGCGAGATGGTCGCGGTGACCGCGGGCGTGGCCGTCGGCGATCAGGTGGTCGTCGATGGTGCCGGTTACCTGGCGGACGGCGAGAGTGTCTTCATCGCCACGGCCAGCGCGCAGTAACGCCATGCATATTGCCGCATTCGCCGTCCGCAACTGGCAGTTCACGCTGGTCCTTACGCTGCTCTTCGCCGCGCTGGGCCTCAACGCCTTCAAGACGGTGCCGCGGACCGAGGACCCCAGCTTCGACGCGCCGTTCTTCACCGTGATCACCATCGCCTCGGGCATGGAAGCCGTAGAGGTGGAGAAACTGATCACGGACAGGATAGAGGACGCATTCAACGAGCTGGACGACGTCAACGAGCTCAAATCGACGACCAATGCCGGTGTTTCGATCGTGCACGTTGAGTTCGACTGGGCGCTGCGCGACATGGACCGCAAGTACGACGAAATCATCCGCGAAATGAACCGCCTGCGGCCCGAGCTTCCCGCCGCCGTGGACAGCGTAACCATTCGCAAGGGCCAGCCGGGGCTGACCAACATCGTGCAGTTCGCCCTGGTGGGCGATGTTTCGTACCGCGAATTGACCGATCGCGCACGGGACCTGAAGGACATGCTGGAAGGGGTTACCGGTGTGCGGCAGGTGGAGGTCTGGGGCGCGCCCGATGCGGAGGTACGGGTGGCGCTGGACCTGGCGCGCATGAGCCGCCTGGGCCTCGGCATCGACGACGTGGCCCGCGCCATCCAGGGCGAGAACGCTGAAATCCCCGGCGGCGCACTGCAGGCCGGCGGCGTTCGCTTCAACCTCAAGACCACCGGCTCCTACGACAGCCTCGACGAGGTGGCCGATACCATCGTCTCCGCCGCGGGCGCCAACGTCGTGCACGTGCGCGACGTCGGCGAGGTCTCCTGGGGGGAGCAGGAGCACGTCTACACGACCCGCCATAACGGTGCCAAGGCGGTGTTCATCACCGCCAACCAGCGCGACGGGCAGAACGTCTTCCACGTGCGCGATGGCATCATGAAGCAGGTCCAGGCGTTCAGCACGACCCTGCCGGACGATCTCAGGCTGGTCACCGGCTTCGACCAGACCGAAGCGGTCGCCAAGCGCCTCGGCCAGCTCGGCAAGGACTTCCTGATCGCGGTCAGCCTGGTGCTGTTGACGCTGCTGCCACTGGGCATTCGCGCCGCGCTGGTGGTCATGTTCTCCATCCCGATGTCGCTCGCGCTCGGGATCTGGCTGCTGCAGTACGCCGGCTTCACGCTGAACCAGCTGTCCATCTCGGGCTTTGTGCTGTCGCTCGGCCTGCTGGTCGACGACTCCATCGTGGTGGTGGAGAACATCGCCCGCCACCTGCGCATGGGGAAATCGCCGGTGACGGCGGCCATCGATGGCACCAAGCAGATCTCGCTTGCCGTCATCGGCTGCACCGCGACGCTCATGCTCGCGTTCCTGCCGCTGTTGTTCCTGTCCGAGGGCGCCGGCGCTTTCACCCGCTCACTGCCGGTCGCCGTGCTGCTGACCGTGACCGCCTCACTGTTCGTATCGCTGACCATCATCCCGTTCCTCGCCAGCCGCGTGCTGAAGGAGGAACCGCATGCCGACGGTAACTGGCTGCTGCGCAAGGTGATGACCGGCATCCATGCGGCCTACCGCCCGCTGCTGCACCGGGCCCTGGCCCGCCCGCTAGTCACCTGCTGCGCCGCACTGCTGCTGTTCGCCCTGGCGCTGAGCCTGGTGCCGGGCATTGGCTTCAGCCTGTTCCCGCTGGCGGACTCGCGCATCGTGATGATCCAGGTCGAACTGCCGGAAGGCGCCTCGACCGCGAAGACCAACACCGTGCTGGAGCAGGTCGAGGATGAGCTGAAGAAGTATCCCGAAGTCGAGACCGTGATGGCGACGCTCGGTCGCGGCAACCCCCGCGTCTACTACAACGTGACGCAGCGTGAACTGGCCACCAACATCGCCGATGCGTTCGTGATGCTGAAAGCCTATGAGCCCGACCGGACGCCGCAGATGCTGGACGCATGGCGCGCTGCATTCGATGCCTATCCCGGCGCCCGGATCCTGGTGAAATCGATGGAGAACGGGCCGCCGCTGGAAGCGCCCATCGCGATCCGCGTGCGCGGGCCTGAAGTCGAGGGCGTGCGGCGCATCGCCGCGCAGGTCGAGGACCTGATCCGCCAGGTGCCGGGCACGCGCGACGTGAACAACCCTTCGCGTGCCACGCGCACCGACCTGAAAATCGACGTGGACGAGGCCAAGGCGGCGCTGCTCGGCATTGCGCCGGGCACCGTCGACCGCGTGGTGCGGCTGGCGGTAGCCGGCGAATCCGTCGGCGATTTCCTCGACACGGACGGCGAATCGTATCCGATCACGCTGCGCCTGCCGTTGGCCGACCACCACGCGCCGGATATCCTCGACGAGATCTACATCCCGACCGCCAGCGGCGCGGCGGTGCCGCTGGCGCAGATCGCGGCGTTGCGGTTCGACGCGAGCCCCGCGCGCATCGACCGCTTCGACCGCCTGCGCTCGGCCACCGTGACCGCCTATCCGCAGTCGGGCTTCCTGACCTCCGAACTCACCGCCGCGATCATGCGGCAGACTGGCGCGCTCGAGCTGCCGCCCGGCTATGCGATCGTGGCCGGCGGCCAGTCGGAGGCGAGCGCCGAATCCTTCTCGGGCATCGGCAGCGCGGCACTGGTGGCGATCTTTGGCATCTTCGCGGTCCTGATCCTGGAGTTCCGCTCGTTCAAGGCCTCGCTGATCGTTGCCAGCGTCATTCCCCTGGGCATGCTCGGCGGCATCCTGGGCTTGTGGGTGTCGGGCTACACGCTGTCGTTCACCGCCATGATCGGCATGATCGCGCTGGTGGGCATCGAGATCAAAAACTCGATACTGCTGGTGGACTTCACCAACCAGCTGCGCGCGCAGGGCACACCGCTGCGCGAGGCCATCGAGACCGCGGGCGAAGTGCGCTTCCTCCCCATCCTGCTGACCTCGGTCACCGCTATCGGCGGGATGTTGCCACTGGCCCTGCAGGGTTCCGGCCTCTACTCGCCGTTGGCCTGCGTCATCATCGGCGGTCTCATCACCTCCACATTGCTCTCGCGCCTGGTGACGCCGGCCTGCTATCTTCTACTGGCGGCGCGCGATCGCACGCCGCTCGAACAGGGCGCCGTTGCAGCCGATGCCTCGAGCATCGCGCTGGCGGCGGGAGAACAATAAGAAGGTGGATTCACGATGAGACCCGTTGCGGCCAAAACCTATCACCACGGTGACCTGCGGGCGGCGCTGTTGAGCGCCGCCCGCCATATCGTCGAGGAAAAGGGCGCGGACGCCTTCACGCTGCGCGAAGCCGCGCGCCGGGCAGGTGTCAGCCACGGCGCGCCGGCGCATCACTTCGGCGACAAGACCGGGCTGCTGACGGCGCTCGCAGTACAGGCGCTGACAGCGCGGGTGGAACAGGTGGAAGCCGCCAAACTCGCCGCCGGCCCTGATCCGCTGGACCAGCTCAAGGCCTGCGGCATGGCGCATATCGACTTCCTGATTTCCCATCCCAGGCTGGAAGGTCTCTGCTGGCGCAGCAACCTCGTCAACCGCGCCGACCCCGCGCTGCAGGAAGTCCTGCAGCGCATGACGGCGGGGCTGATCGAGACCATGAGCGCGGCAACCGGCAAGACGCTCGCGCCGGACAAGGAAGCCAACCCCTCGACGCTGCTTGCGGTCTCGGTGGTGCACGGCTTCGCACAGATGGTGACTGATCGGGTCATCCTTCACGATGTGCCCGACCAGGAGCGCCGCCCGCAGGCGCTGGCGATGGCGGATGCGATGCTGGACCTGGTGGGCACGGCGTTTGGCGCGGCCAGTTGACCTGTCCGTGTTCACCCGCTGCTGGCAGGGCATCGCCGCGCCAACCAGCCGGAAGACGCCCCAGCCGCGGCGCGGCGGGGGCAGCTGCCGATCTCACTGCTGCAGGGCGCGCAGCATCCAGGCGGTTTTCTCGTGTATCCGCATGCGGTCGGAGATCAACGCCACGGAGGACTCGTCGCCGGCCTCCTGCGCGGGGCGCAGGGCCTGCCGGCAACTCCTCACCACCTGCTCGTGACCGCGGGTGAGGATGGCGATCATGTCGCCCGCCGCGGGCACGCCCTCCACCTCCTCGATCGAACTCAGCGCCGCAAAGGCCCGGTAGGTGCCCGGGGCGACCTCGCCCAGGGTGCGGATGCGCTCGGCGATCTCGTCCACGGCGGTGGCCAGTTCCGTGTAGTGCTCCTCGAACATCAGGTGCAACTCGCGGAACTGCGGGCCGGTGACGTTCCAGTGGAAGTTATGGGTCTGCAGGTACAGCGAGTAGGAATCCGCCAGCAGCCGCTTCAGGCCCTCGGCGATGGCGGTGCGGTCGGCGGTGGCGATGCCGATATCGATGGCTACTTTGCCCATGGTCACTCCCTCCTTACTTAGGCTGGTGGTGGCTGACAGGAACACACTAGGGCACTACCGACAATAAATAAAATTGATTGTGTACATGAAGGGTATTGGGTATTGCTATGGACTGGGTGCGCTACATTGCGCACACCCGAAGAGCACTGCCCTGCAGGGCGGGGGGACAGGGGACTTCTTACTTCCCGATGAAAGTTGGCGCGCCTGGAGAGATTCGAACTCCCGACCGCCTGGTTCGTAGCCAGGTACTCTATCCAACTGAGCTACAGGCGCGTGAAGGGGCGCTACTATAGGGAGCAGGCCCTGCGTCGTCAAGATTTTCGCGGGCGGGAAAGGGCCGGGACGCGGCTGGTCGCAGGGACCACCGCGCCCCGGCGAGGGTCGCTAGGACCTGGCGGCGATCGCCAGATTGCGGTGCACGGGCCGGGCCGAGGGGTTCCTGCTGGCGGCCTCGTGAAAATCCGCGATGGCCTCGTCGGTGCGCCCCAGCAGCAGGCGCATCACCCCGCGGTTGTTCAGGTGGCTCCAGGCCGCGGCGCCGCCGCCCTGTTGCACCGCCTGGTCACAGGCCTGTTCGGCCCGCTCGAAGTCGCCCTTGTCATACCAGGCCCGGCAGGCCAGGGCGCTGGCGTCGGCCTCGGCGCGCCAGCGCCGCAGCTCCGCCTTGCGGCTGTCCAGCAGTGCCAGGGCGCGGTCCGGGTTGCCCCGCTCCAGCGCCCACTCGGCCTTGAGCAGCGCGGGCGGCTGGTAGTGTCCCAGCACGTCGGCGTTGGCGCGCCCGTGCCAGAGCATCGCGGACATGGCAGCCACGCCCAGGGCGGTGATCAGTACTTTGTTCGGGATTTTCATGGTCGTCCTCCTCCTCCGGGGGATTCGAGACCAACAATAGGCTATGATTAAACGCATAGCTACGCCGATTACACATAGCTGGTATACGTTTATGCATACAAAAGATGCCCTGCGGGACTGGGCCGACATGCGCCTCTTTCTCGCCATCCACGACGAGGGCAGCCTGGTGGCCGCCGCCGAGGGCCTCGGCCTGACCCAACCCACCGTCGGCCGCCGCCTCGCCGCCATGGAGGAGCGCTTCGGCACCCCGCTGTTCGTGCGCGCCGGGCGCCGCATGCAACTGACCGATGCCGGCGGCGCCATCCTCGAGAGCGCGCGGCGCATGGAACTGGAGATGCTGGCGATCGAGCGCAGCCTCGAAGTGCAGTCCACCGCGCTGTGCGGCCAGGTGACCATCTCCGCGACGGAGGGCACCGGCACCGAATGGCTGACGCCGGTGCTGCTGGACTTCCACCGCGAGTACCCGGAGATCCTGGTCAGGGTGCAGATCGAGAGCCGCGCGGTGGACCTGGTGCACCGCGAGGCGGACATCGCCCTGCGCCTGGGCAAGCCCGAACAGCCGGAGCTGATTGCGCGCCGCCTCGTCACCGTGGGCTTCGGCCTCTACGCCAGCCCCGCCTACCTGGAGCGCGCCGGCGTACCCGCCACGCTCGAGGCAATGGCGGACCACGCCGTGGTGGGACTGGAGGCACCCACCACGCGCGTCAATCCGGGGCACCTGTTTCCCGCGACACACCAACTGGCCGGCAAGTACGTGTACGTCAGTAACAGTCCGGCGGCGCAGCTGGCCGCGGTGCAGGCGGGGTTCGGCATCGGCATCCTGTCGCACCGCTGGTCGGCGATTGCGGGGGGCCTGCAGCGCGTACTACCGGATGTCAGCGCCGCCGAGATCGACCTGTGGCTGGTCACCCACGAGGAACTGCGCTACAGCGCACGCATGCGCGCGGTATTCGATTTCATCGCCGCGCGGGCGCTGCAGGACAAGTCCTTGTTCGAGCGCGGGCCGGGCCTCAACCGTCCACCACGCGCCCCAGCGCCACGTCGCCCATGATGGTGGTGCGGTGGATCACCCGCTGCACCCCGGGCGGGGTACCGGTGGCGCAGTGCATGACGCGCCAGTTGTCCCACAGCACCATGTCGCCGGGCTGCCAGCGATGGAAGTAGTGGAATTCGGGTTTGCGGGTGTGGGCCACCAGCCGCTCGAGCAGGTCCACCGCCTCGTCGTTGCACAGGCCCGCGCGGTGCGGCGCGACGATGCGCTCCAGGAACTGCTCGCAAATCTCCAGCACCCTGCGCCCGGTGACCGGGTGCGTCACCACCGCCGGGTAGGCCACTTCCGGGAAGTCGGGGAAACCGATGTCCGCGGGCCTGCGCGGGCTGTAGGGCCCGGGTTCGTACCCCGCGAGATCGACATAGCGCATGTGCCGGCGC
>Ga0315910_10004748_pt1 | contig 11288 bp, 8 predicted proteins | sample EdamamesoilMG_FD_204470 | JGI IMG/M metagenome (GOLD analysis project Ga0315910, IMG submission 204470) | Garden soil microbial communities collected in Santa Monica, California, United States - Edamame soil | ecosystem: Environmental > Terrestrial > Soil > Garden | place: USA: California...
CCGAACAAACTCGCGTGAACGTCGCAGGCACGCGGCATGTCGTGCACGCCGCATTGAAGCGACGGGCTGCGCGCTTCGTGCACGTCTCGAGCGTCGCCGCTTGGGGGCCTGAGGAAGGCGATGTCATCGACGAGAGCTCCCCGATCCGCACGGCACAGCACTGGATCAACTACTCCCGCACCAAATGGTTATCCGAGCTCGAGGTCGACCAGGGCGTCGGACGCGGCTTGCACGCCGTTATCGTGAATCCCAGCCACATCATGGGACCGGGCGATGCCAAAAACTGGGGCCGCCTCTTCGGGTTGGCGAAGCGCGCGCGAACGTTGGCAGCACCCAAAGCAACCGCACCTTGGTGCCACGTCACCGATGTCGCGGGCGCGCTAGTCGCAGCGGCAGAGCGTGGGAAGCAGGGTCAGCGCTATCTACTCGGCGGTCCGGCGGTCTCATACCACGAAGTGCTCCGGCTGATACGCGCACGCGTGGGACGCAAGCCACCCGCGCATGTCACCGGCTGGACCCTTCGAGCAGCTGCCCAGCTCGCTCGCATGCGCAGCTTCCTCGAGCATCGAGAGCCGAGCCTGACACCCGAGCTCGCGTCGATTTGGTCCACCACGTTCCAGGTGAACGACCAGCGAGCACGACGCGAACTCGGCTACGACAGCCGTCCGTTCGAAGACACCGTCGATGACACGTTCCGCTGGGTGGCCGCTCGCGCAGGGGCTGCGGCCACTTGAGGCGCACTATGCGGCCTGGGGCTCTGGTGTGTTCTTCGCGGCTCTGCGATACGCGCCGGGCGATTGTCCAAACGCCCGCTTGAACGCCTTGCAGAACGCCGTGTCCGAGACGTAGCCGACCTGCTCGGCCACCCCCGCGGTCGCGTCCCAGCCATCGCGCAGCAGCGCCGCAGCTTTCTGCATCCGCAGGCGCGTGAGGTAGTGCAACGGCGGTTCCCCGACCAGCCGCACGAAGCGGGCGGCAAAGGCAGAGCGCGACATGCCGACCTTGCGAGCCAGGCGCGCCACGGTCCACGCTTCTTGCGGGCTCTCGTGCAGCAACGCGAGCGCAGTGCCGATCTGGGGTTCGCTCAGCGCCGAAAGCCAGCTCGGGCTGCCAGCGTCTTGGGGTGCGGCAGCTGCCAGGTACTCGCGAATCACCTGAAATACCAACAGGTCCGTCAGGCGCATCACCAATGTCTGAGTGCCCGGGCGCCGCATGTCGGACTCGCTGGCGATGAAGCGCAGCGTCGATTCCAGCCACGGCAGCGTGTGCGCCCGGTCGCGAACCGCGATCACTGCTGGCAACAACGGCCACCAGTGCTGGCGCGCAGACGGTTCGAACGAGAAGCGCCCGCTCACGATGCAATCGTAGAACGCGCCATCGTTCGACACACTGCGCAGGGATCTCGTCAGCGCGGTCAGCCCCTGCGATTCGAGCACCGATTCTGGGTAGCTCGAACTCGGGCTTACCCGGCTGCTCAAGCTGTGCTGCACGGGGTGAGGCAGAACCACGAGATCTCCCCCTGCCAGCGTGATGGGTGCGGCACCAGCGACCTCGAGCCTGGCCTCACCGGCCAGCACCGCGTAGAAGCGAACCACTCCCCCCGAGCGAACGTCGACAGCCCACGGCGCGTGTGCCTCGAACCGAGCGTACTCGGCGCCGCTTACCCTCAACGTTTGGAACACATCGGTCAGAACGTCTTGAGTCATCGAGGCTGAGCTTAGCTGCGCCAACGCCCTGCGCGGACCGAATCCGCCCCCGTTCACACTTCTTAACGGTTCTCGCGACAAGCCGGCGGCGCCAAGGAATCCGGAAGATTTCCAGGCACCGCCGACTCAACGCTTCTTCATGAAAGGGCCCGCTTCATTGCGAGACCCTGACCCGCAGCTCACGAGTCTCTGCCCGCGGGCGCGCGTCGCTACCACTCGATCTCGAGCCGCACGAGACCTTGCGCGCTGACGTTCGCGTCGAGACGGCCCAGGCCTTCGTCGAACGTAAACGGAACCGAACTTTCGCCGACGCGAAGCGCGCGCGGAGGCCGCCGCGCATACGCGACGAAGCGCCCTCCATCACGCAGGGTGATCGTGCACGCCTCGTCTCCACGCCAGGCTTCACTCCTGACCGCCGCACGACTGTTGAACATGTTCGCAAGACCTACGGCCGCAAAATCCTCGTCGAGCGGGACCAAGGTGTAGAGCTCGAAGCACCCGGGAGCGAGCGCCAGCTGCCAGCGTTCGGTGCGGCTCGTCACGCGCAGCGTTCCGGCGCAATGAGCATACACGGCGAAGCGTTCGCCCTCGAGTCCAGGCACATCATTGGGTCCGGTGTGCCCTACCAGCACCGCGGGTGCATCCGGGGCAACGTTGCAGTTGAAAACACCCACGATTGCCGAGCGTCCGTTGCGGTTCCAGATCTTGAGCAAGCCGCCTTCGCGGGCAGGGTCCAGCAGCAGTGAGTCGAGCGTAGGCAGCGCCGGTTGGTCCGCCAAGAGCACGCTTCCGTCACTGCACACCAGCTTGCCGAGCAGGTCGAAGTCGTGCTCACCCGGCTTGTCCGACACGTAGACTGGTCCGCCCGAAACCGCGCGGGCCGCCGCGTGAAACGCGGCCATCGGGTGCGCACTCTGGAACATGTCCCAGTCAGGCTGCACGAATTGCCCGAACCACAACCCGACCACGGCGTTGGCGTACACGTGCGGACCGTGCGTGTCGGACCGCGCCGGAAAGTAGTCGATCGAGCCCCGCGCGAGCGTCGCCCGAGGAGCGCCATACCAAGCCTCTGGCGCGTGTGACATGCAGTTGATCAGCCGTCCTGCGAAGTATTTGGACACGCTGGCTTCGAGCGCTCTTCGGTAAGCGCGCGACACTTGCACGCGACCACCCTGCCCTTGTGACAACGCTTCGAGCACGGCTTGGCTGTCGACCTTGACCCCGTCGACGCCCTGCTGACTCAGCGAGCCATGGTAGTCGTCGAAGAAGCGAGCGATCGAGCCTGCCGGAACGAACCCGACCAGCTCACCCCACCAATCGTTGTTCGCGCGCGGCGCATGGGCCAACACACCTTCCCCGAAGTGGCGTACCTGCTCGATCGCAGCGTAGCCTTTCTCCTGCGAGAGGCCCTGAGTGATACCGCCCCAGTAGCCGACGATCGTGTGCCACACGAGCACGCGCTGAACGCCGTACTCTTGCTTTGCCATCTCTACGAAGCGAGCGAGGCCACCATCGAACTTTTCGTTTGCACGAAACGAAGCAAGGCGGACTTCGCCGGTCGGCATCCGATGCACATCGAGCCAGCCGTCATCCAAGATCAAGAACTTCGGCGTGACCCCGCCCGCAGCAAACGCCTCGAGCCCGGCCCGCACTTTGGCTGCACTGACCTCGGCATAAAAAGCGTCCCACGTGCACCAGCCGAACTGTTCGACGAAATCGGGGAGCTGCTTGTCGCGGCGCAGCTTGCCACCGATGCGCAGCGCCACCTCACTCGAGCACTCGTGCAGCATGGAGAACGGGTCCTCGCCCACGGCAATGTACGCGGCGAGCCCGGTCTGTCCGGCAAGCCGCGCACAGCCCGTCTCGGCGAGCAGTTCGAGTGCTTCGTTTCGCCCGGAGTCGAGCGAGCAACAGAACGGGTCACCGACGAGCGGGACCACGAGCAACCAGCCCAACGCGCGCAGCTGCGCGAGAAAGAACTGAGTCTCAGCTGGTACCTGGCTCGCCTTGCAACCCACCGCCGGTTTCAACCAGTAGGGTTCGAAACGGTGGCACACGACGAACCGCTCGAGGGTGGGGATGCGCCCCAGACAGGTCCGGTGACGCGAAGCAGAGCGCTCGGGGCAGAGGTGCAGAAACACACCGTGGCGACCGGGTTCGGCCGCTAGGTCGGCGGAGACTCCTTCAAGCACTACCGCATCGCCCAGCAAGAGTGAGCCAGCGGCGAGCTCAAGCCTCACGGCAGCGACTCACTCATCGCCCGGCGCACCGCCCTGATCGACTCCAGCCGCACCGGCCGCGCCGGCCGCGCCGGCCGCGCCGTCAGGTCCCGGCTCCATGGCGCCAGTGCCGCTATCCAGTCCGCCCGTAGTGGCGGTGCTCGTCGCAGCGTTCGACGCCTGCGTAGCCGTCGCGCCGTCCGAAGCATTGGAGCCGTTGGAGGTCGCGCTCGTGCCATCGGGCCCGCTCGCTTCGGGGCTGCGTGCCGGCGCCTCCGGCTGCGGATCCAAACACCCGTGAGCGAGCACTACTGCGCAGGCGAGCGGGACGGACCAAGTGGACGACTTCACGGCTCCTCGAAGGATACCTGGGTTTCCGGCTTGCTTCCAGCCGACTGCAATTCGGGCAGCGGGCGCGGCCCAGCGCCGAATGGGCTCGAGGGGGCGCCGCAGGCGGAGGGTGTGGCTAGCCCACGCGAGCCGGCAGGTGCAGCAACGGACATCTCTCCGAAAGCATCGCGCAACGCACTCCCCCGCACCATCGAGCATGTCATCCATGGCGAAGTTGACGGAGCCCTCGAGCCCCGGCGTGGCGGAGTTCATGGGTTCCATGCCGGCGTCCTACGCCCTTGCATTCAGCCTGGCGGAGATCGAGGAACACGCCAGTATCGTCGCGCGGCGCCGCGGCCGCCCCGTGCACGTGGAGCGCTGCGGCACGTTTGCCGACAAGACGACGGTGGTGTGTGTGGTGGCCGACGATCGCGCGGGGCTGCTTTCGCTGATCTGCCACGTGCTCGTGGGGTTGCACCTCGAGGTGGTGAGCGCCCAGATCTACTCGCGGGTCACGCCGAGCGGCACCGACGAAGCGATCGACTTCTTCTGGGTACGCGCGCAGTCCGAGCGCGCGTCGCGCACGATCTCTCCCCAGGAAGTAGCTGCCTTCGAGCGTAAGTTGGGCGAAGCGCTGACGAACAACGGCGCATCGCTCGGCACGGCGCCCGAAATCGAAGCTCGCCCGACGCTAGATCCAATTCCGGCACCGCGGGCGTTCTTCGATCCTGCGCAGCTGCGCGAAGGCCGCACGCTCTTGGTGGTCGAAAGCCGAGACTTCCCCGGCCTGCTGCTCACGATCACGCGCACGCTGCACGAAGAGCAGCTCGACGTGGTTGCTTCGGAAGTGGTGACTCAAGGTTGGTTGGCGCGCGATCGGTTTCTGTTGAAAGACCGCGCCGAAGCGGTACCCACACCGGAACGGCTCGCCTACGTTCGTGCGGTCGTGCTCGAAGCCGTGCGCAGCGCACTGTCACGCTTCCACGAGCGCTAACCGCCTCCTGCTAGCCACGGCTCGAGCGGGCGGGGCCCGGCTCAGAAGTAAGCGACTACGGAAGCCCACACGCCGCGCCGCTCGGGCTTGAGCTTCACGCGAAAGCCCGGCTTCTCGCGGGGCGGCTTGCGCTGACCCATGCGTTCGAAGGCATCCTGTGGATCGTTGTACATGAGCCAGACGGCCGAAGCCGCGGCGAACACGCTGAGACGCAGCGCGACGTCAGCGCGCTCCCGCGTCTCTTTGTAGTTGTCGATGCGGTAGTCGGGGCAATCGTTGGCGCAGTTTTGCATGCGCAGCCGATGGCGGTCGGAGCTGTTCTGGTACAACGCATGGACCACCAGTGCCACGCCCGCCGCACAGCCCATCGCCCAGGTCGCTGTCGGTACCTGGCCTAGCACGCTGCCGAGCGAGTACGCAGGCACGGTCTGCGGCGGCAGGGTCTGCGGCGGCAGGGTGGTGAGGCGCAGGCTCGGTTCGACCGCACGCACACCGGGCTCGGCTGCGGCCTGGTGAGCCACCAGCAGCGATGCGGCAAGAGCAGCGAGCGACTGTCGCCAACAACCAACGACCATGCCATCAGCGTAGCACGCTGGGCGCAGCACGCAGCACGCCGACGTCGCTCTGTACGGCAGCGAGCATTTTGGACTGCCTCTGGAACAGCTCGCGACGCGTGGCGAGTCGCGTGTCACAGCCTGGTGCAGTGCGGCAGCGCTTGGGTCACAGGGCTTCGCCGAGACGCCCGAATATCGTTTTGAGCACCTTGATACGAGCGAAGCGCTTGTCGTTCGCTTCTACGATGTTCCAAGTGCAGTACTCGGTGCTGGTGCGCTCGATCATCTCGCTCGCGGCCGCTTCGTAGTCGTGAGCCTTGGCTCGATTGCGGTAGTCTTCCTCGGTTATCTTGAACTGCTTGTAGGGAGACCTCTCACGTTCTTCGAACCGTCGCAGCTGTTCATCGGGGGTGATGTGGAGCCAGAACTTGACCACCAGCACCCCGTTTTCGACGAGCTGGTACTCGAAATCGTTGATCTCTTCGTAGGCCCGACGCCACTCCGCCTCCTTCGCAAAGCCCTCGACGCGTTCCACGAGAACGCGTCCGTACCAGCTGCGATCGTAGATGGTGAAGCGACCTCGTCGCGGGATATGTCGCCAGAAGCGCCACAAGTAGTGGTGGGCTCGCTCTTCGTCGGTTGGCGCGGCGATGGGGATGACGCGGTACTGCCGCGCGTCGAGGGCGTGGGTCAGGCGGCGAATCGCACCGCCTTTCCCAGCGGCGTCGGAACCCTCGAACAAGACGATGACGCTCTTCTGCTTCTTGGCGAGGCGTCGCGACTGACGGTGGATGCGCCCTTGGATGAGAGCGAGCTCTTTCGCATACTCTTTCTGGTCCAGGGTGACACCCATGTCGAGCGTGTCGAGTATCGTGCGCGGGTCTTCGAGCTGTCGCGTGACGGCGCCGGAGGGTGTCGGCGACGCAGGGGTGCTTCGCGCCCGAATGGCCTCGATCAGCGTGCGCGCTGCGGCGACGTTGCGATAGCGACCGTCGGTACCCTCGATGATGTTCCACGGGGCGTCGGCGGTGCTCGTGGTACGGATGACGCGACTGCAGACGCGACGGAACTCGTCATACAGCTTGTGATGCTCCCACTCACGCTCCGAGACCTGCCAACGCGTGAGCTTCGACGCCTCGAGTTCCTTGAAGCGCCGGCGTTGTTCCTTCTTGGTCAGATGAAACCACAGCTTCACCACCAGCGCCCCGTCGGCGGCCAGGGCGCGCTCGAAGCGCACGACTTGCTCGAGAGCATCGTCGAGGTGCTCCAGAGGCAATCTGCCGTAGGCTGCGTCCAAGATCGGCTCGCTGTACCAAGAACCGAGGAACGCACCGATGCGACCCCGCGGCGGAAGCCACATCCAGAAGCGCCAGAAGGGCGGTCGCTGCGCTTCTTCTTCCGTCGGCGGCGCATACGCCTGAGTGGTGAGGTAGCGCGCGTCCATCCACTCGAACAGCTTGTTCAGAAACTCACCTTTACCAGCGCCGTCGACCCCGTTGATCAGGACCACCACGGGAACCCCGGCGTCGAACGCTTGCTTCTGGGCCGCGAGCAGATCCGCTCTGAGCCCGGGCATGATCGCCTCGTACTCCTGCTTGCCCAGTTTTCTCCCGATCTCTGCGGTCTCGAACATCGCGCCTCCGCGCTCGAGTATCCGCGAAGGAACGTCCCGGGTCACTATGAACTGCTTCAGTAACCGCCGCGATGGACGACTCGAAGCGTTCCTCGATTTGTTGGCCCGAAGGCGGAGCCATTGTTAGCCCCTGAGATGGTGAAGCAACGATGCTCCGAGGTCGTGCTGCCGGCGACGCTGCTCGCGGCGCTCTGGTCGCAAATCGCAACGGCGGAACCCGGAACCCAGAGTCCCGCGTCTGCCGCGAGCGCGCCGGCGCCCACCGAGCAGCTGGCGTTCCCCGGTTTGGATCCAAACAGCCTGGGTGCGCTCAGCGTCGGGCATCCTCACCAGGGTAGGCTCATGAACGGGGTGCGGATGCCTGAGGGAAAGTACTGGACGGTAGCCCTACCCGACTACGCTTACGGTACCGAGGAAACGATCGCCGGACTGATTCGCTGCATCACGCTCGTCAATCAGCGCATCCCGAACACGCCGAAAGTCGTGATCGGATCCATCAGCAAGGAAACAGGCGCACACTTCCCGCCGCACAAGAGCCACCAAAGCGGGCGCGACGCGGATGTAGGGTTCTATTACAACTCGGGCTTTCCGATCGCCAAGCCGGCAACCCGCGAGAACCTCGACGTCGAACGCACCTGGGAGCTCGTGCGCACGTTCGTCATCGAGACCGACGTCGACATGATTCTCATCGACACCAAAGTGCAGCGCCTGCTCGAAGTACACGCGCTGCGACGGGGGGAAGATCCGGTTTGGTTGAAGAGCCTGTTCCACGGGAACGGAAGCCCTTACACGGCCTTGATTCTGCATGCGCCGGGACACGACGCCCACATGCACGTGCGGTTCTCGAGCCCCGTCGCCCGGCAGCGCGGCAAGAACTCGTACCTGACGTTGGTCGAGCAAGGGCACATTCAGCTGAAGCAGAAGCAGGTCAAACACCGCGTCGGCCGCGGCGACACCCTCACCGGCATCGCCGAAAAGTATCACGTCGGCGTCGACACGCTGCTGAAGCTGAACCAGCTCGAATCGACTCGGATCCGCGTGGGGCAAGCGCTGCTCATCCAACAACCCGAGCATCTGCGAGGAGCGCTCGATCCCATTGTGGTTCCGAAACGGAGGCTCCCCGACAGCGACGCGCACGTGCTGCGCGCAGCGAGTCTTACAGCATCGTCGGATGGTCCCGCGCCGCCCGTCAGCGCGACTCCGTCCGCGAGCGCCGCGCCCGGCGGCACGGCGTCAGCTCCGAGACGCGTGCAAGAATAGGAAGCGTTCGGACTAGAATGAGAGAACTCGCGCTTTGAGCCAGCGCGAGCTTTGCGCCTTGCAAGTGCGGCGGCTTGCCCTACCCTTAGCCTGCATGAAGTCGTTAGAGCTGATGGGCTCGTCAGTGCTCTTGGTCGCGTGCGCTCTGGGGGCCCTGCTCGTCGCGTGCGCGCCGGCCAGCGACAAGCCTGCCGTTTTCGGCGGTGAAGGCGCCAGAATCGAGGAAACTCCGCTCGCCAAGGCAGGCGCCGAGTCCGACGCTGAGCGCGAAGACGCCGCGGCACGTGGCCCGTGCGCGAATCCCGCACCCGTGAGCGATCGCCTCGAGGTCGACGACTTCGAAGACGCCGACAACAAGATCTTCAAGGTCTTCGAACGGGAGGGCTGGTGGTACACCGCCACCGATGGCACGGCGGGGGAACAGGTCTTCCCCGAGAAGGGTACATTCGCCCCCGTGCCCCTGCCCGCCGCTGAGGCATCCACCGACAACGAATACGCGGCCCATCTCACGGCGGCCGGGCAAACCGACTGGGGTGTCGTCTGGGGCACGACGCTGAAATGGATCCGAAAAGGCGTGGGTTGTCCCTTCAACGCCTCGGGCTTCGCGGGGTTCGAGTTCCGCGCCAAGGGCCCCGCGACGCTTTGGGTCAACTTCGCTACCCCCGACACGACCCCCAAAGAAAATGGCGGACGCTGCAGCGACAAGTGCTGGGATTCCTATGGCAAGCTCATTCGAGTCAAGGAGGGTTGGAACCACTACCAGATTCGTTGGAATCAGCTGCAACAGGAGGGTTGGGGCACCGACACTCGGTTCGATCTCGAACGCCTGATGAACATCAACTTCTCCGCCAAGACGAACGCGCTGCCCGCCGACGTCTGGATCGATGACCTCAAGTTTCTACCGGCGAATGCCCCGCCCGAGGCTGCTGCTGCCCCGCCGGAAGTCAAGGCCGCGAGCGTGCCACCCACCACGACGGCGCCGGCGGCGTCCGCGGCAACCGGACCGATTACGACGGCGCCGGCCAAGGCCACACCCATAGCCCCCAAAGGCAAATGACGATGGGCCGCCCCCTGGTCGCCGCGCTCGTCGCTTGCGCCCTCGGCGGCTGTCAAACGCGAACGCCCGATGCGCCCGCGTCCATCTCGGTGTCCGCGGATGCGAAGCTGATCCCGGCCAGGCTCCGGCGCCTGAACAATGCGGAATACGAACGGGCGGCGAGCGAGCTCTTGGGAGAACGCGTGTCCGTCCAGCGTCTGCTGCCTCCCGATGTACGTCAAGACGGCTTCACGCTCAACGCCGAGCAGCCCGTGCCGGCCGCTCATGCAACGCGCCTGGCGACGCTTGCGAGCGAGATCGCCCACGCCAGCGTCGAACGCAACCTGAAGCGCCTGGTTCCGTGTTCGACGCGCGTTTCGGAGCGCTGTGTCGGCGACTTCGTGCGCGACTTCGCCCACCGTGCGTTCCGGCGCCCTCCCACCGATGCCGAAGTACGCGGGCTCACCGCGCTATTCGAACAGGGACAGCGCGAGGGGGGTAGCTTCGGCGCTGGCGTAGAACTGGTGCTGAGCGCGCTGCTGCAAGCCCCCAGTTTCCTGTACCTGCGAGAGCTGGGCGAGGCGGCTGGACCCGGGCGGCGCGCGCTCACTTCGCTCGAAATGGGCGCGAGTCTGGCGTTCCTCGTGAGCGGCGGCCCTCCGGACGCGGAGCTGCTCGAGACCGCTGAGCAGGGCAAGCTTACGGACCCCGCCGTGCGTGCCGAACAGGCCCGGCGCCTGCTCGCCAAGTCGAGCACCCGCCACCACTTCCGCCGCTTCGTCCTAGAGTGGCTCGAAGTCGATCAACTGGCGGATCTGGGCAAAGACGTCGAGCTCGCCCCGAGCTTCGAACGCTTGAAGCCACACATGCTCGACGAAACGCGTGCCTTCGTCGATGAGGTCATGGTGCACGAGGGGGCGTCGATTCGCGCCTTGCTCTCCGCTGGGTTCGCCTCGGTCGATCCCGCGATGGCGCGTTACTATGGCCTCGACGCGTATGGTCCGCGAGTGTCGCTGAAAGGGTCCGCGCGCTTCGGGCTCCTGCAACAGGCGAGCTTCCTCGCCGCACATGCCCACGAAGACAGCACGAGCCCGGTCAAACGTGGCGACTTCGTGATGCGCAAGCTGCTCTGCACGACCCTACCGCGACCGCAAGAGCTGAGCATCGAGGTGACGATTCCAGCGCCGACGCCCACCCAAACCACACGCGAACGCTTCACCGACCACGTCACCAACACGAGCTGTCAAGCTTGCCACGCGCAGATCGATCCCCTCGGCTACACCTTCGAGAACTTCGACGCGACTGGTCGCGAGCAGACACATCAGAACGGAAAGCCCATCGTGACCGAGGCGGCGGTGAGCATCGACGGCGAACGCTACACCTTCGAAAACAGCAGCGATCTGTCTCACTGGCTGGCCGATAACGAAACCACCCACGCCTGCTTCGCCCGGCACGCATTCAGGTACTTCAGCGCCCAATCCGATCCCGACGTCGAGCGATCGTTCACGCGCTTGACCGAGCGCCTGCCGCCTTCCACTCGCGAGAACTTGATCGAG
>Ga0315910_10004749_pt1 | contig 11288 bp, 8 predicted proteins | sample EdamamesoilMG_FD_204470 | JGI IMG/M metagenome (GOLD analysis project Ga0315910, IMG submission 204470) | Garden soil microbial communities collected in Santa Monica, California, United States - Edamame soil | ecosystem: Environmental > Terrestrial > Soil > Garden | place: USA: California...
GCTCAGCGGCACGGCCGGTGCCGACCATGATCGATGTCGGAGTCGCCAGTCCCAAGGCACACGGGCACACGATGATCAACACGGCAACGGCGTTCACTAGGGCGAAAGAGACTGCCGGGGCCGGCCCGAAGAACCACCAGACGCCGAGGGTGAGAGCCGAAGGGTCATCACGATAGGGACGAACCAGGACGTCACCTCGTCGACCAACGCCTGGATGGGCAGCTTGCCTGCTTGCGCCGACTCCACCACCCGCACGACCTGCGCCAGCACCGTATCCCGGCCGACGGGCGTCGCCGTGAAGGTCATGCCCGTAGAGTTCAACGTACCGCCGACGACGTCCGCACCCGCCGACTTGAGGACAGCCACCGGCTCGCCCGTGCTCAGCGATTCATCCACGTGCGAATCGCCGTCGACGACACTGCCGTCGACGGCGATTCGTTCGCCGGGGCCTAGCATCACCCTGTCGCGTCCGACGACGTATAAGCGTGCATGCTGCCGGACCATTCGCGGCATGCTTTCGTCAATTCGAGACTTGTTTCACGGTGGCTGTCCCCCTCTACGAGACGGCGCCGGGCCCAATGATCACACCGTTCGAACGGGTCGCTAGCAGTCGGATGGCCCTCACTTCTCGGTATTCCTCGGAGTGGTACCAGCGCCGCGCCGCCTCGATCGATGGAAACTCGATCATGACGGGGAATGTCGGGGACCAGGTTCCCTCCACCACGTCCACGGGGCCACCAAGGACGACGTAGCGGCCGCCGTGAGCCTCCACGAGTGGCGCGACACGACGCTTGTACTCCTCGAGTGCGGCAGGATCGAAGACCTCGAGGTTGTCGAAGAAACAGTAGGCAGACATTGGGACTCTCCTTTCAGTCTGCAGACGCCAGAGCGCCTGAAGCCTTACACCGCCAATGGCCCGACCTCAGGTCGGCGGCGGACGAGGTGCCAGCTCGGTCGCCCGCTCGGGTCCCTCCTGAGGTTTCCGCTATCGCCTACATGGCTTCCTCCCCACCCGGGCTTGCCTGGCGCACTTGATGGCCTATCCGCTCACGGCGATCTCGTCAGGGGTATCCCGCAACAAGAGGCCGCCGTACTGCCGACGGTCTCGAGCAGCCTGCAGGTCGCCTCGCCGTCGGTCTCTCCCACCTCCACGAGCGAGTGCTCGACGAGTCGTCCGATGATCATGACGACGGGGGGAGCAACCTCGCCGGCGCACACGAGCTCGATGGCCTCGAGGGGGATCGCTCATCGGAACACGGAGAGCCGCCGCAGGAGCGTGCGCCTGCTTTCACCGAGGAGCTCGTAGCTCCAGTCGAGCACGGCGCGCAGCGTGCGGTGCCTCGACACGGCGGTGCGCCTACTTCCACCGGGCACGGGGGCGCGACCCTGTCCACTCCTGTCCACTTCCCCCACCCGCCGAAATCGCGACAATCCAGCATCTTTTTCGCCACTTCGCCCATTCTTCGCCATCGAGCTCAAGGGAAGGACGATAGAGGCCGCCGTGGCGGCTGCTGGAATGAGCGCCAGGAGCGCTCACAACTGGAGCCCCGAGCCTGCGGCTGACGCAGACCCGGGGCCTAAGACGCTTCCGCGGACGCTCACGCCTTGGGCCGCACAATGAGCTTGCCCTTGATCATGTTCATCCCGCACTTGACAGAACAGCTGTGGTGAGAATGCGTTTGAACAGCTTCGTGATGCTTTTTCCCTGGTTACGCTGGGCTAACGCTGCGCGGGGGCGGCCATTACACCGCAGCGCTCGTGTTTCGTCGTTCAAAGCGCTTGAGGCGAAGCGAGTTCAGCAGCACCGAGACGCTCGACAGCGACATCGCCGCGCTGGCCAGTACCGGTGAGAGAAGCCAGCCAGTAAACGGATAGAGCACTCCGGCTGCGATGGGGATCCCGATCAGGTTGTAGATGAAGGCCCAGAACAGGTTCTGGCGGATCGTGCCGAGCGTGCGCCGCGCGAGCCTCAAGGCGGTGGGTAGCCCGAAGATGCCGCCGCGGAGCAATGCGATATCCGCTGCGGCGACCGCGATGTCCGTGCCGCTGCCGATCGCGACGCCCACGTGCGCGCCAGCCAGGGCCGGCGCGTCGTTGATGCCGTCGCCGACCATGGCCACGACGCGGCCCCGCGCCCGCTCCGCCTCGACGATCTGGGCTTTCTGCTCGGGCCTCACCTCTGCGAACACACGCTCGATCCCAAGCTCCTTGGCGACGGCTTTGCCGGTGCGCTCCCGGTCGCCCGTGATCATGGCGACCTCGATGCCTGCGCGCTTCAGCACCGCGACGGCGAACTTCGCGTCGTCTGTGGCGCGATCGGCGACGGCGATCAAACCGGCGAGAGCTCCGTCCACGGCCACGAACGAGGGGGTCCGGCCCTGGGCGGCGAGACCATCGGCCGCGTCTTCGAGTCCGCTGGTGTCGATACCGGCCTTCGCCAGCCAGGCGCTCGTGCCGATGCGGACGAGCCGCTGCTGAACCCGACCTTCGACGCCGTAGCCGGCTTCCGTCAGGAAGCTCTCCGTGGGCCGCAGTGGTACCCCGCGCGCCAGCGCGCCTTCGACGATCGACTGGGCCACAGGGTGCTCACTCTCGTGCTCGACGGAAGCAACCAGCTCGAGCAGCTGCAGGTCCGACAAGCCCGTGATGCTGCGCACGTCGGTCAGCGCGGGCTTGCCGGCGGTCAGGGTGCCCGTCTTGTCGAGCAGAACGGTGTCGATGCGGCTCGCAGCCTCGAGCGCCGCTCCGCCCTTGATCAGGATGCCGAGCTCTGCGCCCCGGCCAGTGCCGACGGCGACGGCCGCCGGCGTGGCGAGACCCAGCGCGCAGGGGCACGCGATCACCAGCACCGCCACGAAGCGCTCGACGGCCGTCGCGAAGCCGCTGGCCGTCGGATCGAGCGCAAACCAGACGAGAAGCGTGACCGTTGCAGTGGCGAGGACGACGGGCACGAAGTTGGAGCTGATCACGTCGGCGAGACGGGCGATCGGAGCCCTCGAACCTTGTGCTTGTTCGACGGCTTCCACGATGCGCGCGAGCGCCGTGTCCGAGCCGGTGCGCGTGACCCGCACGCGGAGCCCGCCGCTCTGGTTGAGCGTGCCGCCGAACACCAGGCTGCCCGTCTTCTTGTCTACGGGCAGGCTTTCTCCCGTCAGCATGGATTCGTCGACGGCGGACGAGCCGAGGACGACTTCGCCGTCGGTCGGCACGCGCTCACCGGGTCGGACGAGCAGGAGATCGCCTGGCTGGAGCGATGCGACAGGCACGCTCTCGCCGGAGTCGTCGGCGAGCATGCGATACGCGGTCTTGGGCACGAGCGACACCAGGCCACGCACCGCGTCGGAGAGCCGCTTGCGTGCTCGCGACTCGAGCAGCTTGCCCAGCAGCACGAAGGTGATGATGGCGCCTGCCGCCTCGAAGTAGAGGTGCGGCAGCACGCCGTGCTCGGCGTGGGGGAACAGGCTGGGAACGAGGACGGCCACGGCAGAGTAGGCCCAGCCCGCGAGCACACCGATGCTGACCAGCGTGTTCATGTCGACCGAGCGGTGACGGAGGCCCGACAGGGCCAGCTTGAGAAAGCGCTTTCCCGGTCCGAAGACGACGGGCGTCGCCAGCGCAAACTGCAGCGCGCGGCCCACGGGGCCATCCGCACCGGGGATGGCACCGTGCGACATGCCCAAGACGAGCAATGGCACCGTCAGCGCCAGCGCGACCCAGAAGTCGCGGCGGAGCTCGCGCTGCTCCTTCTCTTCCGCAGCTTGCAGTGCCTCGCCGCGCTCCTCGGCGCTGGTTCGCTGCACCGTGCCCGCACCGCCCTGGGTCCGCGCGGCTTCCAGCGACTTCAGCCGAGGGACCTCGTAGCCCGCGTCTTCGACGGCTCGAGCCAGAAGCTCCCGGTTGGCTCGCGACGGGTCGAAGTGGACGGTAGCGCGCTGCGTGACGAAGTTCACGGACGCTTCTTGGACACCTGGCACCTTATTGAGGGCGCGTTCCACGCGGCGGACGCACGCGGCGCAGGTCATGCCTTGGACCGGAAGCTCGCAGAGCTCGGATCCCTCGGCGGGCGGGGTGGGGGCGACGGTGGGGGCGGTGTTGGTCATGGCTTGCAACGGCTGACGCGCGGCGATTTCGCTCATTACACCCGTAATGGGGCCCGGCCGGCTGCGTCTCCCAGTTGCGAGCCCAGGAGGCCCGCGAAGGAGCCCCAAGTCATGAACAACAAGGAAACCCTGCTGGACGTCATGGGCATGAGCTGCCCGTCCTGCATCCGGCACGTCAACGCGGCACTCGCCGACATCGAAGGGGTTGCCAAGGTCGAGGTCCGCCTGCGGGACGGCAAGGTGCTCGTGCAGCACGACCCCGCGGTCGCGAACGTGAACACCCTGATCGAGGCGCTCCGTGAGGCCGGCTACGAGTCGACCGTGAGTGCCGCGGCGTGAGGGCTTGCGGCGGCGGGATGGGGTTCTTCTCGTTCTCCTCTCGCCGCCGCGCCTCAGTTGGGAAAGACCATGACGAAACCGACTCACCTGATCGTGGGCGCCAGCTTGGCCGGCGTACGTGCAGCGGAAGCGATGCGGCAGCAGGGCTTCGACGGGCGCATCGTGCTCGTTGGCGCCGAGCGCGAGTACCCGTATCACCGGCCGCCGCTCTCCAAAGAGTTCCTCAGCAGCGCTGCCTTCGATGTCGCCGAGCTCCCTATCCAGTCGCCTGACTTCTACCGCGAGGCCGATATCGAGCTGATGCTCGGAGTACGCGCCGTGGCTGCCAGCGCGCGTGAGCGCAGTATCGAGCTCGACTCTGGCGAAGTCATCAACTTCGAACGGTTACTGATCGCGACGGGGTCGAGGGTGCGTAGGCTCGTCGTCCCGGGCAGCGAGCTCGAGGGGGTCAGGTACCTGCGGACGCTCGATGACGCCAGAGACCTGCGCCTTGCGCTCGCTCGAGCGCAGCAGCCGGTCATCGTCGGGGCTGGCCTCATCGCCCTGGAAGTCGCAGCTGCCGCACGCTCGGCCCGCAAGGCAGTGACGGTGGTCGAAGCAGGCGCAGTCCCGATGCGTCGCTTGCTCGGGAGTAGGGGAGGACACGGCATTGCCCGCCTTCACGAAGATCACGGCGTCAGGTTCCGGTTCGGCACGACCATCTCGCGGGTGCTGGGCCCGGGCTTCGTGCAGGCGGTCGAGCTCTCCGACGGAACGCGACTGCCGACGGACCTGCTGCTGGTTGCAATTGGAGTCGATGCGGAAACGGGCTGGCTCGAAGGATCCGGCATCCGCGTCGCTGACGGCGTCGTCGTGGATGCCAGCGGTGCCACCAACGTGCCCCACGTCTTCGCCGCAGGCGACGTTGCGAGCACTTACAGCGCCCTGTACGGTCGGCACCTGAGAATCGAGCAATATGGCAACGCCCACGTGCAGGGCGCGCTGGTCGGGCGGAACATGTCAGGCGCGAGTGAAGTGCACGCCGCCATCCCCTCGACGTCGACCGAGCAGTTCGGCGTGCGCATCCAGTTCATCGGTCGCGTGGAGGATGCTGACCAGACCATCATGCGTGGCTCGGAGCAGGGGCGTTCCTACACGCTCGTCTACCTGAAGGCGGGCGCCGTGAGGGCCGCGCTCTGCGTGAACCGCCCCCGCGACTCTGCCGCGGCTCGGAAGCTCGTCAGCGAGGGCTCACGGGTCGACCGCGAGGTCCTGCGGAACGAAGACCAGCCTCTCACCGACTCGATCGTGTAATGGCGCAGTCGCCTCGACGTCAGCTCGGGCATGCTGCGAGACTCCGCGAGCAATCCCCTTCCAGACGCTTCCGGCAGGCTCAGGCCGCTCCATTTCATCTTCGTCGAGCGCGGGCAGCGGATGCCGAACGGGCGCCCGCTCCGAGAAGAGCATGAGGTCGTCATTGTCGGCGAGTCACCCGATGGGGCCTCGACACGGCACGCAATCCAGCGCATCGCGCGCTTCGAACGCGAGGGCCGAAGGATCAGACAATCAGAGCGGGCCGGGGTGACCTCACTTTCATAGCGGAGGAGAGCTTCAGTCGCGCTCTTCGCTGCGAGGTGCTTGCGCTCGTGGACACGCTGCTCGCCAGCATGGGCGCCGCGGGAGTCGGGCTTCACGCTAGTTCGGCGGGCGCCGCACGGATGGTGCCGGGGTAGGAGCGCTAGCTGGCCGTGGAGATCGAGCTTGAGGTCGTCGAGCATGAGCATCCTCTCGCTCTGGTGGCCGCCGGTCATTACGCGTTTCGAGGACTCTTTTTGCGTAATGGCGCGACCGCTCTGGCGTCTTCGGGGTATGCAGCCCGCAAAGCTTTCCCAGGGCAGCGCCGTTCTCGGGATCGGCCTCGTGGCGGCGGCCCACTTCGCCAACGACTCCGTGACGAGCATGCTCCCGGCGCTCCTGCCGTCGCTGGCAACCAGATTCAGGCTCGAACCAACGGATCTCGCGCTCCTCGTGAGCGTCTTCGCCATCAGCACCTCGCTGCCTCAGCCCTTCTTCGGGCTCCTCGCCGACCGCATCGGGCGTCGCTGGGTAGGCGCCATTGGCCTGGGCGTGAGCGCCACACTGATCGCGGGCCTGAGCTTCGCGCCCTCGGTGCCCTGGCTCTGGCTTGCTCTCCTCGTCGCCGGCCTGGGCTCAGCGGCTCTGCACCCCGCCGGCCTGGGGCTCGCACGAGCCTCGGCTGCTGCGAACCCGGGCCTTGGCATCGCTGTCTTCTCGTCGGTCGGGATGGCGGGCGGCGCGCTGGGCCCAGTGCTGGCGATCGGAGTCGCATCGGCCTGGGGGTTCGAGCAGCTCGCCTGGACCGCGGTGCCGGTTCTATTTGTTGCGCTGCTGCTCGGTCGCCTCGGGCCGCGCCCCGCTCCAGCTGCCGCCCAGCAACCGGTGAGCTTCGGACGACGCCTGCTGAAGGGTCGCGTGGCGTGGCTGGCGGTCGTCGCGCTCTTCGCGAACCTGGTCATGCTGACCTTCACGAGCGCCGTCCCGATCTGGCTCGTGGCAGAGCGCGGGCTCGCCGAGACATCACCGGTGATTGGACTCACGCTGGCCACGTTCTCTTTCGCAGCGGCAGTCGGCGGCGTCCTCGGCGGCGTGCTCACTCGCTGGCAGCGCCCCAAGAAACTGATCGTTGGCAGCCTTGCAACCTCCGTGGTCGCACTGCAGGGCGTCCTGGTAGCAGCTCCAGGCTCCACACCGTACGTCATCGCCGTCGCCGCTGCGGGCGCGCTGCTCGGCCTCCACAGCCCGTTGCTCATCGCCGAGGCGCAAGAGCTGACGCCTGGCGCTGAATCAGCGGTCGCCGGCGTCCTCCTCGGAGCCACGTCGGGCACCGCCGGCGTGATCTACGCGGGCCTCGGCGCTGCCCAATCTGCCTTCGGGATCGGCCAGACGCTGGCTGTCGTTTCGCTGCTCGTCCTACCCGCGGCACTGGTCGCTGCCGCGACCCTGCGGCGTTGCGCGCAGAAGACCGCCGCACCCTGCGCCGGCGCCTGCGCACGCGAGACTGGCTGCTGCGCTGCCCTCGCTGGCGCCACCTAGCGCTCGCCCTTCACTCGAGGAGAACCGTCATGAAAGCAACGAAGTGGATTGGGTTGTGCTGGATTTTTGGCGGCGTGTCACGCGCTAGGATGTCGCCAGCGGGCCCGACGTTGAAGCGATACCGGAGCCAAAGGTTGCGGCCACCGACACGCCGCACCCAAGCACGCCCAACGGGCTTCTCCCGTGCCTCGAAATCAGTTGGTCCTGGAAGCACGTCGGCTGCGCAGAGCATATTGACGGTGCGCCCCACCGCGAGCGATCTTTGGCAAGTGTAGCCTCCAAGGGAACAGGGCCAAGACCGTTGGAGCTCGCATCGCACGAGATTTGGCCGGTTTAGATCCTCTACCGTGAGCTGGGCACGCATGCCTCGGCGTCCTTCAGACGGGGACGAGAAGAAGAAGGTTCGCGAAGCCCGTCGTAGTGACGCAGACACATCGCGACGACGCTTTCCGATCGCTGAACCCACCACGCCGCAGTACCGCAAGGAAGAAGAGCTAGCAATCTTCACGCAGGTGTTTCGTGGTCGAGACGACGTGTACCCCGTACGCTGGGAAAACGCGAGACGAGGGACGAGTGGGTACATGCCCGACTGCTCCAATAAGTTCGTGGAGTCCGTCTGCCACATCAAGACGACGAAATGCGGGCAATGCCCCAACCAGGCGTTCAAGAAGCTCGACGAACGCGCGATCGAAAAGCACCTTCAAGGCCACCACACGGTCGGCGTGTACCCGCTTCTGGTCGACGGGACTTGCTGGTTTCTTGCGCTCGACTTCGACGATAGGACCTGGAGAGCGGACGTCAGGGCCGTCCGCGACTCCTGCACGCAGCTCGCCCTCCCGGTGTACGTCGAAAGGTCGCGGTCCGGTCGGGGTGCTCATGTCTGGCTGTTCTTTTTCGGAGCCGGTACGCGCCGAGGATGCACGAGCGCTGGGACGCCTGGTCCTTTCGGAAGCGAAGGAGGCCAGGCCGTCCTTTGGGCGCGTTCAACAGGCGACGCGGGGGGCAAACGACGTCGCGATCGGGGATGGCACAACCGCCCTGGCTCAGTCCACGAGTCATCCCTAGTGGATTCAATGTGTTGCCCCCAGGCGTCTGTTGGCATGCGATGTGCTTAGTCCAGCGACGTGCAACGACGCTCCGCATCACAGTGGCCCGGAATTGCGGCGTGCACGCTCCTCGGCTGGATGGGTGGCTGCGGCGCGGAGGATTCGCCGCAGGACGGCGTCAGCGACGGGTCCGCCGACAGCAACTCCAGCAGCACGACGAGCACGACTGGGGCGACGAGCAACGCGAGCACCAACACCAGTAACGACGGCACTCCCGTCAGCGGCACCAGCGCGGCAAGCGCCACCACGAACGGGAGTGGCACCAGCTCGGGTGCCACGGGAAACGGCGGGGTAGGCATCGGCGACGGTGCGACCGACGACGGCACGAGTAGCGCAGCAAGCGACACCAGCACCTCGGGTGGCGCAGGCGGAGGCGCCGGCGCTGGCGGGAGCGAGGGTGTCGGCGGAAGCGGGGGCACCGCCGCCGAGCCCTGCCCGGCAACACCACCCGCGAACGGCTCATCCTGTTTTGCCTCCGGCCCAATCTGCGCGTATGAAGACTGCGCCGGTAACGGCCGGAGCGTAGCCAACTGCTTCAACGGCTCGTGGTCGGTCGCCAATGCCGCCTGTGGCGAGACGGTGGGCTGCAACGCGGGACCGGGCACCTGCGGGGTGGGCGAAATTTGCCTCGTTCTCGCGGGTGGCGCGCTGCTCGGGGGGTGCGTGGCCAACACTTGCGAGACAGGCCCCGTGAGCTGCGATTGCATCGAAGGTTGCTCGGGGGAGTGCGGCGTGACCGGCGATCCGGACTACGGTATCACCATTACTTGCAACACGTGCCCATCAGGACTGTGTCCATGACTCGACCGCGCCAACCCAAGCCCGCTTGGCCTATCGCTCCCATGATCTGGCTGGCGACGTTTTCTTGCGGGGGCGAAAGCGAATCGGACTCCGCAGAGAGCACCACGTCGGCGAGTGACGCCACCAGTTCCGCCAACCCATCCGCCACCTCGGCGGGCAGCGGTGGCTCGGACGGTAAGACGACCGGCCCCGGCACCACCTCGAGCGGCGCCAGCACCACGGCGAGCAGCCTCAGCAATTCGTCGGGCGGTGCCAGCAATTCGTCGGGCGATGCCAGCAATTCGACAGGGGGCGCCAATGCGTCCGGGAGTGCCAGCAACTCGTCAGCCTCAGACACGAGTTCGGGAGGGGCCGCGGGTGGAAGCGGGGGCAGCCCGGTGGAGTCGCTTTGCCCGGAGTCGCCGCCCCAGAACGGAGGCGCGTGCGACGAGGCATGGATCGACCCCGCGGGCTTCGTGGGCGCTCACTGCGCGTGGGGGACCGACCCGCGACCTGAATGCCGCGTGAGCGGCCTGTGTTTCAACGGTGAATGGATGATCACCGAGCCCGATGTGGCACGTTGCGACGAGCCGCCTCTGCCTTCCAGCTGTCCAGAGACCCCCGCGCCAATTGGCAGCACGTGCGAAATGGCCAATCTCGAGTGCTGGTACGACGACGGAACGCGCTGCGTGTGCAGCCCTTGCATGGGAGGCTCCGAGTGGCCCTTATGCGGCATGATCGATCCGCCCGAATGGGCGTGCACTACCCCTGATCGCGCTTGCCCGAACCCGTTGCCGAATGCCGGCGACACCTGTGAGGGGGACCTGCAGTGTGGCCTCGACTGCGAGCTTCCCATCATTTGCCAAGACGGGGTGTGGCAATGGGGGCAAAACGGTTGCCCGATCTGCGCGGCACCGAACACTCCGATCGCCACGCCGAGCGGGGATCGCCCCATCGCGTCGCTCGCCGTGGGCGACGTGGTTTACAGTGTCGAAGATCAGGCGATCGTCGCGGTCCCAATCGTGCGCGTGGGCAGTACACGGGTTGTCCGCCACCAGGTGGTGCGCGTCAGCTTGGGCGATGGATCGGTGCTCGAAATCAGCCCGGGGCACCCGACAGCCGACGGCCGTACGTTCGCCGAGCTCGTGCCGGGTTCGGCGCTCGACGGATCCCACACCATCGTGAGTGCCGAACTCGTGCCGTATCGCTACGCCCGGACCTACGACATCTTGCCAGGCACAGCGAGCGGAACCTATTTCGCGGCAGGCGCACTGATCGGGAGTACCCTGGCCAACACCGCCCAGCCCTAGACGGGCGCTCGGCGGTGCGTCTCAGCGCTCTTCGCGCCAGCGTGCGCGGGCTGGCCCCCGAGCGTTTCGCGATGGCCTCGAGATTGTCTTCCATGGGGCGATCGACCGGGAGCGCTGATTTTTCGAATGTCGACGAAATTGGGCCTGAGGGGGTGGCTCGCTCGATCCATTTTTCCCACCGGGCACACTGGGCTGAGTGAAGGATAATCGGGATGAGAATCGAGATCGCGGGTTTGCTGGTGGCGAGCGGGGACGACGGGCATGTGGTTGGGGAAATGGCCAGCGGCGGCAGCGCCGCAGAGGCCGTGCTCGTCCTCGATCTGGACCGGCTCTTCCGCCGCCTTCCGGCTGTTGCCCGGGCGAAGCTTACCTGGACCAGACTCCGGATCGACGCCGGACTCGGTCGTCTGCTGAACGATCCGCTCGACGACGGCTTACTCGACGAGGTGGCCCAAGAGTTGCGAAAAGGCGACACCTCACGGCGACACCTCACGGCGGCACTCGACGCGCTCAACGTCGACAACGTGCCAGACATTCTCCAGGCACAAGCGGAGGCCAAC
>Ga0315910_10004750_pt1 | contig 11288 bp, 6 predicted proteins | sample EdamamesoilMG_FD_204470 | JGI IMG/M metagenome (GOLD analysis project Ga0315910, IMG submission 204470) | Garden soil microbial communities collected in Santa Monica, California, United States - Edamame soil | ecosystem: Environmental > Terrestrial > Soil > Garden | place: USA: California...
ATTGCGCCAATCCCAGGCTGCAACATAAGCTCGCGTGTAATAGCCGCGACAGAAAATGCCGCTGGGCCGGATACCATCCACATACGCAACCCCAGCCAGGAAGCGATCAATCCGATTGCCATAGTCATCCCCCCAAACCGTATCCATGCGCGCTCCAGTTGGATTGTCATTGTTGTTGTCCGGATCACGCTTGGGAAAGTAAGTGGCCGTGGCCATTTCTTCACCGGTTAGGCCGTTGAAGACGGAGAGAAACTCCGGACCCGCGAGGACGTAACCATTCGCTCCGTTAGGCCCAGTGGTGCGGTAATCATCAGCGTTATTGAAACTCGGTCGCGCGCCATTGGCATTCTGCCATTTGGCCACGCTGCCGACGTAACTGCCCAAGCCATCGATCGCGCCCGGTGCAGTGCGGCACATCAGTTCCGCCCTCCCATCGCCGTCGTAGTCATAGACCATGAATTGCGTGTAATGCGCCCCGGAACGGACGTTCGGGCCGAGATTGATGCGCCAGAGCCGTGAGCCATCGAGTTTATAGCAGTCGAGAATCGTGTTGCCGGTGAAACCACTTTGAGAGTTGTCCTTCGAATTGGAGGGATCCCACTTCAGGAAGATTTCGTATTCGCCGTCGCCGTCCACGTCGCCTGCGCTGCAATCGTTTGCGTTATAGATGTAAGGCCCTCCCGGATCAGTGCCGTTTGCTGTTGGGGGTGAAGAGCCGCCGACCGGGATCTGTAACGGGATGTTCAGATATTGCTGAATCGGTGAGCTGGCGGACATGGAGAAGCTGGCGCTGTTCGCCTGCGTCACACCATTAAGGACGGGTTGGACGAACCACGAGTGCGCGAAATTTGTGCTCGCTGAGTTGTCCTGGTAGTTGCAGGAACTCGTCAGGTTGGCGACGAGAAGGTTTGTGACACCACCGGTGACACGATAGAGATTGAACTTGGTATCCGCGGGGTCAGTGCCAAGCAAACGCCAACCAACGTATGCCGCCGACGTGCTCGTGCGCATGGCCACCATTCCACGTCCAAGATTCTCCATCTGGCGTTGGGCGAAAGCTGTCGCCGCTGCCGTCAGTGCCAGCGCAACGAAGAGACGACTCAAGGTGTTTTTGAGCGGAAAATACTGACGATGTCGAATCACTTCATTCATCAAATGCCTACAGCTTGCGAAGGCGCAAAAATCTACCAGATGATCAGGGGGCGGAGAATCGCCGATTCTGGCGACCTTGTCGGGTTTATCCCCGGCCCCTACTTGAGGCGGCGGGCGGCTCCAGCAAAGAGTAATAGCGCACCTCCTGCCAGAAGCAGCAAAAGCAGCCATCCACCGGCTCCAGAACGCGGCGGCGTTTGGCGGGTGACTCGGGTAAAGTTGGTGGTGGAAAGGCGGATCACCCCTGGTGGATTGCTTGCCTGGGCGATGCCCGACGGTTTGACTGGATTCAATGAAAACGGAGCGCTGTCACCAAACAGCACAGTTTGTCCTAGCACTTGTTGCCGGACCATATCGAGGACGGTCAGTGACGTTCCGTACGTCCCATGCTCGCTGAGCTGTCTCAATTCGCCGATGGCGAAGCCAACCTCATCTGTCGTAGGTGCGGGCAACCAGAGGATGAAACTCACGTGCTCCTCAATGCCGAGCGCGATGTTTGTGCTCGTGACGGGCAGGGGAACACCGTTGGTCATTACCTGCAAAAAACCGGCGGCGCGGGCTGCCAACATCGGATAAGCAAGCGCCAACTGGTCGGCAGCGGGCAGGTGGTTGGTGCGCCAGCCGCCTTGGCCCGCCAGCAACATGGCCGCTGGGAATTCCATCTCGATACGCAACTCAAGATGGTTTGAGTAAATAAACGCGCGGGTGGTGATCTCGTACGGGTCATGCGCCCGGGCAGTTGCGACCGTCACCAGGGCCAGCAGTGCGACAAGATGCAAAACCATCTGCGTAAATGGTGATCGGCCCGGTATTACCATGATGAACTCGCCGTTCGGCATTTCGCGATGTTAAGAAGCCGCTGCCAGCTTCGCCAATTCGATTTGTTTGCGTCGCTTCTGGAATTGCCAACGACACCAAAACTCCGTTTCTTGTGCTGATGAAGCCACGACTGCTCCCATCAATATCCGTGGGCATCGCTGCTGCCTGTATGTTTGCAGGTTGCATCCGGTTGCCAGGCAAGTCACCTGAGGACAAATCGGCTGAAGTGCTTGTTATCATGGAGCGGGTGGCCGACTGCCAGCTTGCGAATCCTAGCCGACACAAACCCACCGATTGGACTCAAGCCGCGGGTTACACAGGCATGATGGCACTCTCAGAGCTATCGTCTAAGTCGAAATACCGCGCCGCGATGATGGCGATGGGCGAGACGAATCAATGGAAGCTCGGCCCGCGCCGCTATCACGCCGATGACCACTGCGTAGGCCAGACTTATTGTGAATTGTTTGTGACCACCAAGGACAAGCGGATGATCGGGCCAATGCGCGAGAGCTTTGATTTTATCCTGGCCAATACGCGACATTTTCCCACGCTCGAATTCAAGCAAAAGGGTGTTCTCGATTTGTGGTCCTGGTGTGACGCGCTGTTCATGGCGCCGCCCGCATGGCTGCGGTTCTCGGTGATAACGGAGGAAAAGAAGTATCGCGATTTTGCGGTCACGAACTGGTGGCGGACTTCAGATTATCTCTACGACGCGGAGGAACACCTGTATTTCCGGGACAGCACCTACTTCGGCAAGCGCGAGGTGAATGGCAAAAAGATTTTCTGGAGCCGCGGCAATGGCTGGGTGATGGGCGGACTTGTTCGCATGCTGCAACATCTGCCAGCAAACGATCCTGAGCGGGCGCGCTTTGAGAAGCAATTCAAGGAGATGGCAGCGAAGATTCTCACCTGCCAGCAGGAGGACGGCCTGTGGCGTTCCAGCCTGCTGGATCCGACGAGTTATCCACTCAAGGAAACGAGTGGTTCGGGTTTCTACACTTATGCGCTGACGTGGGGCGTGAACAACGGTCTGCTGGATCGCGCCAAGTTTGAACCCGCCGTGCGCAAAGCATGGTCAGCGCTCGTAGCCTGCGTAGCTGCCGACGGCAAACTCACGCACGTGCAACCCATCGGTGCGGATCCAAAGAAGTTTGCCGAGGATGCGACGGAAGTTTACGGCGTAGGGGCCTTTCTATTGGCGGGAAGCGAAATGTATCGGCTGGCTAAAACGACGTCGAAATAGGCGGCCGACCGGATTTTGTCGAGCTTTACTCCTGAATGAAGTAACTCAGGTTCTCCAGCTCGATGGCGAGGTTGACGTTGTTGACCATCACGTCTTCTGGAACGCTCAGGACGATGGGGGAGAAATTCAGGATGCCAGCGATGCCAGTCTCGATCAGTTGATTGGCGACTTCCTGCGCAGCCTCGGCAGGCACGGTCAGAATGGCCATGCGCACGCCGTGTTTGCGGATGAAGGAGGCGATGTCGTCCATGCCGAATAGCGCCACAGGCAATTTCTTATCGCGCGGCCGGTCAGGCTCGGCGTCGAACGCGGCGACAATTTCAAAGCCTTCTTTCTCGAAGCCACGATATGAAAGCAATGCGAGGCCTAGATTGCCGACACCAACGAGGATGACCGGTTGTAAGCGCGACGTGCCAAGCTCGTCGGCAATGCGCCGGGAAAGTTCCGTCACGTCGTAGCCCAAGCCGCGCGTTCCGAACGTGCCAAAGTAGGCGAGGTCCTTGCGTAATTGCGTCGGTTTGACGCCGGCCACCTTGGCGAGCGCTTCGCTGGAGACGGTCTGCATCTGCTTTTCCTTCAATCGTGCCAAGCAGCGCAGATACGTCGAGAGACGGTAGATTGTCTTGCGCGGGATCTCCGGGCGATGCGTTCGCTTCATGCTGCTGATACGCTAGAAAAGTTCCCTGCATCCGGCGAGTTGGAATTTCATTCTTTCCATTCGCGCCCGCTCTGGAAAAATGTCGCGCCGTGGTGTTGAACAAGCCAGCTCAGAAACCGGAGGGTGCGACTGCGGAAGCAGTTGCCGCCCGTCTCACTTCCTACATCAACGTCAAGCTCTCGCTGCTCGGTTGTCAGACCGTGCCGAACATGTACGAGACGCAGGTGAACGAACTTGTGTCGTCGTTCGTTGCGCAGTATCGCGAGAAGGAACGGTTGCTGGCGAACCACCTTTGCCCGGCAGACCAACGCATCCAAACCTTCCTGTTCGATTACCTGCAGGAAGTGCCAGTGTCGCGGTTGCCGTTGCGCACGTTTGTACTCGATCGTCCGGACCTGGCGCGCGCGCTGTCACTGCCTGTGGATAGCGATTCGTTTGAATCGGACATCGTGAGTTCATTCCGGGTGAAGCAGGGCGTGCTGCACAATCCGCGGAGCGACCGCCGCACGACACAGGGTATCTTCCATGTGTGCGAAGGCGGCCTGCCGATTCCGGCCGACAAGAAGTCCGTGCCCAAGGTCACGTTTGGCAAGTTGCTTGGGCTGGCGCTCACGCCACCGCGCGAGTTGATGCGGCTGCCATTCACGAGCACGCAGAAGGAGCCGGCCGAGTGCTTCGTCTCACTCCTGCTTCGTCCGCTGGTTTGTCCCGCTGTGCCGGGTTTCACTCCAGAGAAACGGATGGAAGTCCGTTTCTTTGCGCCGGGCAATCTGGTGAGCAATCTGGATTTCGTGGAGAGCATCTTCGGCAACGGCGGTGATCCGGGTCTGCCGGAAAATGACGCCGCACTGGACGTGGAACATTGGACGGGTCACACGGGCTGTGTGATTCTCGCGCCGCACTTGGTGAAGGTGACAAAGAAGGAAGCGGGCCTGCCGCATGTTGATCAGGCCACGGAACGTCAGCGCGCTGACGGCATGTGTTGGAAAGAGGACACCGAACTCTACAACGATGGTGGCGCATTCAAGCTGACCTGCCGCGATGAACATGGTGTCATCGTCACGATCATCGCCGACAACTATTTTGGCTACTGCAAGAAGGAGGTCAAAACCCAGATCAGTTACGCCGCGAATCTGGCCGGGCGCTGCGAAGAAGAGCACGCGGGCGGCGCGTATGTGTTTCCGAGTTTCGACTTGGGCGAGGAGTTCAGCGGTGATCTCCACGTCAAGCGCATGGGACATTCCTACGCGGAAATGATTGAGATTTTCGCCGACGTGATGACGCCGACGCCCGAGGGCTATGCGGTGGATAAGAATTATCCGGACATCTTTTATGTGCCGCACGATGCTCATTTCGATCTGCACAAGCAGCGCGTGTCATGGACCGACGCCCAGGGCAACAAGCGCGCGATCAAGTTGCTGCCAACGAAAACCTACGTGCGCCCATCCGGCTACAAGGTGCGGATGGAAAAACCCGGCGTAAATCGACTGTGGCGCCTCGTGGGCACGGTGGCCGAAGGGGCGTTGCTGCACAAGCCTTGCACCGTGTCAGGTGGCGGCAAATCTGAGATTTCCAAGCCCATCACGGACGCAATTCTCACCGGCCCGGTGTTCGTTGCAGATTTCAAGAACGACTTTGCGCATGTAGAGAAGCTGATTGAGCACGATTACAGCAAGCGCTTCAAGGATTCGACGCGGATTGATCATCGGCCGGTGTTGAGTGCTGAGCGCTCGTTGGGCTCCGTCATCAAGCTGCTCACGGCCGACGAGCACGACTACACGCCGGAATACAACCAGTGGCTCACCGCGATCCCTCAACACATCAAAGAACTTGTCTTCGTGGTGAAGCGCTACTACAAGCCGGACTGGGGCAAAAACTGGCGCGAACATTTCAGCGTGGACGTCATTAATGGCACACCCGGCAACGAACTCAAGTGCGACAACCGCAAGCTTGTCACTACACATCTGCGGGTTGGCTTCGAGTCCGACGGACTGTGGCGGACGTTCGGGTTGCGGAAGGATTTTTACCCGGCGACAAAGATTCAGGCTGAGGACGACATCACTGCGTCGGTGGTTGTGCCGGCTAGTGTGATTGAGGATGTGCCCGAACCGTGCGCCGGTGAGTCGTTCAAGTTCGTTGAGAACTGCGAGCAACGGCTTTTCCAGCGGCCTGACGACGCGATCCACCGCGGCTACGACAAGGTCGCGGAATCGGATTTCGCGCGCTCTGATAACTTCTTCTCGAACTACGAACCGCTCCGTCCAACGGTCGCGAAAGATCTGGTCGAAGATCCGATCGGCTTTTATCAGTTCACTGAACCGATGCAACAGGTGGTTCGGGAGATGGCGGAGTTCGGCAAGCCGGATTACTTCGTGTCCACGGCGCACCCGCGAATCGTGGGCGGCAAGCCGAGCAAGAACCCGCGCTATCTCCAGATCAGGCCCGACCTGCTGAATCCACGCGAAGTTTATCTTGCGGAAATGGGCGCGCGGTTGCGCCGGCGATTGCCGGTGAGTCAGGCGCTGCATACGCCAGTGTCCGCCGTGCTGCCGGGCCGCCGCAACAATCCGCCCGAACCCGGCATCCGGCCGCTGGCGGTGTTCAATCCGATTCATTACTTCGAATTGCCGGAGTTGTTCATGGAGTTTGTTTGCAGCATGACCGGCAAATCACCGTCAACGACGGGCGCAGGTTCGGAAGGCGCGCTGACCAAAGGGCCGTTCAATGCGCTGCCGCCGATCATTGACCTGAACAGTGCGCTGGTGTCGTGGATTCTCACCGGTCATCACGGCTTCGTCACCGCGGCGGGCTATGTTGGTCCGAAAGTGCGCGTGGATCACGACGTCAGTCTGCTCGTGCCGGAAGTGTGGTGTCACTTGACGCGCGAAGAGCGCGATCCGAAATTCCTCATCGCGGGTCACTACTTGGAGAAGTGCGAAGACTTCGAGCACAAGGGCAGGAAAGTGCTCGCGAGCCGGTTGGGCTATCGTATCAATTCGCACTTCGTGCATACGTTCTTCGGCCGCATCTTCAATCATCCCGGAGCAGTGTTCACCGACGACATGCTGCGACCCGAGTTGCAGGACCTGGAAATCTTCGTGGACGGCATGGAGAACATCATGGCCACACAGAAGCGGGTGGCAGAACTTTACTTCGAAGACGGTAGCGTAGCGCGGGCGTGCCCGCCGTTGCAGACGTTGCTTTACATCATGCGCGACGGCAACTGGCAGGGCAAAGGACTCGGCGACGCGGAGGTTCGCAAGCTGTTCACGCGCGAGTATCTGTTGACCAGCGGCTGGTACGTGGACCGGCTGAAAGCCCAGCAAGCAGTGGATGTCACCCTCTGGCGCAACCACGTGAGCTATTGCGAGCGCTTCCTGAAGCGCACCAGCCACGCGGACGAGGCCACACGGCTCGGCATCGCGGACCGATTGCAGGCTGCTCGCGAAACTCTCAACACGGTGCAATCACCCGAGTATCTCGCCACGCTGCGCGGGACGCTCGGAGTCGATCCAATCAATCGTTACAAGTAGTCACATCACAACTGCGACATAGCCTAACCCCCGTATGGCAACACATTACCTGGCGTGCGACTTGGGCGCCGAAAGCGGGCGCGTCATGCTCGCGACTTTGGAGGGTGGAAGAGTTTGTTTGGAGGAGTTGCATCGCTTCCCGAATGGCCCGGTGAAAAAAGGCGGCGCACTTCACTGGGACATCGAGCGGTTGTTCGATGAATTGAAAACCGGCTTGAAGAAGGCTGCCGAACGCAAGCTGCCCATCGCCAGCATCAGCACGGATTCTTGGGGCGTGGACTATGTGCTTTACGATGCAGACGGCAAAATGATGTCGCCGGTCTGGCATTATCGCGACGCGCGCACGGCCAAGGGTGTCGAGAACACCAAAGCCCGCGTGGACTGGCCCACGATTTACGACGAGACGGGCATCCAGTTCATGGCGTTGAACACGATCTATCAGCTCGCTGCCGAGCCAGCGGACCGATTGGCGAAAGCGAAGCAACTTCTGCTCATCGGCGACGCGTTCAATCACTTTTGTTCCGGAGTGGCAAGGAATGAGGAATCGCTCGCCAGCACCACGCAGCTTTACAACCCGCGCGCGAAGTCGTGGTCGAAGAAACTGCTCGATGCACTTGGTTTACGTGAAGAGATGTTTGCGCCCGTTGTGAAGTCAGGTACGAAGCTAGGCAAGTTGCGAAAAGAACTCGCGGCGGAGACTGGCCTGCCGGAAATCGAAGTGATTGCGTCTTGCTCACACGACACTGGGGCTGCCGTGGCGGCGGTGCCAGCATGTGGCGGCAATTGGGCGTACCTGAGTTCTGGCACGTGGTCGTTGATGGGTGTGGAATGGCCTGAGCCAGTCATCACGGAGCAGGGGAGGGAATTGAATTTCACCAACGAGATCGGTCTCGGTGGTTCGGTGCGGTTGCTGAAGAACATTGTTGGCTTGTGGATTGTCCAGGAGTGCAAGCGGGATTGGGCGAGCCGCGGACAAGACTACGATTATGGAACGCTCACCACGCTCGCGCGCGAAGCAAAGCCGTTTGTCTCGCTAATAAATCCGACGGATGAGCGTTTTCTCGGTCCGGGCGACATGCCGGCAAAGATTTCGGCGTTCTGCAAAGAGACTGGTCAACCGGCACCGGAGACTCCGGGTGCGTTCGTGCGTTGTGCGCTGGAGAGCCTCGCGCTGTTCTATCGCATCACGCTCAAGCAGCTCGAAACTCTTACCGGCAGGAAGACCGAGAAACTGCACATCGTCGGCGGCGGCAGCCAGAACATGTTGTTGAATCAATTCGCGGCGGACTCACTACAAATCCCTGTTGTAGTGGGTCCGACCGAATGCACGGCGTTGGGAAACGTCCTCGTGCAGGCAATCGCCCTTGGTCACTTGCCGTCGTTGACTGCGGCTCGTCAGATCGTGAGGGATTCCTTCGAGGTGAAAACCATCCAGCCGCAATTACGCGTTGAGTGGGATACAGCGTTTATGCGGTTCGAAAAGCTTGTGGAGTAGGACTCAACCGTAAGTCCGCAGATTCCACTCATCGAGCAACTCGGTCGGGATTTCTTTGATGAACCGCGAAGGCTGCTGCAAGCTGGCCGTGCCCGCCCCGTAGCCGGCGCGAATCAGTGGATAACTCAGATAGAGTTCGTTCTTCGCCCGAGTAACGGCGACGTAAAACAACCTGCGCTCTTCTTCCTCGCCATCCTCGCTGTCGAGTGAACGTTCGGAGGGAAACAATCCGTCGCAAAGCATGATCACGAAGACCACTTCGAACTCCAGTCCTTTGGCTTGGTGGATCGTTGAGAGCCGGATTTTTTCGTCGTCCCGCCCGGCGGGCTTGTCATCCTCGGCTTCGACGTTGGTGAGCAGGGCCAGTTGCGTGAGGAATTCTTCCACCGACTCGAACTGTTGCGAGAACGCGGCAAGTTGTTCCAAGTCTTCCAAGCGCGAGCGATAGTTGGCGTAATTCTCCTTCAGGTAATCCTCGTAGCCTGCCTCTATGACAATCTCCAGCATCCGGGCGGCGTTCTTGCGCGTCTCGGCTTCTTCCAGCTGCGAAAGCGTGGCGGCCAGTTGCGCCCAAGCGGTGGCGGCTTTCTTGGGCACAGCGGGCGAACATTTCTGTAAGGCCGTCGCGATCGGCGATCGCGTTACTTGTGGAATTGTGCGGGATTCCGAATCGAAAGCCTTCCACAGTTTATCCGCGCCCTTGCCGCCGACGCCGGGCAGCAGCAACACGATGCGCTTGAAGCTGAGTTCGTCCTTCGGATTGTGGGCAAGCTTGAGATAGGCGGTGGCGTCCTTGATGTGCGCCTGTTCAAAGAAGCGGATGCCGCTGGTGATGCTAAAAGGGATGTTCCGGCGGGTGAGTTCAAGCTGAAGTTCCAGCGCGTGGAAATGCGAGCGATACAGCACCGCCATGTTGTTCAACGCAAAGCCTTCGTCGCGTAGTTCGAGCACGCGCTGGGCGATGAACGCGGCTTGCTCCGAACTGTCGCCACAGGTCACAAACGCCGGTTTCGCGCCGGACTTGCGGGCAGGTGTAAGTTCCTTGGCAAACTGATGGATGTTCGCGGCGATGGCGGCGTTGGCGAGGTTCAGGATTTCCGGCGTGCTGCGATAGTTGGTTTCGATCTTGTAAACCTTCGCGCCCGGATAGCGGTCAGGGAACTTCAGAATGTTAGCAAAGTTCGCGCCCCGCCACGCATAAATGCTTTGCGCGTCATCGCCAACGACCATCACGTTCTTGTGCCGCGCGGCGAGCAGGTCGATCAGGTCGCTCTGGAGCTTGTTGGTATCCTGATATTCATCCACGAGGATGAATTGGAAGCGCCGTTGGTAATGCTCGCGCACGTCTTCGTGCTCCTGGAGCAATTTGAGCCAAAGGACGAGCAGGTCATCGAAGTCCATGGCGTTGGTCGTGCGCTTGCGCTCAACGTAGGCTTGCCGGATGCCTTCGATCGGTTCGCTGAGTTCGACGAAGTAACCGTATTCCTTCTCCAAGACCTCACGTACGGTCATCAGCTTGTTCACCGCCAGCGAAAAAATATCGCCGAGCACCTCAGCCTTGGGAAAGCGCGTGGCCTTGATGTCGATCTTCGATTCGCCGACGCAGGTGCTGATGAGATGCTTGGCGTCCTCGCGGTCCATGATGGTGAAATCGCGTTGGTAGCCGAGCAGCTGCGCGTGCTGGCGAAGGATACGATTACCAATGGAATGAAACGTTCCGCCCCAAAGAGAAGCCAGTTCTTGTCCGAGCAAGTCGGCGACGCGCCGCATCATTTCGCCGGCAGCCTTGTTGGTGAAGGTCAGCAAGAGGATGCGGTCGGGAGGAATCCCTTGCTCCAGCAGATACGCAACGCGATACGTCAGGGTGCGCGTCTTGCCCGAACCGGCGCCGGCGATGACCAAAGCCGGGCCGGGCGGCGCGGTGACGGCCGCACATTGTTGCGCGTTGAGTTCGCGCGCGTAATCGATCTGAAGGTTAACTTCAGATTGAAATGGCTGGAGCACGTAGTCGCGCGACATCCGGAGAAGCTAGAGGTGGCGGTCGCGGCTTCCAAGTTCCGAGTGAAGTGCCGGTCTGACTTAGGAAGCGGACGAGGACGTTGCGCCTTGCGCTCTGGCCACGTTGGCTTCAATCCGCTGGACGTACCAATTGAAACCGCCAGTGACCGGGTCGTTCAGATAGAGATGCTGGCTGCCGAAGTCGCGCTCCAGTTTGGGCAGCACATAATCATGCCAGAACGTGGGTGTGCGCCGGACAAGGTCGTCTACACCACCAAACTTGGTGATAAAGTCGGTGTGGCCGTGATCGAACTTGGCGGCTTCAGCGAACTCCGCGTACAGGATGGGGAGCTTTTCCACGTAATCGTCGGCGGCCATCTGGCCGAGCAA
>Ga0315910_10004753_pt1 | contig 11285 bp, 9 predicted proteins | sample EdamamesoilMG_FD_204470 | JGI IMG/M metagenome (GOLD analysis project Ga0315910, IMG submission 204470) | Garden soil microbial communities collected in Santa Monica, California, United States - Edamame soil | ecosystem: Environmental > Terrestrial > Soil > Garden | place: USA: California...
ATGCGCGTTTCGTCAGCTATTCGAACTTCATGGACGGGATGCAGCCCAATCCCCAGGCGCCTTTCAAGCCTTACTTCGCGCTGCCGATCACCGAATTCGAAGGCTGGGGCATCCACGGCAACGCCGCCATCGAACTGAGCGACAATTTCGAGTTGGTCTATATCGGTTCGTACCGCGCCTATGATTCCAAGTGGGGCCAGGACCAGGATGCCACTCCGATCCCGATCGCCCAGCTCGACAACCATTTGAGCCACAGCGCCTGGAGCTCGGAACTGCGCCTCAACTTCGAGGCGGCCGAGGGCGTAGTCGAAGGCACCGTGGGCGCTTACTATCTCGACCAGGAAGGCGACTATGAAGCGCGCGTGGACCTGAACTATGTCGGCCACACGATCGACTTCATCCACGGCCCGGACACCACGCCCAGCACCTCCAAGGCGCTGTTCGGCACGGTGACCGTGCATCCGACCGAAGCCATGAGCCTCACCGGCGGCCTGCGGTATACGAAGGACAAGAAGGTCTATACGTACTACCGTTCGAACCCGGACGGCACATTGCCCAATCCGGCGTCTTGCTTCTCCAACCCGGCCGGCTTCCTCACCGATGGCGCTGGGAACATCCTCATGGTCGAGGTTGATGGTGAAATGGTCCCCGCCAGCGCTCCCGGCTCCCAGATCAGTTCGCTCGACATGTCGCCGAACTGCATCCTCGCCGGCCTGTTCGGCGTCCCGGGTGAATTCAAGGGCGATCGTTGGGACTGGCGCATTGTTGGCGACTACCAGTTCTCCGACGACTTCCTCGCCTATGTCTCGGTTTCGACCGGGTTCAAGGGCGGCGGGGTCAATCCGCGTCCGTTCGTTGCTGACCAGGCGCTGCCGTTCAATCCGGAAACGGCCACCACCTACGAAATCGGCTTCAAGGCCGATTTCGCCGACAACATGGTGCGCCTGAACGGTGCGGCGTTCCTGAACAAGTACGACGACATCATCCTCGGCAAGCAGATCTGCCCCGAATCGAGCCTTCCCTCGCCGTGCCTGCGGCCGGAAAACATCGGTTCCGCCGACGTGAAGGGTCTCGAACTTGAAGTTGCGATCTATCCGGCCGAAGGCCTGTCGATCGACGGCTCGCTTGCCATACTCGATTTCGAGTACACGACTGATGTCGATTCCAATGGCAACCTGGTCGGCACCGGCATCAATGGCGACAATATCACGCCCTATACGCCGGAGCTCACCTATTCGTTCGGCATCCAGTACGATCACTCGCTGGAGAGTGGCGGAACGCTCAGCGGCCGCTTCGACGGGGCGTTCCAGGACGAGGTGTTCTCCAACGCGGAGAACACGTCCTGGGCGATGGTCGAGGACCGTTTCCTGGCCAATGCCCGCATCTTCTACAGGTCGGCGGATGACGACTGGGAGGCCGCGCTGGAAGTCCAGAACCTGTTCGACAAGTTCTATTGGCTGTCGAAGAGCGACGTGACGTCCAACTCGCTCGGCGTGGTCACCGGCGTGCCCGGCCTGCCGCGCACGTGGTCGGTCTCCGTCACCAAGAACTGGTAACAGTCCGGCACGAAATAAATGCGCCAGAAAGGGGCGCGGGTCTTCGGATCCGCGCCCTTTCCTTTTTTGCGCGCGGCGGATGAGCCCAGTGCCAGCGCCCGGCCGAAGCCGCCGACTTGTCCGAATTGTCGAAAGGGAACGCGGCTACTTGTTCAGCCGCTCGCGGATTTCCTTGCCCGGCTTGAAATAGGGCACCTTCTTGGCCGGGACCGAGACCGAATCGCCGCTCCTTGGGTTGCGGCCGGTGCGGGCTTCGCGTTCGCGGGTGGAAAACGCGCCGAAGCCGCGCAACTCGACGCGTCCGCCATCGGCCAGCCGGGCGGCGATCTCGTCGAAGAAGATATCGACCACCTGCTCGACCTCGTCGGCGCGCAGTTCGGGGTTTTCGGCCGCCAACGCCTGAAGCAATTCGGACCTTATCATCGTTCCACCTCCGGCCTCGGGCGCGCAAGGCGCCGGAATGCCGCCGGCCCATTATTGCGCCCGCGGAGCGACCCACCGGGGGAGATTGCCAGAGCCAGCGCCCAAGCGCAATCCGGTTACAAATAAAATCTTATGGCAGATCAAGAACTCGCGCCGCGAGCGTCAGGGTCATGCCTCGCTCATCAGCGCCGCGGGATCGATCCCCAACCGCTCCATCCGCAAGCGGATTTCGGGCCATTCGCGGGCAAGGAAGGCGGCCCGTTCGGAATGGCGCAAGCGTTCGGCCGCTCCGGGGACGACGAACATTCCTACCCCGCGCTGGACCTCGACCAGCCCGTCGGCCTGGAATTGCTGGTAGGCTTTGGCCACTGTCAGCGGGTTGGCGCCCTGCTCGGCGGCGAAAGCGCGCACCGACGGCAGCATCTCGCCTTCGCGGTAGCGCCCTTCGATGATCGCCGCCGCGATCAGGTCGCGCAATTTGAGATAGACTGGCCGGCTTTGTTGGCTCATGCGATCACCCCGCTGGTGCTTCAGTGCCATAATACACTGTGTCGGGTCAAGGCCCGGCGGGTCGCGCGGTCAAATCCGGTCACAGCTGCAACAAACCGCTTCACATGGACGAATAGCAGGTTAGGCTGCATCTTTCGCGCCCCGGCTGCGCGGCTGTGCTTGGAAAAAGGTGTTGGCTGTGGCTGAATTCAAAGACTTTTCGCTCTGGGCCGAAGCCGACTGGATCGCCGCGATCGCGGTTGCGGTGCTGGTACTGTTCCTCGCCACAGGCGCCAAGATCGCCGTCCAGAAGGAACCCGAATTCGCCGGCCATCCCAAAGGCCTGTACATGCTGTTCTTCGCCGAGATGTGGGAGCGTTTCTCCTATTACGGCATGCGGGCGATCCTGGTGTTCTACCTCGCCCAGCACTGGATGTACTCCGAGGGCAAGTCGAACCTGATCCTCGGCGCCTATGCCAGCCTCGTCTACATCACCCCTGTGCTCGGCGGTTATCTCGCCGATCGCTGGCTCGGTCAGCGCAAGGCAGTATTGTTCGGCGGCGTCCTGCTGGCGGTCGGGCACAGCCTGATGGCGGTGGAAGGCACCGGCGGGCAGGACGATCCGACGATCAACATCTTCTGGGCCGCGCTCGCCTTCATCATCGTCGGCTCGGGCTTTCTCAAGGCCAATATCTCGGTGATGGTCGGCCAGCTCTACAAGCTCACCGATCTGCGCCGCGACGGCGCCTATACGATCTTCTACATGGGCATCAATCTGGGGGCAGCGATCGGCACGATCCTGGTCGCCTATCTCGGCCAGACGATCAGCTGGAGCCTTGGTTTCGGCCTTGCCGGTATCGGCATGGTCGCCGGCCTGGTGGTGTTCGTGCTCGGCAAGAAAGTGCTGTTCGGCGCGGGCGAACCATCCGCTCCTCTAAGCCGGGCCAAGGAATTCACGCTTTACGGCATCGGCATCGCGGCAGTAGCGGTGATGTGGGTCCTGATCCAGTACCAGGACGTGATCGAAGGCCTGTTGTGGGTCTCGGGCACCGCGCTCTTGGGATACGTCCTCTACGAAAGCTTCAAGCTGCCCAAGGAACCGCGCGAACGGATGTTCGCGATCCTGTTCCTGATCGCGCTCAACCCGCTGTTCTGGGGCCTGTTCGAGCAGGCCGGCGGATCGATGAACCAGTTCACCGACAAATTCGTCGATCGCAGCGGCGTTCCCGCGGGCATCTTCCAGTCGATCAATCCGATCTACATCATCCTGCTGGCTCCGCTGTTCGCCGGGCTCTGGCAATGGCTGGCGCGGCGCGGCAAGGAGCCTTCCGCCCCGGCCAAGTTCGGCATCGCTTTGTTGCAGATGGGCCTCGCCAATCTGGTGCTGGTATGGGGCGCCCAAGCAATCGGCATCGCGGCGATGACTCCGGTGATCCTGGTATTCGCCTATTACCTGCTGGCGACCACCGCCGAGCTGTGCCTGTCGCCGGTCGGCCTGTCTGCGATGAACCGGCTGGCTCCAAGCTACCTCGCCTCGCTGATCATGGGCGCGTGGTTCTACATGACTGCGGTCGGCAATTTCGTCGCCGGCAAGATCGGCGAAGCGACCGGCGGCCATGACGGGACGATATCGAAGGCGGGCCTGCTCGATATCTACGAACTGTTCGGCTGGATCGCGATCGGCGTCGGCGTCGGCGTATTGCTGGTCGCGCCGATCGTAAAACGCTGGATGCACCTCGACACGCTGCGGGACCGCGAGGACGGGCTGATCGACATCGAAGGTGGCGCCCAGCCCGCCGGAGCGGCCGGGGAAGGCGGGATTCATCCCCCCGCGCGTCCTGAGCGCTGATGGCGGCAGGGGGGGCGGGCATGCGGCGCACCGGAGCAATGCTGGCGCTGGCAGCGTGCCTCGCGGCGTGCACGACAACCGGCGATTCCGCGGCGGACGTCGCCTCGACTTCGATCGCTGATCCCTACCCCTCGACCTATAAGACCTGGCCCGGCGCACCAACCGCGCTCACCGGAGCGACGGTGTATGACGGCGCGGGCGGGGTGATCGCGGGCGGCACGGTGCTGTTTGCAGACGGGAAAGTGGTCGGGATCGGCGGGCCGGACCTTGCGATTCCCGAAGGCTACACGCGGATCGACGCGACAGGCAAGTTCGTCACCCCCGGGATCATCGACATCCATTCGCATCTCGGCGACTATTCCTCGCCCGCGGTCGCGGCCCATGAGGACGGCAACGAGGGAACCGACCCGATCACCCCCGAAGTCTGGGCCGAACATAGCGTCTGGCCGCAGGACCCGGGCTTCTCGCGCGCGCTCGCCAATGGCGGGGTAACCAGCCTGCAGATCCTGCCCGGCTCGGCAAACCTGATGGGCGGGCGTTCGGTAACGCTCAAGAACGTGCCCGCACTCACCGTCCAGGGAATGAAATTCCCCGGCGCACCCTACAGCCTCAAGATGGCCTGCGGTGAAAACCCCAAGCGCGTCTACGGTGGAAAGGGCCGCATGCCCGCGACCCGGATGGGCAATTTCGCGGTCAACCGCAAAGCCTGGATCGACGCACGCAAATATGCCGACGGCGACCGCAAGGAGCGCAACCTAGGGATGGAGACGCTCGCCGGGGTCCTCGACGGCGATATCCTCGTCCAGAACCACTGCTACCGCGCCGACGAGATGGCGCTGGTGCTCGATATGGCGGAAGAGGCCGGTTACCGGGTCAGCGCCTTCCACCACGCAGTCGAAAGCTACAAGATCGCCGAGCTGCTTCGCGAGGCGGGGGTGTGCTCGGCAGTGTGGGCCGACTGGTACGGCTTCAAGATGGAAGCCTATGATGCAATCCCGGAAAACGCCGCGCTCGTCTACCAAGCGGGGGCCTGCGTGGTGATCCATTCGGACGACGCCAATTTGATCCAGCGGCTCAACCAGGAGGCCGCCAAGGCGCAGGGCTCAGGCAAGCGCCTCGGAATCGACATCCCCGATGCCGAGGTGATCCGCTGGATCACCCTCAATCCGGCCAAGGCGATGGGGATCGATGCCCTGACCGGCAGCCTCGAAGCCGGCAAGATGGCCGACGTGGTGCTGTGGAACGGCGATCCGCTGTCGGTCTATTCGCGCCCCGAGAAGGTCTGGGTCGATGGCGCGCTGCTCTACGACGCGATGGATGCCAAGCGTCGGCCGGTAAGCGATTTCGAACTCGGCCAGCCGGGCGAGGGAGACGTGAAATGAGGCGCGCGTCGCTCGTCCTCGCCGCGCTGGCCGCCTTCGTAGCGGGTCATGCCGCGGCGCAGGATTTCGTCATTACCGGAGCGACGGTCGCGATCGGCGACGGCGGAGAGCCGATCGGCGAAGCGACAGTCGTGGTCAGGCACGGGCGGGTCATTGCGGCGGGCAGTAACGTCGCCGTGCCGACCGACATTCCGCTGATCGACGCCAAGGGTCAATGGGTCACTCCGGGCCTGTTCCTGCCCTTGACCGATCTCGGGCTCTACGACGTCGAAGCGGTCGAGGAGAGCAATGACCGCGACGCCAACCGCTCGCTGTTCAACGCCGCGCTCGACGTGTCCCCAGCGATCAATCCGGCGAGCGAGCATATCGCCGTCGGCCGCGTCGCCGGGATCGCCCGGGCGAGCGTGTCCGCGTGGCCGATCGGATCGATCTTCGTCGGGCAGGGCGCGCTGATCGACCTTGGCGCCGATACAAATGCAGTGACCGCGCGGCGCGCCTTCCAGCTGGTCTATCTCGGCGAGCAGGGCGCGGCGCTTGCCGGAGGCAGCAGGGTCACCACCCACGCGCTGTTCCGCAATGCCCTGAACGAGGCGCGGGACCTCGCCGCAAATCCCGATCGCCATGAAGACGCGCTGCTCAACCGCCTCGACGCTACCGCGCTGATCCCGGTGATCGAGGGGCGGCAGAAGCTCTATGTCACAGTCGAACGCGCCGCCGACATCCGCGCGACGCTGGCGCTGAGAAGCGAGTTCCCCAAGCTCGACCTGGTGATCTTCGGCGCCGCCGAAGGTTGGATGGTGGCCGACGAGCTGGCCGCCGCCGGAGTGCCGGTGATCACCCCCGGCCTGGACGACCTGCCCTCGAGCTTCGAGCGCCTCGCCGCGACCCAGTCCAATGTCGGGCGGATGGTCGCCGCCGGGGTCAAGGTCGCGCTGGGTGGGTTTGCCGGAACCAACAATTTCCCGCGCTATGCAAGGCAATATGCCGGCAACCTCGTAGCGCTGAGCTTTGTCCCGGGCGCCGACGGATTGAGCTGGGGCCAGGCCTTCGCCGCGATCAGCTCGGTCCCCGCCGCGATCAGCGGGATGGGGCCGGAAAGCAGGGATGCCGCGGGCGTCCTCAAGCCCGGCGCACGGGGCGACGTGGTGATCTGGGACGGCGATCCGCTCGAACTGGGCTCGGCGGCGGTGCGGGTGTTCATCGACGGGATCGAGCAGCCGCTCGAAAACCACCAGACACGGCTGCGCGAGCGTTATCGCAGGCCCGCAGGGGGCGAGTTGCCCAAGGCTTATGATTGGTAGGGCACCACGCGCGACAAATAAGTAATCGGGGGGGAATAGACCATGCAAGATCCGCTTGTCTCGCTGCTGGCCGCCAGCATCGCCTTTGTCGGCAGCCACCTTGTGATGTCGCATCCGCTGCGCGGTCCGATGCTGCGGGTGCTGGGCGAGAAGGGCTTCCTTGGCGTCTATTCGCTGGTCAGCCTCGCGACATTCGCGTGGATGGTGCTGGCGTTTCGCGCCTCGCCGCCGGGCGGCGGGGGCGCAGGCGGGGTGGCGGGCGAGGCGCAATGGGCGCTGGCCAGCATCCTGACGCTGATCGCGGCGGTGCTCTTCGTCGGATCGTTCAAGGGCAACCCCGCTTTGCCCGGGGTCCCCGCCGCCAAGATCGCTGCAGCCGAGCCGCAAGGCGTGTTCCGCGTCACCCGCCACCCGATGATGTGGAGCTTCGTGCTGTGGGCGCTGGGCCACATGATCCTCTCCTGGAGCCAGCGCACCTCGATCCTCGCGGCGGCGATCCTGATCCTCGCGCTGCTGGGCTCCTACCTCCAGGACCGCAAGAAGGAAGCCCTGCTGGGCGAGGCGTGGACGGCGTGGGAAGCGAAGACCAGCCACCTCCCGCGCTTCGGCCAGCTTGGCCATGCAGGCGCGGTGGCGTGGCTGATCGGGCTGGCGCTATGGCTCGCCGCAACCTGGGGGCATATCGCGCTGGCCCAAATCCCGGCGGGGGTGTGGAAGTGGCTGGTTTAGACCGTTTGTTGAGGACCAAGATCGAGCCAACGCCCGAAGTTGCGGACAGTTACGGGCCAATCTGCGGGCCAGTCAGGCAGATTACTCTCATGAAAGCCCTGCTTTTCGGCAAATTCGCGAGGCCAATCCATGCTCCACTCGTCTTCGTCGAGAGGTAGATCGTCGATCATGTGATCGTCAGGGTGGGGCGTCAAACGCGGCTCCAGTTGAACGATTGCGCGTTCCCAAAGGAATTCGGCGGTTTCTAACGCCACGTCAGCACGCAAGATGGCGAGGAAATCTTCCTTCGTCGGGTTGGGTCGCTTGGCCAAAGTAGCGCTGATCATCTTTCTGGTGTTGCGCCAGGCCCAGAACCAGATGACTCCACCGAACACGATAACCCACAACGTCATCGCCAGCCATTCGGGGATGCCCAGCAATTCCCCCATGAAACAGCCTCCGGCCTAAGCCCGCGCTTCTTCAACCCCGGCGGAATTGTGCCGCAGCGCTTTCAGCACCGTATCGACGATCCCGGCGGCGTTGAGCCCGGCAAGGTCGTATTGCCGGTCGGGCGTGTCGTGGTCCTGGAACATGTCGGGCAGGCGCATGGTGCGGATCTTGAGGCCGTCATCGAGCAGGCCCTCGTCGCTGGCGAGGGTCAGTACATGCGCGCCGAGCCCGCCGACCGCGCCTTCCTCGATCGTCACCACAACCTCGTGGGTCGCCATCAGCCGGCGGATGAGGTCGCTGTCGAGCGGCTTGGCGAAGCGCAAATCGGCGACCGTGGTCGCCAGCCCCTTGGCCTCGAGCATGTCGGCGGCCTTGAGGCTTTCGGCCAGCCGCGTACCGAGCGAGAGCAGCGCGATCTTGGTCCCTTCGCGCACGATCCGGCCCTTGCCGATCGCCAGCCGCTGGGGAACCGCGGGCAGTTCGACGCCGGTGCCGCCGCCGCGCGGATAGCGCAAGGCGATCGGGCCGCTATCGTGGAGCGCGGCGGTATAGGTCATATGCACCAACTCGGCCTCGTCGGAGGGGGACATCACGACGAAATTGGGCAGGGTCGCAAGATAGGTGACATCGAAGCTGCCGGCATGGGTCGCGCCGTCGGCGCCGACCAGCCCGGCGCGATCGATCGCGAAACGGACAGGCAGGTTCTGGATCGCGACATCGTGGACCACCTGGTCGTAGGCGCGCTGGAGGAAGGTCGAATAGATCGCGCAGAACGGGCGCATGCCCTGCGCCGCGAGCCCGGCGGCGAAGGTCACAGCGTGCTGCTCGGCGATCCCGACATCGAAGGCGCGCTCTGGATGCGCCTTGGCGAACTTATCGACCCCGGTGCCCGAAGGCATCGCCGCAGTGATCGCGCAAATGCGGGGATCGTCTTGCGCCAGCTTCGCCAAAGTCTCGCCGAATACGTTCTGGTAGGAGGGCGGGCCCGCCGCACCCTTGGCCTGTTCGCCGGTGACGACGTTGAACTTGACCACCCCGTGATACTTGTCGGCGCTGGCCTCGGCCGGGGCATAGCCCTTGCCCTTCTTGGTCACGACATGGATCAGGCACGGGCCTTCGGCGGCGTCGCGGACATTCTCGAGCACCGGGATCAGCTGGTCGAGATCGTGCCCGTCGATCGGCCCGACATAGTAAAAGCCGAGTTCCTCGAACAGGGTCCCGCCCATCGCCATGCCGCGGGCGAACTCATCGGTCAGCTTGGCCGCACGGTGGAGCGGTTCGGGCAGCCGGCGTGCGAATTTCTTGGCCAGCTCGCGCAGTCCGAGGAATTGCGCCGAGGACACCAGCCGCGCGAGGTAACCTGAAAGCCCCCCCACCGGCGGCGCGATCGACATGTCGTTGTCGTTGAGGATCACGACCAGGCGATTGCCCGCGGCCTCGGCATTGTTCATCGCCTCATAGGCCATGCCCGCGCTCATCGCGCCGTCGCCGATCACCGCGATCGCCTTGCCCGGCTTTTTGTTGAGCTTGTTGGCAATGGCGAAGCCGAGCCCGGCCGAAATCGAGGTCGAGGAATGGGCCGCGCCGAAGGGATCGTATTCGCTCTCGCTGCGCTTGGTGAAACCCGACAGGCCCCCGCCCTGGCGCAAGGTGCGGATCCGGTCGCGCCGCCCGGTGATGATCTTGTGCGGATAGGCCTGGTGGCCGACGTCCCAGATCAGCTTATCGCGCGGCGTATCAAACACATAGTGGATCGCGACGGTAAGCTCGACCACGCCGAGCCCCGAGCCCAGGTGCCCGCCGGTCTGCCCGACCGCCGAGATCATTTCCTGTCGCAATTCATCGGCCAGCTGCCGCAATTGGCGCTGTTCGAGCCGCCGCAAATCGTGCGGCGTATCGACGCTGTCGAGCAGCGGCGTTACTGGAGTCCCCGTCATTGCCAATGGCTTACACATGTCGGGCTGACGAGTCGATGAACGGTTTCAGCTTGTCCCTATGCTGCGCAGGAATTGCACAGGCCCCTGATCTCGACCACCGGGCGGACATCAGCGAAACCGTTGGCATGGCCGGCATCGCGCAGCGCGCCGGTGACCCGGTCATCGTCGAAATGGGTGGCCTGCCCGCATTTGTCGCAAATCAGGAAGATGCAATCGTGGCGGCAGCCGGGATGGGTGTTGACGAGATAGGCATTGGCGCTTTCGATCCGGTTGGCGAGGTTGGCCTTCACGAAGATGTCGAGGATGCGATAGACGCTGTTCGCCGCAACGCGCTTGCCGCGGCTGGCGGAAAGACTCTCGGCGACGTCGTAGGCCGAGGCCGGCTTGTCGAACCCGGCCAGCGCCGAAAACACATCGCCGCGCATGCCGGTCCATTGTTCGCCCGCCTGGGTCAGCGCGATCCGCGCTTCCTCGACCAGCTGCTTGCCCGAATGTTCGTGATGATGATGGCTTGCCATCCGCCCGATATAGGCGTGTGCGCGTGTTCGGGCAATCAGCCGGTCTTGAACGCGGCGCGGTAAAGCCCGGGGTAGAACGATTTGAGCGCGGCGACCTTGGGCGCATCCCAGCGCACGATATAAGGCTGGCGCGGATTGTTGAGCATGTAGTCCTGGTGGTAGTCCTCGGCCGGATAGAAAACCTTGTAGGCCTCGATTTTGGTCACGATCGGATCGCTCCACACGCCTGACTTGCCCATCTGGGCAAGGTAGGCGGCAGCGACCTTGCGCTGCTCCTCGTTCAGCGGGACGAGCGCGCTGCGATATTGGGTGCCGCGGTCGGGGCCCTGGTAATTGAGCGTGGTCGGATCAGCCCCGACCGAAAAGAACACCTGCAGCAGCTGGTCGTAGCGCACCACTTGCGGGTTGTAGGTAACCCTGACCGCTTCGGCATGGCCGGTACCGCCGTCCGCGACCTGCCGGTATTTGGCGGTCGCCGCGGTGCCGCCGTGATAGCCCGAAACTGCGCTCGAAACGCCGTTCATGTGGCTGAACACGCCCTCGATACCCCAGAAGCAGCCGCCGGCAAAGATCGCCGTGGCTTCGGGGGCCTCGAGGGGCAGGTCGGTGACGGGCGCGGGGATCGAGACGGCCCGCTCGACGGCGCCAGCGCCGGTTGCGGCCCAGAGCCCG
>Ga0315910_10004754_pt1 | contig 11284 bp, 11 predicted proteins | sample EdamamesoilMG_FD_204470 | JGI IMG/M metagenome (GOLD analysis project Ga0315910, IMG submission 204470) | Garden soil microbial communities collected in Santa Monica, California, United States - Edamame soil | ecosystem: Environmental > Terrestrial > Soil > Garden | place: USA: California...
CCACAGCGACCAGGTCCCGAGGGGCCGCTTGAAAGATTAGGTCACTTCTTCTTGCGGGAAGGGGACTTGCGGGTCTTCTTGACGGGGGACGGAACGACCGCCGACTGCGCCGGGGTTTGGGAAGGAGTGCTTCCCTCCCCGCCCAGGGCCTTCTTGAACTCGGCCAGGGCCTTCCCGATGGAGCGGCCCATGTCGGGGAGCCTGTTGGGTCCGAAGAAGAGCAACAGCAGGATGAGGATGAGGAGTATCTCGCCGAAACGCCCGCCCATGACGACCCCCAGAACGATTCTTGATCTCTATGATCTCGACCCGACGACCCTTAGCATCCTGCCTTTTAGGGGAATTTTCAAGTTCTTCGTCCCCGTCCCTTCTAATGAGCCTCCAGCCAGCTCTTCCCGACCCCCACATCGACCTTCAAGGGGACCTTCAACTTCATGGCGTTCTCCATCTCGTGCGCGATGAGCTTCTTGGCCTCTTCCACCTCTCCCTTGGGTGCCTCGAAGACCAACTCATCGTGCACCTGCAGGAGCATGACCGTGCCCATCTTCTTGGCCTTGAGCTTTCCATGGAGCCGGATCATGGCGATCTTGATGAGGTCCGCCGCGGACCCTTGGATAGGGGTGTTCACCGCCATGTGTTCCGAACTGATGCGAAGCCCCACATTGGAGGACTGGATGTCGGGCAAGCGGCGCTTCCGGCCCAAGAGGGTGGAGACATAGCCCTTTTGTTTGGCCGTTTCCACGCATTCGGTGGTGAACTTCTGGATACCCGGGTACTTAGCGAAATAATCCTCGATGAACTTCTTGGCCTCCGCCATGGAAACACCGTTCTCCCGGGCCAGTCGCATGGGCCCCATGCCGTAGATGACCCCGAAATTGATGGTCTTGGCCTGGTTGCGCTGGGTGGGGGTGACCTGGTCCATGGGTACCCCGAAGATCAAGGAGGCGGTCCTGCGATGGACATCCTCATCGTTCTGGAAGGTCTCGATGAGGTTCGGATCGCCCGTGATATGGGCCAGGACCCTTAGCTCAATCTGGGAGTAATCCGCCGAGATCAGGACGTGCTTGGCGTCCTTGGGAACGAAGGCTCCCCGAATGCGCCGCCCGAACTCCGAGCGGATGGGGATGTTCTGGAGGTTCGGGTCATTGGAGGAAAGCCGTCCCGTGGCCGCGATGGTCTGACTATAGGAGGTGTGGATGCGTCCGTCCTTGGGGGAGATCATCTCGGGCAGGACGTCCAGATAGGTGTTCTTGAGCTTGGAGAGCTGTCGGTAATCCAGGACCAGGTCCGCGATGGGGACGCCCTTCAAGGATTCCAACACGTCCACGTCCGTGCCATAGCCCGTCTTGGTCTTCTTCACGCGGGTACCGGCGATCTTCTGGACCTGCATCTTCTCGAAGAGGATCTTCCCCAACTGCTGGGGCGACCCGATGGTGAATTCCTCCCCGGCCTCCTTGAAGATCTTCTTGGTGAGCTTCTCCAACTCCTTGGCCGCTTCCTTGGAAAGGTCCCTCAATAGATCGGTATCCACGCAGATGCCGGCCCTCTCCATGTCCTCCAATACCGCTACCAGCGGTAACTCCACTTCCCGGTAGAGCTTCTCCAGTCCTTCTTTCTTCAACATCGGGGTGAATAACTCGTGCGCCCGGAGGGTGAAATCCACGTCCTCGACCGCGTATTGGGTGATGGCCTCCAGGGGTACCTGGTCCATGGTGATCTGTTTCTTGCCGCTACCGATGAGGGCTTCCGTGGGGATCTTGCGGTAATTGAAGTGTTTCAAGGCGATGGCGTCCAGGTTGTTCTGGCGATAGGAAGAATCCAGCAGGAAGCTCTCGATCATGGTGTCGAAGCAGAAGCCTTGCGGATGGATCCCATGGCTCTTGAGGACCGCCCAATCGTATTTGCTGTTCTGACCACCCTTCTCGACCTTCGGGTCCTCCAGGAAGGGTTTCAGGAGTTTCACGACCCTCTCCTTCGGGAGTTGCTGGTTGAAGGGGATGAAGACCCCCTCCTTCTCTTTCCAAGCCAGGGAGACTCCCACGATATCGACCGTCAGGACATCGAGGCCCGTGGTTTCCGTATCCACGGCCACCCGTCCCGCCTGGGTGGCGGCGCCCAGGGCCTCTTTGATCTCTTCCTCGGTCAGGAGCGCGCGGTACTTATCGGAAACGTGGGGGACCTTGGCTTCCCCCAGTTCCGGCGTCGCCTCTTTCTCCTTCTTGGCCCCTTTTTCCTTTTTCCCTTTGGCCGCTTTCGGCTCAGGACTCTCCAAGGCGAAAGGGACTTCCCCGAAGGTCTTCGCGTACTCCTCCACCCGGTTGGCGCTGCGGGTGAATTCCAGTTCCTGGAACAATTCCCGGACCTTCGCCATGTCAGGTTGCTCGCAGACCAAGTCCTTGGCCTTCGGTTTAAGGGGCACCTCGCAGTGGATGGTCACCAGTTCTTTGGAGAGGTCCGCCAGCTTGCGATTCTTCTCGAGGGCTTCCTTCACCTTGGGCTTCTGGACCTTGTCCAGGTTCTTGTACAGGTTCTCGAAGGACCCGAATTCCTGGATGAGGGTGGTGGCGGTCTTCTCCCCGACGCCCGGCACTCCCGGGACGTTGTCGGAAGTGTCGCCCATGAGGGCCAACACGTCGATGACCTGCTCGGGCTTCACCCCGAACTTCTCCATCACGTCCTTCTCATCCGCCATGGACCAGTCATCCGGCCACTTGGGCTTGAACATCTTCACGGAGGGCCCGATGAGCTGCATGAAATCCTTGTCCCCGGAGACGATGACGCTGTCGACCTTCTCCTTCTGCGCCCTCGTGACGAGGGTCCCGATCAGATCGTCAGCCTCGTAACCCGGCTTCTTGAGCAGGGGGATCTTGAGGGCCTCGATCATCTTGAAAAGGTAAGGAAAGGACTTGGCGAGGTCCTCGGGCATCTCATCCCGGTTGGCCTTGTAGTCCTTGTACATCTTGTGGCGGAAGGTGGGCTCGCTCGTGTCGAAGACCACGACGAAATACTCGGGTTTCTGTTTTTCCAGGATCATGAGGAGGGTCGTGAGGAACCCGAAGACCGCCGAGGTGTTCAGGCCCTGCGTGGTCACCCGGGGATTCTTGATGAAAGCGTAGTAGGAGCGGTAGGCCACCGCCGCGCCATCGAGCAGGAACAATCTGGGCTTGGGCAAGGGACCCTCCGGGCGGGACCTCGAAAAAATAAAAAGCCCCCTCCGGCTTCCCGGAAGGGGCTTTCACTATAACAACTTGGCGCTTCAACGAAAGGCCCGAAAACGTTTTTACGGTCCCGCTTTAAAAAAGGGTCAGACCGGGATCCCGTACTTCTTCTTGGCCTCGGGGGTCATGTTCTCGATGTCCTCCATCAAGAGCTGGGCCTTGGTGTGGGACACCCTCTTGAGCTCGACGGCCAAGGTCCCCTTCAACCGGGTCCTGAGCATGTCCGCCACCTTACGGGGAGCGTACACATAGATGTCGACCCCATCGTCCTTGTAGTTGGAGAAATCGTTGCGGATGATCGCCTGGGGGGCGAGCCGCTTGACCTCCGCTTCCATCTTCTTCGCCAATTGCTCTGCGCCGGTCTGGGCCACGTTGGTCTCCTTCAGGGGAAGGTTCGGGGCCTTGGGGCCCCCACGGAGGATGATTTTATCCGAGGGAAAGACAATTACAACCAGGTTTATTCGGGGGCCTCAGCGGTAGCCGGATTTTCGGAAGAGGTTGAGGATCCGGTCGAGGTCGTCGAGCGAGTAATATTCGAAACAAACGGTCCCCCGTTGCTTGCCTTGGGTCTTGACCGTGACCTTCGTGCCCAGCCAATTGCGGAGGTTCTCCTCCAGGGCCGCGACGTTCGGGTCCTTCTGCTTCCCCGCTCCCTTCGCCTTCTTCACCGGGCCCTTCTGTCCTTGGAGCCACTTCTCGGCGTCACGGACCGTCAGGCCCTGGGAAACGATGCGGTCGGCCAGCTTGCGTTGTTCTTGGGGCGTGGGGAGGGCCGCCAGCACCCTGGCGTGCCCCGCGGTAAGCCGCCCCTCGAAAAGGAGGGCGCGCACGTCGGGAGAGAGCTTGAGGAGCCGTAAGGTGTTGGCCACCGTAGCCCGGTCCTTGCCGACCTTCTGGGCGATCTGCTCCTGGGTCATGTGGAATTCGTCCTGGAGCCGCTGGTAGCCTTCCGCTTCTTCCAAGGGATTGAGGTCCGCGCGCTGGAGGTTCTCGATGAGGGCCAGTTCCAGGGCCTCCACGTCGGAGGCGATCACCTCCACCGCGGGCATCGTTAGGAGTCCCAGCTTCTGGGCGGCCCGGAAGCGCCTCTCTCCCGCGATGATCTCCCAATGCTCGGCCTTGCGACGCACCACGATGGGCTGGAGGATGCCGCGCTCCTTGACCGACTGCACTAACTCCTGCAGGTCCTCGGAACGGAAGACCTTGCGCGGCTGATAGGGATTGGGTTTGATCTTGGAAAGGGGGATCTGCTGTCCGTTGCCCTTCCTCTCCTCCAGGACCTTCTTGGGGATGAGGGCTTCCAACCCGCGTCCGAGAGCCTTTTTAGCCATGGGCCACGATCTCCTTGGTGAGGTTCAGATAGGCCTGCGCCCCGCTGGAACGGATGTCATAAAGGATGATGGGTTTGCCGAACGAGGGCGATTCGGAGAGTTGGACGTTCCGCGGGATGACCGTATTGTACACTTTTTCGCCGAAGAACTTTCGGACTTCCTCCGAGACCTGCCCCGCCAACTTGGTCCTGGAATCATACATGGTCAGGAGGGCTCCCTCGATCTTGAGATCGGGATTGAGCGATTCCCTCACCCTTTCCACCGTCTCCACCAGGGAGCTCAATCCCTCCAGGGCGTAGTACTCGCTCTGGACCGGGATGAGCACCGACTGGGCCGCCACCAAAGCGTTCAAGGTGAGGAAACCCAGGGAAGGGGGGCAATCGATGAGGATGTAATCGAAATCCGCCTCCACCGTCGCCAAGGCTTTCTTGAGCCTTACCTCCCTTTCCTCCATGGAGACCAGTTCCACCTCGGCGCCCGTCAAATGGGAATTGGAGGGAAGGCAGAAGAGCTTCTTCATTTCGGTGGGCTTCAGGGCCGAGAGCAGGTCCGCGTCCCCCATCAGCACGTGGTAGATATTGGGCTCGCACTGGGTCTTATCGAGACCCACGCCGCTGGTGGAGTTGCCCTGGGGGTCCATGTCGACCAAGAGGGTCTTCTTTTCGATGGCGGCCAGGCAAGAGGCCAGGTTCACGGTCGTGGTGGTCTTCCCGACCCCGCCTTTTTGGTTGGTGATGCAGATGATCCGCGCCATGGCCTTCCGCCTTTGAACGTTCCCGGGGGCCCGGGGACCGACACTATACACCCCGTCCTACCGGGGGCCAATCGCCTCAGGCGCCCTTCCCTCCCAGACGGATGGGCTTGGCCAGGTAGCAAAAGAAACAGACCAAGGTGAAAAGGATGGAGCCCAGGAAGAAGAGGAGCATCGAGAAAGCGAAGGCATCCGTTTCCTGGATGGAAAGCAACCCGAAGAGCAGGATGAGGGCCCAATCCCTGGTCCCCATCCCTAGAAGGGAGAGCAGGGAGACGATATTGACCAAGGAGATGGCGAAAGCCATGAACCCCAGGCCGACCGATAACCCGATGGACTGGGCCATGAGGGAACAACCCCAAAAGAAGACCAGATAGGACAGGGCGGACAACAGGACCGGGACCAATAGGGCCGGCCGATAGAAAGCCTCCATGCCATCGTGGAAGTCCTGGAAGGCCTTGTCGGTGCTTTCCTTGTACTTTTCCGGCATCATGCGTTGGAAGACGGCCTTGAGCAAGGCACCCCCGATGCGACGGTTGAAAGCCAGGAGGGTCGCTAAGGCCATGAGACCGAAAAAGACCGCCACGATATCGACCAATTTGGAGCCAGGGTTGGCCTGGTGCAGGGCGTCCACATTGAGGAAAAGCCCGGCCCCTCCCAGGATCAGCATCAAGTAGAGGTCCAGAACCCGGTCCACCAGGACGCTGCTCATGCCCCGGCCCATCTTCACGCCAAGGTCCTCTTGGAGGTAACGGACCTTGATGAAATCCCCCGCCCGGCCGGGGGTGATGTTCCCCCAATAGAGGCTCCCCATATAGACGAGGAAACAGTTCCAGGTGGAGTAAGCGTGGCCCTGCATCCGCAGCAGCCAACTCCAACGGATCCCCTTGAGATAGACCAGGACGAGCATCGTGGCGAAGGAAGCCGCGCAAAGGCCCAGGTCCGCGGTCCTCAGGATGGCCCAGGTCTTCGCTGTATCCACTTCCCGGAGCACGAGCGCGAACAATCCGAGACCCACCACGATGGGCAGGATTTTTTTGAGCATGAGGGACGGGCCTTTTCGAGGATCTTTCAATACCGGTGGGACGACGGCTCCCAGGGCGGGGGAATTATATCCTGAGCATCTTGAGGCCGGTACGGGCTTTTCGGATGAAATCCACCGGGGAATGGGTGGCCGCCATGTTCTTGAGGACCATCTTGGGCCGCAGGTAGAAGGACTTGTAGGCGTACTTCAGGAGGTCGATCAATTCCTCCCGATCCATGTGCTCCTCCCAAAGCCGGGGTTTGAAATCGGGCGTGGGGTTCTTCGCGAAGTCCGCCCAATAGTCCCGATCGAACCGTCCTTCCTCCAGCGCCTTGTAGTAGATGGCGGTGGCGGGGAAAGGCGTCAGGACCGAGAAATGCACGAAATCGGGGTCCAGCTCCTTGGCGAACTCGATGGTCTTGAGGGCCATCTCCCTCGTCTCCCCCGGGTTGCCGATCATGAAATAGGCCAGGGTCTTCATGCCATGCGCCCGGGTGGCCTTGAACATCTTGCGGACATGGCCTAGGTCCAGGTCCTTCAGCAGCGTCTCCAGGACCTCCTCGTTGCCCGACTCCACCCCATAGTGGATGCGGTCGCACCCGGCGGAGGCCAGCTCCTTGAGCATCTCCTCGTCCATGCGGTCGGCCCTGGCGCGGATATCGAAGGCGATGTCGAGCTTGCGCTTCTTGATCTCCCCGCAGATGTCGAAGACCCTCTTGCGGTTCACGTTGAAGGTATCGTCATAGATGAAGAACTCCTTGACCCCCAGGGCCACACAAGCCTCCATCTCATTGACCACGGCCATGGCGCTGTGGCTGCGGAACCGCCGACCCATGGTGGGCCGGTCGCAGAAAAGGCATCGGTAAGGGCATCCCCGGCTCGTGAACATGGTGGTGATGGGGTTGCGCTTGGCGATCAAGGAATAGTAACGGTCCACGGGGGTGAGTTCCCGCGCGGGGTAAGGCAGGCCGTCCAGGTCCTCCACGGGAGGGGCGGGAGGGTTGTCCTTGATGGCGCCGGTGGAGGGGTCCCGATAGGCCAGGCCGAAGACCTTCTCGAGGGGCATCGCCCCTTCCAGGGCGGACAGGAGCTGGGTGAAGGCCAATTCCCCCTCCCCCTTGATGGCGAAATCCACCTCAGGGATGGCCAGGGTCTCACGCGCGAAGATGTGGACATGAGGGCCCCCCAGGACCACCTTGCAGCGGGGGTTCGCCCTCTTGGCGGCTTGGGCCACCATCCGGGCGTCGATGACGGTGAAGGTGAGGGTCTGGATGCCCACCACATCGGGGGCCAAGGACCGGATGCGACCCTCCACCTCCTCGTGGGAGACCTCCTCCACCTGACAATCCAGCACGCTCACCTCATGGGAGGTCTTGGTCTTGGCGTAACCGGCCACATAGAGGAGCCCTAAGGGTGGGTTGAAACCCCGCTCCTCGTCCACCACGGAAGGGATGTTCGTGGTGATCATGTGCTCGGACGGTGGGTTGATCAAAAGGACTTTCATGGTTCGCTCCAAGATCCCGGGAAAAATGTCATTGATGACAGGGAGGTTCGATCGATTCACGACGAGGGGCCGAGGTTCCCGGCCCATAGGGAAGGGTCATCTTCCTCGCTTGACCAACAGATCGGCTAGGAGCCCCAGGGCCGCCACTTGGACCGCCCCCACCAAGAGCAGGAGTGCCGCGCCGCCCAGGGGAAGGCCTTGGACCTTCTCATACCAGCCCAATCCCCCACCCGACAGGAACATGATACCGCTGAGGGGGATGAAAATCTTCAAGGGCTTGAAGTACATGACCACCCGGAGCACCAAAGAGAAGAAATTCAAGGTATCCCGGACGGGCTGGATCTTGGAGACCCCCACCCGGTGGCGGTACTCGATAGGCAGGTACTGCACCACGTAGCCATGGCATTCCATGGCCAGCGTGAGGGTGGTGGTGAAGGAGAACCCGTTGGGGAAAAGGCCCTCGTATTTCGAGGCGATGGAGCGTCGGAAGACCCTTAAACCCGAGTTCAGGTCGGGGATGCGTCGGTCCGCGAGATAGTTGGCCCATCGGTTCAGGAGCCATTTGGGGAAACGGCGGAGGAACGGGATGGCCTTGGAGAGCCCGGATCGGGCCCCCACCGCCATGTCGGCGGTCCCCATGGCCCGCAAAAGAGCTGGCAGCGCCTCGGCGGGATAGGTCCCATCCGCGTCCAGGATGGCCACAAGGTCGTACCGCGAATGCCGGAGCCCCGCCTTCAAGGAAGCCCCGTAACCCCGGTTCTCCCCCATGGGGACGATCATGGCTCCCGCGGTCCTCGCCCGCGCGGCCGTGGCGTCACGGCTCCCGTCATCCACCACGAGGACCTCGTGTCGGATACCCTTCAAGGCCTTCCGAACGGACTTAACGACCTCCCCCACCCCCGCCTCCTCGTTGAAGGCCGGGATGACCACCGAAACGCCCTCGCGCTGGGTCATTTGAGGGAGACCTTCATCTCGGTATAACGGGACTGTCCCTTCTCCTCCGTGATCACCACTCGGACCTTATAGTCCCCCGGCTTGACCCAAGGGGAGAAGGGGATGGTCCCGTAGAAATACCAGAGTCCCTCCTCCTGGTCCTTGCGGAAGACCAATTGGGGGCTCCCCACCACCAGCACGGTCCCCGTCACCGAGGTGGCGCTCAAGGGAGCGTCGATCTTGGCCAAGGCGGGTTTTCCCCTCAGGAGGGGTTGGGGCGTGACCTGGAGCTTGAGGGAATCGTCCTTCACCCCGATGGAAGCGCAACCGAGGGGCAATAGGACGGAAACAAGGAGGAGGAATTTTCTCATGGGATCACCGGGACCAAAACATCGGGTGGGGATGGGAACCCCTGAAGGCGGGATGCTTCCAGGGTCGGACGCTTACTTCTTCCCTGCCTTTGCCGGCTTCTTCTCTTCCGCGGCCGGCTCGGGCGCGGCGGGGGCCGCCGTGGCGTTCCTCATGGCCTCGCGCTGGCTGCGCAGTTCCTTGGCCTTCTCCATCATCCGGAGTTTGGCCTTCTTCTCGCGCATCTCCTCACGCACCTCGTCGAAGACGAAGGTGTTGGCCTTGAGCAGCATGGTCTCGGCCAAGTAGGTTCCCATGCCGAAGTTGATGAAGGCGGGGAGGACGACCGAAAGGGCCACCAGGGTCAGGAGCCACAGGCCGCTGGCCGTCTGGAAGGGTCCGAGCACCGGCTTCTCCAGCAAGCCCAGGTATCCCACGAAGCCCATGAGCGCCACGATGACCACCACGAAGAAGCCCAGGAGACGGAAGGTGGAGCGGATCTTCTCGAAGGTCCTTTCCAGGTCCTCCGCGAAATCCCGGACCGAGATGCCGGTGGATTCCACGGTCTGCTTCCAATCGGCGTCCCAAAGGAGGATCTTTTTGCGCAGGATCACCCCGAAGACCAAGATCCCGAAGGTGACGGACCAAGCCAGGAAGGAGAGGAGCAGGAAACCCAGGGCGGACCCCACGGAGTGTTGTAGCATTTCAGATCCTTTCTTTCTTAGGCTTGCGTCAGCTGTACCGTCGTGTCCAAGAGTTCGAGCAACCTAGCCTTGACCTCGTTCCACTGCGCCCCGCCGTCCCCGGTCTGTTTGGCCTGTTGCCAAGCCATGACCATCTGGGTGAGGACCTTGTCCCCCTCGGCGATGAGGGCCATCCGGACCGCCAATCGGCGGTTCTCCTCTTCCTGCTCGAAGTCCTCCTTGACCTGCTGGAGGAGCTTCCCCTGGTTCTCCGGTTTCGCCAGGTCCGCTTGGAGGGAAGCCCTGACCTCCGCCTCGATCTTCTGGCGGATGGAGGCTTCCAACACCTTGAGCAATTCCGATTGGTCCATCCCGCCAGAGGCTGGGACGACCACCGCCCCTTTCACTGGGGCCGGCGCCGTTGGCTCCGCGACTGGCTCGGCGTTCTTCCAATCGTCCTTCGAGGCCAACTCTACCTTGATCCCCCGCCCCACCCCGAAGATGGTGGGAGCGAGTTCGTCGATCTTGTCATGGTAGACCTTAAGGCCTACCTCGATCTCCTTGAGCCTCTCCGGATTCTCTGCGAAGAGCACTAGGTTGTACTTGGTCAGCTCCTTGACCCGGCCCGTCCTCACATGCTCATGCAGGCGGGGTTCCTTGACCTGGACGAGCCTGAGGAAGGCGTCCCATTGGTTCTGTAGTTCCACGTAGTTCATCGGGGCTCCTGCAGGCTTTCCCGGACCTCTCGCAAGGCCCGCGGCAGGAAAGGCAACAGATCCCCCGCCAGCATTCCGTCCGGTCCGGTCCCTTGGCTGGCCGCTTCACCGGCCCACCCGTGTAGGTAGACCCCCGACCAGGCTGCCTCAAAAGGGGGGAGTCCCTGGGCCAGAAGACCTCCGATCACACCGGAAAGGATGTCCCCTGTCCCACCGGTCGCCAAAGCGCGGTTCCCCGTGGGGTTCCAACGGACCGGACCTTGAGGCCCGGCGACCAAGGTGAACCTTCCCTTCAGGACAGCCGTGGCATTATAGCCACGGGCTATTTGACCCGCAACCTTGGCCCGGTCCGCTTCCACCTCTGGAATTCCTGTTTTCAACATCCAAGCGGCTTCCCCCGGATGGGGGGTAAGCACCCAGGGGGCTTTGGGAAGGACCTCCCCCGGTCCCCCCAATAGGTTGAGGGCATCCGCGTCCAACACCATAGGGACGGATAGGCTCGAGGCCAGGTCCTTCACCAAACGTCCCGTCTCTTTATGCCGTCCGATGCCGGGACCCAGGACCACGGCATCCACGTTCTTGGCCAAGTGATGGATCCTCCCGGCCGCCTCCGGGGAAAGGAAGCCACCCTCGATCTCGGGCAAGGGGGCGGTCATGGGTTCCGTGAGCTTCGTTTCCAGGATGGCGTTCACACTTTGGGGACAAGCCACCGTGACGAGACCCGCCCCGATCCTTTGGGCGGCGAGAGCGCAAAGGGTCGCGGCCCCGGTCAACCC